>JAEEGJ010018786.1_pt1 | contig 15358 bp, 13 predicted proteins | sample 8958761 | NCBI WGS metagenome assembly JAEEGJ01 (sample SAMN16246546, study PRJNA631951) | gut metagenome | biome: gut microbiome; feature: rumen; material: RS-attached | host: Bos | place: Iran: Karaj | collected 2018-10 | reverse complement strand
ATCTCAATCAAATGTTCAAAAATCGCACGCTGCTCATCGGGGAGAACGGCATCAATGTCAAGCATGTCAATGCCTGCCAAAACCACACGCGCAATAAAAGGAGCATCATCCAATGTGGCATCACGAAGCTGTACTGTGGGAATGACAGGTTGCATTAACGAAGTTTATTTTTCTGATAATGAGGCGTTACAACGATAACGAAAAAGACTAGTGAGACCAATACCGAGGCCGAGGCCACCAGATAGGCCGCCGAAAACGAGAAATGCTCAGCCAGCATGCCACCAGAGAAGATGCCAATGCCGAGCCCCAAGTCCCATGTGGTGAGATAGGTGGAGGTGGCCGTGCCACGTTGTGCATTGGTGCCTAGATTGATGAACAAGGCATTAAACGACGGGAAAGCCGCGCCAAAACCCAAACCGCAACACAAGGCAATCAACAAGAAAGCCACAGCTGTGTAGTCTGTGCCCAAAGCATTGCAATGGTGACACATGCCGAGACCGAACATGGCCAACACAACGATACCCAAACCCAAAGCAATAGTCTGTGTCACCTTGCCCTTATCAACCATCTTACCTGCAAAAAGGCGCGAGGCTATCAGCCCGACGGCATACACAGTAAAAAACAAACCGCTGCTGATAGTCAAGCCCATCTCCTTGGCATAGAGGGCGATATAATTGGAAATCTGACCATACGCGAAGGCCAACAAAGTGAACGAAACACCCGCCAACAAGCCTTTTATCAAAATAAAACGGTCCAACGAAATCGGAGGACGCTTAACGGGCGGACGCACTCGAGTCTGAATCCTTGAGGCAAACAAAGCCGCCAACAAGCTACAGCCCATACAACCCAAGAAGATAGCATTGAAACTAAAATGCTCGTACACGAACAAGCCCGTCATTGGGCCGACCGCCATGGCGATGTTGTTGGCCACGCCATAATAGCCAATGCCCTCTCCCCTATGCTCCGACGGCACCACATCAATGACCAAAGTATTGCCGCCCACCGAAGTCAAGCCGAAAGCCAAACCATGTACGATACGTACTATTATTAATATGGTGATGGTAGCCGCAAAAAGATAGCCAACAAACACAGCCGTAAATATGGACAATGCCAACAGATACAATGGTTTGCGCTTGAAGGTGTCCATCATATAGCCTGAAAAAGGACGCACCACCAAAGTGGCCAGCGTGTAGCATGAAATCACGGTACCGATGACAGCATTGCCCACCTGATATTTCTCCATGATGAAGAAGGGCAACACGGGCAGCAACAGATAAAACGAAAAGAAAAACAAGAAGTTAGCTGCACAAAGGCAGAGGTAATTCTTATTAAACAGTTTATCTTCCATGATAATTGGCTCGTTTCGTGCGGCAAAAGTACTGAAAAAAGGCGCATCCGTAACGGGATAAACACAGCTTTTCTAGTTGTTTTACTGAATGCATATCCCTATGGAATACAAGAAAAAGCAGTATTTCGGAAATTTTGTCAGCATATTTCAGCCATTTTTATGCTTAAATCGGAAATTTTGTCAGCAAAAACAAGGTTTTTTACAAGTTTTTGGCCTTGGCAAAGAATTTGACTAGATGGAGTCGTCCGAACGAAAGGAAAGGGACGAAGAAAAGAAAGATGGTTATTCTGGATTGCTTCGTTCCTCGCAATGACGCGAATCGACAAACAATTAAACGATTAAACAAACAACAAATAAACAACAATTAAAAAATAGGAGATCAAAACCATGTTAGTAACTAGAAGAAACCAAGACTTTATGCCTACACTGTTCAACGAACTGATGAACTGGAACGACACGACTTATTCAACGCCCCGTATGAACATCATGGAGACGAAAGACAACTACAAACTCGAACTCTGCATCCCTGGTCTCACCAAGGAAGATGTCAAGTTGAGCATCGATGCCGAAGGCAACCTCGTCGTCGAGATGGTCAAAGAGAACAAGAGCGAGAAGAAAGAGAACAAGGAAGAGATGCGCTACCTGCGTCACGAGTTCTCGGTCGAACATTTCCGCCAGACCGTGATGTTGCCTGAAGACATCCACAAGGAGCAAATCAGCGCCAAGGTCGAAAACGGCATCCTCGACATCGTCATCCCGAAGGTGACCGTCGATGAGAAAAAGCAGGCCGTACAGACCATCGAAGTCTGCTAAAGTCTTCGCAAAACCAACCCCACAACGGGACGGAGTCATCCGCCCCGTTTTTTTGTTGCTCCAAATTCCAATCCTAACACTTTTATTCCTTACCTTTGCAGCAAATTTATTTGCGTATGAGAAAAGCGTTACTCTTAACCATTTTAGGCCTCTTCACCTGCTTGCAGGCATTCCCGCAAGACAAGAAGCCTTTTGTCACCCTTGACAACCTGCATCTGAACACCCGTGCCGACTTCACCCTCGACTACCATCCCGGGCACGACACAGTTGCTCCCAACACCGATCATGGTTTCGCAGGCAAATATCTAGTCGTCGCCTTAGACGGTACCATTGGCAGCAAGTTCTCCTACCACCTGCGCCAAAGGCTCAACACACCGAACATCGGCTTCGCCAATACTTTCTTCCAAGGTACAGACTGGGCTTACCTCAACTGGAACTTCACTGACAACTTCTTCCTCTCTGCAGGTAAGCAAGTTGTTGCCATCGGCGGTTGGGAATACGACTCCAACCCCATCGACATCTACTATGGCACTGAGTTTTGGAATACCGTGTGCTGCTACGAGGTAGGCGCCTCCTTAAACTATAAGGACAATTCCGGCAAGAACCATTTCCTCGTCCAGATGTGCAACTCACCTTTCATCAATCAGGCCATGCAGAGCATCTACTCCTACAACCTGATGTGGTACGGCAACTTCGGCGCATTCAAGACGGCCTATTCCGTCAACATGATTGAATACCAACCTGGTAAGTTCATCAACTACATTGCCTTGGGCAACAAGTTGCAATTCAAGGGCGTGGAGATGTATTTGGACGTCATCAACCGTGCCTCGTTTGAGCAAGACAAGTTCTTCGGCCAGGACATCACTGCCATCTACGGTATCGGCGTAGATATCGGGCCAAAATGGATTGTGTTTGCCAAGGCTGGTTACGACTTTAACCAAGCCCAACTCCCCAACACTGAAGCCTACGACCAGTATGTCGTCCCTGGCAAGAAGGTTGATTTCGAAAGTCTCGGCTTCGAATACTATCCCATGGGCGACCGTAGCTTACGTCTGCACCTCTGTGGCTCACATACCAGCTCCGATGGCATCAGCAAGTTCCAAGCCAACCTCGGCCTCACCTGGAAAGTCAACCTGCTTAACCTCAAGAAAAACTAATCCGCTATGGCAAAGACAAAATACAACACCATCAAACGAACCACTACTTTCTACCACGATAGGGTGGAAAAAATCTTCAAGAAAATTGAAGAGAAACTGGAACGGCCATTGAGGTTCACTACCAAACGTAGTTTCGAGGCTATCTTCTTCCTCATCATCTTCTTCGCCTTTTTTGGACTGCTCGCTTACAAGATGACCCTACCCAAGATGTTGAACACCTTCATGCAGACGGCTTATCACCTGCTGCTGGAGACCGTATTCTACATCATGGCCATCTGTGTGCTCATGGGTGCCATCAGCAAGCTGCTCACCGAATTTGGCGTGGTCCGTCTGTTAGAGAACCTGTTGCGTCCATTGATGAAGCCACTCTATAACCTGCCTGGCGTGGCCGCTTTGGGTGCCATCATGACCTTCCTCAGCGACAATCCCGCCATCATCACCCTCGCGCATGACAAGAACTTCAACCGCTATTTCAAGAAATACCAGCTCGTGTCGCTGACCAACTTCGGCACGGCCTTCGGTATGGGCTTGGTTGTCGTCGCTTTCATGACGGGCTTGGGCTTCGGTAAAGGTGCCTTGGTCGGTGTGGCTGGTGCCATCATCGGCAGCATCGTCTCCACCAGATTGATGCAGCGTTCCACTTTGAAGGCCTATCCTGAGCTGGACGCTCCCGTCGACACGGAATTTGGCGGTGACGAGCAGCAAATCTCCTTCAAGAGCGAAGGCGGTGTGTTCATGCGTTTCCTCAACTCGTTGCTCGACGGCGGCAAGGACGGCGTGAGCATCGGCTTTGCCATCATCCCTGGCGTGCTTTGCATCTCTACCATCGTGATGATGCTCACTTTCGGTGCAGCGGGCGAAAACGGTGAATATCTCGGTGTAGCTTACGAAGGTGTGCCCGTCATCAGCTGGGCTGCCAACAAAATCAACTTCATCTTCGACTGGCTCTTCGGCTTTAAGGACGGTGCCTTGATTTCCTTCCCCATGACCGCTCTCGGTGCCGTTGGTGCCGCCATCGGTCTGGTGCCACGTTTCATCACGGAAGGCATCATCGACAACAATGCCATCGCCGTGTTCACGGCCATCGGCATGTGCTGGAGCGGTTTCCTCAGCACCCATGCTGCCATGCTTGACTCTCTGGGTTATCGCAAGCTCATCGGCAAAGCCATTGGCGCACACACCATCGGTGGTCTCTGTGCCGGTATCGCTGCCCACTGGCTGTATATACTGCTAGCATTGTTATTCTAACCAACAATTCACATTGATAAAACAAAAAAAATGCGTCACATTACTGTGACGCATTTTTCATTCATGTTGAGGCATCAATTAGAGGCCTTCGATGACGGTCGTCCAACCGAATTCATCAGGCTCGGTGCCGTATTGGATGCCACGGAGCTTATTGTAGAGCTTCAGGCTCCAAGGACCCGGCTTGCCATCGCCAAACTGGTACGACTTGCCGTTTTCGGGATCGTCGATGCGCGAGATGGGGCTGATGACAGCAGCGGTGCCGCAAGCACCAGCCTCCTCGAATGTGGCCAGTTCCTCTTCAGCGATAGGACGACGTTCAACCTTCATGCCGATGGTCTCTGCCAACTGCATCAGGCTCTTGTTGGTGATGGAAGGCAGGATCGAAGTGCTCTGAGGTGTGATGTAGGTGTTGTCCTTGATACCGAAGAAGTTGGCAGCGCCAGCCTCATCGATGTACTTCTTCTCCTTGGCGTCGAGATAGAACTCGCAGGCGTACTGACCGCCGTGGCATGCCTCAACATGCGGACGCAATGAAGCGGCATAGTTGCCACCCACTTTGTAGGTACCGGTACCCAGCGGGGCAGCACGATCGTATTTGCGCGTGATGACGTAGGGGTTAGCCATAAAGCCGCCCTTGAAGTAAGGACCGACGGGAGTCACGAAGATCATGAACAGATACTCGTCAGCGGGTTTCACACCCACGCGGGCGCCCGTGCCGATGAGCAGCGGACGGAGATAGAGCGAAGCTCCAGTCTCGTAAGGCGGGATGAAGTCAGCATTGAGGCGGATGACCTTCTCGACGGCTTCCCAGAACTTCTCCTCGGGAACCTCAGCCATCATGATGCCCTGAGCCGAACGCTGCAAACGCTTGCAGTTTTCGTCCCAGCGGAAAACGCGCACTTTGCCATCCTTGCCGCGGAAGGCTTTCATACCTTCGAAGGCTTCCTGACCATAGTGCAGGCAGGTGGCAGCCATATGGATGTTAATAGAAGTGTCGGAGCTAACTTCCAATTCGCCCCATTTGCCGTTGCGGAAATAGCAGCGGACATTGTAATTCGTTGGATAATAACCAAATGTTAAATTTGCCCAATCGATGTTTTGCATGATTCTTATTTTAATTTTTAGATGATTGATAACGTTGATTTATAAAAGTCCACGAAATTACAAAGAATTTCGATACGGAAAGCATTTCGGAAGAAAATTATTTTCTGCATCTTGCTTTTTTTAAAAGCACACCCTATATTTGCACTTTCAATTAAAAAAACAAGTAACAATTTTACGCCCATGAAACACAGTTTTTTACTACTTGCGACGATTATGGCATTCTTGCAGATCAATCTTTTTGCTGAACATGTCAGCGCCGACAAGGCGAGTCAAGTTGGCATGAACTTCATGAAACAAAAGTACACCTACAGCACAACAAGAGGCGAAGCCCTTAAAATGTACAAGTCGATTGAACTCACTCAGGTTACAAACAGAAGTGTTGACAATCAACACTTTTACGTTTTCAACCTGAGCGACAACCAAGGTTGGGTAATGGTGGCCGACGATGACCGCTGCATTCCTATCTTAGGTTATTCAAAATCAGGTAAATTCGTAACAGAAAACCTTCCAGCTAACATAGAAGACTGGCTTGTAGGCATTAGTTCAGAAATACAGTATATAATTGATAATGATATTGTTGCAGACAACAGCACCAAATTATTATGGAAAGCGCTTTTTGACGGGGTGTCGATGGAGTTCATCAACAGAGGCGAAAAAGTCGTCAATCCACTTGTTCAGACGAGATGGGACCAGGCACCTTATTATAATGCCCTTTGTCCATACGATCCACGGTATGGCGAGCGCACCGTGACAGGTTGCGTGGCAACTGCCATGGCCCAGGTCTTGAAATATTGGAACTATCCTGAAATTGGCAACGGAAGCCATTCATATTCAACAAGTTCATACGGTACTTTGTATGCCAATTTCGGTGGCACCCAATACGATTGGGATAATATGCCGAACCGTGTCACAAGTACCAACAACGCTGTCGCCAAATTGATGTATCACTGCGGTGTGAGTGTCGACATGAGCTATGGAGTTTCGGCAACTGGAGGTAGCGGCGCGTTTGTCATATCGAGCTATACCAATTCAGAGAATTGTGCCGAATTCGCTTTCAAAAACTATTTCGGATATAAATCTACGGCGCATGGCGAGATGAAAAACAACACCAGCGACAGCCAGTGGAAGAGCATGGTGCGTGCCGACCTTGACGCGTCGAGACCGTTGGTTTACGCAGGTTTCGGCAACGGAGGCCACTGCTTCGTTTGCGATGGTTACGACAACAGCGACAAGTTCCACTTCAACTGGGGCTGGGATGGACAAAACAACGGTTTTTACTCGCTTTCGGCTTTGAATCCTGGTAGTGGCGGCGCTGGAGGCGGCTCATACAGCTTCACCAATAACCAGCAAGCCATCTTCGGCTTGGAGCCCAGCGACGGAAGCGGCGGCGGTGGCGGTGGTGGTGGCGGCGGTAGCAGCACCAATACCGACTTACGCCTTTATTCCGATTTATCGGTAGAAAGCCAGATATGGTTCGGAGACGACATCACGGTGACAGCAAGCATAGGCAACTGGGGCGACGCTACATTCAACGGCAGTTTCTGTGCAGCGGCGTTCGATGCCGATGGCAACTTCATCGATTTCATCGACGTGAAGTCGTGCAACCTTCAAAGCGGCTATTACTATGGTTTCGAATTCACCACCTCAGGCAACTTAGTGTTTGTTCCAGGACAATACCAAGTAGCCTTGTTTTACACGACAGACAATGAAAATTGGACCATAGTTGACGACGGAAACTATAACAACCACGGCACTTTTGAGATTTATTACCAAGATGACATAGAGACCTACTCGGATTTCACCATCCTCAGCAACAACGGCCGATTGATACAAGGTTCAATGGCAAGAGTCAATGTGGATGTGGCAAATACAGGGAACAACACATTTTACGGCTATCTGAGGCTGAATCTGTCGACATTAAACGGTGAGTGGGTGCAAAACATCGAAATCAAAAACATTGACGATGGTTTAGGCTCTGGATACCATTTTAACAACGGCATAATCTTCGAAGGCGGGATAACAGCAGAGCCTGGCACGTATCACATGGAATTGGCATATTATGACAACGGTTGGTATTATGCCGGTGCTTACTATTACTCAAATCCAATCACCGTAGTAGTGGAGGCTCCAGAAATCAATGCTGACCAGTATGAGGTCAACAATACTCAAGCACAAGCCTTCCAACTTGTGTCGAACTGGACAAACAACCAAACAACAATATATACCACAGGCTCCAATTTACATGTGGGAAACGACATTGACTATTATAAAATTGAACTGCCTACAGGCCGCAACTACACCATCAACGCGCGTCTGCACGACTCATACAACAGTGGCAACGGACAAGATTATACTGTTGACGCCATGTTTGCCTATTCAACGGACGGCCAGTATTATTCGGCTGGAATTGATGACGTGATGGATGGAACCCTCTCCATGAGCGGTGGCACTATTTATTTCGCTGTAACGCCGTATTTCTCTGGAATGTCAGGCACTTATCTTCTTGAGATCCATATCAATAGAAGTAGTGGCATCGGCATTGACGAGGAATATGCGACGAACCTCATTCTATATCCAAACCCCGTGAAAGACCTTCTTCATGTAAGATGCGACGACATGCGCCAATATGACGTCTTCAGCGTTGATGGGAAACTGATAAGAACGTCACAAACAAACAACAACGAGGATGTCATTGACTTTAGCGGCCTCGAAAACGGCATTTATATGGTCAGAATCACAAGCGACAAAGGTGTCGTGACAAGAAGAATCATCAAGGAATAGTCAGTATGGATTCAAGATAATGCTGTTTGATGCCGTATTGTTGTTTTAGGGTTTCTATCTGATTCAGAATAGCTTTCCTGTCCACACGCGCTTTCGTCTTCCGTCCCACCAGCAACACATTCTTCGGTGTATGCTCCATCTCGATAAACTCCATCACTTGGGTCTTGTAGCCGAAATACTCCAATATCAAAGCGCGGATGGTGTCGGTGATCATCACAGCCTGACGTTCGAGGAAGATGCCATAGCGTGTAATGGCATCCACTTTGCCCGAGCGTTCCATCTCCTGTCGGATTTGCTTGTGACAGCAAGGAGCACAGACAATCAGTTCGGCGCCTGCCTTAATACCCGAGGCAATAGCATCATCAGTGGCGGTGTTGCAGGCATGAAGCGCAATCAGCACATCCAGCTTCTCGGGATGATACGCCTCGATGCTGCTCTCCACAAATTCCAAGCCTTTCAACCCTGACGACTTGATAATCTCGTTGATTTTCAACACTAAGTCGGGACGGATTTCCACGCCTTTGATATCCACATCCAAGTTCAGTCGTTGGGTCAGCAGCTCGTGCAAGGCAAAGGTAAGATACCCCTTTCCTGCTCCCATGTCAGCGATGTGGACTGTGCCCTCAAACTTCATCGGTTTGATAAGGCTTTCCACAATCTCGGCATACTTATAAATCTGCTTGAACTTATGCTGCATGTCAGCAGTAATCTTCCCTTCACGCGTCGTCAAGCCGAGCTGATACCACCAAGGGTTGGCAGGATTGATGAGGCGAACCTTCTGCTTGTCATGTTCCAAATTCTGCTCGCGGCATTCTTGCACTTTCTTCGTATGAATCGTTGCCTTGCCTTTGCTTGAGACGAGCAAAGTGACATCCTCATTCACAGTAAAAAGCACGACATTCAGGAAACGATCAGGTAGCATTTCCTGTAGCATATCAAGCATTTGCGCAGCATCGTAGTTTTTCACCTCGTCACGCCGCTCATAATGATAGGTGAAGGCGAAAAGGCGCTTTTCTTTAATCAATACGGGCTTGACATAGATGTTACGCAGCTCGTCATGCTTTTGCGCAGGCTTGCTCAGCGTCATCTTCACCAAAGTGCTTTGCGCAGCGGCTTCATTGACGCAACTCAGAAATTTTCCAATGTTCTCGGACATTATAGGTTTTTTCGAGATGAAAGTTTATTCCGGCAATGCTACCGCAGGCCAGCCATAGTCTTGAACCATCTTAACCGGCAAATTGTGCTTCTTCACGTAGTCTGCGATGAAGTGCAGTCTGATGTCCTCACGTTTCTCCTGATTGCTGTTGATTTCCCAGAAAGAATCAAAGTGTTCACCAAATATCTTCTTGGCACTTTCCATGTTGCCAGCACCATCCTCCACCGCATCGAAGCCAACCACTTCAAAGCCGTTGTCCGTCTTCTTCACATGCATCAAACCGGGATGGCTACCGCCCGAAACGGTTTTCAACGTGTCGCCGGCAACATCGTAGTTGAAGACCCAGAAGTCGCCCCATACGAGGACATCGTCCTTGTTACCGTCATCCGTGCTGACAAAAATAGGACAAGGAATGCAATACTCAGCTTCAGCGTAATTCTTGCCTATCACGTTCACCAAGTAGTCGTCAACGGCGGCGTTGCAAAGCTCCGCGTCAGACACAACTTTTTCTATCTGAACGACTTCCTCTTGAACTTCCTTAGGTTGTTCCTTGGCTTTTTTATTGCCACAACTCATCAAAAATGCGCCGCAGAAAAGGATGGCGGCCAGCATCCATAATTTTTTCGAATGTTTCATTTTCGTTCGTTTTTATTGTCAATGATTTGTTTCTGCAAAAATATAAAAACCTTACTTCTCCAGCCACTCCAAACCAAAATTATAAAACACCATCGAGTAACCCAAGGTGTCACCGTCAGACTCCTCCACATAGAGACCGATACTGTGGTCGGGCAGAATGCAGAGTGAGGAATAGGCCGCATCGTAAGGCACGATGCACTTGCTCACAGGCCAAGTCTTTCCTTCGTCGTAACTGACATATACCGTTACCTTCTCGCGACGTTCGGGACCCGGCAAGGAATGGAGTAGGATGTTCTTTTCAGCACCTTCGTTTACAGACGAATAACGGATGATATCGCCATTGCAGGCTGTGGCCATGAGATCGTTCCAGGCGGAGGTCTCGGGGCGCCAAGTGGTGCCACCGTCTTCGGAAATGTTATACCAACGCTCGCCTTCGTGGCGGATGCTCATCAAGATGCGGCCATCGGCCAGCTCCACCACCTTGGCTTCATCGCCACGCTGTGAGGCACGACCAGAGATGTGCCATGTCTCGCCGTTGTCGTCGGAATAGACGGCATAATTGCAGGCGGCCCATTCCTCGGTGTCGCGCACGGCGAGGACGAACATGATGCGTCCCGTTGAGGTCAATAGGCCGTTGCCTGAGGCGAAGAAGGCCGACCACCAGGTGCGACTTACCTCGTTTTCGCAATTCGCACCATAGAGTTCATCGGTGATGTCCTTGGGTTCTGTCCAAGTCTGGCCGTTGTCGTAACTTCGTGCGATATAGGTATGCAACGGGTTCTCGGGTCTCCCTTGCCAAAAGCCACAGCCACCCACGAAAGCTGCCAAGATGCCGCCTTCATCGTTGGTGCGCACCAAGGCACAGTCGCCGAAGCCCTTTCCCACCCCTTGGCCTTCCATCAAGGTGTAAGGCTCGCTCCAAGTGCGACCACCGTCAGTGCTACGACTGATGATAATGTCGATATCCTCTGGCAAATCACGATCATTGTTTTTCCGCTTGTCGGTGGCGATAACCAAAGAACCGTCCTTGGCCGTAATAATGGCGGGGATGCGGTAGTTTTTTGAGTTGTAATCACCTGGACGATAGATCACCGTACGCAAACGGATGGAATCGGATTCTATTTCCGTTCGTTCAGCAGGTTGGTTAGGGTTGCCACAAGAGGCCAACATAAGACCCAATGCCAACACTAGAAATGTAACGTGGTGTTTCATAACATGAGTTTTTTTTAGTATAGTTATGTAGTTTCAATAGATTTGGCGCAAAGATATGGAATTTATGTCGAAAAAATGTGTACTTTTGCGAAAAGAAACAAATCTCTCAATCCAATGCAAAGCAAGAAAATCAAAGGGAGCTTAAGTGAAATCGTCGACAAAATGAACCTGGCTTATGATGGACTCATTGGGGAAGGTTTCAACCTGGGAATGAACAGGCGTGTCGTGCCTGTGATAGTTGACGGAGCAGTGTCGGGATGGAAGATGCAGTGCCTCGAAAACGACGTGTGGAAGGATTTGGACGAAACGCCCTTTGAGACCATGGAGGAACTGATTGAATACTACAAGAATAATTAAACAATGTGTTATCGCATTACAAAAACAAATTAAAATGAAACACATCGCATTACTATTCGCCGCTTGTTGCCTGATGCTGGGCGCCTGCGCACAAAACACGACACAGAACACTAAAGAAAAGGAGAACAAAGAGATGAAAAAGACCCTGATTGTTTATTTCTCGGCCACCGGTACCACCAAGGCCGCTGCACAAAAACTGGCCAAGGAAAAGAACGCCGACCTGTTTGAGATTGTCCCCGAACAGCCTTACACTGCCGCCGACCTCGACTGGCGCGACAAGACTTCTCGCTCGACCATCGAGATGAATGACAAGACCTCACGTCCTGCCATTAAAGGCCGCTGTGAAAATATCGCTGACTACGACACTGTTTGGATCGGATTTCCCGTTTGGTGGTATACTGCCCCGACCATTGTCAACACCTTCATTGAGGCTCACGACCTAAGCGGCAAGACACTTAATGTGTTCGCCACCAGCGGCGGCAGCAAAGTTGAACCCTGCGCAGCCGACCTCAAGAAGGCCTACCCGCAATACACTTGGGGTGAAAGCAGATTGATGAATTAGAACTCTATCTCTTTTTGTAAACCCATCCTTTCTTTTCCCATACCGGCATTTCCTTGGCAACGATGATGCCATAGAATCGCTCAAAACCGGTGGAGTCGGGAGAGGTGTTCCATGCCCTTTCGACAACGCCTAAGGCTTTAGGAAGCATCTGATAGGTGACGTCGTCGAAACTGCGGAGCTGCGACGACCAAAGTTGTGCCTGCACGCCAATGATGTCGCCTTTGTAGTCTTTGGGTTGCAGGGCAAAAGTCTTTCGCTCGTCGACATAGCCTGCCCACGAGAGACCTATCTCATCAGGCGCATCGCTATAGGCAAGGTCGAGGTAGGTATAGGCAGCGGGAGAAAGCACCACGGGGAAGCCCTCAATGCCATCGGTGTTCCAGACGTTGAGGAAATACAGCGAACGTTTGAGTCGTTCCTGCGTCTCTGGCTCCAGGCCTTTTGCAATGTCCTCCCAGCCGGCGAGACGGATGCCGCGTGCTTCGGCAAGGTCGAGCATGCCTTTGATAAAGATCTCCTTCATCTCATGGTGGTCGCGACCTGACCAAGCGCCATCTGGCACCTCGTCGCCACCGATATGGATGGCGGGCAGCGGCACATCCGCTTCTTTATGCAGACGGATGACCTCGTCGAAGACCTTATCATAGAACTTGTACACACTGGGCAAATCCACGCTCAGCACGTTGTCAGTGAAGTCCTGCGCCGACCAGTAATGTGAGGTGTCAGCGGGGTCTTGAAGGCGGTAACTGCTGTCACCCGTGCGCCTTTCATAGACTTGCATCGCCTTGATGGAAGCCCTTGAGTGGCCCGGCATGTCAAACTCGGGAATCACCGCGATGCGGCGCTCCCAGGCATAACGAAGAATCTGTTTGTACTCCTCAATCGAATAGTAAGTCGCATTCCCGATTTTGCCATTGGCAGTGGGCTTCAGTGCAACGGTTTCCTGTAGGTTCCAGTCGGGCAAGGCATGGTGTGCGCCATATTCGGTTAATTCAGGAAAGTCCTTAATTTCCAAACACCACGACTCATCGTCAGCGATATGGAAATGCAAGGTGTTGAGTTTCCAAGAGGCCATCAAATCGAGGATTTGGAGTATTTCATCCACGCTTCTGAAGTCGCGCACCACATCGAGCATGAAGCCACGGTACTGGTAATCCGGCCAGTCCTCAATGGTCATAGGCTGCAAGGGCTCGGACAACTTGGAGAGCGTGGTCTTGGCATAAAACGCACCCTCTTCATCGTCTGCCTCAATTTGTGGTTCTCCCTCCTCTCGTATCGTGATGCGGTACCAACCTGCGGGATGCGTTTCAGAGGTTTCCATTGGATCGGTGCCGTACTGGATGCGTTTGACCTGTGGAATGATGTCGGCAGGCTGAACCTCATAATTGCATGTGAAATTAGCAGCCTCTTTCTCTGGCAAATCCAAGAAGTTGTATGTCACCTCCATCGGCAAGTCTGGCTTCCCTTTTTGCTGGAGGATAAAACCCTTTGGTGCCCACGAACGCCGTGGCAGCGGACGACCGTAATACTTCAGCGTGACGTTGCCGTTCGTTGGGATATCGATGTACCATGAAGTGCCTTGATAATGGTGCATTTCTGGTCCTTCCACGAAGGTTTTGCCATCGAAAAGCTCCTGAAACCATACACGAGAGCCTTCGGGCACATCATGGAGCGTCAGGGTGTGCAAGGTACGCCCGTCGCCCTGCTTGGCGCCTTCGGTCCATTCGGCTGTGGGGACACGAGAGCAAGCTATCGATAAAAGCAAGGGAAAAATGAAAAGTAAAGCCTTCTGCATGACGTTCAGTTTTTGCCGCAAATATAGGCAAAATCACTTGAACACCACCACGAAAACGGTCAGGTTTTGGTCACTTTGTTCGAGGAGTAGGTTGCCGTTGTGCCTCACCATAATCTGTCTTGAAAGACTCAAACCGATGCCTGTGCCGTTGGGTTTGGTGGTGTAGAACGGAATGAAGATTTCCTCGGTCTGGCGTAACGGGATGGCTTTCCCGTTGTTGGCCACACGGATGACGGTTTGGTCCTCCGAGTTCAGGTCGGCAGTGATACGGATGGAAGTGGCACCTGCCTGCACAGCATTCTTTATTAAGTTGTTAAAAACCATCATGATTTGACCTTCATCGGCATAGATGAGCAGGTCGGGCGTATTTGCTTGGTAGGTCAAAGTGGCACCTTGTTCGGCTATTTTGGCCTTATTGAGAAGCAACACACGGTCCATCAGTTCGTCCACCATCACCGCCTTGCGGACAGGCGGCTGGGCCTGCGTCATGCTGCGGTACGACTCCACAAAACGGATCAAGTCCTTCGACGAAGCCGAAATGGTCTCCAAGCCCGCTTTCACGTCCACGCCTTCCTCGGTAAGCAGAGCATCGCTCAAAGAAGCGATGGGCGCGACGGTGTTCATGATCTCGTGCGTCATCACGCGAAACAGCTTGTTTTGCGAGGACTCCTCGTTGGCAGCGTCGCGCCGCTCAAAGATGCCCTTGATGCGGTTGAGGGCACGATTAAGTGCCGACTTCTCCTTGAAGTGGAAGTTCAACTCGCCGTCTTCCAATGCATCCATCATGAAGCCCACCTTTCGGGCATCGTTCCTGCGCACGATGAGTGTTGTCACCACAATTGCTGTGACGACGGCCACCACCAAAACCAATATCCAAATCCAAGCACTCATATTCCGTATTCCTTTAGGCGGCGGTATAAGGTCGGACGACTGATCTTCAATGCCTTGGCCACTAGGGTCAGGTTGCCGTTGTAGGTCTTCATCGCATTGCGGATGACTTGCTCTTCGGCACTTTCGAGGGTCTGGTTTTGCGGTTTTGGCTTATCTTCATCCATCAGTTCAGAGGCGCGGAGTTGGAGGTCGGCGGCACGTATGAGTTCCGCCTCGGAATAGATGACCGCCTTCTCGATGCAGCCTTGCAGCTCGCGAATGTTGCCACTCCAACGGCAGCGTTTCAAGAGATTTATTG
>JAEEGJ010018785.1_pt1 | contig 15359 bp, 2 predicted proteins | sample 8958761 | NCBI WGS metagenome assembly JAEEGJ01 (sample SAMN16246546, study PRJNA631951) | gut metagenome | biome: gut microbiome; feature: rumen; material: RS-attached | host: Bos | place: Iran: Karaj | collected 2018-10 | reverse complement strand
ATGGATTATATAGGTTTATACTTCCTGCACCACTTGCCTTTGCAGACCATCTATCCTGAGAACCACCATAATGATGATTTGCCTGGTAAATTACATTTACTTCACTAGCACCGTTAATCATAATGTCCGTTTCCTCAGGCTGGTCACCGGCTGTAAAGATTTGAGTTTTTGTATTAGACATTAACTTGTTATAATAAACAACCGACTTAGAATAGAAGGTATAAGACATAAAGAGGTCACCATTTGAACCCATTGCCATTGCAGGGTAGGTCGGGTAACTTGCAGCAAATTTATCGTTTGCATTACACTGCCATATTCTTACAAAGCGGTCGTCGTACCAGCGGGTGTCACCCTCTTCTTTGGTATAATCAACATCCTTATTCATGTTATTTAATGCTGCAATTTTTTCAGTATCAGAAAGTTGTACATAGTACTGTAAATATCCGTCTACAGCTGTGGCTGGTATTTTAAATGTCGCAGTATTTCCGCTTGCGCTTACAACCAGATTCTCCACAGCAACTCCTGTAATAGCATTCGGAGTAGAACTGATGCACAGACCTGCCTTACTTGTTTCGCCCAAGTTAAAGCCTGTAATTGTATTTTCAGTTTCTTCACGCATCAATGGATAATTACCCATTCCAGTACGGTGCGTATTATAACCTGCATTACGTTTTACATCCGTAATATACGGCACAATATCCATCTTGTAGTAGTAGTTCATTGATTCAAGGTCGCTTGCTTTGTAGACAACAGTTGAATCAGGAGTTGATGCTGTTACTTTTGTATTACAGTAGAAGTCTGTGAAATAGGTTGTAAGGGCATTTTCCTGTTCCTTTACATTACCCCAGACATAAGTTGGCAAACTTGTCTGGTCTGGATTTTCATCATCGTGCTCTGATTCCAGATTAGCACGGGCATCCTTTGCATAAACTACTACCGACTGATCCAATGCAGCTACAGTTGTTCTTGCGGCAGTATCTACGGTGAGGGTCCAATGAACTAAGTGTCCGTTACCGTTACAGTAAACATCCTCGGCAGAGAAGCCCCAGCCGTCTGCATAAGTTTTTGTAGACCAGGTACCAGTATAGGTTGAAGCGAGCTGTGCTGTATTAAGCGCTGTATGATTTGACATCTGAACATAAAGGTATTTGAGCTTGATGTCATCATATGCATAACCTTCTACCTTAATCTTTCCCGAAACCTTAGGATCATCACTGCCAAGAGCAGTTGTACCGGCAGTCAATGAACTAATTGCAGGTGTAATATCGTCTTCAAGCTCAATATGTCCTTCTGCAACCGGACTAGTTCCTGTTGTCCAGCTTACAGAGTTATCTGTCTTTGAATTCCAGTAGAATGGACGAATCTTAACCTTAGGTGAAGTTGTATCACGATATTGAACGTTCAAGGCTACACGGAACTTAGCGCTAAGACGGCCGTTTGTTCCTGCTTCAGCAGAATTCCAGGTTGCACAGCCGTCTGTTGAATCATAAATTGTATATTCAAACCAGGTTGGGTCTGTTGCAGATGTACTGTTATTAAGTGCATACAAAGTATAATTATTATCATCTGAAGCATTATCATCAGCACCACCATAAATTACCATTGAGTGAGATACATCTCCTTCAATATATCCAACACCATTCTGGTCTGCCTTGTAATAGCCGTTTGCATCTACGTCTTCATCAATACCATCGTCTCTACCAGCTCCAATTGTTGCATCTGCATAATGAACGGTAGCACCAGCGAGTTGAGTCTTATTACCATATTTATAAGAGTAATACAAATTACTGTTACCACCTACAAGTTCTGGAATAAAGCGGGTTGTTGCCTTTACAGTCATAAAGGCAGAACCGTATTCTGTTTCTCCTTCGGCAAGAGTGTAATCCTTATTATTTCCAGATACTACAAATTCAGAAGTTACTCCTGTTGCACGTTTTACGTAAGAGCCTCCGACCTTGCGCTCCTTTTCGCTGAAATACTTAGTTTCTGATTCACCCGATTCTTCCGTACCGTTTTCATTAAAGTCTGACCATACCTTAAGGCTTGCAATACGAGGTGCGTTATTTGCGATATTAACTGTTACCTGACCCGGCTGACTGTTTCCAGCCTTATCAAAGGCAACGTAATGAAGGATTACAGTACCATCGTTCATATTCTGAGAGTTGATGTTTGCCTCCCAGGTCCAGGTTGTTCCCTGCTTAGCTACAGATTCGAGCATGTTATCGCCATCATCACCAGACATAGTTGCGTAATAACCGTACTTGCCATCTACGTATGCTTTTGCACCAGAACCAGATTCAGCTTCTTTATTTACAACATTTGCAATTGCAAATTTAACTGTTGAATGATGGTTTTCATCTCCATCATATTCCGGCTGGCCATCCAGAGTGACTGTTGTTCCACTTACTGTTCTAATAAAGTAGATTGAGCCACCAACCTTACAAAGTCCGCCGGCGTGAATATTTGCATCTGCGGCAGAAAGAGTAAGTGTTCCAAGAGAGTCTTCCGAACGAGTTACAGTCTTAGTCTTCCATACAAGACCATCTTCTGGCTCTGAATAAGCTACTTCACTGTTTGCTTTAGCACGCATTACATCATAAACAATATGGGCTTTTCCGCTGATGTTACGTTCAAACCAGAAGGCAAGGTAAGCAAAACCAGACTGACCTTTACCTCCAACCTCATTTTCTGTTACCTGAGATCCAAAAGTATAGAAGCCGTTGCTGTTTATAACATCTGTATCAATTCTGTAATTTGCACCAGAAGTTACCAGAACAGGAGGTGTGTTATCGTAATTGATGCTGTAAACCTTCTTTTCGGTATGAGGTGTAGAAGCCTTATCTGTTGCCTCAACATGAATTGATAAATTACCTACTCCGCTTCCGCTGGACAGCAGATATTTAAACTCTTTATTTGTAGTAGAGCCGCTTATTTCTGCAGAGGTTAGCTGTTCTGTCTTTGAAGTTTCCGGTCCCATTAAAAGGCTGGAAAGTCCATCTGTATCACTTACGCTGCCGCAAAGATACCAGGTACCTCTAACCCACATATCATCTTCATAAGGACGAGATGCAGTTACATTTCCATCTGTATCATACTGACGCAGGTAAAGATTACTGATTACCGGGTTATCTGAGTCGAATACACCTAACTGTTCCTGAGGACGGCTTAAATTTCCATCCTTATCTTTTGCATATACTCTGTAAGCAAGCGGATTAAGCTTTCCAGTTCCAGGGTTGAATTCTCCTCCCTTATTAATCTTTAATGTCCATGCTGATGAACCAGAGTAATTTGCCTTAATGAAATATGCAGAACCGTCGTCATCATCGGCCCAGCCAGTACCTGTACCAACTGTTGATACCCTTACCGGAGTTCCATCAATATCTTTATAAACTTCATAAATCTTATTACCAGAAGATGCTGCATTTATCCACTGCTTTACATCCTTCATTTTTGGTGCAAATGAAACCAGCTCGTATGCATGAGAATAAGTTGTTGCGCCGGTTTCATCTGTTGATGTAGTTACAGTATCTGTAAATGAGAGGCCTCCTGTTGTTCTTGTACCTGATGTATGATATGCCGCCAGAGATGAGTCAAAATTATATTCCTTGGCAGAAATAATCTGAAGCCAGACAGAATCCACACCAACAGTGTTTCCAATTGTATCGTTTGCAGAACCGCGTAAAGATACATCGCCACCAAGAGTTGTTCCGCTTGTTTCCGGATACTCAATTGAAACAGTCGGGATATCTCCCTGTGGGTCAATAAGGATTGGATGCTTTATTACAGTTTCGTTACCTACTTCATCAACTGCCTTTATCCAGAGGAAAGCCTTTACGATTGTTGTAAAGCTCTTGTTTGAAATATTAGTTTCACTTGTAATGCCAGAATCTATGAGGAACTGCTTTACAGTTGGAGCATGAGTATTTGTTCCTGTTGAACCGCCATCAAAATAAACATACCAGTTGTAGCTTCCGCCTACTATTGGTGTGTAATAAGGCTTAAAACTGATTGTTGCATTTCCGCCAGTAGGATTTGTTGCTGTTACATCGTCTGCATCCTTCCAGCTTGTAATTGCACTTATAGCAGCAAGGTTTGCGTCAGAATCATCTGCGGCCGGACTTGTTGTATTGTTCAGCGAAAGTGCAAAGTACATAAACTCTTTTGGAGTGTCTGTAGAAGAAGTGTTCTTCCAGTCTGTTAAATCTGTTTCACCATTAGCAGGAACATTTCCGCTGGATGGCTGAGAAGAATCCGGTGCTTTTACAGAAATAACTGGAGCTGTATTATCAATATTGAGGGCTACTTCTGTTTCCTTAGAAGAAGTTCCATCAAATATTTCTATTATTGCTTTTCGGGTTCCAGTTTCCATACCGTTAGTATTGATATCCGAAGAACGCCATTCTGTTCCAGTCTTTCCGCTTATTGTTCTTGTAGAAGCCTGCTCTTCTGTAAGAGCATAATAGTAGTAATTGGTATCTGCTGAAGCATAACCTGCTACCGCTCCTGTACCAGAAGTAATATCACCTGACTTCTTTTCTATCTTAAGTCTTGTTTCACTAGCCGTTGTACCTGCAGGACTTGAGCTTGCAACAATACCGTTTGCATCATACGCAAACTGGCGGATATAGAAGCTATTTGATTTTCCACCATAAGTTTCTGAGGCGGTTGACCATGAGCTTGCAGCAGCCGGAGTTTTTGTATATTCAAGGCTTGAAACATCCGGCTTCTGAGTATCAACCTTTACAAAGAGGGCAGTTGCCTTCTTTGCAGAATCTGAATAGCCAAAGGTTGTTGCACTTGAAGCACCATCTTTGATTTTCGGAGAAGCAAGGTTAAAGGCTTCTGTTTCAGAAGTTTCAAAGCTTTCTTCACTTCCTCCGCTGCCTGTAGTAACCTTAAAGCTGATATTCTGAGATCCATCATCAAGATTGATTGAGAACGAAGAACCGCCGACTAAGGTAACTTCTGAGTAGGTTCCAGGAGTTTTCTTATAATAAGTATCAGCAGTAAAGCTTGTTACTGCACTTGTACAGGCAGTATCTGAATAATATGCAGTTGTTGTCCAGTCAGCTGGCTGGCTAGAATAATACTGTCCGCTTATTTTATCTGTCTTATACTCTAGCTTTGTAACGCCTTCTGTATCTGTAACATTTCCGTTCAAGCTTCTGTCTGCAAGATTAACTCTTGCATCGGCTGCCATTGTAGAGCTTAAAGCAAGTCCGTTTGTAAACTGAATTACAGGGCGGTTAGCATCGAGGTCTACAGTATAAGTCTTTGTATAGTAAGGATCCTGAATAACAGATTTATTTCCTGCCATATCTTCTGCATAAACAAGGAAGTAAATCGGCTTGCTGTAGCCTGTAGTAGTGGCTTCTACTCCAGCTTTAGTATTGAAATCGACATCTGCTACAGACCAGGTATAAATTGCAGAATCTGAAGCTTCATAGTCTATTGTTGGAGTATCTGTTCCAGGGTCTTTAGTAATTGTCTTAAGCAGGGTCCAGCCTGAATCACTTGCATCAGGTTCTGTTGCCGCAGAAGGAGCTGTTGTTCTGTAATACAGGCTTACACTTCTAGGATTATTTTCTGTTACTGTGCCTGTAACAGTCTTGGTTCCATAAACAGTTGTTCCAACCGGTGAAGAAACAGCAACAACCGGTGGTGTTGTATCGCTATCAAAACGGAAGGCACGGAGTCTTGCAGAGTTTCCTGCCTTATCTGTAACTGTTATATTTATGTTTCCAGTCTGTGATTCTTTCGGAATTGTTATCTTGTAGCGGCCATTGTGGATTCCACTAGTCTGTAATATGCCGGAAATAGTACCAAAAGTAACTGCATCTATTCCTGTACATGTTGAAGAATCATTGTTTTCCACTTCATCTTCAACTTCAATGTACACATCTTTATCTACAGACTGATTTGTAAGTAAAGTTCCGTTTATCTGGCTTCCAACTGAATCATAGGCTGTAAGTGTTGTCGGTGCTATTGAATCAACATAAACATCTGTATTGATTGTATTAGTATTTCCGGCAAGGTCAGTCATTTTTGCATAAACTGTATTTACACCTTCTGAAAGTCCAGATAAGGTTCCTGTAAATTTTCCACTTACCAGGCTCATCGATTCCCAGTTTGTATTATTTGTATTATCCTTCGAAATCTCTACTGTAGAAATATTTGGCTCCGTAGCAGCAATTGCAACAGCAAATTTTATTGATGTCGATTTGTACCATCTGTTTGTTGTTACACCAATTTCTATTTCTGTTCCTGCCGGATTGAATGCTGTACGGTCAAAGCTTCCAGAAGGAGCATTTGTATCCACAGTAATTGTTCTTGTAAGAGTATTTGTTTTTCCAGCTTTATCTGTTACCTTAATTGTAAAGTTGTATGCCGCATCTGCAAGCAGAACTGCATTAGCCGTAGTTTCTGAACCAACCTTAAAGGCTTTTTCATATTTACCGCTGGCATTTAATCCCATCTCTATAGTCTGGTCACCATAAAGAACTTCTACCTTATCTACACCATAAGTATCAGAAGCATTTACCTCAAATGTAAAGCCGCTGTTTCTGTATGAACCAGGTGCCGGGTTTTTAGAACCTTCAGTATCTGTAAAGCTGATTGTTGGCGCTGCCTTATCATAAACAAAAGCTTTAGAAACCCAGGCGCCGGCATTGCCCGCATTATCATAAGAACGTACCCAAAGGTACTTAGTTCCCTGTGTAGAGAAAATGCTTCCATAAGCTGCATTTGTAAATTCAACTGTAGAAGACCATGAACCATCTGAAGCAACATTGGCTGTTGTCTGTGCAGAAGATGGAACTGTCAAAGTCTGGCCAGAAGCAGGTGCATTTGTAAAGGCAATATCAACCTTATCATAACCAGAGAAGTCTGTATCTGAACCTTCTGGGGCAACACATTCTTCGCCACCTTCAAACTTAAAGAGAGAGGCTTCTGTCTGGCTTGCATTCGGTACAGTAAGCTTATCAGAATCTACTACTGGTGCAATTCTATCAAAGACAATATTCAGAGTTTCCAGCTTTGTGTTTCCAGCCTTATCTGTCACCTTAACTTTTGCTGTAGCACCTGTTGCAGATGTCCAGCCAGACCAGTTATTAGTTGCTGTTCCGATTGTAAATTCCCAGGTTCCTGTCGGGTTATTTAGAGTCTGAGTCTGCAGCTTTGTTGCTGGAGAAGTTACAGGATTTGTTTCCACATCAAGACTAACACTCTGAACGCCATAGTTATCTGTAGCAAGTCCTGAAATCTTAATTGCTTTTTCTGTAACAGTGTTATTCAAATAGTAATTTGTTGTTGTAACGCCCGCGTTAGTACTTGTTATTGAATAAACTGATTTTGTAACGGCAGAGTTTCCTGTTCCTGTTGTTTCTGTAAGTGCAAGGTTAGAAACTCCAGGATCTTCTTTATCTATAGTAATTGTGCCGGCACTAATCTGTTTAGAGTTACCTACTCCGGCATTATCTGTTGCCTTAGCATAAAGTGTATAGGTTCTTCCTGTTGTAATAGCCGCACCCGCAAAGGTTGAAACTGGAATTGTAGTTGACCAGTTACCAGGGGCTGTAAAAGCATCTGCACTGATTGTTGTAATTACAGTATCATCCATTGAAATGACTACATTCTTAATTCCAGAATGATCATCGCTTGCGGTTCCGCTGATTGTTATAGAACCATTACCTGTACCATTTGTATAAACACCACTTACAACATTTGATGTAATATTTGGAGCAAGAGTATCTTTATTGATGCTGTAGTAAGCAGTTGCTGTGTTGTGATTCTGAGAGTTCCAGGTGTTTGTAGCTTGTTCAGGTGTCGGAGGATTACCATTATTTACTTTTTCACCGTTTGTTTCTGTTGTTCCTTCTGTAACTTTGAGATCATCTGCGGCACGGTTACCGGCATTATCTTCTGCTACAAGAACCAGATAATTATTCTGCTCATTAAAGCCAGCCAGCTGTGTTCGGAAGTTTGTATCTACTGATTTTGAAGCCTTAAGGCCAGCCGAAGTTTTATTATAGGAAACTGTCTTTGTTACAGGACTTGCAAGAGGTTCAAAGCTTCCGATTACCTTAACATGATTTGTTTCTGTTGATGTAAGTGTTCCATTTTCCAAAGCCGTAATCTGTGCTGAAGTTGGAACATCATCAAAAATTGCATAATGAATTGCCTTAAGCCCGGAACCTGCTGCAGCCTCGTAGAAGTTTCCGCGGATTTCTATTGTACTGTCGTTACCCCAGCTTCCGAAAGAATACTTGCTGCCAACGTCGGTGTTTGCCGCATCTGTAGCATTATCGTTATCTGCATTTCCAATTCGGAAGTAAATATCCTTCCATTTTGCATCAGCCCAGTGCATTGCTTTTGGAGCAGTTGTATCGAATACAATATTTACTGTTTCTGTTTTGGTTCTGCCGGCTTTGTCGGTTGCAGTAATTTCTGCCGCTGCACTGCCAGCCCATGATGCCATTCCGGCTATGTCAAAGCTCCAGCTACCACTTGTAGCCTGTGGACCAAAAGTAAGGCTGTTTGTTGTACCAGTGTTTGTTACAGTAAGGCTTACACTTTCTACTCCAAAGTTATCTGTAGAAACTCCGGAAATTCTAAAGGTTTTTCCATCAACTGTATTATTGATATAGTATTTTGAATCTGAAGCTTTGAGATATGCATCTTTTGCAACTGCAGATGCACCGCTTCCTGTTATTTCCTTAAGCTTGATATTTTCGATAGACGGATCTTCGCTATCAATTGTGAAATTGCAGGTTGTCGTTGAAGATTTGAGTCCGGCTCTGTTTTTACCTTCTACAGTGAGACTTCCACTTATACTTGCACTTGTATTAAATACAGCAGACCATGATTTATAATCTGCCGCATTAGCTGCATTATAAGCGGCATAATCTGTAGGAATAGTACCTTCAATTGGAGTTTCTGAATAAGTGAAGGTCACATTTGAAGAAGAAATTTCTTCCTCACTTGCTTCTCCATAATCCTTAAATAACTTAAGCGCCTGAACACCACTTTGTAAATCAGAATAGTTACCATAAAGGGTAATCTGGGTTCCATTCTGAACATAAACAGTACCACCCGCAGCGGCGCTAGTGCTTCCCTTCTTGTAATGAGTTGTAGTTATAGTCGGTGCAGAAGTATCTACATTAAAGGTAAAGGACTGCTTAGCCGAAGGGTTTCCAGACTTATCCAAAGCCTGAATATAAAGAGTATTTGCTCCGGCACTAAACTGAACATTTTTCAGTTCAAAATTATGACTACTTGTAGTACTGCCCGAATCTGAAATTGTAATTTCATCATGACCAGTAATATCTCCCAGAAATGGCTGAGCATCTACATCTAAAGTATCTGATGCAGACTTAACATAGTAATATACACTGTCTGGATATACATCTGTAAAACTTCCGTTTATGTTCAGATACTGTTTGTCGTAAAATTTATCATTTGTATGAGCTGTCGCTGTTGTACCAGAACCTACAGTAACGCTGCCTGTCACAAGAGGAGCCGTATTATCAACAATCAGATTTACTGATTTTACACTTGAAGCCGCATCTCCTAAAGTATAAGTAGCCGGATCATTGCTTGATACACTCTTTACCTGATATCTTATTGTTCCAGAACTTGTGGAAGAGGTTATCGGTTTTATGATTTTTGTAGTTAATACGCTGTTTGCTAAAGTAGTAGAAATTGTATCTCCAGTAGAAGTTGTAATTGCAGAAGCCGGGCCAGAAATAATAATATCTGCACCACTGCTGTCTTTTATTACCTGGCTTGCACCAGAGCCAATTGCTTCTGTAATAATAAAGTAAGAAGCACCTCCCTGATATCTGAGAGTGATTTCCTGCTTGTTCTTCTGAGGATGAGCTGCAACACTACCCGATGCTGCCACGCTGCTTGCATTTGAAGTTACATTGGCCTGTTCCGGTGTAATTCCAAGTTCAATAAAGCTTCCGCTCGAAACAAGCTTAAAGGCATAAATACCATTTGAATTTGAAACAATTGGATTTTCTGTATCATGACCATCAACATAAATTCTGTAATAATTTCCTGTCTGAAGTCCTGCATAATTAACGCTGCTGATTGTTTGCGAAGTTTTAAACTTATAGGAATCTCCTGAAGGAGTTATAGTAATGTTATCATGAGCAGTTGTATTTTCTGTGGTTACCGGCTGGAAGAGCCAGATTTTATTATTGTTTAAAGGAGTTCCTGTATCATTACACTGCAAAAGGTAAAGGCCTACAGAATCTTTATCAATAGGAAGATTATCCAAACCAGGATCAACCTGAATTTCAATATAGTTATTGCCCGAAGTAAGCTGATATGCAGTATCTTCAAGAGTTGTGCCCGCTGCCAGCAAAGACCTTGCACTTACAGTGAAAATAGGGCTGTTATTAGGATTCAGTTTAAACTGACCTTTTGCAATTTTTTTCTGTTCAAGGGTATTTTTAGCAGTTTCTGGAGAAATAGTTCTCGCAGTTAAGCCGCTGGTATTACCGCTTTGAATTTTATAAAGACCTGTAGCCTTGTATTCAGTTATAAGATCTGAAATTTCTTTATAAAGATAATAGGTAGTCTGTTTATTTCCTTCTTCTTCTACAGAACCGTCGGCAAGGTATTTTCTTGCGTTATCATAAACTTCCATCATAAAATAACGGGCAACCGGGTCAGAGCCCTTTGTGGTTTGTCCGTAAATTTGTGCATAATCGTTATTTACACCTTCTTCAAAAACAGCAACATTCAGGTCAATTGTAGGGGGAACATTTCCCAGAGTTACTGTTTTAATATAAGATGAATCAGAACAATCAGCAGATGAGTATACTTTTATATCAATTTTATCAACCAGACTGTCATCTGCTGCCTGGCCAACAATAGAGAAAATCTGACCAAAGGTATCAAAAAGATTATCAGAAGCTGGCGTACTTGGCTTCTGTAAAATCATTACAGGAGGGGTATTATCTATAGTAAACGAACGGGCCATTGTAGTCTTATGGCCACCATTATCGTTTATTTCTACTACAGCTTCGTAAGTTCCATCTGCAATTCCATCTGTCAGGGCTGTTACAGGGATTGTCCACTTGCCTTTTCCGTCTTTATCTGTAAAAGCGTTTCCCTTGAAACTGAAGGTACCTTCACCATCCAGACGTGTTAATTTTACAGAAATAGCGGAAATGCTACCGTCGTCTGACCAGTTACCGCTGATGGTAAAGTCATCTCGTATAATTGCGTCTGCGGGAGGATTTAGAATATCAAGAACTGGTGCCTCGGTATCGACAGATGATCCGAGACCAATTTCACAAGAGAGAAAAAGAATCGTAAATAAAAAAGTAAGAAAAAAACCTAGTTTCTTCATTGGCTAACCCCCTATAAGTAAGTCTGATAAAGACTCAAAGAAACATTTTTAATTGTCCTACCCTATAAAAAATAGGATAGCACTTCTAATTATCGGCTTTTTAACCTTTTATCTTTAAAAACCCTAAAAGGGCAAAAAAAGAGCTCTTCAGGTTGAAAATCCCTGAAGAGCCCCTCATGCGGTTAAATATAACGCACTTTTATTAATCAAAAAAAGACCCCCGGGTCAATGAAGTGCACTTCAAGCCCGAGGGTGACAGTGTTGTCAATAATGTGACAAGTCAGTTATTTTGCACCAAAAATATCAAAATATCCGGCAACAAATACTACCAGGATGATAAGTGGTGCAATGAAGCGCAGGTAGAACTGAACAACCTTGTTCTTAGGGAACTTAATTCCGTCTCCGGCATCAGCTTCGGCAATAAAGCCGTCCCAGCCCCAGCCCTTCTTAAGTGGACGGAAGAGGAGGAAGAGCATAGATCCGAGGGGAAGGAGGTTCTGGCTTACAATGAAGTCCTCGAGAGCGTCGATAGAACCAATGTGAGCACCGAAGTGAACTCCAGACCAAACGTTCATACCAAGAGCAGCAGGAGTTGCAAGAATCAGCATTGCAACAAAGTTGATGAGAACTGATTTGCGGCGGCTCCAGCCAAACTTATCCATTGGGAAGGCAACGATGTTCTCGAATACGGCAATTACCGTAGAAAGAGCAGCAAAAGACATAAAGAGGAAGAAGAATGCACCAACGATACGGCCTGCAACAGGTCCCATTGAGTTGAATACGTTTGGAAGTGACATAAAGGCAAGTCCTGCACCAGAAGAAGCTTCAACATTGAAAGCAGCACATGCAGGGAAGATGATAAAACCAGCACAGAGTGCTACGAAAGTATCAAGTCCAATTACGCGGAGAGATTCGCCTGTAAGAGAATGGTCTTTACCAATATAAGAACCAAAGATTTCCATAGAACCAATACCGAGTGACAAAGTAAAGAAGGCCTGACCCATTGCAGCATAAATTGTGTCCCAGAGACCATGTTCACCGCTTACAAGAGCCTTAAAATCAGGCTTCAGATAGAAAGCATAACCAGCACCAGCTCCAGGCAGGAAAGCAACGTAAATTGCAAGACCAATCATAATTACTAAGAGTGCGCTCATCATGATTTTTGTAATGCGCTCAACACCCTTCTGAAGTCCAAGGAAACATGCGCCGAAACCGATTACAATTACAACAACCATCCAGATCAAAAGACCAGAAGGACTTCCAAGAGTTTCGCCGACAAATACATTTACAATTTCGTCTCCACCGAGGCCTACAAACTTTCCGCCAATCATCTGGACGAAATACTTCAAGAACCAGCCGGAAACAACAGTGTAGAACATCATCAAAAGATAGTTACCAATAATTGCAAGGTTACCATAGATATGCCATTTAGTTCCGGCAGGTTCCAGTGCCTGGAAAGCACCACCCATACCTTTTTTAGAAGCACGACCAACAGCAAATTCACAAACCATAACCGGCAATCCCAGAATTACAAGGAAAACCAGATAAATCAGAACAAAGGCTGCTCCGCCGTATTTACCAGTAATATAAGGGAATTTCCATACATTTCCCAAACCAATAGCACAACCAGCCGACAAAAGCAAAAAGCCAAGGCGGCTGCCAAGATTTTCACGTTTCTGTTCCACAATAAACTCCTGAATTTTAGTGATAATGTTATTATAGGTAGAAACAGAAAGGGAAGTCAAGGAAAATTGTCTCTGGAGGCTCCCGGCGGCGGACAAATCCGGCGAAAAAAATCCCGAAGTCTCAAAACTTCCCGCGGACCCCCATTTTCCAGAGTTCTCCAGACCGCCGCCGGTCGGGCGTTCCGGGGTTCCGCTATCGCTCCAGCATCCTCGCCGCCCGCAAAAAAAAACTACAGCCACCAGCCGGCCACAGCAGCCGCGCCAATTCCTCACCGTCCCAAAAAAACTCCCAGTCAGGCGGCTCCGGTTGCCGCCAGCGGCGCCCCTCCATGCCCTAGCCCGGCTCTTACACTTAAAAAAATCCCTGCCCGCGCCTTTTGCACAAAAGCGTCCGCGCTGCAAAAACTGGCTGGCCCCTGGTTCCCCGTCCACTCCCCCCGCCGCACACAAGTGCCACCCCTCACACTAGCACGGGCACATTTCCGGGCAAACCGCCGGCCTGCACGCAACCCCTCTAAAGCGCCGAGCCCCTGCCCGCGCCTTCTCATCCGCCGCGACCCTTCCCCCTAATATTTCCCGCTTATTTCACACTTTTTCAAATTTTTTTTCTGATTTTGTGTCAAAAATGACATATCGCGGCAATTATATATATAGAGAAAACTGTGCGGCTGGGCCTCAATCGTCCACCTACAGCTTCCCCGCGGGAATCCAGCCTTACAGCACCGATTTCCCAACGCAAATCGCCACACTGCACCTCACCGCGGGGGTGGCGGCGCTCGTGGTTCCGATAAAAACCGAGTTATTTGACAATTTATCGGAGACAAAACATGCAAAAACACGCTGAAAGCAGCTGCGGGTCCGATAAAACCGGAGAATCCCTCTTTTTTATCGGACCACCCTGGTAAATAAAGCCGAGTTTTTGCCGCCGAGCTCCCCAAAACGCGCCGCCCGTTCCGATAAACTGCCTTAAAACCACATGTTTATCGGAACTCAAACCAAAAGGAGAGCCAAAATCGGCGCCGCGCCTCCGATAAACAAGGAGTTTTTCCCCATTTTATCGGACATCACGCCAAAAACGCAGAGCCCCAAGGCTCTCCCCTTCCGATAAACCGCCCAATTCAAGGCGACTTATCGGAACAAACCATCGAAAAAGGAGAAAACAATGGAAGAAGAACAGTTAAAACCAACACAAATCATCGCCGACCTCGAAAATCGGCTCACACAGCTAAAACAAGTCCTTGTCGCCACACAAAAACGCCTGGCCAATACACCCCAGGGCCACCTCCGCGTCTCACAAAAGGGCCACAACCCCGAGTTCTACCAGATCACCGAGCCCGGCGACACCCACGGTAGCTACATCCCGCAGACAAAGCTGCCCCTGGCCCGCCGCCTCGCCCAAAAAGACTACGATTCCCGTCTCATAAAGATGCTGAAACAAGAAATCCGGGCTCTGCAAAAATACCTGGCCCAGACAAAAGGCGGCGACTGCTGCAAGGCCAGCGGGGCCAGTTCCGGCCGCGGCATCAGTCCCGGCTCTACCCTCACAGCCCTCTACACAAAACTCTGCCCCGCCCGTCAGAGCCTCGTCACACCCATTACCTTCACAGACGCCCAGTACGCCGCCCAGTGGCAGGCCGTCTCCTGGACCGGGCTTCCGTTCTCGCCAGATTCCCCGGATTACACCACTGCCCGCGGCGAGCGGGTGCGCTCCAAATCAGAAGTGATAATCGCAGACACGCTCGCGCGCCACGGCATTCCCTACCGCTACGAATATCCTCTGGAACTAAACTACAGACGGAACGGCCGGGGCGGAACTTCCCGCTCAGACCTCGGAGACACCTCTACGCATGGTGCGGACACGGTAAACTCGGAGACCTCATATCGCCCCGGCCGCACCGTCCACCCGGACTTCCTCTGTCTCAACGTGCGCACTCGCGCCGAGTTCTACTGGGAACACTTTGGCCTCATGGACGACGGAGACTACCTGGAGCGCACCCTGGTCAAGCTCAAAGAATTCGCCGAAAACAATATACTCCCCGGCAAAAATCTTATTTTCACCATGGAATCCGCCTCCTGCCCCCTGAGCACACGGCAAATTGAGAATCTTATTAATGAATTTTTGCTTTAACTCTCGCCTTCACGCGGCTCTTCAAATGCTCAAGCTCATCCTTGTACTGAATAGACTTCATAGTCGGGAAGTGGGCCATAAAGCTTTCGGCGGCCTTGTTGCGGGCGTTCTGGAAGCGGTCAATTTTTTCGAGGATGCTCTGGCTAATCTTGTCTTTGTCTGATTCAGCATGCTCCTTTACAGA
>JAEEGJ010018784.1_pt1 | contig 15360 bp, 15 predicted proteins | sample 8958761 | NCBI WGS metagenome assembly JAEEGJ01 (sample SAMN16246546, study PRJNA631951) | gut metagenome | biome: gut microbiome; feature: rumen; material: RS-attached | host: Bos | place: Iran: Karaj | collected 2018-10 | reverse complement strand
TCAGCAGAGAAAAATACGAATACGAGTCATCTATGTATACAGGCTCATCCGACACTATCTGCATCACCGAATAATCATCAATGATCATGCCTTTTTTACCCCGGGAGTCCAGATACAGAAGGATGGAGATATTGCCCATGGTATGGTCGAACCTGTTACCCACTACACCTATGAGCAGAAAATCCGCATATCCCCGCTTTATGGCTTCCTTTACAGCAAAGTATGTGTCGGTATCGTCCTTCTCACAGGGAAGAGTGATGGTCTCGATATCCATATGCGGATCTTCGTGTGAATCGAAGTCCCCCACGATAAGGCCGGGCTTTCTGTCAAGCTTCTCCATATGCTTAAGGCCGCCATCGCAGTAGATGAAGAAATCATCATCTCTGATCTGACTCTTTATATATTCATAACAGCTTATATCGGCACCACCGACAATAACACATCTTTCCATCCGTCAATCTCCATCTATATTCTCGCAGTTATAGCATATCTGCTGCCCGGTCCGTCTATCACGCACCTTATTTCTTATGCCATGTAACGGCACAGCGATCTGCATGTGGTCATTCATACACACTTTATGATTTTACCATGATATTGGCATTTCCGCCCCGCACTTTACAAATCGGATGATCTGTTACAAAATATCTATACGTTTCTGTCGAATGGCAGATCCATTCCCACGCGAAGGTGAAAGGTTTTTCATCCCATATGCTTACAGATGATGAAAAAAAGATGACAAACTGCATAAAGCTTACCGAAGATGAGCGGTTCATGAAGGAAGCCATAAAGCTTGCCATGAAGGCTGCTGATGCGGGTGAGGTTCCCATCGGCTGTGTTATCGTTCATGAGGGAAGGATCATCGGACGGGGCTATAACCGCAGGAACACGGATCATTCGGCCCTTTCCCATGCAGAGATCACTGCCATCAGGAAGGCCTGTGCACACCTGAAGGACTGGCGCCTTGAAGACTGCACGATGTACGTAACTCTGGAACCTTGTCAGATGTGTGCCGGAGCAGCTGTTCAGTCCCGCATTCCAAAGGTTGTCATAGGATGCATGTCTCCCAAGTCGGGAAGCGCCGGAACAGTTGTCGATATACTGAACAATCCCGCATTCACCCACAGCTGCGAAATAGTGACAGGCGTACTTGCAGAGGAGTGTTCCTCTGTTCTCAAGGATTTCTTCATCCGCATGAGAGCAATAAAAAAAGCGCTGGACAGCGCTTATAAATGATCTGTCGCTGCATCCCACATACAGATGCAGCTGCCGTACATGCATATGCAGACTCGTGTACGCACATATATAAATATGCCTAAAAAAAACCGGCCTTCCGCATAGCACGGAACGCCGGTTCATTTTTTATCTTCCGGGAAGCTTCTCGGGTTCGGGATACACCACTCCGAAGGTGTCCACCGTAACTGTCTTCATAACCTGGGGAGTAAGAGGTCTGTCCCTGAAATCGGTGGGAGTCTCTGCGATCTTATTGACCACATCCATTCCCTCAACAACCATTCCGAATGCCGCATAATCTCCGTCGAGATGAGGAGCATCCTTGTGCATAAGGAAGAACTGGCTTCCTGCCGAATCCGGGAACATGGAACGTGCCATTGAAAGAACTCCTGCGGTATGCTTGAGGTCGTTCTTAAATCCGTTGCTTGCAAACTCGCCCCTGATGCTGTAATCGGGACCGCCGGTTCCGTTTCCGTCGGGGTCTCCGCCCTGGATCATAAAGCCTGGGATTATCCTGTGGAATCCGAGGCCGTTGTAGAATCCTTTTGATATAAGAGAGATAAAATTGTAAACTGACTGTGGAGCTATCTCGGGATAAAGCTCTGCCTTTATTACAGAGCCGTCCTCCATTGTGATCGTTACTAAGGGATTTCTGGTTTCTGCCATTTTTGTTCCTTTCCAAATCATGATTATCCTGTCCCCTCATACCGGGGACTCATGCACCGGTCCTCAATGCCTTGCGGCAGCCGATGTACCCCAAGATTATAACACGGAGCCCGCCCATATGAAATATCTTAAGAGAATCGAATATATCACAGGACAGATGCCTCCGGAGCCGGAGGAAGGATGCCTTTACGTTCTTTCCCCGGATACATTCTTACGTGAGAAAAACTATCCGGATATCCCCTATGTCCTGTACAGGGACAGTGCAAAGGAAGGGAGTCTCTTTGCGGACGGCGTAAAGTATGTACTGGAAGGCGAAGGCCCTTTCGATCCTGAATCCTTTGATGATGACTATCTTGAGAAAATATACCGCAGGCTTCTGCACATCCCCTGGGACATACTGGAAACCGACAGATGTGTCATAAGAGAGTCCACCGTCTCTGACCTTGATGCCTTCTATGAGATCTACTCCGATCCGGAGATCACCAGATTTCTTGAGGGGCTGATGGAAAGAAGCGAAGAGGAAAAGTACACTGAAAATTACCGCGACCTTATCTATGATATCTACGGGCACGGCATCTGGACCGTACTGTTAAAGGATACAGGCGAGGTGATAGGGCGTGCGGGACTTGACGAACGGGCAGGCTTCGATACTCCCGAGCTCGGATTTATGATAGGCAGAAAGTGGCAGAGGCGCGGACTTGCGCTGGAGGTATGCGAAGGGATCCTGCACCGGGCTGCGGAGGAAGGCATGGATACCGTGATGAGCCTTACGGAAAGGGAAAATGCCGCATCCGTACATCTCCTGGAAAAGCTGGGCTTTTTGGCGGAAGATACCGTGGAAATATCGGGTACAGAGCTGGTCAGATATCTGAAAAAACTGTAAATATCATGGTCTCAGATGGTCTTTTGCCCATGATCTGCTGATTCAGAGCATTTGCGGTTGTTCACAATTTGTTTACAAATAGTTTTCTGAATGTTAAAGGCAAAAACATTTTCTATACACCTTTACAAAGTATATTATAACCAAGACAACAGATTACTTTTTATCCTTCGTATACTTAATCTTTTTCATAATAATGCCGGGTATCATAAGATACCCGGCATCCTCCCATTTTAGGGGCTTTTTTCACACTACATATCCTTCGTACTGAGCAAGTCACGGGCCACCCTTATGTCTATGGCACGGTTCGCATTCCTGATCTCGGCCCTGTTATGCTTTCCGCCGTCTTCTCCGTCCAGTGTCCACGCAATGCTTTCATCCGATGTCACCGTGATCTGTCCCGAGGTAAAAGAGACTATCCTGTCGGACAGGTCATATCTTCCCATGGCAAGAGCACCCAGCAGCTGCTGGAATTCGATGGGAGTCCTCAGTTCTTTTATAAGATTGACCTCAAAGAGTCCGTCCGCAAGATCCACGTTGTCACCGGTGATCCCTCTGATGCCGCCCACACTGACAGAATTGGTGATCATCCCGTAGATGAAGTTGTCCTCAATGGATTCACCGTCATGCTCTATCTTCATGTGATGAGGTCTTATATTCATAAAGCTCTTGATACCTTCAAGGATATATGCGGAGTGACCGATGGCATTCTTCATATCCTGATCCGTGCTGTAGCTCACCTCGGTAAATGCTCCGAAAGCCGCAACATAGATAAACGCCTCTTTATTGAAAAGGCCCACGTCCACAGCCTTATCCATTCCGTCTACGATGATCTCTGCAGACTTGAGCATGTCCTTGGGAAGTGCAAGGGAACCTCCGAAGTCATTGGTGGAACCTGCAGGAATATAGCCCAGGGGAGTACGCCCCGGATTCTGCATCATACCGCGCACGGTCTCATCAAGAGTACCGTCGCCCCCGCAGCATACGACAATATCGTATTCCGCTTCTCTTTCTGCCGTGATCCTTTCCGCATCGCCGTTCTTCCTCGTGGGAGCAATGGTGATCTCATAGCCGCCTGCGGCAAAAATATCAAGGATATCCGCAAGTTCAGCGCGTATCCTGCCTCTTCCCGCTTTTGGATTGTAGATAAATAACATTTTCTTCATACGCTGATAATAGCATAAATGCCGGATCATGAAATAAAAAAGATGTGGAATACTAGTATTCCACATCTCCGGTTATCCTTGTATTTATATTCTGTTTCCCAAAACTGACCTGATTCCTTATGCCTCTGCGCCGGTGAGGAACTTCTCAACGGTATCGATGGCATCGCCTTCATCAGCGCCGTCACACTTGATCATAAGCTCATCGCCCTCATCAAGAGTGATGCTCATCATTCCCATGATGGACTTGGCATTAACCTTCCTCTCTCCTGCTTCAAGATAGATAATGCTGTCATATCTGCTTGCTTTCTGTACAAGAAGAGCAATGGGACTTGCGGACAGATTCTTAGGAAATTTAACGTTTACGGTTCTGGTAATCATACAATGTTTCCTTTCTGACACCACCCTTCCCCAAAGATCGCGTCAGTTCCATAATCACTATTCCCCAATACCATAAACAGCTTCCCCATGCCGTTTTAAGGTCTTTTGCTCCGAGCTATCTCGCTCAGCTTGGCAAGTCTGTGGTTGATACCCGATTTCCCCACCGGAGGATCCATCATCGCACCGAGCTCCACAAGAGTCGCATCGGGATATTCAAGCCTCCCGTATGCTGCTTCCCTGAGCTGATCGGGCAGGGATGCAAGCATCCCGTGTTCCTCCAGATATCTGATATCCTCAAGCTGCCTTGATGCGGCAGTCACAGTCTTCCTTATATTCGATGCCTCGCAGTTAACCCTTCTGTTGATGGTGTTGCTGACATCCTTATATATGCGGCGGTTCTCGAACTCCATGTAGGAATTCTTCGCTTCCATCACACTGAGAAGCTCGCCTATCATCTCGCCTTCCTTGACATACACCACAGTTTCCGAACGTCTCACCGTCTTACGTGCGCATATATCAAAATCGGAACACACTCTTACTATCTGATCCGCCTTGACATCACTGTCACATACGAACTCCAGATGATATCCCTTATCGGGGTCGCTCACAGATCCGGATGCCAGGAAAGCCCCTCTGAGAAAGGCTCTTCGGCAGCATGGATTCTTAAGAGTAAGTTCAGGCACCGATGTATCTATGTCGCCGAGGCTCTTTATGAGGGAATCGAACTCCCCGTCAGTTTCCTTAAGCGACTTCCCTATATTAAATGTTATTTCAAGTAAAGTAAAGCCTTTTTTTATAAGAGCGTTTCCATTTGTGTTAAATCCGATGGTCACACTTCCGTCTGCCGAGACACCTATCTGTCCTGCAAGGTGCATGATGGCAGAGATCTCAGCGATCCTGCAGTGCCTTGCGGGAGGTATCACTCCGGCCAGCTCTTCCTTGACATCAGATGAAAAGGACATATCTGCCTCTCATTCTTTTCTTCTAAGTTGCGGTAACATCCCTGTGGATCATCTTGAATCCGAAATCCTTCCTGGTACTCATCCTCGCATAGAGGCCTTCCGCAAGGGTGACGGATCTGTGCTTTCCGCCTGTACATCCTATGGCGATCACAAGATTGTACTTGCCTTCCTTCACGTAATTGGGCATCAGGAAATCCAGCATATCCTCAAGCTTATCCAGGAATTCACCGGTCTCCTTAAACTGGCACACATAATCCCTGACCTCTTTATCCAGACCGGTCTTCGTCTTAAGCTCATCGATATAAAAGGGATTGGGAAGGAATCTCACATCGAATACCAGATCTGCATCTGCGGGGATACCGTACTTAAATCCGAAGGATTCAATGGTCACATTGAGATTCGAATACTGCTCGTTCTTACGGAATATCCGGTCCAGTTCAGCCTTGAACTCCCTGGTAAGGAGATTGGATGTATCTATGATGTATGTCGCCTGCTTCCTGATGGGAGCAAGCTCAACCCGCTCCTTCTTAATGCCTTCCTCGATGGAGCCGTCCCCTGCAAGGGGATGGAGTCTTCTGGTCTCCTTATAGCGCTTTATAAGAGTCTTATCCGATGCTTCGAGGAAAAGCACCTCAGTATCATGACCGCTCTGCTTCAGGTTCTTTATTACCTGGGCGAAATTCTTCATGGACCCTGCCGTACGGATATCGATACCCAGAGCCACCTTATTGTATTCGTTTCCGGGCTGGGCAAGGAGTTCAACAAACTGGCTCACAAGTCCGGCAGGCAGGTTGTCTATGCAGTAGAAGCCGATATCCTCCAGCATCTTCATGCCGGTCCTCTTACCGCTTCCGCTCATTCCGGTTATGATAACGATACGCATATCTTTCTCTCCGATCAGTGTCCGCTTCCCGGACCTATTATGGTGATCTCCGGTTCAAGCCGTACGGAATAATCCCTGTATACGGTTCTTCTTACCTTGTCCATAAGATCGATGATATCGGTAGCTGTGGCATCATCGGCATTTACTATAAAGCCGCAGTGCTTGTCTGATACCATTGCGCCCCCCAGCCATTCTCCGGCAAGTCCCGCATCCTGAATGAACTTGGCGGCAAATCCCTCCTTGGGATTCTTGAATATGCATCCCGCATTGGGATAATTGAGCGGCTGTTTGCTCTTTCGTTCCTGTGTGTACTTCTCTATTTTCTCATTGATGACATTCTTGTCACCTTTTTTAAGTTCAATCACCGCTTCAAGGATGATGTATTTCTTGTAGCAGAAAATACTGTGACGGTAGTCAAAATCCATCTCATGAGGGTGGAGGACCTTCTCCTCTCCCGCACTGTTGAGAACCTTGACTCTCTTTACCACATCGGACATCTGGGATCCGAAGGCTCCCGCATTCTGCCTTATGGCGCCACCGACAGTCCCGGGGATACCGCTTGCGAACTCCAGTCCGGTCAGCCACATCTCAGCCGACATGCGTGCCGCTTTGGGAAGCGATGCTCCGGCCCCGCATATAACTTGATTTCCCCTGATATCGATATTGCTGAAATCTCCGATGAGCTTTATTACGACACCATCATATCCCTCATCTTCCACGATCGTATTGGTTCCGAATCCGAGTATTACATAGGACAGTGATCTCTTCCTCACAAAAGTAAGCACCCGCCTGAGTTCGCCGATGGTGCGGACCTCGGCCACGCACAGCGCAGTGCCGCCGGCTCTGAACGAGGTATATTCGGACATCGGCTGATCCGGATGGATATACTCCGGCTCCAGATACTCCGATAAAAGAAAGGCAATCTCCTGTCCTGTCATTTGGTGTCTCCTATCACGTACTTTACGAACATAATCTTTATGCGAGGATCATTCCCGCACAGCCGTAGATACCGGCGTCATTTCCAAGCTCGGCAAGAGCGAACTTCGCACCCTTGCAGGGAGGGAATACATACTTCTCGAATTCCGGCTCCACGAAGGAAAGAAGGATCTCTCCTGCCTTGGATACTCCTCCTCCGATAACGAATACCTCGGGATTGACCACATCTGCCACGCTTGCAAGTCCCTTGCCGAGATACCTGCCGAACTCCTTCGCTATCTCGATGGCAACCTCATCGCCTGCCTTGACCGCATCAAATACTGCCTTGGCATCAAGCACTTCAGCGCTTCTTAAGACGGATGCCTTATCATCGGCCTCAAGTCTTCTCTTTGCAAGTCTTGCGATACCCGTTGCGGATGCGAACTGCTCAAGGCATCCGGTATGTCCGCAGTTGCACTTCAGTGTCTCTTCATCGTCAACCCTGATATGTCCGATCTCTCCCGCAGCTCCTGTAGCGCCGGTGATCAGTCTTCCGCCGATTATAACGCCTCCGCCCACACCGGTTCCCAGTGTTACGGCAACAACATTCTTATGGCCCTTTCCGCCGCCCTTAAGCATCTCTCCGTATGCAGCGACATTGGCGTCATTTCCCGCTACCACCTTTATGCCGTCAAGCTTTTCTTCCATGGTGGTCCTTAGATTGAACACATCCCATCCAAGGTTCACGGCTCCGCCTGTCATGACTCCGTCTTCGTCAACGGCACCGGGAGCGCCGACTCCCACACCCATGACATCCCCGGCAGTAATGCCACGCCCGGAGATCTTGCTCTTAATGCTGTCGCACACATCTCCCACGATGTTCTTTCCCTTGTCGGTCTTGTCAGTGGGAATCTCCCACTTATCGAGAAGCTCACCCTTTTCATCAAAAAGTCCAAGCTTTACGGTGGTTCCGCCGATATCAACTCCGAATACGTATTTCATCTTATATCCTCTTAATCCGCACCGCGAAACGGTGCCTGTATTTTTTCATCCGGGAACAGCTCCGGGATTATTCCGCATCTTCATCGGCGCGCTTCTTTACAAGAGACTCCTGAACTCTCTTATAAAGCTCCTGTGCCGCATTGTAGCCCATCTGCTTCTGACGGTAGTTGACCGCAGCGGTCTCGCATATTACCGCAAGATTTCGTCCGGGTCTGACGGGAATATTGTGACATACGACTCTTACTCCGAGATACTCCGTGAAGTTCTCTTCAAGTCCGAGTCTGTCATAGTCCTTGTCCTTGTTCCAGTCTTCAAGCCTGATGACCAGATCCACCTGCTGGGAATCCTTGACGCTGGAAGCACCGAAAAGTGCCTTTACATCAACTATACCGATACCCCTGAGCTCAATGAAGTGCTTCGTAATGTCAGGAGCCGTACCAACAAGCAGCGTATCAGAAAGCTTTCTCAGCTCAACCGCATCATCGGTAACAAGTCTGTGTCCTCTCTTGATCAGTTCAAGAGCCGCCTCGGATTTACCGATACCGCTCTCACCGGTTATAAGTACGCCTTCACCGTAACAGTCCACGAGAACTCCGTGTACGGAGATCATGGGAGCAAGCTGCTCATTGAGCCATCTGATAAGCTCTGCGGTGAATCCTGAAGTTGCTTCATTGGTAAGGAGCACCGGAATACTGTACTTTCTCGCAAGCTCCATGAATATATCGTTGGGTCTTAAGCCCCTGCAGAATATTATGGCAGGCATTGGGTGCTCAAGGAACTTGTCATATGCCTCATACTTCTGCTCGTCGTCGAGAGCATTCTCCATGTAGGAATACTCGACATATCCTATGACCTGGATACGCGCCGGGTCAAAGTATTCGAAATATCCGGCGATCTGAAGAGCGGGTCTGTTGATATCGGGCTGCGTTATGCGTATGCGCGATACATCGATCTCAGGTGTGAGATTGACCAGATCCATCCTCTCGATAACCTTAGTCAGTTTGACACTTGCCATCAGATGTTCTCCTCGATCCACTTTTTGAATTCATCGGGTGATGTGGCACCGACCTGCTGTGAAACAGCCTGTCCTCCCTTGAAGATGATAAATGCGGGAATGCTCATGATGCCGTACTTCTCGGCAATGGCACCGTTATCATCCACATTGCACTTGCAGATCTTGATCTTATCAGCAAGCTGCTCTGCAAGAGCATCAACAACGGGGGACATCATCTTACAGGGGCCGCACCAGTCTGCATAGAAATCCACAAGAACGGGAAGAGATGCACCGAGTACCTCTGTCTCAAAATCATTAACTGTTACAAACTGTGCCATAATAGCTCCTTTCATATATATCTGTTTAAAGTATCGTTCCACACGGACTTAAGGTGCGCCCTTTGCAGGCCTTAAGTCACTCACGGGAAATAACATACTTGCAAATGGGATTTCCCATGCTTGAGAACTTTTCCTCGTATTCGGTCATAACATTATCCTTCACCAGTTCAGCATCTGCATGAAGGTCATAGGTTATAAGATCCGCTTTCCATCCGGATCCCGGAAGCTGCTCCACCGCCCAGTCAAAAAGCACCCTGTTATCGGTCTTGAACTCTATCCTTCCGTCCGCTCTTAATATTCTATCATATCTTGCAAGAAATTCACGTGATGGAAGCCTTCTTTTTGCATGTCTGTCCTTGGGCCAGGGATCGGAGAAGTTCAGATATATCCTGTCCACCTCTCCGGGACCGAACACCTCAGCGATGATCTCGGCATCCATCCTTATGAACTTAAGGTTTTCCTTGGGTTCCTCCTCCATCTTCTGGACGGCTCTTAAGAGCACCGCGGAGTACTTTTCAATGCCTATATAATTGATATCCGGGTGAAGAAGGGCCATTTCATGGATAAACCTGCCCTTTCCCATACCGATCTCGATATGAAGCTCTCCGGGCCCGGCAAAACTGCTCTTCCAGCTTCCCGCCCTTTCCTTAAGCTCCTCCTCGGGAACCACATATTCACTCTCTGCTATCCTCTCCCTGCATCCGGGAACATTCTTAAGTCTCATTTCTTTCTTTTTCTTCCCCTTTCGGAAAATAAACTCTTATCGCTTCCCTTTCTGACCTTTTCGGACAGATAGCTGTGCCTTCGTTCCTTCCTGTACTGCCTTCTCCAGTTAGGATGCACCTTCCTGTAGCTGCGGTACAGTCTGATGATACCGTAGATGAGGAGTATACCTGCCGCAATGCAGGCACTTATGGCCGCCACCCTTACGATATTGATGAAGACAAAGGGCTTCTTCTCCGGTATATCCTCCGTATGAGTCTCCTCACTTACGGTGCCGGAATCATAATTTTCAGCCGGTTCGCCGCACAGTATCGAGCACTTGCCAAGATATGTGCCGCCGTAGGAATATATGATCCTTGCAGCCTCCCTGTCGGTGACATTGTCGTAGGTGATATAGCTGTCGAGATTCCCGAAATCCACCGTAAGAGGCAGAAGCACCCTGTCGCTCTTATCCAGTGACAGCATGGGTCTGGAATCCCCCATGATATCGATGGTCCCGTAGGAACCGATCTTGGAGCCTATATCATACGATGTCTCGTTCTCTGATGCATTGACCATTGCAAAGTTCGAAAAACCGTAATTGAACAGTGCTATGGCATCCTTGTATCTTTCATCCTTGCCGTCGTTCATAAGGACAGCGATAAGTCTTACTCCGTCCTTCTCCGCACCGGCTATCAGACAGTACCCGGCTTCTTCCGTATAACCGGTCCTGGCACCGATCAAGTACTCATATTCATATGTCCCTCCGGGAACCATCCCCAGAGAATTTCTCTCGATGATCTCATCCTTCTGTCCCTCGGAAGGGTACAGATGAAGGGTCTTCATCAGGGAATATTTGCACAGAAGCTCATTATTGAAAAAGTCTCTTCCGAGCAGCGCCATATCGTACGCCGTGGTATAGTGATCCTCCGAGTGAAGGCCCACGGGATTGGAAAAGGATGTGTCCCTGCAGCCGCTCTGGGCAGCTCTTGAGTTCATCATCGCAACAAAGGCTTCCCTTGATCCGCCGCCGATATGCTCCGCAAGTGCAAATCCGCATTCTGCCGCACCTCTTATGAGTATGGCCTGCAGACATTCATTGACGCTGAGTGATTCCCCCACATCGATGGCGATATTGACGGTGCCGGAAGGCACATCATATACCGCTTCGCGGGAAAATACCACCCTGTCGTCAAGATCACACATCTCTGCAGCCAGCATGCTGGTAACAACAGCGGTCATGGCGGCAGGATACGACCTGTCCCGGGCGTTCTTCGAATACAGCACCGCTCCTGTGGAGGACTCCATCAGCAGGGCAGACGATGCTCCCGTTTCGGGGGCTTTGGGCCAGTTCGGTATGGAGGATGTCTCTATGTCGGCCCCCGGCGAAACAAGCTGTATGGTGCCGGAAGCTGCGTTAACTGCAGATCCAAGGGGAGTTACGACAAGCAGAAAAATCACAAGAGGCAGAGTCAAAACTCTGCCCTTGCCGCATAAAAACCTTAACTTGTTACCTGTCCGTATCTTCATATAGATCAGAGCGTATGATTTGAAAAGATCCCTACATCTTCGGAAGGTCCGTCGCCCGGATCATCTTCCTTTGAATAATAAACGCTGCGTCCGTCATCACCCTGAGAGCCGCCCTCTGCGTCATCTCCTGCAGATTCCCTGCTTTCGCTTCCGGCTTCACTGTCAGAGCCCTGTGATGAACTATCTTCCACTGCATCACCTTCAGGTGCCTGCCCTGCTGACGATGTCTCAGCCGCTTCGCTTCCGGTTACATCCTTCTGCTCCTCTTCAGGCTCGGGCAATCCCTTTTCCTGTCTGAAGATCTTCATGAACTCCTTACCTGTGATGGTCTCTTTTTCTATAAGGAAGGCTGCGATCTTGTCCATGGTATCAAGGTGTGCGCTGACAACCTTCTTGGACTCCTCATAGCACTCAGCCAGGAGCTTCTTAACCTCTTCGTCGATAAGAGTTGCTGTCTCATCACTGCACTCAAGAATCCTGTTGCCGTCCAGATATCTGTTCTGGATGGACTCAAGCTGCATAAGACCGAATCTCTCGCTCATACCGTACTGGGTGATCATGGCTCTCGCAATGGAGGTGGCCTTCTCGATATCGTTGGAAGCACCGGTGGTTACAGTGTTGAAGATGATCTCCTCCGCTGCACGTCCGCCAAGAAGCACCTTGATCTCCTGAAGAAGCTCTTCCTTGGTGTTGAGGTTCTTCTCATCCTCAGGCACATGAAGCACATATCCAAGGGATCCCATGGTTCTCGGAACGATGGTGATTTTCTGTACGGGCTCTGTATTGGTAAGAACTGCGCTTACAAGGGCATGTCCTACTTCGTGATAGCTTACAAGCTTTCTCTCCTCCTTGCTGAGGATTGAATTCTTCTTCTCTTTTCCTGCGATAACCTGCTCAAAGGCCTCCATAAGATCCTGCTGGCAAACGTACTCTCTGCCTGCCTTAACCGCATTGATGGCCGCCTCGTTGATCATGTTGGCAAGATCTGAACCAACGGCTCCGCCTGTGGCAAGAGCAACTTCCTTAAGATCAACGGTTTCATCCATCTTAACGTCCTTGGAATGAACCTTGAGGATATCCTCTCTACCCTTGAGATCCGGCTTGTCAACAACGATACGTCTGTCGAAACGTCCGGGACGAAGCAGGGCCTTATCAAGAATCTCAGGTCTGTTGGTGGCACCAAGGATAAGTACACCCTTGGAGGAATCGAAACCATCCATCTCGGAAAGGAGCTGGTTAAGAGTCTGCTCACGCTCCTCGTTACCGCCGCCGTACTTGTTATCACGGCTGCGTCCGATGGCATCGATCTCGTCTATGAATATGATACAGGGGGCATTCTTACTTGCCTCTGAGAAAAGATCTCTTACACGGCTGGCACCTACACCGACATACAGCTCAATGAAGTCTGAACCTGCCAGGGAATAAAATGGCACATGGGCCTCGCCTGCAACCGCTTTTGCCAAAAGAGTCTTACCTGTTCCGGGAGGTCCCACAAGAAGGGCTCCCTTGGGAAGCTTGGCACCGATCTTGGCGTACTTGGCGGGATTGTGAAGGAAGTCTACAACCTCCACCAGAGACTCTTTTGCCTCGTCCTCACCGGCTACGTCCTTGAAAGTAACTCCGGTCTCCTTCTGAACATAGACCTTGGCATTGCTCTTGCCGACACTTAAAGGACCGCCGCCCTTGCCCATCTTTCTGAATATCATGGACAAAAGGAACCACATTATAAGAATTGGTGCGATATACAAAAGAATAAAGTTGAGAATGACTCCCGAACTGTCGGGAACCTCACTGCTTACGGTTACTCCGCAGTCGATCATTCGCTGGGTAAGATCCGTGTCCGCCTCAGCTCTTCCGGTGTATCGGGTACTGTTGACATTGCCGATACTCCACAGGGAAATCCTGCCGTAGCCCTCCTCGGAGGCCGCTTCTCCCTCATTCTCTTCCAAAGCGTAGTTCTCAGGCTTGCCCTTTTCCTTGTTGAGCTTCCTGATCTCATCAACGCTCTTCATGGTGATGTTGATCCTGTCGGACTCGATGACGATGTGGTCAACATAACCGCCTTCCGCATACTCCAGGAACCTGGAATAAGTGATCTCCTTGCTGGTGTTCTCTGAAAAAGCTCTCAGAAAATAAGTCATAAGCAGCATGGTTATCAGTGCTGCAACCAGAAGAAGAATAAGATTTTGTCTTCTTGGTGAGTTGGAACCATCTCCCATGGGATTGTTGTTCCTCTGTTTGTTATTATTATCCATATTTTCTTTCCATTCCTTGTTAAATACTACTGTTTAATATAATACGTAATGTGTTATGATGTCTACGTAGGTTTCAGCAACTTACGCGTTTTTAAGGTTCTTATTTTGCGATATTATATCGCGTACAATTAAATATTTCAACAACAATACTCATTAATTATATAAGATTTATTTATAAATTTGTAGTTAACTCTAGATTTTCCTTAGCTAAAATTATATAATATGACTTTGTTTTGAATCGTAATATCTATTTCTATTTTAAATCACTAACAATTATCTCGTCTCAAATCAGGAGGAAAAAAGAAAATGGCTGTCAAGTATATCTTTGTTACAGGTGGAGTTGTGTCCGGACTAGGAATAGGGATCACTGCCGCATCACTGGGAAGACTTCTTAAAGCAAGAGGCTACAAGGTGACGATGCAGAAGTTTGACCCCTATATCAACATCGACCCCGGAACCATGAACCCTGTTCAGCACGGAGAAGTATTCGTGACCGAAGATGGTACTGAAACTGACCTTGACCTTGGACATTACGAAAGATTTATAGACGAGAATCTTGATAAAAATTCAAACGTTACAACCGGTAAGATTTACTGGTCCGTTCTTCAGAAAGAGCGCCGCGGTGATTACGGCGGACGCACCGTTCAGGTTATTCCTCACATTACCAATGAAATAAAGAGCAGATTCTACAGGAATTTCACTGATGATGAAACCCGTATAGCCATCATCGAAGTCGGTGGCACTGTGGGAGATATTGAAAGCCAGCCTTTCCTTGAGGCAATCAGACAGTTCCAGCACGAAGTCGGTCATGAGAATGCCATGCTGATCCTTGTTTCACTGATTCCATACCTTCGCTGCTCTGAGGAAATTAAGACAAAACCCACGCAGGCTGCAGTTAAGACCATGCAGGGAATGGGACTTCAGCCCGATGTTATTGTCTGCCGTACCGAGATAGAACTTGACCAGGAGACCAAAGACAAGATCGCTCTTTTCTGTAATGTTCCCAGCAGCCATGTGCTCAACAATCTTGATCTTGAATACCTGTATGAAGCTCCTCTTGCCATGGAAAAAGAGCACCTGGCTCAGGTGGCCTGCGAATGTCTTGAGCTTCAGTGCCCGGATCCGGATCTCACAGACTGGAAAGCTATGGTTGACACTCTTTATTCTTTGAAACACAAAGTAAAGGTTGCCCTTGTAGGAAAATACACCCAGCTCCATGATGCCTACATCAGTGTTGTTGAAGCACTCAAGCATGGTGGTATTTCCAATCAGACAGCTGTTGATATCAAATGGGTAGATTCGGAAGAAGTTAACCCTGATAATGTGACAGAGATTCTATCAGATGTTGACGGGCTCATCGTTCCCGGTGGTTTCGGTGATCGCGGAATTGAAGGAAAGATAACAGCCATAAGATATGATCGAGAAAAAAATCTTCCATTCCTTCGCCTCTGCATTGTTA
>JAEEGJ010018783.1_pt1 | contig 15360 bp, 10 predicted proteins | sample 8958761 | NCBI WGS metagenome assembly JAEEGJ01 (sample SAMN16246546, study PRJNA631951) | gut metagenome | biome: gut microbiome; feature: rumen; material: RS-attached | host: Bos | place: Iran: Karaj | collected 2018-10 | reverse complement strand
ATTGTTTCAAGGAGAACGATACCTTGCTCTTTCTTCGATGAAGGAAGCAGATTCTTTGATGCAAAGTTTCTTGTGTCCGACGAATGTGTTTTCGCCGCATTAACCTCGCGGCTCCCAACATCATCTTTCCCTAACGCCATATTTCTTGCCAGATTTGATTTAGAGGGCAACCTGCTCAACAGCCAAAGGTGGGAAAGTGATTCTCTGAAATATGTGTGTAATTTGTTTCATGACGGGGAGGACAGGATAGGCCTTTTTGGCAACATTGGCCCTTCTCACATGGGCATTTTGACCTTTGACCAATCTTTGAATCTTGCTAGCCGAGACAGCATTTTCCAATGGTCATCCTCGGAAGGCGTTGGTGGCGACTTTTGCCATTATTTCATTCATGATATGATTAATAGCCAGGCTGCCATGCTTCCGGATGGGTCTTATGTGGTTTCCTCGAGATTGTTGGAAAGTCTGCACTATGCCAACGGCCATTCTTATGCCAACGACCGTTCTGTTATCTTGGCTAAATACGAGAACGGTTTTCATCAGCCTGAAAACATGCTTGTCACCGAACACATGAACGACAGCGTTGAATATCCGGCGTTTTTCAGGTCGGTGGACTTTAGTGAGACTGCTGAGATGAAATGCGAGGTCTTCCAGTGTGCTAATCTCAACGAGTTTCCCCAATTTGGACTTATTCAGCCATATCCGACTGGCATTGTGGTCACCAAGACCGATCAAGGCCTCAACGTCGAATGGAAAAAACATTTTTTGAGGGACGGAAATTATCAAGCCATGGTCATTAATGCCACCAGTGACGGGGGGTGCCTGGTGGTTGGTTCCCTAGGGGATTTTCAAGCGCAGAGATTCGATGTTTTCGCCTTGAAGATTAATGCCGACGGCACTGTCGGCCTTGATGAAATCCAAGAAGAGGACATGGCGTTCGTCTATCCCAATCCTGCCAAGGAGACAGTCCAGGTCGGAGGAGTGGAAGCTGTGGAGACAGAGGTTTATAATGCATTGGGTCAGTGCGTGATGAACTTTCGGGGCAACGAGGCGAATGTGGAGGCTTTGGCTGATGGTATTTATGTATTAAGGATTACAGATGATAAAGGTTTGACACAAACCTTGCGTCTCGTTGTAAACAAGTAAGATTTAAACTAATAAAAAGAAAGGAAAAACATGAATAAATTCAAAATCACAGTAGGAGCCACGACTCTTATAATGGTCGCTGTCGCCATCGTTGCTTGCAGCAAAGAAAAAGAACAGCAACAGCAAACGCCCGCTGTACAACAAAAGGCGGAACCGCACGACTACACCCTCGCCGAAATGGCCGAAGCTATGAGTTGGGAGGAAGGCAAGGCCTTTTTTGAAAACCAGCCTATAAAAGACTATACCGCTGTGTGCGAGAAAGTGATGAGTGAATGTGGGTTTGAGGAAAAGACTGCGGGATTTCCCTATTCAATTGATTGGCAATGGAAACAGTTTGGTGGAAACTGTGATTCTAACTTTTCGGGATTATGTCTTGTCGTCAAAAGAAAAGAGAATTCGTCTGCAGATGCTAACGCTATGGGGTATTATGAGGATGGGAAACTGGTTATTATTCCAACTACCGAGGATAATGGCTTCACCGAAGACGGGTTTTTGGCAATAGGAACACCGATTGAAATCCAGAATGATTCAATCATTATTAATGAGGGTGTTTATACAGCTTATTATGATGATGAATTGGGTAGGTATGTTGCTGTGGCTGTTGATTATGTTGTGATGAATTAAACAAATCGATAATCCAAAGAAGAAAGGGTGTCAAGAATTGTTGGCATCCTTTCTATTTTAATTGAAGAAATCCATATTTTTGCAGATTGTTATTATAATTCATAATTATGTATTCCAATGAAAGACAAAACAATTAGAAACATCCGCCTGTGTTTATTTGCTGCGTTATCGCTTTGTGCTGGCTGGATTTTGTTGATGTCGATGCATTTTTTTCAATTGCTTAGCAATAGCGAAAACATTGATTGGTTAGTAAATGGTTTTTGGAAAGCTATTTTGATAGTTATGTATGTTGGAAGTGCTGCTGTTTCTATGTTTTTATGCATAAAAATCGTTCTCAATACTTTTAGGGGTTTGCGTGAAAACACTGTGTTTCCGAAAAACAATGTTGGATTGTTGTTTTTGTTAGCTTTGACCTTTTTCATCTACTCTTTTTGTCGTACTAATGAATCGGTGTTGTATGATGAGGTTGTCTTTAGACTTATATCAGATATCTTCCTTATTCCTTTCTTCATTGTTTTCTTCGCCTTCATGTACAAAGTGGCAGCCGATGCGGTGGAAGAGAACAACTTAACCATCTAAGCCATGATTGTCTTGAACTTAGACGTAATGCTGGCCATGCGTAAGATGCGCTCCAACGAGCTGGCCGAGCGCATCGGCCTCACCCAAGCCAACCTCTCCATCCTCAAGACGGGCAAGGCCAAGGCCATCCGGCTCAGCACCCTCGACGCCATCTGCCGCGAGCTGCAATGCACACCGGGGGATATCCTGGAGTATCGGGAGGATGAAAGAGTTTAAAACAGAATGTGGAAGCTCAAAACAGGTCGGAATGCGTCCCCGTATTGAGCATCAAAAGGGTAAGCTGAGTGTCGTTTTGTTCCCAAACGAGAAGCCAATCAGGTTGGATATGGCATTCCCACGTGTTGTTGCTTTTATAACCTGAAAGTTTGTGAGGACGGTATTCTTGAGGCAGCGCCCCCTTTGCTTTCAGAATATCCACAATAACTGCAATCTTTGAGACATCAAGCCCACGTTTGGCACAACGCTTGACGGCGTGTTTGAACTGGTTGGTAAATCTGACCTCGTACATGACTCATTCGTCTAAGCATTGGCGAATAAGGTCAGATCCGTCTTTGGCATAATAAACTCTCCCCGCCTCGACATCCTCGTATGCCAGTTCGATGCCGCTTTTCCTGCGGCGACGCGGGGCGATTTCAACGCCTTCCATGGCGCGGAAGAGCTTCCGCAGCATTGGAATCAGGCTTTCATCAGTCACATTCAAAGTAAGTTGTGTCATGGTTTGTTCTCTTTTTGTTTTTCAATGTGCAAAGATACACAATATCTTTGAGTTTCAGGAGAAAAAAAGCTAAAAAAGCACTTTCCCAAACACTTTTGCCGTAGTTTCGGAAAAATGCGTTATCTTTGCGCCCAAATATTAATATAGGAATGTCAGAGAATAACTTTTCAAACGACTACACCAACCTCCGGCTTCTCCATACCTCGCGCTATGGAAACAGCCGCGTTTTTACGGCAACTAACAACGGCAAGAAAGTCATTGTCAAGACGTTGAAGCAGGAATTGGCCAACGATGCCGCCTGCCGTGCCTCGCTGCGAGAGGAATACGAGACCACCTCGATGCTCGACAACAAATATATCCGCAAGGCCTTGGACTTCGTCCAAATCGAAGGCTTGGGCGACTGCATTATCTTCGAATACATCGAAGGCAAATCGCTGGCCGAGCATGTGCGCGTGGGCACCTTGTCAGAGAAACAAGTGAAGAGCGTCCTCGCCGAGGTGTGCGAAGCGCTGTATTACCTTCAACGCAACGGCATCGTGCACTGCAACCTCAACCCCGACAACATCATGGTGACGGCTGCCGACTGCCGTGCCAAGCTCATCGACATTGGCATTCCCGAGACCAAACAGGATGCCGACCGCGAACTGCTCATCAAGGAGATGGAGTTTGTGGCCCCCGAAATCATCAAGGGTGAAGACATCGACAACCGTGCCGATATCTATTCCATCGGCAAGATCATGGAGTTCATCGGCGAGCGCAATATTTCCAAGCAGTTTGGCGCCATCGCCACCCACTGCACACAGTTCTCCAAGGAACAGCGTTTCGATAGCATCAACGACGTCCGCTCAGCCATCACCAAGGGTCATTCCTTCGTGAAGTTGATTATCTTGGCTGTCGTGCTCCTCGTGTTGGCTGGTTTGGCCATTATCTACGTGCCTAAGATCAAGGCCAACGTGGAGAAGGAACGGACAGAACGCCTGGCCGTCGACTTTGGTCGTGAGGTGGAGAAGATACAAGGCCAGCTGCCTGAGCTCTGCAAGAAATATGAGCTGAAGTCGCTCGACGAAGGCCTCCGCTTCAACTGGTCGGACGACAGTCTACAGCTGGTGGAAGGCCTGATGCCGTATCTCGCCTTGGACGAATACAAGGACAAAGCCTTGCAAGCCCTGCAACAGCAGCGCGAAGGTATCGCCAAGAGCCGCCAAGCCGACTTCGACCGCCTGCTTTTGGACGAGTTTAAGACCACGACCGACAGCATCGCCAACCAGATGCGTTCGGCCTTGACCGACCCTACCGAGGAGATCCTCCTCATTGAGGCCAAAAAATGGTACGGACAGCGCCAATGACTTTTCTGTGGCTCTTTTGTAATATCCGAGCCAAATTGGAGTTATCCTTTTATTAAAACGACAACGAAGTGCATAGAAGAACCAACATAATCATGACGATGGGCTGCGTGATGGCGCTGCTGCTTTTGAGTGGCTGCTCGACCAAGAAAAACACGCTGACCCGCCGCATGTACCATAACCTGACGAGCCATTACAACATCTATTTCAACGGAGAATTGGCAGTGATGGACGGCGAGAAGCAACTCCGCACGGCCGTGAAAGACGATTACACCAAGGTGCTCCGCGTCTACAACTACGGTACGCAGCAGAACGGCATGTCGCTCAACTCCACCATGGACCGTGCCTTGGAGAAGACCTCCATCTGCGTCCAAAAACACTCCATGAACTTCGGTAGCCGTGAACGCGTGAAATGGATTGACGATGCCTATCTCGTCATGGGTAAGGCGCATTTCTTCAAGCACGACTACATCCCGGCCAAGCGCACCTTCGATTTTGTGGCCAACGAATACAACTACAACGATATCGCGCATGTGGCCAACATGTGGCTTATCAAGACCTATATCCAAACCGAAGAATACCCCAAGGCTGTGGCCATGATTGAGCAGTTGCAAGCTAAGGTGGCCGGACTGAACAAACAGCCTAAGGAGCTGATGCGTAATCTCGACTTCACCATCGCCGACTACTACATTGCTGTCAAGGACTACAACAATGCTGTCAAATATCTGAAAAACGGCATCCTTCTCAACCGCGACAAAGACCTGCGCACCCGCGCCATGTTCATCTTGGGGCAGATCTATATGCATCAAGGTGATGCGCAACGTGCCACGGCGCAGTTCAAGAAGGTCATCAAGCGCAATCCCGAATATGAGATGGTGTTTGAGTCGAGGATGAATATGGCCAAGATGGGCACGTCAGATAACGCTACGGAGCTGTATAAGATGCTGAACAAGATGCTGCGCGACTCCAACAATGAGGAATACCGCGACCGCATCTATTATGCCATGGCTGAGCTTGCTCTCCGCGAAGGCGACGAAAACAAGGCCATCGACTACCTTCGTAAGTCGGTAGCTGCTTACAAGGACAACCAGATTCAAAGGGCACAGTCGTCACTGAAAGCGGCTTCGATGCTCTTCGAGAAAAACCAATACGAACTTGCACAAGCTTATTACGATACCGCTGTCACCAGCATGAACCGCGAGTATGAAGGCTACGACAGCATCATGAACATCTCGAGGACGCTGAACGAGCTGGTGATGTATTCCAACGTGGTGCGTACTCAAGACAGCTTGATGCGTGTGGCGGCCATGGACTCGGTGTCGCGTAATGCCCTCATCGACCGCATCATCGCCCAAGTCATTGAACAAGAGCAAATCGAGAAGGAACGTCGTGAATATGAGGAGCAGCTGGCACTGATGGGTTCGGCTGTGGGCGACGATCAAGTCAAGTCGGAGCCGACCTCAACCCCGACCAGTGGCTCCTGGTATTTCTACAACCAGACTTCGGTCTCGAAGGGCATCACGGAGTTTACCCGCAAGTGGGGTATGCGTAAGAACGAGGATAACTGGCGCATCAGCGACCGTAGGAGTCTGGCTGCAGCCCTCAATGGCGATGGAGGAGGAGATCCGACTGCAGGCCAGGGCGCCAAACAAGACACCTTGAGTGGCTCCTTCACGCCCCACGATCGTGGTTACTACCTCGTCGACCTGCCTTTCTCTCCTGAACAGAAAGAAGTGGCCGACTCGCTTATTGCCGATGGTCTTTATCATCTGGGATTCCTCTATATGGACCGTTTGTCGGATTTGCCTCGTTCCATCGAGTCGTATGAACAGCTCGACAACCGTTATCCAAACAACAAGCAGGAGCTGCCCACATGGTATGCACTCTATAAGTTGCACAAAGACCTCAATCACGAAGAAGAATCGTTGGTCTACAAAGGCAAGATCTTTGACAAGTATCCCACTTCGAGCTATGCCGAGTTTATCAACGACCCGAGCTATTTCGAGAAACTCCAAGAGCAAGAGCGGGAAGCCTCCGACTTCTACAGCAAGACCTATGAGGCCTTTGAGCAGGGTCAGTTCTATCGCGTGAAGATGAACACCGAACGAGCCATGAAGCTATACGAATCCGATACTGCTTTCATGCCACGTTTCGCTTTCCTCCATGCCGTTGCCGAAGGACGTTTGGTATCAGTTGACACCATGGCTTTCGCCTTGTACAACTTGGTGCGCACCTATCCTCACAGCAGCATCACACCATACGCCCAACGTGTGCTGGAGAATGTCAATGAGGAGTATCATCTCGGTTTGGTGTTGACGGATATCAATAAAGGCGAAGGTGGCGATAAGCCAGAAGTGAAGAAAGCCGCTTTATACACATACGAACCCAATATTGAGCATTTTGCCATGATCGTGTGTGACTCCAAGTCGGTGCGTGTCGACCCGATGTTGGTTCGCATCAGCGACTTCAACAAGAAGGAGCACCGCACGCGTACATTCAACGTCAAAAACGTTGTGCTTGACGATGCGCGCACTATCATCACCATAGGCAGCTTTGAAAGCCAACAGAAAGCCGCCGACTACATCACCTCGATGCAAATGTCCGACTATGTCTTTGGCGGCATCGACAAGACGAAATACAAGATCATACCTATATCTATCAAGAACTATCCTCTCTTCTACCAGTCGAAAGACATGGACGAATACAACACTTTTTACGAATCCAACATTAAAAAATAAAGCGTTATGGCACTAATGGAATCACAAGTACGTAATCTCCTCGGTACCGGCACCACCATCAAGGGTGACATTGAATCGAATGGCGACATCCGTATCGACGGACATCTGATTGGCTCGCTGAAATCCAACGGTAAGGTCGTGATTGGCCAAACCGGCGTCATGGAAGGCGACCTCAACTGCAAACAAGCCGAAATATCTGGCGTGGTGAAAGGTAATATCACTACGGAAGAACTGACCGCCTTGAAGTCGACCTCGAAAGTGGAAGTCGACCTGAACACCAAACAACTGCTCATCGAAGTGGGTGCCCAGTTTACGGGCAAGTGCGTCATGGGACAGCAGTCGACGGTGGCCATGCCTAAGCAAAAAATCGGTTGACGATGGATGAAATGCATAGGAAACGCCTCGGGTACGAAGCCATCGAACAGTACGACCCCGAGCGTTTGGCCAAACTTCAGGAGCATTACACCGCCATCCTGGAGCTCTTGGGTGAAGACCCCCAGCGTGAGGGCCTTCTGAAGACGCCTTTGCGCATGGCGAGGTCGATGCAATTCCTTACCCATGGCTATCAGCAGGACCCGATGGAAATCTTGTTGTCAGCCAAGTTCAAGGAGGACTACCGTCAGATGGTTATCGTCAAGGACATTGAAGTGTATTCGTTGTGTGAGCACCATCTGATTCCGTTCATCGGCAAGGCACACGTGGGATACATCCCCAATGGCTATATCACGGGGTTGAGCAAGATCGCCCGTGTGGTTGAGGCTTATTCGCGTCGCCTTCAGGTGCAGGAACGCTTGACCACCCAAATCAAGAATGCCATCAACGAGGCCCTACACCCCTTGGGCGTGGCCGTCGTCATCGAGGCACGACATTTGTGCATGTCGATGCGTGGTGTGCAGAAGCAGAGCGCGGTGACCACAACGAGCGACTTCATAGGTGCCTTTGAACGCGAGTCGACACGGGAAGAGTTTTTCCAATTGATAGGTAGCAACCTACACTAAATCTTTGAATTTTGAATCTTTGAATATTAAATTTTAAATCACACAATGATAAAAGCATACGTTTTCCCCGGTCAAGGGGCCCAATTTGTCGGGATGGGAAAGGATTTGTATGACAAGTTCCCGAAAGCCAAGGATATGTTCAAGAAAGCCAATAGTATCCTGAAGTTTAAGATTACGGATGTTATGTTTGAAGGCACGGAAGAAGACTTGCGTCAAACCAAGGTGACGCAACCGGCCATCTTCCTTCATTCGGTCATCTTGGCTTCGATGCTCGAGGATTTCGATCCCACCATGGTGGCAGGACATTCTTTGGGTGAGTTTTCTGCCCTTGTCGCCAACAAGGTGCTCGGTTTTGAAGACGGTTTGCGTCTTGTGAGCAAACGTGCGATGGCCATGCAGAAGGCCTGTGAGGCTCAGCCTGGCACTATGGCAGCCGTCATTGGCATGGAAGATGCCACCATCGAGAGCATTTGCGCCTCGGTGAAGGATTTGGTGGTGGTGCCTGCCAACTACAACTGCCCTGGCCAATTGGTCATCTCTGGCTCGGTGGAGGGTGTGGCTGCCGCTTCTGAGAAGCTGAAGGAAGCAGGTGCCAAGCGCGTGGTGCCGCTGAGTGTGGGCGGTGCATTTCATAGCCCGCTGATGGAACCGGCGCGAGTGGAATTGGCCGATGCCATCAAGGAGACGACTTTCAACCAAGGCATTTGCCCCATCTACCAAAACGTCACCGGACAATCGGTCAACGACCCTGAAATCATCAAGAAGAACCTCATCGCCCAGCTTACTTCTCCCGTGCTGTGGACGCAGACCATGAGCAACATCCTTGCCACGGGCGTGCGTTCAGTCGTTGAGGTGGGTCCCGGCACGGTGCTGCAAGGCTTGTTCCGCAAGATGGACCGCAACCTTGAGCTGTCAAGCGCTACAGTATAATATTTAATGCTGAATGTGGAATGCTGAAATCGCAGATTCAGCGAAGCTAATGCTGAATGTGAAATGGTCTTTTACATTCATAATTCAGCATTCATAATTAATTGAACCAATGGAAAATCGAATTCGCCCCATCTGGGTCATCATCCTGCTCTTGTTAGGCATCCTCATCGGCCTATATATTAATAAAGGTGTAGCCAAGAAGATTCAAGTCGAAGGTGGCACCAAATTCGACGAGGTGATGTGGTATGTGGACAACGACTATGTTGAGAAGCCCGACGCGCAGAAGTTGCAAGACGAGGCTATTGCTGCTTTGATGGAGGAGCTCGACCCGCATAGCGACTATATCTCTTTGGACGATTTCAATGAGGTGAACGACCCGCTCTTGGGCAGCTTCGACGGCATCGGCGTGCAGTTCCGTTTGGAAAAAGACACCGTTGCCATCGTCAACGTCATCAAGGGAGGACCTTCCGAGAAGGTGGGCCTCCTTGCGGGCGACCGTATCGTCTATGTCGACGACACCTTGATGGCCAATAAGAAGCTGAAGAACGAAGACGTGATGCGTAAGCTGAAAGGACCAAAAGGAACCAAGGTACGAGTGCGCATATTACGCCGTGGGGTAGAAGGCTTGCTTGACTATACCATCACTCGCGATGCCATCCCGACCTATAGCGTCGACATCGCCTATATGCTGGACGAAAAGACAGGGTATCTCAAGCTGAGTAAGTTCTCAGCCACTACGGTGAGTGAGTTCAAGAATGCGGTGAATAATCTGGAAGCCCAAGGCATGAGGCAGCTTATATTCGACCTTCGCGGTAATACGGGTGGCTATCTTGCCGCTGCCGTTGACATCGCCGACGAGTTTCTACCCAAGGGTAGCCTCATCGTCTACACCGAAGGGCGCAACCGACCGCGGAACTATATGAAAGCACGTCGTCGTGGTATGCTGGAAGAGATGCCAGTGGTGGTGCTTATTGATGGTGAGTCGGCCAGTGCGAGCGAAATCGTTGCTGGAGCCTTGCAGGACAACGACCGTGGCACCATCATCGGGCGCCGTTCCTTCGGCAAGGGTCTGGTGCAAGAACAGATTATGCTCAGCGACCAGTCGGCCATTCGTCTTACCGTGGCCCGCTATTACACGCCCACGGGTCGTTGCATCCAAAAGCCCTACAGCGGCAATAAGGAGGAATACTTGCTAGAATCCTACGACCGCTACCAAAACGGTGAGCTGTTCCATCCCGACAGCATCCATTTTGCCGATTCGTTGAAGTTTACTACCCCGAAGGGAAAGACCGTCTACGGCGGTGGGGGCATCATGCCTGATATCTATGTGCCGCTTATTGACGACAGCACTGAGTATTACTTCAACCGCATCGTTAATACCGGCTTACTCTACCAGTATGCTTTCGATTACACCGACAAGCACCGTCCGCAGCTGCAGCGGTATAAGAGTGTTGAGGCGTTCGATCATTCTTTTGCTGTGAGTGACGCCATGTTTGGTGAGTTGGTGAAGCTGGCAGGGGAGAAGGGTATCAAGGGAACTGAGGAGCAACAGCAGGTGGCGCGTCGCGAGGCCAACACCTTGTTGAAGGCCTACATTGCCCGCGACCTCTTTGACGACGAGGGCTTCTATCCCATCTACGCGCCTATGGACGAAATTCTTCAACGTGCCATACAAGAGCTGAACCAATAAAACAAAAAAGCCTCACCACGGTGAGGCTTTTTTGTTTGTGGAGCATAACGGAGTCGAACCGATGACCTCTTGCATGCCATGCAAGCGCTCTAGCCAACTGAGCTAATGCCCCTCTTTTATGGCGTTCAATCTTTCGATTTGCGGGTGCAAAAATACAACTTTTTTCGATACGCCAAACTTTTTTGCGAAAATTTTTCGATTTTTTTTATTTTCTCTCAAAATCAGGGTGCTCCTGAGTTGATGATATGACCTCGTTTTGACCGTTTCCATGGGGTGTGCTGGGGGCTGATGCTTTTATATGCATAAGGGTTTTGATGAGCAAAATGGTTAATGGTCTATTTTCCGGTCGCTGAAGTTGGGCGGTATTCTTTTTGTTATACTATAATATGGCAAAAACGTTTTGTTTGTTATCCTTATAGGAATTTTGATAAATTATGCTTTTATATATTACTGAAATACAAGTAAATATAAAAATATTCAAGAAAAATCAAAAAAATCCGTGTTTTCCACTAAGGGTAAATTGTGAGTTGTTAGTCTTGTAAATGTCTAGACAACGAAACAACGCGTTTACTATGCATTCGAATGTTCGTTTTATGCTTAGGAAAAATGATGCCACCATGCCATTTTGCAGGGGTGGATTTCGTGTTTATGTGGATCTGTGTCTCGCGTCATGCGTACGACAGTCCCGCTTCTTTTTATATTTGAACCTATTATTAATTAACCTATTTATTAACCAATTCAATTCATTATGAAAAAGAAAGTATTTTCTTTGATGATGATGCTTTTGCTCGCCTTTATGGGCGTGGCAAAAGCTGAGGTAGTTACCATTGGTGACGGAACGTCCACGACCTACGTGACTCCGTTCAACAGCCTTTGGGGCTACTCGTTCGTTGAGCAGATTTTCACTGCCGACGAGATTGGAACTGCTGGAACGATCAATTCCATCAGTTTCAACCTGCAGAGCACTTCCACCCAGACCAATCAGGTGGACGTGTTCATGAAAGCCGTGACGAGAACCAGCTTCTCGGGCGCGACGGATTATGAGGTCGTTACGGCCAATGACATGGTGTTTAGCGGCACCGTGACTTTCAACAATGGTTGGACGACCATCACGCTTGACACGCCGTTTGAGTACGACGGTACGAGCAACCTGATGATCGGTATGCACGAGTACACCTCGGGCTACAGCACGCTGTACTTCTACTACACCTCCGCTACGGACAAGGTCCTGTCCTACCACAGTGACGGCGCCAACCCGGATCCTTACAATCTGGGTTCGTACACGGGTAACAAGTACGTCTCTCCCAACCGTGCCAACATCCAAATTGACATCACCACTGAAGGTGGTCAAGGTGGTGGTAGCATGGAAGACCAACTCCATGTGAAGTACATGGACGGTGAGACCGAAGTCATCGACACGCTGAACCTGGGCGTTCGCCCTGCCGGCTACTGGATGGAACCCTTCCAGTTCACCATGTACAGCGAAGGTCCTAACTACACTGTCAACGTTCTGGACTTCACGCCCAGCGATGGCATGTTCGAGGTTAGCGGCGAAGAGCTGCCCTTCAACGTCAGACCTAACCAAGATGTTGAGCTCGTCATGGGCACCAACGAAAATGCCCCTGCCGGTCTCATCGAGCGTCAGTTTGTTGCCATCACTGAAGGCAACCGCGCCGCTCACATCTGGCCTGTCACGGTTGAGCTCTACGAGGCTGGTGTTCCGGATGTTTGGGAACTGGCTTGCGAAGAAGCTACGACCTTCCCCTTTGTTGAGATTCCCGCTCAAGCTCACAACATTGAGCTTCACAACGACTACACGCTGCCCTTCCCCGAGATTCCGGAAGGCTACGATGCTGTCTACAAACTCGTGTTTGACGAGGATCAAATCATTAACGCCGAAGTCACCCAAGGTGAAAACGGCAAGGTGGCCCTCTATACCGAGGACTTCTACGGCGAAGGCGGCCCCATGGCTACCAACTACTACCAAGGCCTGAGCACCTCTGGTGGCGCCGCTGCTGCCCCGTTTGAGGCTCAGATCGGTGAAGGTACCAGCACGACTGGTTACTTCCCCTTCTACACCCTTTACAACTACACCATTGCTGAAAGCCTCTATACTGCTGCTGAGCTTGAAGAGGCTGGTGTGACCACTGCTCCTATGACTAGCTTGAGCTGGTATGCCACCAACGCTCCTGGCTATGCCCAGCAGGGTATCACCATCTGGATGGCCAATGTTGAGGATGTCGCTCTGACGACCACTTCACACATTGTCACTGGCATGACCAAGGTCTATACCGGTGCCATGACTCCCGCCATCGGCTGGAACGAGTTCGTCTTCAACGAGGGCACCTTCAGCTGGGACGGCCACAGCAACGTGTTGATCTTCTGCCAACGTAACAATGGCGCTTGGAACAGCACTGTGAGCTGGCAAGCCACGGCTTCTCTGCCTTTCAATGCCATGGCTTATCGTTACCAGGACAGCGGCGCTTATGACCCGACTGTTGCCAACCCGATGTACACGAGCACGACTCGCCCGAACATCATCATGAAGGGTGGCAACCGTGACCGCGCTGGCCGCGACATCGTTGAAATCGGTGATGGTACTTCTACCTATTACTACTATCCCGTCAACATGTACTTCAACTATTCTCTGACTGAGCAGATCTACACTGCTGAGGAGATTGGTGCTGCTGGTACGATCAATTCCATCGGTTTCTATTATGACAACAGCAGTTCGTTCAGCATGGACAATGTCACGTTGTTCATGAAGAATGTGACAAGAGATGAGTTCACCAGTACTACTGATATGGAGCCTATGAGCTTGAGCGACATCGTTTGGACAGGTACGCTTTCGGCCACTGGCGCTGGTTGGATTACCATCAACCTCGACACTCCGTTCCAGTATGATGGCACGAGCAACCTGCTTGTGGCCGGCTTTGATGGTACTTCTGGCTATGCTGGAAGCGCCTTCAAGTTCCGCACCACGTCTTGCGATGGTTACAAGGGCCTCACCTGGTACAGCGATTCCAGTACTCCAGATCCGTACACTGCTTCTTCGTGGAGCGGTAGCACCAACCGTACGCAATATCGTTCCAACATCCAGCTCGAGATGACCGCTGGCGGCGCTGGTGAGACTGGCGTGAGCGCAGGTCCTGTCATCACCAACTTGGGTGTGACTCCTGGTACCTATTACCTTGTCGCTTCTTCAACGGATCCTGACTTCGAGGTCACCATCAACGCTGAAGACATGCCTTGCCCGATGGTTGAGGCCGAAGGTTTTGCCTTCAATCCGGTTCCTGCCGACGACGAGGACGAAATCGAACCCGCTAGCGTGACCCTGCGTTGGCAAGTTCCTGAATATGCCACTGGTTGGCGCCTGGTGTTTGGTAGCACCTACCACCCGGATCCGAACCACCCGCAGACGATCATGTATCCTGAGGATGGCAGCTTCACCAACGAAATGGCCAACAGCTACACCGTCCGCAACCTGTGGAACAACACGAACTACTTCTGGCACGTCGAATTCAACAACGACGGTTGCCCGGAGGGCGTGAGCAGCCCGATCTGGGGCTTCACCACCCACCTCAACGTCCCGCAGAACCTGACGGTTGTCGACGAGACCGTGTTCAACGACGAGAACATCGTCCTCAACTGGACGGCTGTTGTCGACCGCACCTATCGTTTCTACAATGTGTATCGTGATGGCGAATTGATCGGTCACACCAATGTGAACGACATCAGCAACACGACCTACACCGACGGTCCTCTGGCCTACAACATGCAAGGCTACGCCTACTATGTCACTGCAGTGTATGATGAAGGCGAGTCCGCTCCTTCGAACACTGTCGTCGTGAAGGTCTCCGGTTACGGTGACGTGAACGGCCACGTGTACGAGCAGGACGGCACCACCGGCATCGCTGGCGCTACCGTCACCATGGTTGGCCGTGACGAGTTCGGTGTCAACCACACCTACAACTTCCAGACCAACGCCCAAGGTTACTACACTGGCCACATCTATGCTGGTGCTGCCTACGACGGCCAAGCCGCCAAGGATGGTTACCAGACTGCTACTGAGCCTGTCCAGGGTGAACCTATCGTGATCAACTACAACGAGACCACCAGCCCGATCGACTACATCCTCGATGAGAACTTCGATCCTGTTTGCCAGGTCATCGCTGAGTACTATCCCGACAGTTTGGATCCCAATAGCCCGTACGTTAAGGTGTACTGGGGCTGCGGCCTGCCCGGCAGCGAGATCATCGAGGACTTCGAGACCGGTGACTTCAGCATGTTCGATTGGCAAGTCGACGGCAACTATCCGTGGAGCATTACGACCTACCAGCCGTACGAAGGCACCTACTGCATGAAGAGCGGTGGCGCCGGCGTTCCTAGCGTGGTGAGCAACATGACTGTTACGGTCGACATCCCGGCCGACGGTATCATGAGCTACTATGGCAAGATCTCCTGCGAGAGCAGCTGGGACTACGGCTACTTCTACATCGACGGTGTCCAGAAGGCACAATACACTGGTGTCAGCAACTGGGCTGAGAAGCACTTCGACATCACTGCCGGTACGCACACCTTCCAGTGGCAATACACGAAG
>JAEEGJ010018781.1_pt1 | contig 15361 bp, 9 predicted proteins | sample 8958761 | NCBI WGS metagenome assembly JAEEGJ01 (sample SAMN16246546, study PRJNA631951) | gut metagenome | biome: gut microbiome; feature: rumen; material: RS-attached | host: Bos | place: Iran: Karaj | collected 2018-10 | reverse complement strand
TCGCTGTTCGATGCTAACCAGACAATGGTTTCTAAGATTGGTGACGGCAACTCTCTCGTTCAGGTTGTTGCTTGGTACGACAATGAGAACTCTTACACTTCTCAGATGGTTCGCACCATTAAGTACCTCGCCGAGCTCAAATAAGCAGCGAGTACAGACGAGTTGACCAAGTCAACCATTTAATAAAAGGCCGTCCGATTTCCGTCGGATGGCCTTTTTTGTATCGTTATCTACTTGAAAAACAATATTTTTTGCCTCAATTCTTTGGAAAGCCAAATAATATTTTTATTTTTGCATTGTGTTCCTGAAAGATAATGTTGTTTGTAAAAAATTGTGTTATGGAAAGAACAATCAGTATCATTTGCATTTTATTTGCCTTATTGACAGGTAATTTGCCTTTGTCGGCTCAGTATGTAACAAAAGAGGTGGCCAAAGAGAAAGCCAATGCTTTCCTAAGTCGGTCTGCCAACTCGCCATCAGCGGTAAGAAAAGCCCCGCGCAAGGCTCCAGTGCTGACTCTTGCCAACAATCGCGATGAGTTCTACGTTTTCAACGACCAAGCCAACGGCGGCTATGTGGTCGTCAGTGGTGAGGAACGAATGCCCGACGTGCTTGCCTACTCTTACGATAGTCATTTCGATGCCGACAATATGCCCTGCAATATGCGGGCATGGATGGAAAAATATGCCGCGCAGGTGCAGTATCTTAGGACACACCCGGAAGTGCCGGCCGCACGAAAGACGGAATCGGAAAGGAAAAATGTCAGTCCGTTACTGACATGCTGGTTTAATCAGAATTATCCTTATAACAACAAATGTCCCGAAGTGGATGGAGAGCATTGCCTTACTGGTTGTACGGCTACGGCTATGGCGCAAATCATGCACTATTGGCAATGGCCCAAGCAGACCACGGCTGTTATTCCTTCCTATAAAAATTCTTTAGAGAATGCAGTGCCGGAGATTCCCGTTACAACCATTGATTGGGGAAACATATTGGAGAAATATACACTCACATATAATCCTTCTATCAAAGATGGGGAATTTGTGATGGAAATTATTGATAATTTTAGTGAGGAGCAGGCTGATGCCATCTCCACTTTGATGCAACTCTGTGGGTCGTCCGTTTCTATGAACTATGGACTGGATGCAAGTTCGGCAGCGCCTGGATTATCTATCAGCGCATATCGTCAATATTTTGACTATACTGATATGCTCACTTATTGTCTTCGTTGGCTTTTCAAGTCTGACGAGTGGGAACAGCTCATTTATGACGAGTTGAATGATGGACGCCCCATACAATATGGTGCTATGGCTACTGGATATGGTCATACGTTTGTCTTAGACGGCTATGAGAATGGCTATTTCCATGCAAATTGGGGATGGGGAGGTACTGAATCATACGTATCGATGTACAGTACAGAAGGATGGTACGGATATGATTCTTATGACGATGCCATCATCGGAATCCAGCCTGCATATCCAGATAGTCCAATTAGATATGCCGCATTCGATAATGGAATCATGACCTTGTATTTTGACAAGGAGAAGGACAATCGTCCTGGAACCATACTGCCTAACAAGGCAGAGTGGACAAATTATAAAGAGGAGATAACGGAGTGTGTCATCGATCCGTCGTTTGCCAATTATCGACCAAGCAATTTGGGTGAGCTTTTCGCAGGATGGAAAAATTTGAAATCCATCAAGGGATTGGAGTATTTGAATACGGAGAGAGTGACGAGTATGAATCAGATGTTCTCTGGCTGTTCTAATCTATCGAGCCTTGATGTGAGTGGTTTTAAGACGGACAGAGTGAAGGATATGTTTTCTATGTTCAAAGGCTGCTCCAGCCTGACGAGCCTTGATGTGAGCGGTTTCAAGACGGATCATGTAACGTATCTGTCTGAGATGTTCAATGGTTGTTATAATCTGACGAGCCTTGATGTGAGTGGCTTCAAAACGGATCAAGTGACAGATATGAACTACATGTTCTGTTTTTGTTCCAACTTGACGACGATTTATGCAAGTGAGCTTTGGGATATGACGAATGTGACAAGTTCCACCGCAATGTTTCACGATTGTACCAAACTTGTCGGTGGAGCAGGAACGACTTTTGACCGGAACTACGTGGATGGCGATTTTGCCCATATCGACGGCGGACCAAGTAATCCTGGGTATTTCACCTTGAAAGAGTCTTCAGGCATTGCGGCTCCTTTATCAATTGGCGAGAGGCCGTTGGATATGTATAATCTCGGCGGTGTGAAAGTAAAGAGTGCGAAACAGGGTGCCTACGGACTGCCATCTGGGCTGTATATCATCAACAAAAAGAAGGTTCTCGTGAAATAGTCGTTTCTTGTCAGTTGTTTCGAAAAAATTGAATTGCCGAAATCTATGAAGAAAGTAATAACGATGCTCGTCATCCTCGTTTCAGTAATTGGAAATGCCCAGACGTACACGAATGAGTACCCCAAAGAGCTGACACGTCTTGCAGAGAAGTGGGTGAAAAAGGGCGAATGGCGCAACGGCTTCACCAAAGCGTCACCTGCACCAACAGTCAATCTGGTGGAGTTTTATATTCAGTACCAGAGGAATCCAAAGCAATGGCAGGCTTTATTCAAATGGTTGCAGGAGACTGACTTGCTGGCTATTCCTGCAGGTCGCACACCTATTCCTGGAACAACACTCACCGTCAGTGTGGAAGATGGTGACAACTGGTGCTCACAAGACAATCTGCGACAGGGCAAGGGTAGTGAGAGCCACTATCAGAAGATTGATTTCATGTATGTTGTCAGTGGTACCGAGGGGTTCTGTCGCCTCGACCATGAGACCTCACGACCTCTTGCCGACTACAAGCCAGATCGATTGGAATACGCTTTCGAGTACGACCGACTGCAACAGTTCACCTCCATCCCCGGAACTTTTAATATGATGTTTCCTTGCGACTGGCATGTGGCCAAGGTGAAAACCACAGCCGACAGTCAGCGGCTACGAGTGCTGGTCATCAAGGTGGACTATCTATTATAATAGGTAGAACCTTATGGCCACGTCAACTAAGAAAACATCACGGCTATGCAGATGATAACAATACTTGGCCCAACAGCAAGCGGAAAGACCAGTCTGGCTGCTGCGTTGGCAGTGGAACTCCATCGAAACGGGCAAGAGGCGGAGATCCTGAGCGCAGACTCGCGGCAGGTGTACCGAGGCATGGACATTGGCACGGGGAAGGACTTGGCTGATTATGAAGTTGGCGGCTATCAGGTTCCTTATCATCTAATTGACATTTGTGAGCCGGGAACCAAATATAACCTTTTCCAGTATCAGCAGGATTTCTTCGATGCCTATGAGGACATACGGGCAAGGGGGGCGATGCCGATACTCTGTGGCGGGACTGGGCTCTATATCGAGGCGGTGCTGAAAGGCTATCATCTTTCGCCTGTCCCTCAGAATCAGGAGTTGCGTGACCGTCTGGAGGGGAAGAGTCTGGAGGAACTGACCGTGATGCTTCAAGGGTTGAAGGAGAAAAACGGGTCGGTGATGCACAATAAGACCGATGTGGACTCCGCCCAGAGGGCCATTCGTGCCATTGAGATTGAAACCTATAACATAGAGCATCCGATGCCGTTGCGGGAACTGCCCGCCGTCAAATCGACAGTCTTTGGCGTGCACATTGACCGTGACCTGCGCCGTGAAAAGATAACCCGTCGCCTGAAAGCACGTCTGGAAGAAGGAATGGTGGAGGAGATACGGAGACTGCTCGACCGTGGAATCCCTGCGGAGAACCTGCTCTATTACGGACTTGAATACAAGTATGTAACTGAATACGTTATCGGCAAGACCACTTTCGACGAGATGTTCAGTCAGTTGGAGATAGCCATCCACCAGTTCGCCAAGCGGCAAATGACTTGGTTCCGAGGCATGGAACGGCGGGGATTTATTATCCACTGGATTGACGCAGCCCTGCCCATGGACGAAAAGGTAGAGCGTATTCTCGAACTGAACTCAACCGTTAACTCATAACTCTCAACTTATAACTCCTAACTATTAAAAACGTGGTGAATACTGAATTTGGAAATCGTTGGGGCATCTTGTATTGTCCGAAACACGGCAAGGCTAATCGTTGGAAAAAGATAGAGAAATGCCTGAAGGATAATGGCATCAGTTACGACTTTGTGCAAAGCGAGAGTACAGGCAGCGTGGAGCGTCTGATGCGCATGCTCATCAATAATGGCTATAAGACCATCGTTCTGGTTGGTGGCGACTCTGCCCTCAACGATGCCGTGAATTGTCTGATGGAGGTTGAGCCTGAGGTTCGCGATACCATAGCCCTTGGGGTGATCCCTAATGGTCTGATCAACGATTTTGCCCGCTATTGGGGATTTCGCGAGAGTGATATCGAGCAGACTGTAGCATGGCTGAACCAGCGTCGCATACGCAGAGTCGACTTAGGTTGTATTCGCTATGTCAATAAGGATGGAGACCGTTGTCGCCGCTATTTTCTCAACTGTGTGAATATCGGTCTTACCGCGTCTATCATGAATCTACGTCGCCGAACCCGTCGTCTGTTAGGCTCGCAAACGCTTTCGTTCGTGATATCTTCATTATTACTGTTGTTCCAGCGCATGGAGTATAAGGTGCGTATGCGCATCAATAGTGATGTGGTCAACCGGAAGGTGATGACCGTCTGCATAGGTAGTGGAAGCGGATACGGACAGACGCCCAATGCCGTGCCTTACAACGGATTGTTGGATGTATCAGTGGTTTATCATCCTAAAGTATTCCAGTTGTTTGGTGGTATCTATCTGTTATTGACTGGAAAGTTTCTCAATCACAAGCGTGTACATCCTTACCGCACATCAGAAGTGACTGTTGAGGAAGCCCGTCATGCCCTTGTTAGTTGTGACGGACGACTAATGGGAACTCCTGAAGGAGAGTTCAAGGTGACAGTGGTTCAAGAAGTTATAAATTTCATGATTCCAGGCTAATAGGAACAGGAATCATGATGATGTGTTACGCTTTGCGGTTATCTATCCCATACTTGAGATTCTGCGAAGCTCATCCTCTTGCACGATTTTGATTCTTCTGCCATCGATGGCGACAAGCTTCTCAGAAGCGAAAGCAGATAGAGTACGTATCGCATTGCTGGTTGTCATGTTAGAGAGATTTGCCAAGTCCTCGCGGCTAAGAAAGACGCTCAATGTAGAACCATCACCCTCAACACCATAATTCTCTTTCAAAAATAACAGCGACTCTGCCAGTCTTCCACGGATGTGTTTTTGTGTCAAATTGACTAAACGTGTATCAGAATCGCCTAACATTTTTGCGAGATTGCGAATCAAATAGATACTAATGCTTGGATTCTCCCTCATAAACTGTTCTACGAGGTTCAAAGGTATCATAACAATAGTGCTTGGCTCAAGTGCCATTGCCGATGCCTTATATGGCTCGTGAGCAAGAAAGGCTCTGTATCCGAACAGTTCAATGGGTTTTACAGCCCGAATAATCTGGTAGTGCCCCACACCATCTTTATATACTTTTACTTTTCCTGTTATGAGGCACATCATCCAATTAGGTGTGTCGTCTTCCCTGAATATAATCTCATTCTTCTTGAACTGTTCCACGCGCATGCTTGACTTCAATGTGTTGCATTGTGTTTCAGTCAACGGGCCCCACATGTCGCATAACATGTGTAATATGTCATCATTTTGGATATTCGTTATGTTAGCCATTTTTTACTCTCTACCTTTATCTTAATGCAAAAATACTGATTTTTGTCGATATAATTATACAATTTGGCTGTTTTTTATGTTTTAGAATATAAAAAATGCTCATTTAGTGATAAAAACAAACTAATTATTTTGTTGAGCGGGTAAAATTTACTAACTTTACGCAGCAATTCAAGTATTTCATGAAAGACAATGCTTTGTTTTGACTATGAGAAATTAAACATTGATTAAAACCTTAATAGAGTAACTATGAGTTATTTAAAATTCGAGAAAGCTCCGATGACGAATCTGCAGGACTCGCTGCCAAGAGAGTTGCTTCGCACCAACCGTTCTGGCGCCTATTCCTGTAGCACCATTGTCGACTGTAATACTCGAAAGTATCATGGATTGCTCGTGGTGCCGGTGCCTGAACTGGACGACGAGAATCATGTGCTGCTATCGAGTCTCGATGCTACAGTCATCCAACATGGTGCAGAGTTTAATCTGGGCTTACACAAGTATCAGGGCAACAATTTCAGCCCGAAAGGTCATAAGTACATTCGAGAGTTTGACTGTGACAAAGTTCCTACAACCATTTATCGAGTTGGTGGCGTCATCCTGAAGAAAGAGGTCGTGTTCCAGCATTATGAGGACCGCCTCCTGATTCGTTATACTTTGGTTGACGCTCATTCAGCAACCACTTTGCGCTTCCGTCCGTTCCTTGCCTTCCGCAGTGTACGCCAGTTTACACACGAGAATGGAACTGCCAGTCGTGAGTATCATGAGGTGGATGGCGGAATCAGAACATGTATGTATGCCGGATACCCCGACCTTTACATGCAGTTCTCTAAGAAAAATGAGTTCCATTTCATGCCCGATTGGTATAGAGGGGTGGAATATCCTAAAGAGCAAGAGCGCGGCTATGCTTCTAACGAAGACCTTTACGTGCCTGGCTATTTTGAGATGTCCATCAAGAAGGGTGAGAGTATCGTCTTCTCTGCCTCTACATCAGAGATTAAGACACGTAGTCTGAAGACATTATTCGAAAAAGAAGTTGATGACCGTGCACCGCGCGACAATTTCTTCCACTGTTTGGTAAATGCTGCTCATCAATTCCACAACCGTGACGGTAACGACCGTTATCTTTTGGCCGGTTATCCTTGGTTTAAATGTCGCGCACGTGATACGTTCATCGCATTGCCCGGCTTGACTCTCGCTATCGATGAAGTAGAGTATTTCGAGTTGGTGATGAAGACGGCAGAGCGTGGTATCCGTGAGTTTATGGAAGGGAAACCGCTTTCTGTAAAGATTTATGAGTTGGAACAGCCAGACGTGTTCTTGTGGGCTGTCTGGGCTATTCAACAATATGCTAAGTATGTTGGCCGCGAGAAAGGATATGCCAAGTATGGCAAGCTGGTAACTGACATGATGAAGTATATTGTTGCCGGCAAGCATCCTAATCTCTCTCTTGAGGAAAATGGCCTGCTACGTTCAGAAGGGCGTGATAAAGCCGTTACCTGGATGAACTCCACTGCCAATGGTCGTCCTGTAGTTCCTCGTACGGGTTTCATCGTCGAGTTCAACGCATTGTGGTATAATGCATTGAAGTTCTGTGCCGCATTGGCCGCTTCTCGGAATGATGAAAAGAATGTCATCGAACTGGAGGAGCGTGCTGCTAAGGCCAAGGAGTCGTTTGTGAAGACATTCCTCAACGACTATGGTTATCTGTTCGATTATGTGGATGGTCCAATGATGGACTGGAGCGTACGCCCGAATATGATATTTGCTGTGGCACTCGATTATTCGCCATTGTCGCAGGATCAGAAGAAGAGTGTGTTGGATATTTGCACTCGTGAGTTACTTACTCCTAAGGGTCTGCGCTCACTCTCACCGAAGAGTGGTGGCTACAATCCGATGTATGTAGGTCCGCAGACACAGCGCGACTATGCTTACCATCAGGGAACAGCCTGGCCATGGCTTGGCGGCTTCTACATGGAGGCATGTCTGAAACTCTATAAGCGAACACGTCTGAGCTTCATTGAGCGCCAGATGGTGGGATATGAGGACGAGATGGCTTACCACTGTCTCGGTACGATTAGTGAATTGTTCGACGGTAATCCGCCATTCCACGGACGTGGTGCGATGTCTTTCGCTATGAATGTGGCTGAGATTCTGCGTACGTTGAAACTGCTCGAGAGTTATACTTATCAACGTGATTAAATAAGGAGGAGACGCTATATGAAAGTATTAATGTTTGGATGGGAGTATCCTCCTCATGTGTTTGGTGGACTTGCTACTGCCAACTATGGTATTTCTGAAGGACTGAAGGCTCAAGGCGACATTGAAACGGTGCTGTGTCTGCCACATCCTTTTGGAGATGAGAGTCAGGCTGCCTGCCGCATCGTGGCCATGAATGCCGTGCCTATTGCCTGGCGTAATGTTGACCATGACTACGTTAAGAACCGTGTAGGCAACATCATGGATCCCGACTATTATTTCAAGTTGCGGGATCATATCTATGCCGACTTCAACTACATGCATGTGAATGATTTGGGTGCCATGGAGTTTGCAGGTGGCTACCCCAGCAATTTGCATGAGGAAATAAACAATTACTCTGTGATAGCAGGCGTTGTTGCCCGTACGGAGGAGTTTGATATTATTCATGCGCACGACTGGCTGACTTATCCTGCAGGTATTCATGCAAAGAATGTAAGTGGCAAGCCTTTGTGTATTCACGTACATGCTACCGATTTCGACCGTTCTCGTGGAAAGGTGAACCCGACGGTTTACTCTATTGAGAAAGACGGAATGGACAATGCCGACTGTATCATGTGTGTGAGTGAGCTGACTCGTCAAACCGTTATTAACCACTATTATCAGGATCCGCGCAAGTGTTTCACAGTCCATAATGCTGTTTATCCCCTTGCTCAGGAGTTGCAGGACATTCCTCGTCCCGACCATACGGATAAGGAGAAAGTGGTTACATTCCTTGGCCGTATAACCATGCAGAAAGGTCCCGAATACTTTGTCGAGGCTGCTAATATGGTGCTTCACCGTACTAACAATGTACGTTTCTGCATGGCCGGTTCGGGCGATATGATGAATGCTATGATTGCTTTGGCAGCAGAGCGTGGTATTGCGGATCGTTTCCATTTCCCAGGCTTTATGCGTGGCAAACAGGTATATGAATGCCTGAAGGACTCTGATGTATATGTGATGCCTTCGGTTAGTGAGCCTTTCGGTATTTCTCCGTTGGAGGCTATGCAGTGCGGTACACCTTCGATTATTTCTAAGCAGTCTGGCTGTGCTGAGATTCTGACCAACTGTATCAAGGTTGACTATTGGGATATTCACGCCCTGGCCGATGCCATCTATAGCATCTGTCATAACGACTCGCTGTTCCATTATCTCCAGGATGAGGGAAAGAATGAGGTTGACCAGATTACGTGGGAGAAGGTGGGCACATGGATTCGCACACTATATAGAAGAACCCTCGGATGGGAATAGTAACTATGGTTTATACGACCTATCAGACCTATCAAAAAAACTAAAATTTAAAGAATTATGAAGACCATTTGTTTATATTTTGAGATACATCAGATTATCCATCTCAAACGCTACCGTTTCTTCGATATCGGTACCGACCATTATTATTATGATGACTACGAGAACGAGCGTAGCATCAGCGACATTGCCGAGCGCTCTTATATGCCGGCTCTCAATGCTCTGCACGACATGATTCGCAACAACGGGAAGTTCTTCAAAGTGGCATTCTCTCTGTCTGGCGTAGGCATCGAGCAGTTGGAGATGCATGCTCCACAGGTACTGGAGAAGTTGCAGCAGCTCAACGAGACAGGTTGTGTGGAGTTCCTGGCAGAGCCATACAGCCACGGTCTGTCTTCATTGGCCAACGAAGAGTGCTTCGCCCTTGATGTTAAGAAGCAAGTGAAAAAGATTGAGGAATACTTCGGACAAACACCTAAGGTGCTCCGCAACTCATCACTTATCTATAGCGACGACATCGGTGGCCAGGCAGCAGCCATGGGCTTCAAAGGCATGCTTACCGAGGGTGCTAAGCACGTGCTCGGATGGAAATCACCCCACTATGTATACAATTGCGCTATTGCTCCTAACCTCAAGCTTTTGCTTCGCGATGTAGAGTTAAGCGACGATATCTCTCTGCGTTTCAACGACAGTGAGTGGGAAGGTTATCCACTTTTTGCCGACAGTTATATCAATCGTATTGCTAACTTCCCAGAGGAGGAGCAGGTTATCAATATCTTCATGGAGCTTTCAGCACTGGGTATTGCCCAGCCTTTGTCGAGCAACATCCTTGAGTTTATCAAGGCTCTGCCTGCTTGCGCCAAGGAAAAGGGTATCACATTCTCTACTCCGACTGAAATCTGCCTGAAACTGAACAGCGTGAGCAGTCTCGACGTGCCCGACACCCTCTCATGGGTTGACGAGGAGCGTGACGTGAGCTGCTGGCTGGGTAACCCCATGCAGCGTGAGGCTTTCAACAAACTCTACAGCATTGCCGACCGTGTGCGTATTGCCAACGACTCACACATTAATCAGGACTGGGATTATCTGCAGGCATCTAACAACTTCCGCTTCATGACCACCAAGCCTTCTAACGTAGGTCTTGACCGTGGCATTTATAGCGATCCGTTCGATGCTTTCACTAACTACATGAACATCCTCGGTGACTTTATGAGCCGTGTGAACAGTCTCTATCCTGTCGATATCGACAATGAGGAGCTGGAGAACCTGCTCACCACCATCCGCAACCAAGGTGACGAGATTGCGATGAAGGATAAGGAGATTTCTCGCTTGCAGACTAAACTCGAGAAGATGCAGAAAACTAACGAGAAGGAGTCTAAGAAGCCTGCAGCAAAGAAACCCGCAGCAAAGAAACCTGTTGCTAAGAAAGCTCCTGAGAAGAAAGAAGAGAAAAAAGAGGCTTAATATGTAGTCTTTCCTTTATGTAACTATTGCCGTTGAAAGTTATAATACCTTCAACGGCAATTTCTTTTTTCTCGAACAGAACGATAGATTTGCTTTGCTTTTGTCACTGATAACAAATGCATTTTTCTTTATTAATCATTGCGTTTTTTTTATAAGTAGTGAAGGTTTTTCAAGGAAAAAACAGTAACTTTGCATTGTGTTTTCCAATGTATTCTGTTTACATTTGAGAACCACAAAACCAGCGTGATTGACATTGTTTAGAGCCAATCACTGCAGTGAGAGATAGCTATCACTCCAGTGAAAGGATCCTATCACTCCAGTGATAGTTTCTAATCTGTGCTTGTTTGTACCTCAAACAGCCATTATTTGTACCACAATATGCCATTAATTGCACCTTTTTTATGGCTATTAAAGAAAGGAATTAGCCTGTTTGAGTCTTTACTAATATGCAAATATACGATTCCTGAACATCTACGGGTAGGCAATTGCAAAAAGAACCGTTGCAAAAAAGCTATTTGCAACGGTTCAGCGTATGTACTGTAACGATGATTTGGTAGTTTCTATCGTTGTGAAGTGCGAATGTCTATTTAACGGTGACAGTAAATTTTTTCAGGTCAATGTCGCGACTGCTATTGCCAACCATCAGCTCATAACGGCCTGGCACTACGCGCATTGTGTTGGTCTGCTCGTCCCAGTTCTCGAAATCTTTGTATTGGAACGGGATTTCCACAGTAGCCGTCTCACCGGCTTTCAGACTGATGCGCTTGAAGGCACGCAACGTCTTGAGCGGTCCATTGGCATCGTTGAGGCGGCGCATATACACCTGAATCACCTCATCACCGTTGTATTTGCCATTATTGGTAACATCCACACTGATGATGCGATGAAGAGCATCGAGGCGAGGCTTGCCAATGGTAAAGGTAGTGTAGCTCAGTCCGTAACCGAATGGGAAAAGCGGCTCATCCTTAAAGTATCGGTATGTGCGGTTTGCCATGCGATATTCCTCAAAGTCTGGAAGCTGATCGGTGCTGCGGTAGAAAGTCAGAGGCAGTTTTCCACTCGGATTGAAGTCGCCAAATAGCACGTCAGCAACAGCCTGGCCACCCAATTCGCCTCCATACCAAGCCTGTATGATAGCATCTGCATTCTCTGTTTCGGGTACCAGCGCAATGGCACTGCCAGAACAGTTGACGTAGACGACCGGCTTGCCTGCCTGTTTGAGAGCAGCTATCAGCTCACGCTGGACACGGGGCAACTCAATGCTGATGCGGTCTCCGCCTTTGAAACCTTCCTCGTTGACCTTCATCTCCTCACCTTCGAGGCGCGGGGATATACCTCCCACAAAGACAACAACATCGGCGTCAGTCACTTGGTTGAGGATTTGTTCCTGATTGCTGACCACTTTCTTCGCCACGTCGAAACCGAGGAATGCCAGTCCGATATTCTGCACATAGTCTACTTCTATGTTGTATTTCTCACCTGCCTTGACGTGTGCAGGGAATGAATAGTAGCGCACGCCGTGGCCGTTCCATTTGTTGAATAGGGTGTCACCATTGAGGATGATGGCCAGATAATCCTCACCATTAACGTTGATGAGAATATCGCCGTCTTCCTTTGGTGTATATACAGTCTCAAATTTGGCAGAGAAATGCTCAAGGTTAACACCAGCAGTGAATGCCGTGTTTCCGCCATTGTCAAGGTTGATGCGTGAGGTGTTGACCACCTGTGCGGCAGGTTTCCCTTTGAACTGCTCGTTGTTCCAGTAGGTAGCGCGGACGCCCTGCTTTCCTTCTGGAGTGTTTAAGTCGTTGAACTGACTCTCGTATACTTCGTTGCGGGTATGACCACAGCCTTGAATGAACTTTGCTTGTGGTGCTTTCTGCAGAATGCCCTCAAGGATGGTGACGGTCTTTGTCGGTGTGCCGGTGTAGTTACCCCATAGCATGATGGAATCGTTAGCATTGGGTCCCATGACAACAATCTTCTGTTGTGGATTCAGCGGGAGGATGTTGTTACGATTCTGTAGCAGTACCATACTCTTGCGAGCCATGTCGAGAGCCTGTTGTTTATGTTCTTTGCTCGCTACGACACTGATGGGGATTTTCGTCCACTCGACCAGATTGTCGTTGTCGAAGTCGCCCAACTCGAAACGGGCTTTGAGCAGTCGCTTCAGACTCGTATTGATTTGCTCCTCGGTTATCTTACCTGCTTTCAGAGCCTCTGGCAGTGATTTGTATTCGCTTCCGCACTCAACATCAGTTCCTGCAATGACAGCACTCGCTGACGCATCGGCACGAGTGGCAGAGAAACCATGATACCCCGGTGCATAGAAGTCTCGGATGGCTCCACAGTCGCTGGTTACCAGTCCCTTAAATCCCCATTCATTGCGCAAAATCTGGTGCAGGTAGCGGGTTTGAGCACAACATGGCTCTCCGTCGATGCGCTGGTAGGCACACATAATCTCCTTGACGTTTCCCTCTTGCACAAGTGACTTGAACGCAGGCATATAGGTCTCCCAGAGGTCGCGCTCTGGAAGGTTCTCGATGTTGAACTGATGGCGGTTCCACTCTGGTCCGCTATGCACGGCATAATGCTTGGCACAGGCATATAGCTTGGCGTATTTAGAATGCTGTCCGTTGATAAGGGCAGGAGTCCCGTCATAGTTGTATCCCTGAAGTCCGCGTACGACAGCCAAACCCATCTTTGTGGTAAGATAGGGGTCTTCGCCATAGGTTTCCTGTCCTCGTCCCCAGCGTGGGTCACGGAAGATATTAATGTTTGGAGTCCAGAACGATAGTCCTCTATACCGTTTCATTTCTCCCGAACGTTTAGCTTCCATGTTCTTGGCACGTGCCTCATCGCTCACACTGGTGTAGATCTGATGGAGCAATACATCATCGAACGAGGCCGCCATTGCAACGGTAATAGGGTAGACCGTAGCAAAGCCATTGCGGCCAACACCATGCAGGGCCTCGTTCCACCATTCGAACTGCGGGATGCCCAGCCGCTTGATTTCGGGTGATCGGTCCATCATCAGTTGTGCTTTCTCATGGATGGTGAGCCGTTTGCACAAGTCCTCGGCTCGTTGCTCGGGCGTGAGGCTGGGGTTCTGATAAGGATACTTATATGTCTTCTGCGCAGAAGCATTGAGTGCCACCAGAGACAATAAGACAAAGAATAGTTTTCTCATGTTGGTAACGGTTTTATTTGATTATGATCTTCTTTCCGTTGCGAATGAAAATGCCTTTACCGGGATTATCAACGCGAATTCCCTGAATGGTGTAGGTTTGGCCATCGTTTTTCGGCTCAACCGTGTAAATAGTGTTGATGCCAGTGGCAGATACGGCGTAAAGTGTCATTTTCAGGGCTAGTTGTTTAAATGTCTTTATCGTGAGCGTTCCTATTGCAGGTGCGGCAGAAATGTCAATTTCCACATCATTCATAGGTGGATTCTTGCCGTCTCCGTCACGGTCACGGGCAGGGAATGTGCCATAAGAATCGTCGTATGCTTTGCCACAAATCTCTTTCACATAACCTGTTTGACCATCCTCATTAGTATAGCCAGAGAACAGCACCTTAATAATCTTTATGTCATCAGGAATGCTGAGACTATAGAGTACGTTATTAGAGAGTTTGAACGTCTTTGAGGCTGTCGTGCCTGCTCCATATCCTTTACCACCAGCATTAGTCATAGTGAACACTTTGTCTCCGCTGGTAAAGCTGTATTCTTTGTCGTCTTTTTGAGCATCCGTAGTAGCGGCAGAGATAATGTAAGTGGAAATGTCGCCAGAGATATCTTGCGACTCAATGCGTTTCTTCCATTCTGGGTATTCGCTTTTTATCACATTGAGTGGCCAGCTGCCCATGAACTGATAGTTCACTCGGCGTATGGCGTTCAATGAGGTAGGAACTGAGCAACCTTGCCAGTCAGTAGCCTCTGGAGCATCCTCATAGGTATAGAGGAAGCGATAGTAAAGATGTTGCAGCTGGTCGTCGTAGATAGCGAAGATGGGCTGGTAAGCCTTGCTGGCATCATACGACTTGGTGGCAATCTCATATTCGGTGTAAGTATACGTCTTACCGTTCTGATAGTAAGAGCGTGTCTTGGGGCGGTCTTTCAATTTCGTGAAGAAAGAGTTGTAGGTCTTCTCACCGGTAGCTCCGCCCAACTGGATGAAGCGTCCCCAGACAGCACTGCCAGCCTTGTCGACAATGCGGCGGTCTTTCTCGTCATCTGTATTGGTGAAGTCCTCAACGGCCTTGCCGTCAATCTTGTGTTTGTCCAGCCAGTCTACGGCAGTGTGAATGGTTTGCTGCAGCTGCTCTGAAGGTTTTTCGATGGTCATGAGGTAGGAGAGCAGGTCGGCCGACTCGTAAGCGCTGATAGAAGGCAGCTCGTGGGGGCGTCCTTCAGTAGGCAGGAAGGTGATGGTGTCATGCTGTGCGCACCATGCCGCCGGAGTTCCGTTGTCATCCACCTGGCACTTGATAATCACGTCGATGGCACGTTCGAACGACTGTTCGCACTTTTTGCGTGTGGACTCATCGGTGATATCAGCGAAATCGCCTTTGTTCGTTGCTATCTCCTGCAACAGTTTCATCACGTTGGTGATCAAGTCGTCGTTGAAAGTGATGTAGTCCTGATAGCTGCCATTGCCCGACAGCGGCCAGTATTGCGACCATCCGCCACAACCC
>JAEEGJ010018780.1_pt1 | contig 15361 bp, 16 predicted proteins | sample 8958761 | NCBI WGS metagenome assembly JAEEGJ01 (sample SAMN16246546, study PRJNA631951) | gut metagenome | biome: gut microbiome; feature: rumen; material: RS-attached | host: Bos | place: Iran: Karaj | collected 2018-10 | reverse complement strand
GAGATGCCAGCCACCAAAAAAAGCAGCATCATAAACCAAGGATAGAGGATGTACATCACAATATCCTGATACTGCTTATACTCCGGATATTCTCCGAAACCGCCGATGCCCCCAAAAACACCCTTGTTGTTGTAGAAATAAAAGACATGATAAAACAGCACCAGGAGCACCGTCACCCAGCGCAAATTGTCAATCCAGTGTTTTCGTTCCATAGTCAATTGCCTCCTAACATTTCATCTATTTTGTCTTGAAATATTTCGGTCTTGATGACGGCCATGCCTTTCATGTCGCCAAGCACCAGAAGGCTGTCGCCTGCCTTGATTCCATAAACCTCTCGGGCTTCTTTTGGGATGACGATCTGTCCCCTATCGCCCACTTTCACTACACCAAAGATGTACTTTCCGTTTTCTGCTTCCATAATAGTTGATTTTTATGATTTATATGAATTTTCATATTTTGCAGCAAAAGTATGAATAATTTCGTAAACAACGGTCGTTTTATTGGAAAAAAATTACAATCAGCCTGTTTCAATGCGTACATGAAAAATGTTTTTAATTATTTTTGCACCCTAATTAATCCGATTAATATGAAAAAAGTATCCCTTTTCCTTGTTCTGGTCATGAGCACGATGCTTGCCATGGCACAGAACGGCCGCATCGATTTGCGCAGCACGACGCGTGCCGACATCACGCACAGCGACTTCAACTCGCTCCGTGCCACCTTTAGCTACGGCTCCATTGAGAGCATTGAAGTGAATACCGAACGCGGCACTTTCTCCGAGATCGCTATCGAAGGCACCTACGCCTCGGGCGAGATCGGCACCCCCGAACTGCCGGTCAGCCATGAGCTGTTGGCCGTGCCTTTCGGTGCCACGCCACGCGTCACCGTGACCAGCTATTCCACCACCGACTACCGCCTCGCCGACTACGGCATCGGCACCCTCCTCCCGCACCAGCCCTCCGTTCGCAAGGACCAGAGACCTGAAGATGTGGAGTTTGTCTATAATACCGCTGCCTACCAGGCCACCCGCAGCCTCGCCACAGCTCCCGAAGCCACCATCGAGGTGCAAGGCACGATGCGTGGCATCCGCATAGGCTCCTTGGTTATCAACCCCGTGAACTACAACCCCACCACCAACACCCTGCGTGTGTTCAACGACATCGAGGTGGAGGTGAGCTTCGACGGTGCCGACCGCTCCGAGACCGAGCGCATGCTCCTCAGCACCTACAGCCCCTACTTCAACGACGTCTACCGCCAGATGTTCAACTACCGCCAGATCCTCGACGTGTATGACGACCACCCGGACCTCATGGCCTATCCCGTCCACATGATCGTCATCGCGCCTCAAGACTATGTCACTGCCTTGCAGCCTTGGCTTAACTGGAAAATTCAAAAAGGTTTTTACGTGAACTTGGTAACCAAGGAACAGGCCGGCAGCAACTACAACGCCATCCGTTCCTATGTGCAGAACCTCTACACCACAGGCGTCAACCAAGGCGCCACGCCTACCTTCCTCGTCCTCGTCGGCGACGTGGCACAGATACCCAACACCACTGGCTCGTCGTCACGTAAGGTGACCGACCTCTATTATGGTTCTGTCGACAACGACTACTTCCCCGATATGTTCTACAGCCGTATGTCGGCCGAGAACACCAACCAGCTCACTGCTATCATCAACAAGATTTTGCAATACGAGCAATACACCATGCCCGACCCGACCTACCTCAACAACGTGACCCTCATCGCCGGATGGGACTCGAGTTGGACGCCTCGTGTCGGCGCTCCCACCGTCAACTATGCCACCACCTATTATTATAACACGGCCCACGGCTTCACCCAAGTCAACTCACACGTGAACCAAAGCCAATATAGCGGCTGCTACAACTCCTTAAGCACTGGCATCGGCTTCGTCAACTACACCGCCCATGGCGACAACAACATGTGGTACGATCCCCAGCTGACCAACAGCGGTGTCAACCAGCTGACCAACACCAACAAGTACTTCCTTGCCATGGGCAACTGCTGCTTGTCGGGCAACTTTGGCTATAGCTCAACTTGTTTCGGCGAAGCCATGATCCGCGCCGAGAACAAAGCAGCATACAGCTACATCGGCTCTTGCCCCAACACCTATTGGTATGAGGACTATTATTTCGGCGTGGGTGCCACGACGGTGATGAACCAAACGCCCACGTTGACTAACACAGCCACTGGCGTCTACGACGGCATCTGGATGGATGACACTTACCACACCGTTTCGTCCATCGTCTTCCTTGGCAACCTCGCCGTGTGCTACGCCCATGCAGGCAGCTACCAAACCAGCTCCAGCCCGACCTACTACTGGCAGGCCTACCACGTGCTCGGCGACGGCTCCATCATGCCTTACCGCGTGAATCCTTCGCCCAACAACGTCAGCCACGCCAGCACCTTCCCCGCTGGCGCCACCACCTTCCAAGTGAGCGCCCAAGAGGGCTCGTATGTGGCCATCTCGCAGAACAACGTGCTGAAAGGCGTGGCCTTGGTGCCCGCTACAGGCACGGTCAACGTGCCAGTCGAATCGGGCATCACCTCGGGTCAGGTGCGCATTGTAGTAACCAAGCCGCAACGTCAGCCCTACATCCAGGACATCAACGTGGGTTCACAGCAGAACTATACCATCACCGTGTCGGCCAGCCCGACTAACGGCGGCACCGTCACTGGCGGCGGCACCTACCAGCAAGGACAAAGCTGTACCGTAAGTGCTACACCTGCTAATGGCTACACCTTCTTAAGATGGACAGAGAACGGCACACAAGTTTCCACTAATGCCAATTACACCTTTACTGTTACAGGCAACCGCACTTTGGTAGCACAGTTCCAGGCACAACCTCAGAATTACACTATCAGCGTATCGGCCAACCCGACCAATGGAGGTACCGTCTCAGGTGGCGGCACTTATCAACAAGGTCAAACCTGCACTGTAAGTGCCACACCAGCCAATGGCTATACCTTTGTGAAATGGACTGAGAATGGCAACCAAGTTTCCACCAACGCCAATTACACCTTCACTGTCACGGGCAACCGCAATCTGGTGGCACAATTCCAAGCCCAAAGCTATTACATTGCCACCTCCTCCAATCCGACTAACGGTGGCACCACCAGTGGTAACGGCCTTTATCAATATGGTGAGACATGTACTGTGACCGCTACACCCGCACAGGGCTATGAGTTTGTCAACTGGAAAGAAAATGGCAGCGTTGTCTCTACTGATGCCAGTTACAGTTTCACCGTCACTAACGGCAGAAATCTGATAGCTAACTTTGCCTTACAGACCTTTGAAATCACGACCAGTGTCGAACCTGCTGAAGGCGGCACTGCCCATGGTAGCGGTACCTACAACTATGGCGAGGAGGTGACCATCAGTATCGAGACCAACGAAGACTGGGCCTTCCAGAACTGGACCGAAAACGGCACTGTGGTGGCTGAAGAAAAGACCTTCACCTTCATTGCCACTGCCAACCGCAACTTTGTTGCCAACCTCATGTATACAGAAAGTGTTGGCGAACAAAACGGCAGCAAAGCTTCAATTTACCCCAACCCCGTTAATGACAAGCTGACCATTGAGGCACAAGGAGCCATCGGCACCGTGGAAATCTACAACCTCATGGGCGCACTGGTTTACAGCCAGAAAGGCTGCGCCAATAAAGTGGAAATCAACACTTCCGACCTGCAAAGCGGCATCTATTTCATCCGCATGACGAATGACAGGATGTCGGAAACCAGAAGGTTTGTGAAGGAATAATACAGATTACATACCACTGAAACCGACCGCCTATGTCATTCCCTCGGGAATCTATAGGCGGTCGGTTTCTTTATTCCGGTGTTATTATTCCGATTGCGGTGCCGCCGCACGGCTTTGGTTGACAATCCAAACGCCGGAAAACACCAAAACCATAGCCACAATCTTCTTCCATGTAAGGTGGTCCAATCCGATGATGATGCTGATGAGGGTAGCGATGATGGGCTGCACATAGTTGTACATGCTCACCAAGGTAGGACGAAGTCTCTTTTGACCAACAGGGATCAGAAAATAGGCAACGAAAGTAGCAAAGACCACCACGAAAGCCACCTGCCACAGCACCTTGCTTTCCATTTGCGCGAAAGGCACATGGACGAGATGTCGCGCGTTGAAGGGCAAAGCCACCAACATGGAAAAGAGGAACATCCACTTCATGAAAGTGACCACATTGTATCTTGAAATCAATGGGCGGAAGATACCAAGATAAAGCGCGAAGGTCAAGCCATTGACGACGACCAGGACAATGCCCAATGGTTTCGTCTCACTGGCACCACCACCCAATCCCACCGAGTTGAAAATCAAGAACAATACGCCGGCAAGGCTCACCAACACACCTGCAATCTTCTTGAAAGTGATAGGCTCTTTCAAGGCGACAGCAGCCACCAGCATGGTCAAGATGGGGGTGCAGGTGTTAGTGATGCTCGTGTCGATGGAAGTGGTCATCGTGATGGCCTTCAGGAAGCTGATCTGGGTGAGAAAGAGGCCGAGCATGGAGGCCACGAAGATTTTCCACATGTCCTTCAACGGCACCTTTTCCTTGGGCATGAAGAGTGACAAAAGCCAAAACAAGGCCGTGGCACCCATCGCCCTCAGGCAAAACAAGTCCATGGGTGTCAACACGTGTGCATTGGAAATGTTCTTACAGCACACGATATTGAACCCGAAAATGCAGTAGGCTGTGAAACACGCAAGGTGTCCCGTCAGTGTGGACTTATTCAATCCAATAGACATAGTTCTCCTTGCGCGGACGAGCTTCGGGATAGTCACCCTTCACATAGCCGAGGATGCAGTTGCCGATACCAACATATTTAGTCGTGTCAATGCCCAATCCAGCGAGGATGGCCTTGCCTTCTTCGGTCTCGAAGACTTCCTTAGCGCGGTGGATCCAACACGAGCCTAAGCCCTTGGCATGAGCGGCATTAAGCAGGTTGCCCATAACGAGAGATCCGTCTTCCTTCCATGTCATGGCAGCAGTGCTGTCGGACAAAACCACCAGCACCACAGGAGCGTCATAAAACGGGTCGTTGTCGGCACCCATCACAGCGGCATTGAGGCGACTCATCTTGTCGCGCACCTCACGATTGGTGACGGCGATGATGATGGGAGCTTGTTTGTTCATGCCTGTGGGGGCATAAGTACCCGCTTTGCAGATTTCTTCAATGACCTCACGCGGAGGTACTTCGTCGGTGTAACTGCGGATGCTGCGACGCGTCAGCAGGTCTTGCATGGTAGTGTTCATAACGGTTTCGTTTTTGTTGTCTTCAATGGTAACAGTCTCCTTTTTCTCGCAAGAGCTGAAGGCAGCGATGGTTGCCAAAGCGAAGACGAAAAGCAGTTTCTTCATAATAATAGGATTAGGTCTGCAAAGTTACGGATAAATTTCGCAATTTTGCAGCCCGTAGTTGGATTTATATGCAAAAAATCAAAAGTTACGTCCTGCCTATCGCTATTGTGCTGGGCCTATTGCTGCACGACTACTGTGCAGCTTTCAGCGTAGTGGTGCCTTATATCATCTTCACCATCCTTCTGTTAACTTTCTCGGCAGTCAACATCAAAAAACTGCGATTCAAGCCGATGTTCGTCTGGATTATCCTCTTCCAAGTGATAGTGAGTTTGGGAGGTTATGCCTTGCTTAAGGTCTTGCATGTCAACGAAATCATTGCAGAAGGTGTACTTATCGGAGTATTGTGTCCTGTGGCAGCCTCTGTGGCGGTGGTGAGCACTATGCTGGGAGCCGACCGCAACACGGTGACTTCTTTTTCTGTCATCGGCAACCTGATGGTATCCCTTGTGGCACCAATCTATTTTTCTTTCATAGGAGTAAACCAAGACATGCCTTTTTTTGCATCCTTCCTCCATATTCTGAGGCGCATCGGCACCATCATTGGACTACCATTCATTGTGGCTTTTGCCTTGCAACTCTTGTGGCCCAAAGCCAACAAAACCCTAAGCCGCTACAAAGGCTTGGCCTTCTATCTCTGGGCCGTTGCGCTTTTCCTGACTTTGGGCCAGACCATCCACTTTATCTTCCTCAACGGTAAGGGCAACTGGAACAGCATTCTTTGGCTCGGTATTTCGGCCTTGCTGTTCTGCATTATCCAATTCGGATTAGGTAAATGGATTGGGCAAAAATATGGCGACACCATAGCAGGCGGGCAACTACTAGGACAGAAAAACTCCGCCATGGGCATTTGGATGGCTAACCACTACTTGCATCCTTTGGCATCGGTGTTTTTGGCTTTCTATTCCGTCTTCCAAAACTTGTTTAATAGCTGGCAGATTTGGTATTACGGGAAAAAGAAAAAAGCGTAATAAAAAATCGACCGACTATGTCATTCCTGTAGGAATCTATAGTCGGTCGATTTTGGTGACCCTTAGTTCAAACTTTACAGCTGGCTATAAGCCGGTGAGAAGGTATCACCTTGCGAAACATCGCCCGTGGTAAGGCCTTTCTTCAGCCAACGGGAACGTTGGGCAGAAGTGCCGTGGTTGAAGGTCTCGGGCATGGTGCGTCCATAAGCCTGTTTTTGCAAGTAGTCGTCACCGATTTTGGCTGCCGCGTTGAGGGCTTCCTCAATGTCGCCATCCTCCAACGAGCCAAACAACTTGTTGTCGTTGTAAGCCCAAACACCAGCGAAGAAGTCGGCCTGCAATTCGAGACGCACGCTGATTTCGTTTGACTGTTTGGTGTTCTGGCCATACCGAGCCATTTGCTGGTGCGCCTGACCCAAGATGCCGAGTTGGTTCTGGACATGGTGACCCACTTCGTGAGCGATGACGTATGCATAAGCAAAGTCACCATCGGCACCAATTTGGCGCTTCATGCTCTTGAAGAACTCAAGGTCGAGGTAAACCGTTTCATCGGCTGAGCAATAGAATGGTCCACTGGCTGAGGTAGCGTTGCCGCAACCCGAATTGACTGCATCGCTGAAGATGACCATCTTAGGCGGTTGGTAAGTCTTGCCCATTTTCTTGAATTCACGGTCCCAAACGTCTTCTGTTCCAGCAAGGATGCGTTTGCAGAATGTCATCAGCTCCACATCGACTTGACTGTAATCTGTGCCGTCTTCGACATATTCGGTACTGGTACCTTGTTGCTGTTGCTCAAGCATAGGGCTAATGTCAACGCCCAAGAAGCTCTTCAAAACAAAATAAAGAATCAAGCCACCCAGGCCAACGCCTCCGGCAGCTGCTACGGTTCTCTTCCCTCTGCGGTCTTCCACATTGGTACTTTCTCTACGTCCATCTAGTTTCATGATGATAAGTATTTAGGATTGTAGCTGCAAAAGTAGGGAAAAATCAAAAAACAAACTTGTTTTTCAAAAAAAATGTATTTTTGCTTCATTAAATTCTAAACTTGAACAATATGAAAGCTTTCGTTAACGACACTGAAGTACGCACCTATTATGGCGCAAAGGTAAAATCAGTTGTTTTGGCCTATTGCAGAGCCAAGAACCTTCCTTTGAAACTCGATGACGTCGAAGTGCGCGACGCATACGGCAACATCATCGATCTTGGTGGTGCCTTGCGGGCAAACTCAAAAATCTACATCAGATTCTGATAGCTATGAAAAAGATTACCAAACTCTTGTTGACGGTCTGTTTTGCCACGGTTTTCCTTTCCGCTTGCGGCCCTAAGGAACAGAAAATCTACATCGTTTCAACAAACGATATGCATGCCAACATCGATAACTTCCCTCAACTGGCTGCTTTGATAGATAGCTTACGTGAGGCTCATCCACACTTATTGGTGTTTGGTGCAGGCGACAACCGCTCCGGCAATCCCATCAATGACCGCTTTACTGAACCAGCCAAGCCCATGTATGAATTAATGAATACCGTCGGCTTCGATTTGTCGACTTTCGGCAACCACGAATGGGATGGCGGCCCTATCGCACTGCGAAACGTCCTGGGTTGGGCTAATTTTCCCTTTGTGTGCGCCAACGTCACTTTCGACGACACACTTCAGATGCGCAATGTGTATCCCTATGTCACTTTCAAGCTCGACAGCTTGAGAATCGGTGTCATCGGTGGCATCCAACTTGGCGAGAATGGTCTGCCCGACTTCCACCCGAAAAATGCCAATGGCTCGCATTTCGTTCCCATTAACGAAGTACTGCCCATGTACATTGAAGAGCTAAAAGACTGCAATGCCATCTTCCTCCTCTCCCACTGCGGTTATGAGGAAGACCGCGAAATCGCCGCACAATTCCCTGAACTCGATGCCATTTTTGGTGGTCACAGTCACACCCGCGTGGCTGAGAAGCAGTTGGTCGGCGATGTGATGATTACCCAAGCGGAGGCTAAGGTCAAGTTTGTGACCTTGAGCACTTTCACTTTCCTTAATGGTAAATTGGTCGACAAAGACATGCAGTTGCTCTCCGTCAAGGACTTCCCAAAACGCAATGCAAAAGTGCAAGCCATGGTCGACCAATACAACAGCAACGACTATTTCAGAACCGTGGTCGCAACAAACACTACACCAATTGAAAGCTATGAATCTTTGGGCTGCTTGATGACCGATGCCATTCGTAACACTACTGGCTCTGACATGGGTTTCCAGAACCCTGGAGGCGTTCGTTTCGACACTCTTTCTGCACGTCCCGTCACACTGAAGGACATCTTCGCCCTCGACCCCTTCGACAATGAGATCATCGCCTTCACACTCAGCGGACAGGAAATCGTCAACATGATGAAGTCGTGCTTCACCACTGATGGAGGCCCTGTTTACTGCTCGGGCTGCTCTTATAAATTTAAGGTGGATGAAAACGGCGAAATGACCGACATCCAAGTGACTTTGGACAATGGCAAGCCCTTGGACCTCAACGCCAAATACAACATCGTGATGAACAGCTACATGTCGATTGTGTTCGATTATGAACATGAGGACGAAGGTCACACCACCTTCCGCAGCTCCAACGAGCTGTTGCTTGAGTATTTGGCCAGCCATCCCGAGATTGACTATGGAAAGACCCAAAGGGTGATTGAAGAAGAATAAAAGATTCCCGCTGCGCGGGAATGGAGTGAAAGCACGAAGTATTACTGCGGCGGCTTGTGACGTTTACAATATGTAAGCGTTGCTTGCCGCCGCGGTTTAAATAATTATTGGCTCTCCATTCCCGCTGCGCGGGAATCTCTAAACAACTTTGGCACGGTTTTGGTAAGGCAATAAGGTGAACACTAAAAACAGAAGTCAAACCCTCAAAAAAATCACAACTATGAAAACCAAGAACATCCTGATGACCCTCCTGTTAGTAATGGGAGCCATCGCAGCAAAAGCAAACGGATTTCCACCCGAACTCGCCTTGGTCTCACAGCCCGTGATGGTGTACAACTACAACTCTATCACGGTCTACTATGACGTGGAGAACATCGGCGACTACACCTATAGGGGGGACATCTGCATCTTCCTCGATCCTGACGACGGCTATAGCTACGCTGAAGAATACGTTAAGGTACGTCCCGGCCGCATCAAGAGAATCGCAGTCGAGATTCCTTCCTATCGCATCGACCGTCACTTCACTTACACGATCATGCCTTACTACACGATAGGTCGCGAACTTTACAGCTTCACCACCTTCGAGTACTTCGAGCCCATCCGCTTCTGCTGGCATGGTCCACGCACTGAACCTTGGGTGGTGATTCACATCGGACCGCGAGTGCGCTACTACCATCGTCCCGGCGCCTACCGCTACTACTATGACGGCTTCCGTCCGCCGATGCCTCCTCCTGGCCACGGTCCTGGAATGCCGCCTCCGATGGACCCGATGCACCACACCTACGGTTATCACCACAACAACGGAGGCTACCCTGCCACGCACAACAACTGGAGCGACAAGCCTGAACCCAAACCTAACGACAACGAACCAGCACCCAGTGCCACGGTCAGGCCCAAACCCAACGGAGGTAGTATGAGCTCGGGCTCAGGAAGCAACAATAACGGTAGCACCGTCGCCCCGAACAATAGCAACGACCGCCCGAGAGTCAACAGCGACAATGGTCGCACCAATAGCGGCGGTGCAAGTGGACGCACTGGAAACGGCACCAGCACACGCCCGAACATCAACAGCGGTGCTTCGACAGGCTCAGCCACCAGTGGTCGCACTGGCAACAACAGCAGCGGTCGGGTGAACGGTTCAAACAGCAACAGTCGTCCCAGTGGTTCCAGCGGAAGTTCCAGTGGCAGAGTGAATAACTCCAATAGCAACAGCCGCAGCCACGGTACCAGCAGTACTTCGACAGGCTCATCAACCGGCAGCAGCCGTGCGAGCAGCTCAAGCAACAGCACCCGCAGCAGTGGCACCAGCTCATCAAGCAGCAGAAGCGGCAGTAGCTCCACGAGAAGTTCCAACAACTCCAACAGCAACCGTAGCGGTGCCTCGACAAGCTCAGCAAACGGCGGTGGACGCAAATAAGACTAAAAAACAATAAAAACGAGGACGGTCGGATGGCCGTCCTCAATTTTTTTCTACCTTTGCCCAAATCTTTCGAGCCATGAAAATCATCAATTTTGCAGAAACCAACAGCATCATCAACCAGTATGTGGCTGAGCTGAGGGACATCGGTGTACAAGCCGACCGCAACACCTTCCGCCACAACCTACAACGCATCGGCCAAATGATGGCTTACGAGGTGAGCAAAACTTTGCACTATTCAGAAAAAAGCATCCAAACGCCATTAGCTGTGGCCAAAGCCAACACCCCCGACGACTACATCGTGTTAGCTACCGTATTTCGTGCAGGTTTGCCCTTCCACCAAGGTTTCCTCGATGTCTTCGATCATGCCGGCAATGCTTTCGTTTCAGCTTACCGTTACTATCTCGACGAAAAGCACGAGAATGTGGGAATCAAAGTAGAGTATTTGGCTGCCCCTGATCTAACCGACAAGACGCTCATCATCGCCGACCCAATGTTGGCCACAGGCGGCAGCCTGGAACTGGCCTACCAAGCCTTATGCACCAAGGGCATCCCAAAGCATCTGCACCTCTGCTGTGTCATTGCAGCAAAAGCAGGTATCGACAATTTAATGAAGCTTTTCAAGCCGTTGGATAATGTCACGCTGTGGTGCGCCGCCATCGACCCAGTGTTGAACGAGCACAAATATATCGTTCCAGGACTCGGCGATGCTGGAGATTTGGCTTACGGAGACAAAATCTAATTAGTCGCGTTTCCCGTCAAGAGTGTTGACAATCGTTTCAACCAGATTGTAGGCGCCATCATACACATCCTTTATTGTAGCATTGAGCATATAAGCGGGCGTAGTGAAGACCAAAAGCTCATTGTCGGCACACACATCACCATGTTCGGTTTGCACATGGAAAGCGCCCATTTCTCGGATATTGTCGGCATCAGGGGTACCTTCTTTGCCCAAGGTGACACACACGCCAGGCAACAACTTGGCGAACATCACGGGAGAGATGCACATGCCACCGATGGGCTTGTTAGCCTCGCGGGTTTCGATAATAGCGCGGGTCACATCAGGTTGCACCTCCATATCGGCACCCTTGAAGGCATAGTTACAGAGGTTTTTAGCTGCGCCAAAACCACCACTAAAAAGCAGGCCGTCATAATCTGCGGCCTTGTAATCCTCGATAGGCAAGATACGACCACGAGCGATGCGAGCAGCTTCAGTAATGATGTTACGTTCCTCTTTGACGGCATCGCCTGTCAAGTGGTTGATGACATCATGTTGTGGACGGTTTGGAGCAAAGCATTGGTATTCACAATGATGTTGGTCGATAGAAAGCAATAATGTAGTGGCTTCGTGAATTTCGCTGCCGTCCTTGTGACCGCAGCCTGAAAGAATTACTGCAAATTTTTTCATGATATTATTGATTTTATGATTACTTATCCCAATTCGGTTTTCTTTTCTCAAAAAACGCCGTCATGCCTTCCTGGCCGGCCTTGGAGATGCGTTGGTTAGCGATGGCCACCGAGGTTTGCATGAAAACCGGATTATAGCGGTCGTCGGAACCACTTACCATGCGGAGTAATTTCTTGCACTCGGCAATGGCATCAGGCGAGGCATGCAAGAAATGCTCAATGTACTGCCGTTCAGTGTCAATCATTTCGGCTTCGCTAACGACGACATTCACCAATCTAAAATCTCTGGCCTCTTCAGCAGTGAATCGTCTTCCCGTCAACATTAATTCTTTGGCGGCTGTATTGCCGATTTTCTGCACCACAAAAGGCGAAATGGTGGCTGGCGTGATGCCTAAGCGCACTTCGGAGAAGGCAAACTTCGTGTCTTTTTCGGCAATCACGATGTCGGCAGCGGCGATGATGCCATTGGCACCACCGATGCAAGCGCCATGCACGTCGACGATGACAGCTTTGTCGCAGAAATATATGGTCTGAAACAATTTGGAAAGCTTCTGGGCATCGTCAATATTCTGAGGATAACTATATTTCGCCATCGCCTTCATATACTCCAAATCGGCACCAGCGCAGAAAGCCTTACCGTTACCTTTCAGAATGATGACACGGATGTCATCGCGACTGTTGAGCCAGTCGAAAACCTCAGTCAATTCGCGTATCAGCTCAGCATTCAGCGCGTTGCGTACCTCGGGGCGGTCAAGGTTGACCCATGCCATGCTCTCGCCCAATTGTACTTTTATTGTCTTGAAATCCATTGTAATCAATTGTTTGGTTGGATATTGTTCAGTTGCTCAGTTTAGAATTAAAATGCAATATTCGCAAAATTTTGCCAATTTGGCGCAATCATTCAATAAAAAAAGCGTTACTTTGCAAGCGGAATAGAATTTGATGGGGCGTAATCCATCAAAAAATACAAATTATGGACGATAATAACCTCAATAATGGACTCGATGACCTCTTGAACATGTTCAAGAAAATGATGGAAGGCCAAGACCTTGACGCCATTCCAGGCATCAACGAAGAGCAAAAGGAACAACTGAAGATGTTCTTGGAGGATTTCGATGAATTAAAAGATGACATGAAGGTTGAGATTTACAAACTCGACCCATTCACAAAGCAGATGGTGGGTATGGTAATGGGACAGTTGAAGAATTTCACTGGCGACCCGCTACAAAATGCAAGCACTACTACAGTGCCGCAAGAGCCTCCAGTCAATAAAGAGAAACAATTGACTGACATCCCTGGCACCACTGAAAACTTGGAAGCCCATTTGGCCGCTATTGACGACCAACTGCGCCAACCTAACCTCTCGGACGATGACATCAATCGCTTGCTGGATGAGCGCACCTCAATTATGAAAGAATTAGAAATGAAATAAATCACAATTGACAAATGAAGAAAGCCTTATTTACCTTTATCGCATTAATTATCTCGGCGACTTCCTTCGCCCAGCTTATCGCCAATAAGACTGACAAAAGAGTCACTTTCGGTCTCGACCTGTTCAGTGACCTCCAACTCGCTCCCAGTGACAACTGGAATCCACGTGGCTTCAACCAAGGGGTGAGCTTTGCCCTCACATATAATTTTCCATTGGGCGAAAGCACAAAACATACGGTTTCGATTGGTTTGGGTATGTCGTCGCATAACTATTTCTCCTACAGCCGCATCCTGAATCCGTACACAAACGGTAACTTTGAATACAAGGATTACAGTGATGTTGAAGGTTTTAAGCGCTACAAGGTCAACCCAACCTATGGAGAAGTGCCATTGGAGTTACGTTTCCGCATCAAGGATGCAGTGAAGATTGGCGTAGGTGTCAAAGTCGGAGTAATGATTGCTACGAAGACCAAATATGTCGGTCCCGACAATATCGGCACTTTCGCTGTTGATGATGAAAACACCATAACACTTACAGGCGAAAGCGGTGCGACCGTTCATGAGAAACTCTGCTATATCAACAATGTAGAGCGTTTGGCCTATTCTGCCACATTGCGTGTTGGCTGGAAATGGGTGAGTGCTTTTGCCGCTTACCAGATCAGTCCAGTATTTGCCGTGGGCCATGAGGCGCCTGTTTTCCATCCGCTGTCGGTGGGTGTGACTTTTGCACCGTTCTAACCATTTTTTGAATTAACTTCGTTGAATCTTCGATCTGCTTCGTGCCTCGCAATGACGCAAAGCGTGTCACAATGGATTATCGAGGAAGCCAAGCGAATGGGCTTCGATGCTTGTGGCATTGCCAATGCGACGGCTTTGAAAGAAGAATCAGCACATGTGGAGCAATGGCTCAAAGACGGGCATGAAGGTGAGATGGGCTACCTGACCCGAAACAAAGAAAAGCGTTACGACCCCCGTCTTTTGGTGGAAGGCACAAAATCCATTATCACTGTACTTTACAACTATTTCCCCGAGCAACAATTAGGCGATGGTGAGCATTTCAAAATTGCCAAATACGCCTATGGTGCCGACTATCACGATGTGCTGAAGCGCAAGATGCGGATGCTTTTGGAACACTTTGAGGAACAAACGGGAAAATTGGAGGGTACACGTATTTTTGTGGACTCAGCACCTGTGCTTGATCGAGCTTGGGCGGTGCGTTGTGGTTTGGGTTTCATAGGAAAAAACACCACACTCATTCATCCTCCATTGTCATTGACTGCGTCTCGCAGTCAACATAATCAAGAGGAACTTGATATAAATCCGACTGCGAGACGCAGTCGGCGGCAATGTGGAGGTTCATTTTTCTTCATCGGGCATCTTTTCCTGCCGATAGAATTAGAAGAAACAGGTCGCCTCATGACCAACCGCTGCGGACGTTGCACGAAATGCCTAGACGCTTGTCCCACAGGAGCCTTGGAAGCTCCCTTCCACATTGACGCCCGCAAGTGCATATCCTACTTGACCATCGAATACAAAGGCAGTCTCGCCGGCCTTAACCCTGACGCTTTTCATGGTTGGATGTATGGCTGCGACATTTGTCAAGATGTGTGTCCCTACAACCGATTCTCACTGCCAAACATGGAGCCCGAGTTCCAGCCCTCGGAAAAACTATTGGCCATGCGTGAAAACGATTGGAAAAACCTGACTAATACCGAATTTAAGGCATTATTCAAACACTCCGCTGTTCAACGTGCGGGATACGAAGGGTTGAAAAGGAATATTGAGTTTATCTCTAATGATGAACTGCGAGGACGCAGTTCATGACAATGAAAAGCACTCCTTTATCTCAAGGGGGAGTTGATATTGTAAGTCAAGGTGAACAGCACCACCTTATTATAATAATGGTTATAGAACCAACCTGGATTGCCTGTGAAGCGGCACGGCACCACAGAATACATAAAGCGCGCTCCAAGACCAAGATGCTCATTGAAAGCAAAATGCAAACCTGCATTGGCCGTGGCAGAGAAGAAGTTCCAACGACCTGTGGTCACTTG
>JAEEGJ010018775.1_pt1 | contig 15364 bp, 13 predicted proteins | sample 8958761 | NCBI WGS metagenome assembly JAEEGJ01 (sample SAMN16246546, study PRJNA631951) | gut metagenome | biome: gut microbiome; feature: rumen; material: RS-attached | host: Bos | place: Iran: Karaj | collected 2018-10 | reverse complement strand
TACCATTTCAATAATATTTAACAGATGATCTTTATGATGATGCCGGCACCAGAGTGCCGGCGGCATGGTTTGTGACCGCGGAGAGCAGAGTTTGAAAAGTAAACTGAGACAGTTTAAACTGCATATTCAAAAGCTGGGAGTGATGGGAATTCTTCCGTTTGTTTTCTGGCCGCTGTTCTTTCTTGTGGTGACTTTCTTCATCTACCGGACGGAATATAACATAAGCATTGAGAACGTGGAGAATTCCACTATCATCAGGGCCTATGATGTGGCTGAGGACTTCAAGGACTACATAAATCTGGTAACAATGATCGTGGATACTTCCTGCGACAACATTGATGACATGCTCAACCAGGGAGCTACGACAGATGATGTTCAGGCCTATCTTGAGCGTAAGTCCCAGAACCTGGATTCCATTATTTCCGGAGATACCAAGGGAATATACGGCTATGTCAGAGGACAGTATGTGGACGGCGACAAGTGGGTGCCGGATGCTGACTATATTCCCACCGAGAGAGTCTGGTACAAGAAGGCTGTGGAAGCCAATGGTATGAAGATAATGGTTGACCCTTACGTTGATGCAAGGACAGGGAAAATGGTGGTTACTGCAGCCAAGCTTCTCAGGGACAAGGAGAGCGTCATCTCCATAGACATCTGGCTCAGCAGGATGCAGCAGATGACAGAGGATGTGGCCCAGGCCGACGCCAATCACGCTGTGATGATAATGGATGAGAGCGGCAATGTTGTGGCTCATTCCAATCCCTGTGATGTGGGGCTCAATTACAGGACTTCGGCTAACGCAGAGAAGCGCGCTATATATGAGGCCTGGAGGACATGCCGTGGACAGGTGTTCAGGTCTTATTTAGGGGGCGAGGAATATCTTTTATATCCTAAGAAGATATCCGACAGCTGGACGGTTATCACCATGACCAGTGCAGGTCCCGCCATGAAGGAGCTCACAAGGCTTTCAAGAGCGGTATTTGCATCTGCGATATTAGGTCTTTTAATAACATTTTTTGTCCTGGTGGGCGTTTCGAGACAGAAGATCAAAGTGCTGCAGTACGATGATAACATCCAGTCCATCGCCAATATCTATTCATCGCTTCAGAAGATAGATCTTGAAACCTTTGATTACGTCAAGATTTCATGCAAAGACCTCAACGCCAGCAAACTCATTGACAGCAACAGGTCAAGGGGCGACATCAAGATAAAAGAGATAATGGAAAAGTTGAGCGACGAGAGGTCAAGGACCGAAGTGCTCGAATTTGTTGATCTTTCTACCCTGGCACAGAGGCTGGAGAGGAAAGATTCCATCAGCATGGAGTTTTTGAACTGGGATCACAAGTGGGACAGAGCCAGGTTTATTACTGCCGAGAGGAAACTGGACAATACGCTGAAGTCCGTCATCTTTGCCATTGAGCAGATCGATGAGGAAAAGAGATCCAAGGACAAGCTCCGTTACCTTGCTGAGACAGATCAGCTGACAGGTATCAATAACCGCGGCAGCGGCGAGGATAAGGTCAGGAAGTGCATAAGGGAAGGAGAGGGCGGCATGTTTGTCCTCTTTGACGTGGACCACTTCAAGAGCATCAACGACAACTTCGGTCACAATACAGGCGACAAGGTGCTGGTGGCCATCGGCGACTGCATGAGAAAGACTTTCAGAGAGAATGATATTATCTTAAGGCTTGGCGGAGATGAGTTTGCAGCTTTTGCGCCGGGAGTACATGATAAAGAAGCCGGAAAGCAGGTAATCGACAGACTTATTGCCAGTGTGGACAAGATCGATATACCTGAGCTGGATGGCCACAGGGTATGCATAAGCGTTGGCGCGGCATTCTATATGCAGGATGATACTTTTGCTTTTGAGGAATTGTATAAGCACGCTGACAGCTGCACCTATCAGAGTAAGAAGAACAAGGGAAGCTGCATGACCTTCTATGAGGCGCCCGATGAAAAATAGTTTGTCGACAGGGGATAGCGGATGACTTCCGTTATTTCCCTGTTGGAATTGTGTATTTTTTATGTTTATGATAATTTTTGTTGATTTTTGTGCAAAGATGATGTATTTTTTCAATGTAAGATTTTACTGATTATTTGATTCTTTAAACAAAAGCATGATTGATGCAGTCGTTTAACAATCCCAGATATTTTTAGTAATCACATATATTTTTTTATAGCGCATATTCTGCGCAGAAATGGAGTTATTTTTGAGAGAGAAATATGAGACACTGAAACTTAATGACCTCCGTGATATTGCAAAGAAGAGAGGCATCAAAGGAGCCACAGGCCTTAAGAAATCCGAGATCATAGACCTTATGTGCGAGCTGGATGAGAAAGAGGCTGCGGAGAGAGAAGCTGCTGAGAAGGAAGCTGAAGCTAAGAAGTCTTCTGAAGATGCCGGCAAGGATGATAAGCAGGAAGAGAAAGCACCTGCTAAGACAACAAGGAAGAAAAAGATTGTTGTGACAACCGGCAATGCATCCAAGGATGATGCATCCAGAAAAGCAGTTAAAAACGATGCACCCAAGTCTGAGGGATCAGGTACTGAGGTTTCCAAGAATGAAGGCGTCAAAGCCGGTGGCGGAAGAAATGATGCAGGCAGGAATGATGCTCAGAGGACTGAGAAAAAGGCTGAGGAAACACATACTCAGGCTCCTGTTCAGGAACAGGAAGATCTGGCAGATGGCGACAATGCTTACGGAATTCTTGAAGTAATGCAGGATGGCTATGGATTTATCAGATGTGAGAATTATCTTCCCGGCGAGAACGACGTTTATGTTGCTCCCAGCCTTATAAGGAAGTTTAATCTAAAGACAGGAGATATCCTTCGCGGCGGATGCAGGGCTAAGAAAGAAACAGATAAATTTGCGGCTCTTATAAGGCTGGATACCGTAAACGGATATAAGCCTGAAATTGCCATGGGAAGATGGGATTTTGAGAAGATGACTCCTATTTTCCCCAATAGCAAGATAAGACTTGAGCAGCCAGGCTGTTCAGTAGCCATGAGGATCATGGATCTCATAAGCCCGATCGGAAAGGGACAGAGAGGAATGATCGTATCACCTCCTAAGGCTGGTAAGACAACACTCCTTAAGGAAGTTGCCAAATCAATTCTTAAGGGCAGCACAGATATTCATTTGATAATCCTTCTTATAGATGAGAGACCAGAGGAAGTAACAGACATCAAGGAAGAGGTAGAAGGACCCAATGCAGAAGTTATCTACTCAACCTTCGATGAGCTTCCGGAGCACCATAAGAGAGTGGCAGAGATGGTTATGGAGAGGGCCAAGAGACTTGTCGAGCACGGCAAAGATGTTGTGATTCTGCTTGATTCCATCACAAGGCTCACAAGGGCTTATAACATCGTTGTTCCGCCTTCAGGAAGAACTCTTTCCGGCGGTCTTGATCCCGCAGCCCTCCACATGCCCAAGAAATTCTTCGGTGCAGCCAGAAACATGAGAGAGGGCGGAAGCCTTACAATCCTTGCAACAGCTCTTATTGAGACAGGCTCCAAGATGGACGACGTTATCTACGAGGAGTTCAAGGGTACAGGTAACATGGAAATGGTTCTCGACAGAAAGCTTCAGGAAAAGAGAATCTTCCCTGCCATCAATATTCCTAAGTCCAGCACAAGAAGAGAGGATCTTCTTCTTACACAGGAAGAACTCACAGCTATCAACAGCCTTAGAAAAGGGTTTAACAGCATGAAGGCTGATGAGGCAGTAGATCAGTGCATCAACCTCTTCTCCAAGACTCGCAACAATGTTGAGTTTGTAAGAATGGTTGAGAAGCAGATGAGATTCTGATAGCAAACAAACAGCCCTGAGTCGTAAGACTCAGGGCTTTAATTATTTAAGTATTTAAATATCTCTAAGGTCTAAGAGATTTTCGATATCCTTGGCCTGCTTGGCAAGCCTCTCTTCCTGTTTGGCCTGGCGCAGTGTCTTGTCGGTTATGTGCTCAAGATTCTTTGGATCAAAGGGATTTGAACCGCCGGATGAGATTGTGAGAGTATTTGGTCTCTCCGGGATAAGCTCTTTTGCAATATCCTCGTCAACTTCCTTGATCTGCTGTTTCTCGGAAATCTCAGGATTGAGGTTGGTCTCGGGTACATTATCAAGCACAGGATGACCTTCGCTCTTTTTTGATACCAAAAGACCTATAAGATCCACATTCAGATTTGAAATGCTGCAGCCGACAGCTCTTTTACCTCCAATCTCGAAGTTCCTTACTACCTTGGTGGAGATTTCATAGTTGTGGAGAGTATCGCCGTATCTGAACATTACGTCTATATTGTCGCCAATCTTAAGAATGGTGGAATCATCAACAAGAATAGAAATTCCTCGCATTGAGATATCGTGTACAATGCAGTTCTTCAGATCCATATTGTTGCCGTTAATTGAGATAAGCCCCAGCTTATCAATATAGAATCTCTCGGCCTTTCTGGAATTCTCGGGTTCTAATTTGGAAGAGCTCCTTATGAGATGGAAGTTACCGTATCTGGTCTTTACAGGAGTAATGGTGGTGGACATGAATTTGTAAACACGTCCGTCGCGCTTATTCCTGATCTCTACGCTTGATGGCTCCAGAAACTGCATGTATTTTCCAAAGTATTCCATGGGCTTGACCAAAAGACCTGCAGCCACGCCAAAAATAGCCTCAGTCATAAGAACTATGCTGTGTCCGTTGATGGCTGCGTGGATCTTTACTTCTGAACCGTTTGAAATTTCACTGACTTTCATTGGAACAACCCCCATTACATGAATCTAAGATTATGATATACTGAACAGAGTAAAAAATCTAGCATCAGGAGCGATTATGATCAAAGAGAATCTTGAATTAGTCGAGAAAAATATAGTATCTGCCTGTAAGAAGGCCGGCAGAGACAGGAGTGAAGTGACGCTGATTGCCGTAAGTAAGACCAAGCCTGTAAGTGACATAAGACAGGCAATGGACTGTGGTATTACGGTTTTTGGCGAGAATAAGGTGCAGGAGATAAGGGACAAAACAGACGAGATTAAAGAGCCTCTTTCCTGGCATATGATAGGACATCTTCAGGCCAACAAGGTAAAATATCTCCCCGGCAGAGTGTGCATGATCCACTCAGTTGACAATGTTAAGCTGGCTGCCGAGATTGAGAAACAGTTTGCAAAGACTGATGAGGTAATTGATGTTCTTATCGAAGTAAACATGGCTCAGGAGGAGAGCAAGTTTGGTTTATCAGCAGAACAAGTGCCTGATTTTGTAAAAGAGATTTCACAGTACCCTCACCTTAACATAAGAGGCCTTATGACAATAGCACCATATACTGAGGATGCTGAGAGCAACAGAGTATATTTTAAGGGCCTAAGAGAGTTAAAGGACAGAATTAACGAAATGAATATCCCGGGTGTAAATATGGATACTCTCTCAATGGGAATGACAGGAGACTACCAGGTGGCAATCGAGGAAGGTGCCACATTTGTCAGGGTTGGAACAGGAATTTTCGGAGAGAGGGACTATACACATATTATTAAATAAATATAAACGAATTTACACTAAAAAAGCCAGATAGTATAATAAATTTGTATACGTTTTGGCTTTTTATTTGCAGTTAATCAGGAAGGCATCTATGCTCAGAACAGTTCCTTTATCTAAGGCATTATCAATTGATCAATTGAATCATCTGATAGATACAGGGCATGTTTTTGTCACTCCTTTTGGACTAAACAGGACCTGCTATATTGTTGTGAATCATAAGCCGTTTATGGTTATAGCAACCGATATATCAATCAGGGGCGTCCAGCTCTCGGGCTCGTGGTATACATGGGAAGAAGTTGAGGCTATGGGCGGAGTATACGACTCTGAATTTGAAGCTCTTAAGGCAATTGCCGGTGGAGCCTGATAAATATACTACGTCTTTTCTGGAGGCATAAATTTTGGACTACGTTTTTTATTATATAGAAGCACATGTGGCCTGTTTTTTCATTCTTGCTCTGATCTACTATAAGATCGTAAAAGCAGTTAATAAACAGGCATCTTCTATCTATATAGCCAGACTTATCGGAATACTGATGCTTTACTTTGTGGCGGAGATATTCTGGGCGCTGGTTGATGGACAGGTCATAAAATATTCGATAACACTGATATATTTGTCCAATATTTTCACTTACATTTTAATAACGATGGTAACTTACAACTGGTTTATTGTCTCCGAGTCGCTTCAGGGAGATGGTATTGTTGAGGACAGGAAAAAGAGGCGTCTTGTTTTTATACCTGTTATCATCTCTGCAGTTCTCTGTATAACAGCATTTTGGACAGGTCTTCTTTACTATGTCGATGACAGTGGAACACTGGTAAACGGACGATTTTATGTGATTCTGGTCATTATTCCTTTTGGATATATGATCGCATCATCCATAAAAGCCTTTTCAAGATTTGCCAATAAGGATAAATATGCCGAGAGAGGAATCTATCTGATGATAGGTATCTTCCCCTTTGCACCTATTGTATGCGGAATCCTTCAGGCTAGTTTCTGGAGAGTGCCCTTCCTTTGCTATGGAGCGGTAGTTGCAGTGCTTTATGTATATACAACTATCCAGGACAATATGATTTCCATTGATCCGCTGACTCAGACCAATAACAGAAATCAGATGTATAAATTCCTGATCAAGAAAATGAGAAATGAAGAGAGCGGAATGAGCCTGTTCCTTCTCATGGTTGATGTGGATAAGCTTAGAACAATAAATGACGCCTTTGGACACACTGAGGGTGACAGAGCACTCATCAGAGTTGCTAGCGCTATTAAGGACGCCTGTCAGGGACCGAGAGGAAGAATGTTTGTGTCCAGATACGGCGGAGATGAATTTGTGATTGTGGCTGAGATGGCTTATAGGGCAGAAGCTACATATCTTGCGGAGCAGATAAAAAACAATATCAGAAGACTATCTGATATTGAAGGAGCACCCTATGATGTAAGCGTAAGCATAGGAATAGCTCAGTATGACTACAAGGCTCCTGTTTCACTTCAGGCCTTTATTGCCAGGGCTGATTCTGATCTGTATCAGAACAAAAAGATGAATAATGCTTAAAATAAAGAGCTTATCAGACTTATTATGACTCCTGTAAGAATAAATGCTGCAAGTATTGAAATGGCATAGATGAATTTCATGCGTCCCATAGGTCTTCTCCTTAGATGGTTATGTTAAAACGTGATATACTTATAATAGTATATCAGATTGGAGGGGCATAGGTATGCAGATTTATGTATCCGGCAGTGTACTTAGAAGCGGTGACGGTTCCATTGATCATCCTTTCAAAACAATACAGGAGGCCGCACAGGCAGCTAAAGCGGGAGATACTGTATTTGTGGCTCCCGGCATATACAGAGAATGGGTAAAACCTGCAAACTCAGGAACTGAGAAGGACAGGATACAATATATCAGCACGTCACGTGGGGAAGCGATCATCACCGGCGCTGAGCGCCTTTCGGGGTGGGAGAGCTTTGAGAACGTATGGCGTGTCAGGATTCCAAACAGCTTCTTTGGGGATTACAATCCCTATATCGATGAAGTCAGAGGGGACTGGTTCTTCCCTTCTGAACACAATCCACACACAGGCGATATATATTTAGACGGAAAGTCCATGTACGAGGTCTTTGACCTCTCTCTTTGCATGCATCCACATAAGGATAAGAGGTCCTGGGATCCCGATTTTTCAACTTATGTATGGTTTACAGCCCAGGAGGACGGTAATACTGTAATCTACGCTAACTTCCAGGGAAAAGACCCGAATGAAGAAAATGTAGAGCTCTCTGTCAGGAAGGCATGCTTCTATCCGGAAAAGACAGGTATAAACTATATAACACTCTGCGGATTTACCGTAAGATGTGCTGCCACCCAGTGGGCTCCGCCGACTGCTTATCAGGAAGGTATGGTAGGTCCTCACTGGTCCAAGGGATGGATCATCGAGGACTGCGAGATCTATGAATCAAAGTGCAGCGGAATATCTCTTGGCAAGTACTTCCAGAGAGGCAATAACAACAAGTGGTCCACAACCTATGTGAAGATAGGAAGCCAGACGGAGAGAGACTGTATCTGCCAGGCTGTAAATGAGGGCTGGGATAAGGAGAATATCGGCTCCCATATCGTAAGACGCTGCGATATCCACGACTGTGGTCAGACGGGTATTGTAGGACATCTTGGCGGTGTTTTCAGCATCATTGAGGACAACCATATTCATCATATTAACAATAAGCATAACCTTGCCGGTGCTGAGATAGGAGGCATCAAGCTTCATGCGGCCATTGATACCATAATAAGGCGCAATCACATTGACCACTGCACCAGAGGACTCTGGCTTGACTGGCAGGCCCAGGGCACAAGGGTCACTCAGAACTTTATGCATGATAACGTTCCGCCGGAGGGTGCTATCATTGATAACAGTCTCTCGCTTGGTGAAGATATTTTTGTTGAGGTTTCACACGGCCCTACACTTATAGATCACAACCTGCTTCTGTCACAGATTTCCTGCAGACTGAGCACACAGGGGCTTGCGTTTATACACAACCTGATCGCAGGATCATTTTCCTATGTTGGACAGGGAACCGATGACGGAACCAGAAAGATGACCACATCCAGGTTTACTCCTTACCATGTTCCTCACTCCACGAAGATTGCAGGCTTTATGACAATCCAGCACGGAGATGCAAGGTTCTACAACAATATCTTTATTCAGCAGAAGGTCAGACAGGATCTTTTGGATTTTTGTATTTCAGAAAACAGCGATACCATGGACCAGCACAACTTTATCTGCGGAACCTGCCCGTACAATAAGTTCCCGACGGCATCAGAGTATTTTGCAAAATTTACTAAGATACCGGAATGGGAAGTGGGAAATGATATCTACTATTCATATCTTCCGGTCTATACCGGAGGTAATGCCTACTACAACGGTGCAAGGCCCTGCGATGGCGAGCTTGCTGCCCATGTTGATAAGGATCACAAGATCAGCCTGTACCTTGATGAGGAGGATGGAAGATATACTCTCCACACCAATCTCTACGAGTATCTGCCTAGATCCTTTACTATGCCAATGAACACTGAGGCTCTTGGAATAGCTTTTGAGCCTGAGCAGAGATTTGAAAATCCCGATGGCAGTGCCATTATGTTTGATATGGACTACTTCGGAAGAAAGCGCGGAAGATTCCCTGTTGCAGGACCTTTTGAGGAGTGCAATACCGACAGGTTTACCGTTCAGACATCAGGATTTGGTCCATACAGGATCAAACACGCCGAAAGACCCAGGATCGAAGGTAAAAAAGATGAATTTGAAGACGTCAGAGAGGATGAGGAACTGAGGGAAGACGTAGAGCCTTCAGTTTCTGAAGAAGTGCCGGAGACCGATAAGGAGAGGGAAGATATACCTGAGCCCGAGTCCTTTGTCGAGGAGATCAATTCCAATATTATGCTCACAGGGTGCGATGGTGCCGGAATCTCTTTTCCCTTCGAAGGAAGCCTGTTCCAGGTAAGAGATATGTTTGTTAAGGGCAACGAAGTCTGGCTGTACGACGGCGTAAATGATAAGCTGGTAGAGCTTGACTGTGAGTACGGAATTTATCATACTTTAAAGAAGTGGTCTGTGGGAGCTCTGCAGTCCATCGATGTATCGGATGACCCTAACTGTGAGGGCTTTGTTCGCACGGCAGGAACACTCCTATGCATCCTTAATAAGAGCATGGCCCATGACCCTGCAGATACCTGCGCTACAATTCAGGACAAGGTCAATTCCGGAATCGAGAGTAAGGGCATCAAGATGCGATTTACTCCTAAGTATCTGAAGTTCATCAGAAACAAGAAGTTCATATCCCTGGAGGATGTTATCTACAGGATGAGCAAGGGCAATATGGATATAGTCACAGAGAGACTTGAAAAACTCTGATCAGAATAAAGAAAAAAGGTAATTAACGTTTATGGAGAGAAGAGCAAACTGGTATAAGCTCGACAATGCTGCGAAGATTGTACCTTCAACTGCAAAGGGAGCCAATACCAGAGTATTCAGACTTACATGCGAGCTGAAGGAGGAGGTTAATCCCGAAATCCTTCAGCAGGCGCTGGATGATACAATAGAGGAATTCCCGTTCTTTAACTGTGTTCTTCACAGGGGGATTTTCTGGTATTATCTCGAGGACAGCAATTTAATGGCCAAGGTGGAACAGGAGCATACTCCTGCCTGCCTTCCTCTTTACATTCCCGGTAAAAAGAATCTTTTATACAGGGTCAACTACTTTAACAAGAGGATAAATCTTGAGATGTTCCATGTACTGGCAGACGGTACCGGAGCTTTCATGTTTTTCAAAAACCTTGTTACAAGGTACCTCCAGATAAGACACAACCTAAGCGAGGATATTAAACCCTCCGATGATTTTTCTGTGGAAGAGAAGAATGTGGATGCTTTCACGGACAATTACTCCAAGCAAAAAGGGCTTAAGCAGCTGGGAGAGATGAGATCCGTTAAGGCTTACCAGGTGACCGGAGAAGTGGATGACAATCTTTTGCCACACCTTCTTGAGGGCACTGTGTCAGCATCCAAGTTCCTCAATCTTGCCCACAAGTATGAGTCAACAGTAGGCGTTTTGTGTGTTGCACTGTACATAAAGGCTGTAATACAGGGCATGAACAGACATCAGATGAGAAGACATATCGTAGTCAGCGTACCTGTTAACCTGCGTCAGTTCTATAAGAGCGGAACAGCAAGAAACTTCTTTGGTGTCATCAATATCGACTATGATCCCAAGAACTATAACGGTGAGCTAAAGAGCATAATAGAGCCTGTTGCCAAGGACTTTAAGGAGAAGCTCTCATCAGAAAATATAGAAAAGACCATGAATTCCTACTCCTCTTTGGAGCACAACCTGGCAATCAAGATGGTTCCGCTTCCAATCAAGGACTTCACCATCGGAAGATTTGACAGAGCAGCAAAGAGGGGCGTTACAACATCAATGTCTAACCTTGGACAGATCAAGATGCCTCCGGAAGTTGCCGATTATATCGACAGATTCAGCGCCTTTATGACTGCTTCGTCTCAGCAGGTATGCGTATGCACCTTCAAGGACAAGATGGTATTCGGTGAGGTTTCACCCTTCAAGACTCATAAGACCATGCTTAATTTCTTCAGATGTCTCTCTGAGGAGGGAATTGAAATTGAGCTTGGAACCAATGATTACGATATGTACGAGGAAAAAGAGTAAATGCAGATTTGTCAGAAATGTAATGTGAAAATAAGGGGCAGAAAGGAATGCTGTCCTCTGTGCCAGGGAAGGCTTAAGGAAGTAGAGGGAGAGGAGAATCCTTCATTCCCGGTCCTGGAAAAGAGAAAGATCAGCAATATCACTTTCCTTAAGATGTGTACTTTTTTGTTTATAGCATCGGAGATTATCTTTGGGGCCATCAATATAATGACAAAAGGAGAGTTCTCTTTTATAGGCCCTGTTATGTTGGGGCTTCTTGTTGCCTGGATTGATGTTATTGCAACCATGTATCTCAGAAATAACCTTATCAAGGTCATAACTTTTGAGGTTGTCGTTGCGATTGTAGTTGATTTCTATATCGATATAAAGACCGGCTTCCATGGCTGGAGTGTCAATTGGATGATCCCAATGACACTGATAGGACTTGCCATCGCAACCAACATCATTGCGTGGGTGCTTAAACTTCGTCTTGACGAGTATATCCTGTATATCGTCCTTGATTTTGTAATGGCACTTGTTCAGATTATTTTTATCAGAAACGGCATGAATACTTTCCCATGGCCGGCAGTAGCAAGCATTATCACTTATATGATACTTATCGCTGCACTGGTAATTTTCAGATTCAGAGATCTTAAGAACGCATCGGAGAAGATGTTTAATATATGAGCATCAAGAACAGACTTAATAAAAACAACATCAAAAGAGGTCTTGTATTTGCCTCCAGAGCCGGGGATTTTGTAGAGAATTCCATAAGCAGAGCTATTGAGAATTCCGGAAGAAAAGCAGAGGATCTTCCAAAGGACCCCGAACAGATGACATGGTACAGAGTACCGCTTGAAAAGGGACTTTCAGGGGATGGGTCAGAGTATTACATCTATGTAAAGCTGGCTGATCCCGATAAGTTGTGCGTGTTTTTCTCGGGTGGAGGAGTGGCCTGGAATGAATATACTGCTGCAAGACCTGTTACCGGAGGAAAAGTAGCAGCAAGACAGCCAAACTTTTACTGGAATAATCTAAGACCCTTTACCCAGCTTATGAATATAAATGTCGGTATCACCGATATTAAGAACGAGGCCAATCCCTTCAGGGACTGGAGCTTTGTTGTCATAACCTATGCGACGGGAGACTTCCACATCGGTAACCACGACTACCCATATAAGGCAGAGGACGGAAGCGATGAGATACTCCATTTCCATGGCTATGTGAATTTCCTTGAGAGCATGAAGGTGGCAAAAGAGCTTTTTCCTGCGCCATCACACCTTCTTATAGCCGGCAATTCCGCCGGTGCTTTTGCTGTGCCTGCTCTTGCGGGAGAAGTGGTGGATAACTATTATCCGAACGCAAGAAACATCACACTCTTTTCTGACAGTGGACAGCTCCTTTACAAGAAATGGCGCTCGACGGCCAAAAACATATGGCAGGCAAAAGAGAGCTTCTGGAAGCCTATCCATGGGGACAATATCACTCTGGAATGGTATAAGGATCTCTACAGTAAATACGGCGATAGATTCACTCTTTTGTATTCGAGTTCAATACATGACTATCTTCTGAGTGCTTATTATAATGACATAATAAACAAGAAGTATGAGACGGATGCTGATGTGCAGAAGGAATACTACGATCAGCTCTGTGAGATGATTCGTCAGTTAAAAGAGATAACACCTCATTTTGGGATTTTCTTAAATGAATGGAAAATCCCGCTCATTACCATGGGCGGGACTGTACATTGCAGTGTGAGAGAACCTCATTTTACGCTGTTTACTCAAAACGGGATCTCTATGGCTGACTGGCTTAAAGATGCAGTTGAAGGAAAAGTCTATGATGTGGGACTTGACCTTTTGAAAAACTCTTAATCAATAAAGCACTTCTCGATAAGAGCTTCATACTCCTCACGAAGAGATTCAGGAATATCATATTCATCAAGAGCCTCTGTAACTGACCAGTGCTCATTAATCATCGAACGAAGAATGTTGCGGATGACACTAAGATCAAGCGCTTCCAATGTCGCAGCTGTTGTCATATCTCTACCTCCTCACAATACTTTTACATAACACTTTAACTACCATATATTGTAGTATAAAATATTCTATATACAAGTATTGACATTTAGATTTGAGTTACTTTTGTAAAATATGCACAGAAACTTGAGGGGACTTTCATGCATATAACTACAATTGCACTTATAACCTCAATAATTGGGCTTATCAGCTCGTTTTTTCTGGTGGGGATAATTCCGTCACTGGTGTCATTTGTTATGGGCATCAGACTGATCATTGAGGAAAAGTCCATAGATATAGCGAGAATACTGGCGATTTCCACTGCGGGAATTCTACTTCCCATTGTCATGTATCTGAACACCTTTGGCCTGCATCTCCCCACACCGGATGAGAGTGGCAGAAATTTTTATCAGCAGATTATGATAAACAATTATTCAAATCTTGCCAAAGGCCTTGGAATTGCTAAGGAAGAGGATACAGCTCTTGCAGAAGAAAACATAAGTGATTCTGATGACGAAGAGATGACCTATTACACCAATACTCCCAAGACTCACAGCGAAGAGGCGGCAAATAGCGCCGGCGCTTTAGCATCTTCTGAAAAACTTCCGGAGATATTTGAAAGTCTTGACAGTATTGCTCCTGCTGAAAGGAATAAAGGAGGAATAATCTCCATCGCGCCATCTGATGATGACATGCCATCCTACGGCGGACTTCCGGTGGGTACCCTTATAGTAGCCCAGTATTTCAGAGAGGATGATCACAATGCCAATCCAATCCTGGTTTTGCAGAACAAATCAGGAGATTTGTGCAGATATGAGTGTATCTTTACGGCCAGAGACAAGGACGGAAATGAGATGGCAATTTCCGAGAAGACCGTTGAGGTTGTAAGGGACGGAAGTGTCTTTGTTTTCGAGGGAAGATTTGATAAAAAGGACCTTGGCGGAAGCATTCCCGATGCCTTTGAGTTCTCTATATCAAAGCGTGACCCTTATGAAAAAGACATGTCGGCAGACGTGGCGGTCTATACCGCGGTAGAAGGCAACTCTGCAATTCTTACGGCGGAGAATAAGTCTGACAAAAAGGTCAAAGTGGATGCTTATGTTCTTTTCTTTGACGGAAAAGAGCTTGTGGACTGCATGTGGATGATTCCTCAGAACACCGATGAAGTGTGCCTTGAGCCGGGAAGCGCAGCTTCCATTAAGGGTGATGCCTATTACAGGTTTGATCATGTAGAGACGTTTTATACGGCTTATGAGGCTGTAGGAGAATAAAGGATTTAAATATACTGCGCGTTATACTATAATAAACATAGATATTATTACGAAGACCATCAGGAGGAGACTATGGCACAGGAAAGAGAAGATCTGATACATTCATTGGCGAAATCAATGGGAGTGGGGGATGCACAGAAAGCAAAATATACTTCCAATAAGTTCAATACTGAGACAGGCGCAATGTATGCAAATGGCCATGCGATTCCCAGGGGAACAATAGAGCAGGCTAAGGTATATTTTACAAATCAGTACAGAAAGATTGCTGAAAAAGATGACGAGGGAGCCAAGGAAATGGCTATGCTCTATGAAGTGGCAGTTGAAGCCATCAATATGATGGTTGATAATACAAATACATCAGCAGACAGACCTCAGGTTTAATACCTGAGGTTTTTATTTTGTCTGTCGATATTTCTGACAATGGTGTCAATTATTGATGCTTATGCGCATTTTGTCTACTAAATGCTTTAATGCTTTAAAGCGTGTTGTGCATAATTTATACTTTTTGTATTGTATTATGCCGAAAATTGTACAATATATTTGTTAAATAGTACAAAAAATAAAAAAAGTATAAATAGGGCTATTGCAATTTGCACAAATAAGAGATATGATGAATTTGTCGTAAAGAACTGACCGACAGTCGATTCGAAGAGTTTTGATTTTTGGTATTGTTTGAAACGGTGACAGAATGAACGAGACATCCTGGTGTACATTAAAATTTATAGAGAGCCTTGAGAAAAGAGTAAGGGTTAAATGAGGGGGAACCTCATTTTACTTTGTTTGCTCTTTTTTTATTTATCAAAATAGAAATGAAAAACCGAGAATTTATTAACACAAGAGAGTCCAATCCTATCATCGCAGCAGTT
>JAEEGJ010018770.1_pt1 | contig 15366 bp, 11 predicted proteins | sample 8958761 | NCBI WGS metagenome assembly JAEEGJ01 (sample SAMN16246546, study PRJNA631951) | gut metagenome | biome: gut microbiome; feature: rumen; material: RS-attached | host: Bos | place: Iran: Karaj | collected 2018-10 | reverse complement strand
GGTAACCCATAAGGCGCATACCCTCGGTGCTGAAGTGGAACTGGTCACCGGTGCTCTCGCAGCCCAGTGATGAGATTACGTAACCGTTCTTCATGACCTTGGGCAGATTAGCCAGAACTACCTCGTTGAAGGCAGCGCAAACGCCACCCTGCTCAGCCTGCTTAAGTTCACCAGCCAGCAGAGGTATCTCGTCGGGGTTCAGACCCAGATCGGCGCAGAGGTCATCATGTATCTTCTTGAGGCGTGCGCACCACTGGTCATCGTCGGGGTTGGATTCGCCCTGATGTACCAGCATACCCTTTATGACACCGCTCTTCTGAGCGATCTTGGCCATATCGACAATACGCTGATAGCAGTTGGAGTCATACTCCTTGGCCATATTCACGAGCCAGTTGCGGCTGGGATCGGCAGCCTCCATTGCAAGATAATCCTCGCAGGCGTCCTTGTCCCAGAGTTCCAGCTTGGCGCCGGCTACAGAGACGTTGATTACACCTACACGGTACTGTTCGGGGAGCTCCTCAATCATCTTGCGGCCAAAGAAATCCACAGGGCCCATGTTGTTGCTCTGACGGCAGATAGGGGGTGTTGCGGTATACCATTCACCTTTTACGCGGTTGTAACGCGGCATATCCACGGCCGATACAAACTGGAAACGGGGATCGTTCCAATCCTTGTCCTGATCGGCAGGAGCGGCTCCGGCCTCCATGTTGGACTGGCCAAAGCACAGGTAAATGAAGAAATTGGGATCAGGCGTCTGAGCCTGGAGCGACAAAGCCGTAAAGACTGTTGCCGCGAAAAGCAATAGTTTTGTTTTCATACAGTTAATAGGGTTATTTATTGTCCTTTGATGTTTCCTGATTCTCTTTTTCCTCCTGTTCCAAGGCCTTCTGGCGGGAGTTGTTCTCGTGGAAAAGGAATGATGACGCCAGTACCAGAATGACTATCACGGTAACCAGTGCCGATACCCATATCAGTCCTACGCCAACGGCAATTCCTATGATACTGGTTGCGAATATGCTGGCCGCGGTCGTCAGACCGGACACGTCGTACTTATTCTTTATAATAAGGCCTGCGCCGATGAAACCGATGCCGGTAACCACCTGGGCTGCTATTCGGCCCGGATCACCGTTTATAAGGTTTAGGTTGGTCTGGCAAATCCAGATGGACGCAAGTGTGGCCAGGGTGGAGGCCATGCAGATAAGCATGAAAGTCCTTACTCCTGCGGGATGCTTGTGAATATATCGTTCTACACCTATGCAGCAGCCAAACAGGGCGCTGATAAGAATTCTGGTTACGGCAATACTTTCGGTCAGCATATCACTAGGTTTTACTATTTGCAAAAATAATCTAAGATTCTTATCTTTACAAACAATTACTAATCGCATTATGAGAAAGATATTCATTGTGCTGTCTGCTTTAATTCTGGCAGTAAGCCTTAAGGCAGAGATTATTATTAAAAGGGACCAGGTTAATGCTGATAACCTTAAGAAAATGGCCGGTTCGGTGTATGCTTATGAGGCTCCGACGGAACCTCTCACACCGGCACCCAAAGGATTCAAACCCGTTTATCTGACACATTTCGGACGTCACGGCTCACGTTTCCTGGACAACGCGTCCAACTATGACCGCCCGTACAATATACTTAAGGAGGCCGATGATGCCGGCGCCCTGACTGATTTCGGCAAGGACGTGTTGCGCCGCGTGGAGATAATTCGTGCCGAGGCCGATGTACGTGCCGGTGACCTTACGCAGAAAGGTATGCAGCAGCACCGAGACATTGCCCGCCGCATGGTTGAGAACTATCCGGAGCTGTTTACCAATGACAAGACTATCATGGCCCGTTCCACTACATCGCACCGTGTGCTGGTGAGTGAGTATTCGGCCCTGATGCAGATTCTGCGCATGCGTCCCAAAATCAAGACTGACTATGACTCCAGCAACCATGACGAGCCTTGGATGTACACAGAGGATAAGGCCGTATCGGCCCATAAACGTAAGATCAGCGCAGCGGTATCGGAGTTCAACCAGCGCCACACGCATCCGGAGCGTCTTATGAAAGCCCTGTTCAAGGATCCTGAGTATATCAGGACCAACGGTGGACGTGACCAGAGCGGCAGTCTCTATACATCACTTTACGATCTGGCATCATACGTGCAGGGATCGGACCCCGGCGTTGACCTGAATGACGTATTCACCTTTGATGAGTGGTATGACCTGTTCCTTATGAACAACATGCGCTGGTACTCGCAGGCCGCCTTTACACCGCTCACTGACAACGTGGTGCCTTACGGCCACTGCGAAACCCTGCAGAATTTCCTGGATTTTGCCGATGAGGCTCTGGCCGGCAACGGTGTAAGCGTGATGTTGCGTTACGGCCACGAGGTTACCCTGATGTCATTTTTCTCGCTTCTGGACCTGAACGGTTCCGGTTACAGCACCGATGACCTGGAGAGCGTGGCCGACCATTGGGCTGCATACAATCTGGCTTATATGGGCGGTAACGTACAGTGGGTGTTCTTCCGCGACAAGAAGGGTGAGGTGATTGTAAAGTTCCTGCTTAACGAGCAGGAGGCCACATTGCCGGAGTCAGTTCCGTTCTACAAGGACGCCAAAGGTAAGGAGAAGCGTCCGTATTACCGTTGGGAGGACGTAAAGAAGTTCTACCTAGCCAAGATTGCCTATTGGGAGGATTTCAAGGCTCATGACGATACACCCGTCGAGGAGACTCCCCGCCGCAGTTACCGTCAGGAGATAAATACAAGTTCAAACTAACCAAGTAACCCTAATATTAACCTTATGAGAATTGCTAAAGTATTGGCCTTAGGGGCAGTAGTGCTGTCTCTAACGGCGTGCGGAAGCGGAAACTCCAAGTATGAGTATCCCTTCCAGAATCCGAATCTTAAGATTGAAAAGAGAGTAGAGAACCTGCTCTCACTGTTGAGCCCCGAGGAGAAAGTAGGACTGATGATGAACGGCTCAATCTCCATTGACAGCCTTGGCATTCCTGCCTACAACTGGTGGTCGGAGGCCTGTCACGGTATCTGTATGAACGGTGCTACCGTATTCCCGCAGGCAATCGCGCTTGCTGCAACATTTGATGACGCCCAGCAGTATGAGATCTATACTGTTGTGTCCGATGAGGCCCGCGCACATTGGAACACATCGGACCATAACCAGTTCGGCAAGACCCGCGCTACTGGTGGTGCATGGCATCAGGGACTCTCGTTCTGGTGCCCCAACATCAACATCTTCCGTGATCCGCGTTGGGGACGCGGTCAGGAGACCAGCGGTGAGGACCCGTACCTGACAGGTAAGATGGGTACCGCTCTTGTAAAAGGTATGCAGGGTGATAACCCCAAGTATTACAAGACACATGCCTGCGCCAAGCACTACGCCGTTCACAGCGGTCTGGAGGCCAACCGTCACCGCTTTAATGTAAGCGTAAGCCAGCGTGACCTCTGGGAGACCTATCTGCCCGCATTCAAGACTCTTGTGACCGAGGCTAACGTACAGGAGGTTATGTGCGCATACAACGCATATGAAGGCGAGCCCTGCTGCGGCAGCGACCGTCTGCTTACCGATATCCTGCGCAACAAGTGGGGATTCAAGGCTCTGGTAGTATCGGACTGCGGTGCCATCAACAACTTCTATACCCGCGGCCAGCATGAGACTCACGCCAACGCAGTCGATGCCAGCGTCGATGCGGTCCTTTCAGGAACTGATATCGAGTGCGGTACCAGTTACAACGCCCTTGTACAGGCTATGCAGGAGGGTAAGATCAACGAGGCTGACCTGGATGTTTCACTGCGCCGCATTCTGCGTTCACGCTTTGAACTGGGTATGCACGATCCCGTAGAGATGGATCCCTGGAAGGATCTTGGTGCCGATGACATAAGCAGCCCCGCACACGCCGCTCTGGCACATAAGGCTGCCGATGAGGCTATGGTTCTGCTCAAGAACAATAACAATATCCTGCCTCTTAAGAAGGAGGGTCTGACCATCGCAATAGTAGGTCCCAATGCCGATAACGTAACAATGCAGTACGGTAACTACAACGGTACTCCCACACGTGAAAACCAGATTTCAATCCTGCAGGCTATCCGTGCCAAGGCTCCTAACGCCAACATCATCTACGAGCGCGGTTGCGAGCTGGCCGATGACTACCTGACCGTAAACCACCTGGGTGACCTGAACAACGGCCGCGGACTCTATGCGGAGTTCTGGAACAACACCACCATGAGCGGTAAGGCTGTCAATGCAGGCTTCTACAATGAGATCAACATGCGCACCATGGGTGACTACCGTTTTGCCGATAATGTTGAGATGACCAACTTCTCGGCCCGCATGACCGGTACCTATGTTGCCGACTTTACAGGTGATCTGAGTTACAACGTTCGTGGTAACGACACCTGGAAACTGATGGTAAACGGCAAGGTTATTGCCGAGCAGAAACAGCCTATGCAGGGTCGTGGCGGATTCGGCCGCGGACAGCAGCCCCAGGCTCCTTCATTCAAGGTGGTAAAGGGTCGTACCTACAACATCGAGCTCCAGTACACAAAGGGTGAGACCGGTTCAGCATACCTGACATTCGAGCTCAGCCAGCGCAAACTTGCTGAATTCAACTCAGTTGCACAGAAGGTTAAGGATGCCGATGTCATCATCATGGTATCGGGTATATCGGCCCGTCTGGAGGGTGAGGAGATGCGTGTAAACTATGAGGGATTCTCAGGCGGTGACCGTACCAAGATTGAACTTCCCAACGTACAGCTCAAGCTTCTGGAGGCTATGTACAAGACCGGTAAGCCCGTTATTCTGGTTAACTGCTCTGGTTCAGCCATAGGATTCGGTGCTGTAGAGAACCAGTATCAGGCACTGCTTCAGGCATGGTATGGCGGTCAGGCCGGTGGTCTGGCTGTGGCCGATGTACTGTTCGGCGATTACAACCCCGCAGGCCGTCTGCCGGTTACCTTCTACAAGAGCACCGATCAGCTGCCCGAAAATGTGGAGGATTACAATATGGATGACGGTTTCACATACCGTTACTTCAAGGGTGAGCCTCTGTACGCATTCGGTTACGGTCTGAGTTACACCACATTCTCATATGGTGAAGCAACCCTGTCAAAGCAGAGCATCAAGGCCGGCGGTACAGTCGATATCACTGTTCCTGTAACCAATACCGGTACGATGGATGGCGATGAGGTTGTTCAGATCTACATCAAGTCACTTGACAATCCTGCAGCTCCCATCAAGTCTCTCAAGGGATTCAAACGCGTGAATATCCCCGCAGGCCAGACCGCTCAGGTTAAGATCACTCTTGAGCCCAAGGCTTTCGAGTACTACGATGAGAAGATTGACGAATTGTCAGCAATGCCGGGCCGCTATCAAATCCTATACGGTCCCTCATCACTCGATAAAGACCTTAAATCTCTAGCTTTCGTAGTGAAGTAATCAAAAAGAAAGCCGATTCAAACGAATCGGCTTTCTTTTTGTTTTCAGTCGCTTAGGGGCAGACGGGGCGGACACCTACGCCGTAGTCGCGGGTACGGATACCAAAGTGCGGGTTGAGACTGTCAAAGTTCAGGAAATGGATGTAATGCGTCATTTCGAGCGTACTTGACAAGAAGTAACCTTCTTCGCCCTGTTGTTTTGCCTCGGTGCCATCCAGATAACCGTTAGCCGGCAGGAAAATGGAGCGGTCTGTGTATCCTTTCTTTTTGCTTGTTACAAGATATCCGTTTACACCGTTCTGTTCGGTACAGGTCCATGTGCACCTGTAATACAGTTCCTCCTGTTCACTCTGGGTGGGCATACGCCATTTGCCGCCCCACTTGACATGGGCAACGTCATCTTCGGCGTCCAGGACATGTTTGTTATCAACCGTGCCAAAGTAGATGCTGGTGTTATATTTGATCAGGATATTGCCGGTTTCATCACTCCATTTGTATGTGGACCAGCTATAGTCATTCTTGGTCTCAGTCTCACCCCACGCGTAGTAGTCACCGTATTCTTCAGGCTTGGTGGCCCCGACATTGAAGGTCGCCCACTTGACACTCAGGCCCAGGTCAACATACTGATAACCGTTTTCAAAACCACTGTCTTCTTCAATTTTCTCTTTCTCACATCCTGTAAATGAGAGTAATGCCATAGAAATGGCCGATAAGCAAACAATTTTATTCATGAACTATTGATATTGATATTTATTTGGTATCTACCTGTAATCTCAGTTCCCGTAAGGGACGGGTAGGATCGTTGGTGGTCAGGTTTATGGAACCCAGGGTGGCGTTGTGGGGTATGGTGGAGTTGGTGATAGCCACAGTGACTTTGAGTTCCTTGCCGGGCTTGATTACCTGACCGGTCTCAATGCTGATTGCCGTGCCTTCCATAGGCTCAACGTTGCGGAAAATGAGGTCGGCATTGCCGGTATTGCCTATGACGATGGTCTTCTTGTAAACCTTACCGGGCGCTTTGACTCCAAATTCCACATATGCGGGCTCAATCCGTATTACCGGTTTATTGTCAGATTCCTTGAACTTCTCCACGCGGATGGCATTCACTACGATAGGCTCCTCGCTTTTGATGCCGTCTGCAACCACCCAGATGGTGTCACGCGCCATTCCGAAGTAGTTTTTGCCCTTGGGGATATCATATGTGATATGAATGCTGGCTACATCCTGCGATGTGACGATTTCGGGACACTCTACACTCATTCCGTAACGGTTGCCGGTGGTTACGACCGACAGCTTTGCGGTCTTGTCACCTACGTTTGCAACCCTTACTATTCTGGTAACCTTATCGCCTTGAGTTATATAACCGAAGTTGCAGCGCTTGGCATTGGTCTTGACCGTACCGACCAGAAGGTGAGGATAGATCTGCTCCAGTCCCATGGGGATGGGATTGACATCGGCCGATATCATAAGGCTGGCGTAGTTGCGGCGGTCCTTGGTGAATACCTCGACTTCACGCAGCACTCTGCCCTCGGTACGTGACGGGTCAAACGCAACGGTCAGCTCGCCGTATTCACCGCCTGCCACAGGTTGGGTGGAGTAGAGTACGGTGGTGCAGCCGCAACTGGTGGATACGTTGTCAATCTGTATGGGGTCCTTTGATATGTTTACGAACCTGAAGGTGTGCTGTACGACACCGTCGGCCTCGTCTATCTGGCCGAAATCCCACTCGTAGGTCTCGAATACCAGGGCCGAGTTGAGTTCCTCCTGCGCCTGGACAAGACTGAATGAGAATGCAAATAGTGTGGTCAGTAAGGTTTTGGCTTTCATAATCAGTAGTAGTTTCTTTCGTGTTTTATTGTCGTCATCGGTCCGTGACCGGGATATACGATAGTGTCGTCGGGCATGGTGAGCAGTTTGGTGCGGATGCCGTCCATCAGAGCCTGATGGTTGCCGTCGGGGAAATCCGTGCGGCCGTAACTGCCCTGGAAAATGACATCGCCTGTAAACAGGCATTTCTGCTCCTTGTTCCAGAATACAAGGCTTCCGGGGGAATGGCCGGGAATATGGAGAACGTGAAGGGTGGTGTTGCCGAATGTCACGGTATCCCCTTCGTTCAGTACATTGCCGGGTTCTATTGGGTTGACATGTCCGTTATAGTTGATTCCAAAGACAGAAAGCCTTGCTGCCATTGTCTTTATCCAGGGCATATCCAGGTCATTTGCCTTGGCCTTTACTCCGTATGTCTCCTCTACGAATAGATTGCCGAAAACATGGTCAAAGTGCAGATGTGTGTTCAAAAGCAACTTTACGGTAAGTCCTTTATCGCGGATGAACGATGCCAGAGTTTCGGTCTCGCCGGGATAGAAGCAGCCGGGATCGATGATGGCGGCCTCTTTAGTCTCATCCCAGATAACGTATGTGTTGACCGGAAGGAAGTTGAATTCAAAGCATTTGACTTCCATTATATCTGCACGTATACGGTTTTCTTGTCCTTAAAGAACTCCTCGTTGAAGTATCGGCTTATCTCGGTAATCTCGGCCACCTTCTTGAACTTGGCGGTCTCGGTGCTCAGGTCTCCGCCCTTGAGGCAGATCACACCGTTGGGATAGGCGTTGCGTTGTGTCTTCCGGTCAAGCATATGTCCTGCTACCTGACAAAGGTCGGGCAGGGGCATAACGCCGCGTGACAGTATGAACTCATATTTGTCCTTGTCCTCCTCGGCGCGTTCATGGCGGCAGATTACATTCTTGAGACCTATCTGGGCAGCAATATCCTGAGCTACACGTACTTTCTTGCCGATGCTGTCTATGAGAGTGAAGCTGCACTCGGGAAACAGGATGGCCAAGGGTATTCCGGGCAGTCCGCCACCTGTGCCGACATCGGCCAGACGCGTATTGGGCACAAACTTGATGACCTTGGCGATAGCCATGGAGTGGAGTATGTGATGCTCGTACAGATTGTCAATATCCTTGCGTGATATGACGTTGATCTTGCTGTTCCAGTCGGTATATAACGGACCGAGAGCCTCCAGCTGTTCATACTGGAGGCTCGTCAGATCCGGAAAATATTTCCTTATTAATTGCATTTACTTGAGGTAATAGGTAACTGTGGTTACAACACGTACGTTCTTGATCCACGGAGTGTTGCTGTCGCGGTCGTAGATTGAGAACTGGCCCTGAGATGCGGTCTGGATCTTACCCAGCTTTGAGCCTGAATCATCGGCAAACTTCTGGGCAACTTCACGTGCGTTGCGTGTGGCAACCTCGACCATCTGAGGCTTCAGTTCGTTCAGACCGTTGAAGTCATACTGGGTCTGATGCTCGTAGTCGTTACCGCTGATGGCGATGCCTTTCTTGAGCAGCTCGCCCTGCTTGAGGATGAGCTGGCGTACAAGCTCGACATTGCTTGAGCTTACGGTTACAACCTGCTGCATCTGATAACGGTATGCAATGTACTCGTTCGAGTAACGGTTGGCACTGCGGTCATATACGGTGGGAGCAGCAATGCTGATCTCGCTCTCCTGAACTCCGCCTTCCTTAAGGAACTTCACGATCTCCTTACTTTTGTTGTCCATAGTGGAGTAGAGCTTAACAAGGTCATTATCAACATCCTGGATAACCAGGGGCCAGATAACGTGGTCGGCCATAACCTCCTGAGTGGCAAGACCTTTTACATTTACAACACGTTTTGTGCCGGTAAACTTTCCGACAGCAAGGATAATGCAGACACCCAGTGCCAGCAATCCCCAGAAATTGGTAGAATTCTTCATAACGCTTGTACTATTGGAAAATTAATTATTCAAGGTGTAAAGTTAGATATTTTTTTATCATATTTGCAAAAACGGTACTGATTGCTAACCTTATTATAACCTATATGAAAAAGAGTATCAAATGGACTATTGCCGGTATTGCATTGATGTTGACCGGCATCTCTGCTCAGGCTCAGCACACATTCGCCAATCCTCTTGACGTAGTAGTAGGAAACGAACGCGCCGTACGCGGCGGTGAACCCGTCGTAATAATCTATGAGGACAATTACTTCCTCTTTGTGTCTCACAGACGCGGCTATTGGTATTCGGCCGATTTCCGCGACTGGACCTATGTGGACGCTCCCGGTTATCCTGCCGGCGTTGTATCGGTCGTAGAGATGGACGGCAAGCTGATAGGCTGCTCCATGAACAACCGCAACGTCTATCGTGCCATCGACCCCTACAAGGGAGAGTGGGAGAAGATAGGAGAGTTGTCAAGCGACCGTTACGGTGATGCCAACATGTTCGTGGACGATGACGGACGCCTCTATATGTACTTTGGCTGGTCGCAGATAATGCCGTTCCATGTAGTGGAGCTGGATAAGGAGACCTTCAAGGAGAAGGCCGATCCTACACCGCTGTTCTGGAGCGATATCAAGAACCACGGTTTTGAGGTTCGCAAGCCTGAGGATGTGATCTATTCAATCTTCAACGGCCGTCGCGAGTACGGTCCCGAGGAACTTCCCTGGATTGAGGGTCCCTACATGATCAAGCATAACGGCAAGTACTATCTGCAGTACGCTGCCATCGGCCTTGAGTTCATCTCATATTCACACGGTATCTATATGTCAGACAGCCCCATGGGCCCGTTTACCTACTGTGAGCACAACCCGCTTACTTTCAAGACCAGCGGTTTTCAGGTAGGCGCCGGACACGGAAGCACATTCCATGACAAGAAGGGTAACCTGTGGACCATCTGCATGATTCCCGCACAGTACGGTGAGGGCGGCCGCGGTTCAGAGTTGGCCATTTATCCTACTGCTGTCGACAAGCAGGGCATCATGTACTCAAATACCGCTCTGGGTGACTATCCTCAGTTCTATCCAGATGAGCGCAAGGTTGGCGGCGTAGACAACTATGTTGACTGGAAGTTGTTGTCAGTCAACAAGAAGGCTATCGTTTCTTCGACCTTTGAGAACTATGCTCCCGCACAGGCTCTGGATGAGGATTTCAAGACCTGCTGGGTTGCCGCTACAGGTGATGCAGGTGAGTTCTTTACCGTTGACCTGGGTGCCAAGGCTACCATCAACGCCATTCAGCTTAACTGGGACCATATAGGTGCAGCACGTGCAGGTGGCGGCCGCGGCGGATTCGGCGGTGGCATGATGGGCGGTGCAAGACCGCAGCAGGCTCAGGCCGAGCAGCTCTATCAGTGCTATGAGGTGTTTGTATCGGACGATAACTCAAGCTGGACCAAGATCATAAGCAAGCCTGAGAACAAGCTGGAGCTCAAGCATGACTATAATGAGCTTAAGGAGCCCGTACAGGCCCGTTACGTGAAGGTTGTAAATGTTGCTACCTATGACGGCGCCAAGTTCTCAATCAAGGATCTGCGCATATTCGGAACCACTCCGCAGATGAAGACCCAGAAGGTCAAGAAGTTCATGGCTGTACGCAATCCGGATGACCTGCGTGAGGCCAATGTGATGTGGGAGCCCGTTCCCGGTGCAGACGGCTACATTGTACGCTACGGTATCGAGAAGAAGAAACTCTACAACAGTTACATCGTATACGGCAAGAACGACCTTTACATGCACAGCCTGAATACCGCTCCCAAGCAGTATTACTTTGAGGTTGAGGCATTCAGCAGCGGTCTGCCCAAGTATCATGAGAACCCGCTTGAGACCATCGGCCTTGGAGCTGAGATCCAGCTTGCAGCACGTGGTGGCGGCGGTAATGCCGGTTATGCACAGGGCGCAGGCACCAGATACATCATGCTTAAGGACGGCGCTACCGAGTACTCATTCGGTGAGGTTGAACCCGGCACATGGACTTTGAGCCACTCATACGGTCCGGTTCTGTGGTCAGGTCAGCTGACTGAGAAGGAGCTCATCTCCAACGAGCCAAATCCCAAGCCTACCGTAACAGCCAAGCTGACACTGCTGGGCGAGGGCACCAGGAACACCGGTTACCTTGAGATGCAGGTTATTCCGGGCAAGGAGAAGGGTGTTATCAATGTAGTTGTCAAGAAATGACAATTTGCATGTAAATCAATGATATATCTTTCAATCTGAAACTTTTTTGTTAAAACGCATTGCAGTTTGAGATAGAATTAGTACTTTTGCCCCATATTCATTGCCAATTATTGGAAATGCGTATGTGTACTAAGAGATCGGAAATATAGAAATGATAAATTGAGGAAGGCTGGTTCAAGCAGGACCAGCCTTCCTCCTTTTTTAAGGATATATTTATGTGCGGAATTGTAGGTTATATCGGTAAGCGTCAGGCTTATCCTATTTTGATTAAAGGACTGTCAAGACTTGAGTATCGCGGTTATGACAGCGCCGGTGTGGCACTTATAAATGACGGCGGTGACCTGGTCATTTACAAGACAAAAGGTAAGGTTGCCGATCTGGAGCACGCCGTCGAGGGTAAGGACCTGAGCGGATGCGTCGGCATAGCACATACCCGTTGGGCAACTCACGGAGAACCTAACGATGTCAACGCCCATCCGCATTTCTCGGAATCAGGAAATCTGGCTCTGATACACAACGGAATCATTGAGAATTTCCGTTCGCTCAAGAAAGAGCTGCAGAACCAGGGATACCATTTTAAGAGTGAGACCGATACTGAAGTTGTGATACAGCTTATCCAGTACATAATGGATTCTCACAACATCTCCCTTGAGGAGGCCGTTCCGTTGGCCCTGAACAGCGTGATAGGCGCATACGCCATCGTTATCGTGGACAAGACCCAGCCGGACAAGATGATTGCCGCCCGTAAGGGTAGTCCTCTTATAATAGGTGTAGGTGACGGCGAGTTCCTGATAGGTTCCGATGCCACTCCCATAGTCGAGTATACTGACCGTGTAATCTACCTTGGTGAGGAGCAGATTGCGTTCCTGGAACGCGGTAAGGAGGTTAGGATAACTGACCTGCGCAGCATTGAGCAGACCGCGGTTGTCAAGAAACTTGAGATGAACCTGAGCCAGATTGAGAAGGGCGGATTCCCGCATTTCATGCTCAAGGAGATTCACGAGCAGCCCGATACCACACGCACCGTAATGAACGGCCGTCTGCATCCCGAACTGGGAATAGTCAAGCTGTCCGGTGTCATCGACCATAAGAAACGTCTGATGGCGGCACGCAGAATCATAATCTGCGCCTGCGGTACCTCATGGCACGCAGCGCTTATCGGCAAATATCTTATAGAGGACCTTACACGTCTGCCGGTTGAGGTTGAATACTCATCAGAGTTCCGTTACCGCAATCCCGTGATCTATCCCGATGACGTGGTGATTGCAATTTCACAGTCCGGTGAGACGGCCGATACCCTGGCAGCCATGAAATTGGCCAAGGAGTCAGGCGCATTCCTCTTTGGAATATGTAACGTAGTAGGCTCGTCAATTGCACGTGAGGCCGATACGGGCTGCTACACACATGCCGGTCCTGAGATCGGTGTGGCATCGACCAAGGCCTTTACCGCACAGGTTGAGACATTGCTGCTGCTTGCATTGAACATTGCCCAGGAGAAGGGAACCGTATCACCTGAGCAGCGTCAGAGCATAATCAAGGAGCTGCCCAACATACCTGCCAAGATTGAGAAGATTCTGGGGCACGATAAGCAGATTGCAGAACTTGCCAAGACATTCACATACGCTCATAACTTTATCTACCTGGGCCGCGGATATAACTATCCGATTGCACTTGAGGGTGCCCTCAAGCTCAAGGAGATATCATACATACATGCCGAGGGCTATCCCGCAGCCGAGATGAAACACGGTCCGATTGCCCTTATTGATGAGGAGATGCCGGTTGTAGTGATTGCTCCCAAACGCGGTCATTATGACAAGATCCTGAGTAATATCCAGGAGGTGAAGGCGCGTAAGGGCAGGGTAATAAGCATCATTACCGAGGGTGACACTGATGTGCGCAACATCTCTGACTATTACTTTGAGATTCCTGATACCGAGGAGTGCCTGGTACCGCTGCTTTCAGTGATACCTCTGCAGCTCCTTGCATACCACATTGCCATTGCCAAGGGGCGTGACGTAGACCAGCCCCGTAACCTTGCAAAATCTGTTACAGTAGAATAGAAAAACATTAGTCATATGGAGACAAAATTCGTATTTATTACCGGCGGAGTAGTTTCGTCGCTAGGAAAGGGTATTATTGCCGCTTCACTGGCCAAGCTGTTGCAGGCCAGAGGTCTGAGGGTTACTATCCAGAAGTTTGACCCGTACATAAACATCGATCCCGGCACGCTTAATCCCTACGAGCACGGCGAATGTTACGTGACCGATGACGGCGCTGAGACAGACCTGGACCTGGGTCACTACGAGCGTTTCCTGGGTGTGCATACATCAAAGGCAAACAACGTCACCACCGGAAAGATATACAATACCGTGATCACCAAGGAACGTGAGGGCGCCTATCTGGGCAAGACCGTCCAGATTGTACCTCACATCACCGATGAGATCAAGCGCCGCATGTTGCTGCTTGGCCAGACCGGCCAGTTTGATGTGGTGCTGACCGAGATAGGAGGAACCGTGGGCGATATGGAATCCCTGCCGTTCATTGAGTCCGTACGCCAGCTCCAATGGGAACTCCCCGAGGGCTCATGCATGTCAATACACCTTACTCTGGTACCTTATCTGAGCGCCGCCAAGGAGCTCAAGACCAAGCCTACTCAGCACTCCGTACAGATGCTGCAGCAGGCCGGTGTCCAGCCCGATGTTATCATATGCCGTACCGAGCATCCGTTGAGTGAGGAACTGCGCCGCAAGGTAGCCCTGTTCTGCAACGTTAAGCCCGGTCACGTAATCCAGAGTATTGATGCATGGAGCATCTACCAGGTGCCTCTGAACATGCACGCCGAGCATCTTGACGAACTTGTAGTCCGCAAACTTGGCATTGAGAACTTCAACCAGCCCGACCTGAAACTGCTGGAAGAGTTCCTGGATCGTCTCAAGCACCCCAAAACTGAGGTTGACGTTGCTCTGGTAGGTAAGTACGTATCACTTCAGGATGCTTACAAATCAATTCTGGAGGCACTTGTACACGCCGGTGCTGCCAACTCCTGCAAAGTCCACATTCACTCAGTAAACAGCGAGGAGATTACTGCCGATAACGTAGCCGACAAACTGAAAGGCATGAAGGGAATCCTGGTTGCACCCGGATTCGGTTCTCGCGGTCTGGAGGGTAAGGTAGAGGCTATCAAGTTTGCCCGCGAGAACAAGATTCCGTTCTTTGGAATCTGCCTGGGAATGCAGATGTGTGTAGTAGAGTTTGCCCGCAACGTCCTGGGATTCAAGGATGCCGAGTCAACTGAGGTCAATCCCGATACCAAGCACCCTGTAATAGATATGATGGAGGATCAGAAGAAGACCACCATGAAGGGAGGTACAATGCGTCTGGGTGCCTACGACTGCGAAATCACGAAGGATACTCTTGCATATAAGATATACGGAACCAAGCAGATCTCCGAGCGTCACCGTCATCGCTATGAGTTCAACGCCAAGTACGCCGAGGACTTCAAGAAGGCCGGGTTAGTGGCATCGGGCCACAATCCTCAGACGGGTCTGACCGAGATCGTGGAGCTTCCGCAGTCAGTGCATCCGTTCTTTATCGGCTCTCAGTTCCATCCCGAGTACAAGAGTACTCCCGAGAATCCGCATCCGCTGTTCAAAGCATTCATTGCGGCGGCAATATCTGCAAAAAGCTGATAATTTGATAAATTCACTTTCTATTTGTAAGGTATTTGGAAAAATTTAAAGAAATAAGTAAGATTTTTGCAGTTTTGGTGAACAATGTATCAAAATAGCACTTACCTTTGCAGCAGAAATCAGAAACAACAGACAGATTTTATGTTTATCGGTCTTAAAAATATAACCGCTGTTCAGCTGAATAATAATCAGCAGCAGAATAATCAGAACCAGAATAATCAGGTTCC
>JAEEGJ010018769.1_pt1 | contig 15367 bp, 13 predicted proteins | sample 8958761 | NCBI WGS metagenome assembly JAEEGJ01 (sample SAMN16246546, study PRJNA631951) | gut metagenome | biome: gut microbiome; feature: rumen; material: RS-attached | host: Bos | place: Iran: Karaj | collected 2018-10 | reverse complement strand
AGTTACCCTACATCCTTTAACGCCCTATTCCGTCAGGACGCGGCAGTGTCACTCCTCGGTCTCATATGTTCCTGCATAGCGAGTACTGGAATATTAACCAGTTTGTCATCACGATCCCCTCTCGGGTTACGCTTAGTCCCCGACTAACCCTGATCCGTTTAACGTTGTTCAGGAAACCTTGGGTTTTCGGTGTGCATATTTCTATATGCATTATCGTTACTTATGCCTACATTTGCTTTTCTGCACGCTCCACGGGTCCTCGCGGATCCCGCTTCAACGCTGAGCAGAATGCTCCCCTACCACACATGCATTTGCACGTGTCCAAAGCTTCGGCGGCAGTCTTGATGCCCGCTCATCATCCACGCAACGCCGCTCGACTAGTGAGCTGTTACGCACTCTTTGAATGAATAGCTGCTTCCAAGCTAACATCCTAGCTGTCACTGCGATGTCACTTCGTTCTGTCTCAACTTAAACTGCGCTTGGGGGCCTTAGCTGTTGGTCTGGGCTCTTACCCTTTTGCCGACGGATATTAGCACCCGACGACTCACTCCTTGTCTCTAAATTGCACGCATTCGGAGTTTGTCAGAAATCGATAGGCGATGAAGCCCTCTCTTCCTATCAGTAGCTCTACCTCATGCAATCATAACAAAGGCTGTCCCTAAAGACATTTCGGGGAGTACGAGCTATCTCCCAGTTTGATTGGCCTTTCACTCCTACCCACAACTCATCCAAGCCCTTTTCAACGGAAACTGGTTCGGTCCTCCAGTGCCTGTTACGGCACCTTCAACCTGGTCATGGGTAGATCACTAGGTTTCGCGTCTACTCATACCGACTATAACGCCCTGTTCAGACTCGCTCTCGCTTCGGCTCACGTTCCTGAAGAACTTAACCTTGCCGGTATGAAGTAACTCGTAGGCTCATTATCCAAAAGGCACGCCGTCGATCTCTCGATCTCCGACCGCTTGTAAACGAACGGTTTCAGGTTCTATTTCACTCCCCTGTTCGGGGTGCTTCCCACCTTTCCCTCACGGTACTGGTCCACTATCGGTCTTCCGTAAGTATTTAGCCTTGCGGCATGGTCGCCGCAGATTCAGACAGGATTCCACGTGTCCCGCCCTACTCAGGTGGCAAACTCGACCTAACCTCTTTACCCGTACGGGACTTTCACCCCCTGCGGCGCAACTTTCCAGATGCTTCCGGTTCATTGCTAGGTCTTTGCGTCTGCTCCTACAACCCCGATGGCGCCGTAACGTCACCGGTTTAGGCTCTTCCCATTTCGATCGCCACTACTTTGGGAATCGATATTTCTTTCTCTTCCTCCGGGTACTAAGATGTTTCAGTTCCCCGGGTTCACCCATCATAAAATGATGTACTGGATCTTCAATCCAGTGGGTTGCCCCATTCGGATATTCGCGGATCAATTCCTGTTTGCAGATCCCCGCGACTTTTCGCAGCTTACCACGTCCTTCATCGTCTCTGGAAGCCAAGGCATCCTCCGTTCGCTCTTGTTCTCTTTCTCTTTCGTGAATCATACCAAGACTAACTGTTCTCACACTTAATCTCAATATTAACTCGATTTGCCTTGAAATTGTAGTCCCATACTTTGCAACACGAAAAAACTCGTATTCTATAAATATTAGACTAATCTTTTCAATTATTTACCTCGTTATCTCTCTCAATAATTCAAAGAACTTTTTCCTTCTCTTCGCATCAAGCGCGAAAAGGACTGCAAAGATAGACATATTTTTTATTATCGCAAATTTTTCGAGAATATTTTTACTATTTTTGTTTCCAATCTATACCTATATATAATATGAGGAAAGAAGTAACTCCCTACTCCGTTGCCGTTGGTCTGTTGATGACCATCCTGTTTTCCGCGGCAGCGGCCTATCTTGGTCTTAAGGTTGGCCAGGTCTTCGAAGCGGCAATTCCCATCGCAATCATAGCGGTAGGTCTTACCGGAGCGCTCAAAAAGTCCAATGGCCTAGGTCAGAATGTCATCATCCAGAGTATCGGAGCCTGCTCGGGCGTTGTAGTCGCGGGTGCTATCTTCACCCTCCCGGCTATCTATATCCTGGGCCTTGAGGTGAACTTCACCCAGATGTTCCTCAGCTCGCTGCTCGGCGGCGTTCTGGGCATCCTTTTCCTCATTCCTTTCCGCAAGTATTTTGTCAAGGAGATGGACGGACAGTATCCGTTCCCGGAGGCTACGGCTACTACTAAGGTGCTTACCAGCACCGAAGGGGGCAGCGCGAAGACGCTGCTGGCCGCCGGCCTGATCGGCGGCCTTTACGACTTTGTCGTAAGCACCTTCGGTGCGTGGGCCGAGACTCTCAGTACTACCGTAATGCACTGGGGTCAGGTTGTCTCCGATAAAGCGAAAGTAGTCTTGAAACTCAATACGGGCGCGGCAATACTCGGCCTCGGATACATAGTGGGTCTTAAGTACGCGTTCATTATCTGCTGCGGCTCGCTGCTCGTATGGCTGGTTATAATCCCGGGTATGAACCTGCTTTTCGGAGGTCAGGTAATCGACCTGATGGGGACTGGAATCGCCCAGACTATAGGCGAGATGTCGCCAGACCAGCTGTTTAAGGAATACGCGCGCCACATCGGCATCGGCGGAATTGCTACCGCCGGAATCATCGGCATCATCAAGAGCGCGGGCGTGATCAAGAGCGCCGTGGGGCTCGCGGTAGGCGAGTTCAAGAAAAAGGGTGCGGGGGCCCAGGCGGTCGAAGAAAGCCAGCGGGACCTCCCGATGAGGCTGATTGTCTTCGGCATCGCGTTCGCCCTTTTGGCGACTTTCGCCTTCTTCGCCTTCGGCGGGGTGGTCGAAAACGTCTGGCAGGCTCTGATCGGGGTGCTGATCGTGGGCGTGATCGCCTTCCTGTTTACGACGGTCGCGGCCAACGCCATCGCGATCGTGGGCACTAACCCGGTCAGCGGAATGACTATTATGACGCTGATTATTACGGCGCTGGTGCTGGTCGCCGTGGGCCTGAAGGGCAATGCCGGAATGGCGGCCGCGATGGTGATCGGCGGAGTCGTTTGCACGGCCCTGTCGATGGCCGGCGGCTTCATCACCGACCTTAAGATCGGCTATTGGACCGGGGTCACGCCCGCGAAGCAAGAGACGTGGAAGTTCGTGGGCACGGTCGTGGCTGCGGCTACCGTCGGCGGGGTGATGATGATTCTCAACAAAACTTACGGTTTCACGGGCGATGGCGCACTGGTCGCTCCGCAGGCCAACGCGATGGCAGCTGTAATCCAGCCGATGATGAACGGGGGCAATGCGCCCTGGCTGCTCTACGGCATCGGCGCGCTGATTGCGATCCTGCTGACCGTGTTCAAGGTCCCGGCGCTGGCCTTCTGCCTGGGAATGTTCATCCCGCTGGACCTCAACCTCCCGCTGCTGGTGGGTGGCGCGATTTCGTGGTATGTAAGCACGCGTTCGAAGGACGAAGAACTGAATAAAGCGCGTCTGGATAAGGGTACGCTTATCGCCTCCGGTTTCATCGCCGGCGGCGCCTTGATGGGCGTTGTCTCAGCGATCCTGCGCTTCGCGGGAGTGGACTGGTTCCTCACCGGCTGGAACACCGTCGCCGCCGGCCACGCCGCCTCCGGCGCCCAGGCTATCGCTATCGTCCCGCTGTTGGGGCTGATCTGCTATATGACCTGGTCTTCCCTGCGAGCGAAGAAATAATCGCTAAGTCCTGGAGCTATTGCGTGCATACCCTCGGTTTTTTTGCCGAGGGTATGTGCGTTTGGGGCGCTATTTGAACATACCCTCGCCTTTTTTGGGGAGGGTATGCACGCTTGCCCCATCCGTAAACTATGAAAATTGCCTCGATGACGCGGCGGTCGGCCTGGGCGACGGGGCGGATTTCGCCGCTGGGGCCGACTTCGCCCCTTCAGCAGGCGAAGACTAATCGATAGGAATGACAATTAGCGGTTCACCTAGGGCTATTGATAGTTGGGCGATTGAACTTAGTCTAAGATTTGGGAACCCCGTCGTCCATCTTGATACGACAGCTTCGCTTTTGCCCAGTTTGCGGGCCAGGTCGCGTTGAGTCATGTTCTTTTCTTTGAGAATCTTATCAATCCTCGCGATGATATCAGCCGATAATTGCACTTCTGCCGCAATGGCCGGATTTACGCCCTTGATTTTTTCCTTAAACCAGTTCTCTTTGTTCCTCATATAATCGAAATTTATATCTCGAAACTTATATTTTCGATGCCTTCAAGCAGTCTTTCCCGAATACTCACATATCCTTTGGCCAGATTATCGTTTAATATTATCTCTGACTGTCCAATGACATCTACGGTTGTTTTCTTTTTCATAGCAAAGATAGAATAAGTTTAACATATATGCTAATTATGTGGGGGAGATATATGATTTTCTTCTAAGCAAAGTTTAAAAGAATTAGCCGTGTAAAAAAGTGTTTACACGGCTATGTGACGAAATTTTGAGGAAGTACTATTTAAACAGAGTTTTCACAAGCTCCGCGACGTCGGAGACTTTGACGACTTTGATAGTCGCGTCGCGGACAGCGTCCAGATTCGAGTAAGCGCTGACAAAGATCTTTTTGAATCCAAGCCTCTGAGCCTCGATGACACGCCTGTCGGCCTGGGCGACGGGGCGGATTTCGCCGCTGAGACCGACTTCGCCTGCGAAGCAGAAGTCGGACGGGATGGCGAAATCGAAGTTGGACGACAGGACTGCGCAGATGACTGCCAGGTCGCAGGCCGGGTCGGTGATCTTGAGGCCGCCGGCCATATTGAGGAATACGTCCTTCGCGCTGAGATGGAAGCCCGCGCGCTTTTCGAGCACGGCCAGCAGCATGTTCAGCCTGCGCACATCGAACCCGGTCGCTGAGCGCTGGGCCGTTCCATAGGCGGCCGTGGACACGAGGGCCTGGACCTCGAAGAGGAACGGTCTCGTCCCGTCGAGCATCGCGCAGATGGCGGTGCCGCTGAGGCCCTGTTCGTGCATCGGGATGAGCATCTCCGAGGGGTTCGCGACCTCGCGAAGGCCGGTGCCGGTCATCTCAAACACGGCGAGCTCGGATGTACTGCCGAAACGGTTCTTGATCGAACGGAGGATGCGGTAGGAGCCGCGGTTCTCCCCTTCGAATTGCAGGACCACGTCGACGATGTGCTCAAGAATCTTCGGGCCGGCGATGAAACCGTCCTTGGTTATGTGGCCGATAAGGATTACAGGGATGCCGGATTCCTTGGCGAAACGCAGCAGCCGCGCAGCAACCTCCTTGATCTGCGAAACCGAGCCGGCGGCGGATTCGACCGTTTCCGTGTACATAGTCTGCACGGAGTCCACGACCATCAGGTCCGGCTGAATTTCTTCGGCCTCGGCCAGGATGTTCTCCAGCAGAGTTTCGGCGTAAATGAGGCAGTTGTCTGCCGAGCCTCCGAGACGGGCCGCACGCATTTTCACCTGCTTTTCGCTCTCCTCGCCCGTGACGTAGAGGGTACGGAGCGAGGGGCTATGGAGCGGAATCTGCAGCGAAAGGGTGGACTTTCCGATTCCGGGCTCGCCGCCGATAAGGACCAGCGAACCGGGGACGATGCCCCCGCCCAGAAGGCGGTCGACCTCGGCGCTGCCAAGGCTAACGCGCTCCTCAGCCGACGAAGACACCTCGGTCAGTTTCACCGGCCTGCGCCGCTCGCTGCGGCCGAATGATCCGGCGGACTTCGACGACTTGGAGGCCGGCTGGACCGGCGCCTCGACCATCGTGTTCCACTCCTTACACGCCGGACACTGGCCCATCCACTTCGGGCTCTCGTTTCCGCAATTCGTACAATACCACAATGTCTTCGCTTTAGGCATGCGCACGTTTTTCAAGTGTATAAGCATTCTACTTAAAATGTGCGGCGGGGACACACTTGAAAAACTTTTCCCCTCGCACATTCTGACTATTACGTTACCCTCTCCCTAAATCCCTCTCCTCGGGAGAGGGACTTACTGTCGCCCTTCGGGCTCTAATCTATCTCGGTAGTTTAAAAAGGTCCATGTCTTTCAGCTCGCCGCCTTCAATTTTGAAGCGCAGCGCTGTTCGTAGGACGTGCCAGCCCTGAATCCCGCAGGCGCCGGGGTTGAGGGTCATCATCTGATAGTAGTCGTCGTACATCACTTTCAGGATGTGGGAGTGGCCGCAGACAAATACCTGGGGGCGGAAGCGCTCAATAAGGGCGCGGGCGCGGTAATCATAGTGTCCTGGATAGCCCCCGATATGGGTCATCAGGACGCTCATCCCTCCGCATTCGAAAAGCTGATATGACGGATACTCGAGGCGGATATCCTGCCCGTCGCAGTTTCCGAAGACTCCAACAACCGGTTTCCAATCAGAAATTTGTTTGGTGAACTCCACATCAGCACCCCAATCTCCGGCATGCCACACAACGTCGCAGGGCTCCAGAAACTCCTGGAACTCCGGACTCCACACACCGTGTGTATCGCTGATGAGACCTACGAACATAGCAACTCCAAAAATACGAAATTATAAGAGGAATTCGTGAAAATTGATAGGATTGATTACTTCGAATTTAGTTGCTGGATATGCTTCGAGGAAGGCCTTGGGACAAACGGTGGTTTCATCAGGATTCCACTTGAATTCATATGCTGTCGTTTGACCGTCTTCTTCCTCGATAAGGTCAATTTCTTTCTTGGTAGTCGTCCTCCAGAAGTACTTGCTGGCAAAAGAGCAGTCGTATTCCAGTTTTTTCATTCGCTCTGCCATTAGCCAATTCTCCCACATATGGCCGATTTCCCTTGGATCGCGCAATTCTATGGGGGAGAAATTACCGATAACCGCATTTCGAATGCCCATATCCCAGAAATAGATCTTTTTGTCGAACCGGAGTTCGTTGCGAAGATTTTTGGAATAAGAAGGAAGTCGGAAAATGATATAGCATTTCTCCAAAATATCAATGTATTTTTCGACAGTTTTGGAGTCTATCCGTATCAGATTTGCTATCTCGTTATAACTGACTTGTGAGCCAATCTGGAATGCCAGAGCGCGAAGCAACGATTCCAGCTTGTCTTGCTTGGCAATACCTTTTATGTTTAATATGTCTTTATAGAGATAACTGTCAACCAATTCTTTCAACACAATTCGTTCTTCGCCAACGGATGTAACTACTTCTGGATAATTGCCGTATAAGAGCCGTTGGGGGAGCAGGCGCTTCTGGTCTATCAGATTAGAAGCGTCTACCAACTCTCTGAAAGAGAGGGGAAAGAGTTTAAACTCGCGCTTGCGTCCGGCGAGAGATTCATTGACTTCAGCCGCCAGTTCAAAAGCGGAACTGCCGGTAGCCACTAAACGGACATCCTTGATATTGTCTGCAATAAGTTTGAGAATATTGCCGATATCTTCTATTTTTTGAGCCTCATCGATAATAACCGTGGTCGCTTTACCGAAGATGGCTCGAAGATTGGCCGTTGTCGCTCCTTTCAGAATAGCACGTACATCTGTTTCGTCCCCACTTAAGAAAAGGACATTCTCCTGACCTGAAAACATAGACTCGGTAAGAGTAGACTTGCCTACTTGCCGAGCCCCCATAATCGTGATGACCTTTCCTTTCGCCAGGGCTTTGTGGATGTTGTTTTCGATACTTCTTTTGATCATAACCTTTGTGTTTCAGAAAACAAAAGTAGTATTTCCCCGGCCAAATTCCAAGAAAATTTAAATATTTATGGAATTGATTCCTTAAAATTATTAAAATCTTCGGAATCGTAGGGCTACAACATCCTCCACATCGCGGTTTGTGCGTTGCGGTTCTGGGTGGCGTTCATCTTGCCAAAACGGTAAGAAACGCCGAAGATGATGTTGCGGCCTAGATTATTGTAGAAGTAGCTGCTGACGTAGTTAGGACCGGAGTCGATATAGTTGGTCGCTCCGTCGTTAAGGATATCGTTGATTCTGAGAGTCAGAGTCCAAGACTTGATGTTTTTATTCAGGGAGGCTGTCAGGATAGTGCGCGATTTGTTGTAAAGAGCACCATAGCCGAAGTGGTCTATATGGATTCCAGAAAATCTAGCCGAATAGTCCTTAGGTAGGTTCCAGTCTATAATCGCCGTTTCAGACAAGCCATAGTAATCTGTATCTGCCTGAGAGTTGAGCGAGTACATAGCCTTGGCATACATGCCTCCAACCGAGAACGACGCATTGAGATTCTCTCCGCGCCAACTGACCCGGCAGTCGATATTCGAGTCGAAATTCCGGCTTAGGCTCTCCTGAAAGCCGCTGGTCCCATTATAGAAGTTATCGCCCCCTATTCCCCAGAAGTTAGCCATAAATGCATTGTAGTCGAAATTGCTGAGATCAAGGGCGGCCAGAGTCCCCGGAGCCTGATACGCAACGCTTCTTGAATATCCTATGCTTCCGTAGGATGAGAAAGATAAGTTGTCAAACCATAGCTCCTGTTTGGTCAGGTTATAGTACAGACTAAGATTGATTGAAGGATGTCTGGCGTTTACCGGCAGCGAATAACGAATGCTGTTGGAGTCGAACCAGACGGCATCCACCCTTTGGCGAGTCGCGACACTGCCCCGGAAATTGAGGTAGGTGCTAATCTTTTTCTCGCGGTTCATTTTGTTGTAGCGAACGGTCAAAGAATGGGAGAACGAACTCTGCAGATTGATATTGCCTATCGTCAGGAAAGTGGGATTGCTGATATTGACCGTACCGAGCATAAAGGAATGGTCGGGTTTGTCTGACACTCCATTGTAGCCGATGTTAATCGACGAGCCGTCTTTGAAATCGCCGCTATACCTGACGAACGGAGACCAGTTGAGGAGCCAGTTCCCATCGGATTCTGTGTCAATACCCATAGATGTAGCGCGGGTAACCGTCTTCGACGAACGGGCGAGGGCGCCCACCCTCAGTTTGCCGTCTAAGAGTTGGAGCAGCATGCGCCCCATAAACGAGGTGTAGTTGCTCTCGGACCGGGCCGTATAATAAGTGTTGGCGGTTCCGTCGGGGTTGAATGCGTCTTTGGCAGAGCGGTCTAGGTCGAAGTTGGTGGTTAAAGTGGTTTGCAGTGCGACCTTGTCGGACAAAGGCTCCACGTACTGCAGTGAGGTATACAACGAACGGTCGCCGGCCGTGCGGTCGTAGTTCAAGGCACGCAGGTCAGTAGTCCCGGAGCCAGAGAGCCAGGTCCGGTGGGTTTCGGTTTCGGTCCCATGGTCTGCGTCAATGCGGTAGTTGCCCGTGAGGGTAAGGCTGCGCATCGGGTTGCCTAGATTCTTAATTCCGAAGGTAAAGTCGCCGTTGGTCGTGAATGCCTCGATGTTGGAAGAAGTCGCGCCTGTGGACCAGTTCTTCAGCGCTCCTCCAACGATCGAAGAGCTGCTGTCGGCGCCGGCGCGAAGCGTATGCGAAACGGCTATGCCGGGCTTAAAGATGATGTTATACTTCGCCTTATCCTTGTTCTCGAGTTCGAGGCCAGCGCTGAGGTAGTTGCGGTCTGATGTCGATATTCCGTCCTTCCAAGACAAGATGTCCTCCGATTCGGGTTGCATCGTCGTCCTGATCTCACGGTCTTTACCGTCTACACCGTTGTAACGCCAGTACAGCGTCGCATTCGAGTCGTATCCCTTTACCCTGTCGGTATTGTAGTTGACGCCTGCCTGGGCAGAAGAGTGGATGCCATGTCCTAGGAAAGACGATCCGGAGTAGACAATGCTCTCGCCGGTTCCGTCGGCGTTCATGCCGTTTGCAATCAGGGTTGCCTGGTCCTTGTCGCCGAATGCTGAGACCATCGCGCTTCCGCTCACTAGGATCGGCCGCGCTTCGAGGAATTCGTTTTCTTCTGCCGACGGGAGACACACGCCGCCGTTGAGTTTGGCGTTACCGAATAAGCCGTGGCTATACTCCTGCTTGAGTTGGACGTCCATCACGGTTTCCTTTGCATCGTCTTTGATGCCGCTGAACGCTGCCGCGTCGGACTGCTTATCAACCACCTTGACCTTGTCAACCGCTTGCGCAGGAATGTTTTGTAGTGCAGCGGTCTTATCGCCCATAAAGAAGGTTTTTCCGTTGACGGTTATCTTGCTGACGCTTTTGCCGTGGACCTTTACATCACCGTCGGCGCCGACTTCGATTCCGGGCATACGGCGCAGGAGATCCTGAAGCACGTCGTTTTCGTTGGAACTGAAAGCAGCCGCGTTGAAGATGGTGGTATCCTGGAGGAACTCGACCGGATTAGCAAGGGCGGATACCTTAGCCGCTTCCAGTTCGTCGGGGTTTTCTGCAAGCAAGATTGTTCCGAATTCTTTCTGGCCCCGCAGGAAGAAATGCTTCTTTGCCGGATAATAACCGAGAAACTCTATGTTGAGATAATAATCCCCGCCAGGCACGTCTTCGAGAACAGCTTTCCCATCAGCGTCTGAAAGGGTGAAATGGTTGATAACAGTATCTTTTGGAGCATTTAGATATACCGACGCAAAGGCTATTGGCTCATTAGTGAGCGAGTCCTTGACCTCGAGCGTAATGTCATAAAGGCTTCCCCGCAGAGTCTCAAGATCAAAGATAACCTGAGCCCGCGTTGTAAGCGTGCCGACAATCAGTAACAAAGCGATAGCGAAGCGTTTCATATAGTTTATTTTTTAGCCTCCGGACTCCACACACCGTGTGTATCGCTGATGAGACCTACGAACATAGCAACTCCAAAAATACGAAATTCCTATGCTTCGACAAAATCTGCTTCAGCGCGGAGACTACGCTCAATGGGTAACTTTGCGGAAAGTTGGTACTACTCTGCGGGAATTTCCGCGGAGTAGTACAAAGTTTTTGATGCGCCGCGCCGATTTTAGGGTTTTTGGCGCCAAGATGGGCGTAGGAAGGTCATTCGGCGCCGAAAATGACAGATTTGGCGCCAAAAAGGACGCGAAGAGGCTAATCGGCGCCAAAAAGCCAGGAAATGGCGCCGGGGGGGGAGCAGAGGAAAAATTGACGGAGACGGGACCTAGAGGTATTTGAAGTACACCGCTTCGGCGGCGGTGAGGGCGGCGGTTTCGGTACGGAGGCGCGAGGATCCGAGGTGGACGGGCTTGAAACCGGCGCGCACCGCCGCCGCCACCTCTTTCGGAGAAAAATCTCCTTCCGGACCTATCAGAACCACAACGTCCGTCAGCTGCGAAGCTGCCAGCGCCTGGGCAATCGACACCTTCTCTCCCTCGAAGCAGTAAGCAATAAGCTTCAGCGAACTCTCGGGCGCACCTGCGATGAAATCCAGAACGCTCACCGGCTCGGCGACTTCCGGGACGGCGGCCTTCAGGGACTGCTTCGCCGCGCTAAGGACGATGCGCTCCAGCCGGTCTGTCTTGCAGACTTTGCGCTCGGAGCGCTCGCCGATTACCGGCGCGATAACATCTACCCCAACCTCTGTCGCCTTTTCCGCCATCCACTCGTAGCGGTCCATGTTCTTAGTCGGGCAAACGGCAAGGGTCAGGCGGTAGGGATGCGAGCCGAAGCCGGGCTCACGGCGGACAACTTCAGCTACAGCCTCCTTCGGCGAAGCATCGGTCAGCCGACACCAGAGCAGCGTCCCGGCGCCGTCCATCACTGCAATCTCGTCGCCCTCGCGATGGCGAAGGACGCGGACGCAGTGAGCCGACTCCTCAGAGTTCAGCCGGACGATATCGCCTGAAATGTCGTTTGAATAAAAAATCTCCATTAGTACTGCCCGTATTCGTTGAACAGGGTTCCCTTCTTACGCCAATAGCGTATCATAAGCCAGCCGAAGAGCATACCGCCGAGGTGGGCGAAATGGGCTACTCCGTCTGTAATTCCGCGAACGCCGAGGACCAGCTCTATCACCGCAAAGATGATGATCCAGGTCATAGCCTTCATCGAAATAGGAGGGAATATAAGAGTAAGCCTCCTCTGCGGGTAAAGCAGAGCGTAGCTCATCAGAAGGCCGTAGATAGCGCCGGAAGCACCTACTGTAGGGGTTACCTTAAGGGTAGCATATGCCTTGGCGGCGGTAGCTGAACCGGCCATGATCTGGTTCTCCAGATAAAGGCCCTCCAGGTGCATGGTCCCGAAGTGGAGCGCCACGGCGCCCAGTCCCGCAACAAAATACAGCCACAGCATCTTCTTCGAGCCGATAGTCTGCTCAACTGCGGAGCCGAACATAATCAGCGCCCACATATTGAAGAAAATATGTAAGAAGCCGCCGTGCATAAACATATGCGTCACCAGCTGCCACCAGTGGAAATAGTGCGAAGTAGGGTAATAAAGAGCGAACGTACTCATCATAAAATCCTGATTGATGAGGGTCGCTATAAAAACAACTACATTGACGTAGAACAGGTTCCTCGTCACGGTAGGGATATTGGCAAAAAAGCCTCCTCTCTGCTGGTAATACTCCATCTAAAATCTCTTTTCTAAATCCTCAATCGGAACGATGCAGGTGATACGCTTTCCCGAAGGAGTGAGGTCTGCCGAAGAACATGCAAAAAGGTCGTCGAGCAGGCGGGTCGCTTCCGCCGGAGTCTTGATCTCCGAATAGCGGGCAGCCCCTATCTCCGCAAACTTACGGGCAGTCGCGGACTGCATCATTTCCGGAAGGACATTGTGTCCTCCGTCGCTCAGAACCTGCAACAAATCTGCCACCGTCCCGCGCACTGACATTTCGTCAGCGCCATACCCCTCCGGCACTGCGTTCACCACGATGGTATCCGCGCTGAACGGAGCGATATCAAAGCCCATCCGGGAGAGCAGATCGGAATTCTCCTCGAACAGCGGGACATATGCCGCGCCTACCTGAACCTCCACCGGGAACAAAGCCGTCTGCGAGACCGGCGACTCAGCCTGCAGCGCGCGCAGCGTCTTCTCGTAGAGAATACGCACCAGCGCGCGGCGGATATGGACCAGCATCACTCCCGAAGCGACCGGGGTCGCGATGAACCTTCCGCCCACGACGATAGATTTTCCCAGCGCGAGCGTCCGCTCTTCGAACAGAGCGCCGTAGTTCTCGCTGCGGGCGATGCCGTGGCCATAACCCTGTCCGGCCGAACCCGCGCCTTCGCCGGCCGTGCTTGGGCCGAAATCGGGCACATAGTCCGAAGACTGGGCCTGGTCAAAGGGGTTGTAGTCCGGGTCGAAGTCGTGTGAGGGCGCGATACCGCCGCTCTTATACTCCGAGAAACTGCGCGAAATCTGCGGCATCTCTACCGCGCCTTCTGTATCGAAATCGATCGAGGCGCCGAAGCTGTTGCGGCCAAGGGTCTCCCTTACACACGCGAACAGGGTCTGGAAAATGACGCTGTCTTCCTCGAACTTGATCTCGGTTTTGGTGGGGCTTATGTTGACGTCTATCGAATGGGGGTCGACCGTCAAGTACAGGAAATACGAGGGTGTAACCCCTTCAGGGACCATCTCCGCATAGGCGTTCATCACCGCTTTGTGGAAATAAGGGCTGCGGAAATAGCGGCCGTTGACGAAGAAAAACTGGTTCCCAAGGGTCTTACGCGCGCTTTCCGGCCGGCCCACGAAACCGCTTACCCGGACCAGCGAGGTCTGGACATCGATATCTACCAGCTCGCCCGTCACTCCCGCGCCCAGCAGGTCCTGGATGCGGTATTTAAGCGATTTGGCGGCCTTCAAGACGAAGACGTCGCGGCCGTTATGGGTCAGGGTAAATGCTACGTCGGGCCTTGTCAGCGCTACGTGGGTGAACTCTTCGATTATGTGTTTAAGCTCGACGTTGTCCGACTTAAGGAACTTTCGGCGGGCGGGGGTGTTGTAGAAAAGGTTGCGCACGGCGATCGAAGTGCCCACGGGCGCGCTGCACTCCGAGACCTCCGTGGCCCCGAAATTCCCTATCGTCACCTGCGTCCCGGTCTCGGCCTCTGCGCGCCTCGTCTTAAGCGTCACCTCCGCAACCGCAGCGATCGAAGCCAGCGCCTCGCCCCTGAAACCGAAGGTCATTATCTGCTCCAGGTCCTCGGCCTCCGCGATTTTCGAGGTAGCGTGGCGCTCGAAACAGAGCTGGGCGTCTTCCGCGTCCATCCCGCAGCCGTTGTCGATCACCTGGATCAGCGTCCTGCCGGCATCGGTCACGACTACCGTGACCTTTGTAGCCCCGGCGTCCAGCGCGTTCTCGGTCAGTTCCTTCACTACCGACGCGGGGCGTCCTACCACCTCTCCGGCGGCAATCATATTCGCAATTTGTGCGGGCAATACCTTAAGCTTTCCCATCTCTACGCGCGGATTATCTGGATCTGACCGTCCACGGCCACCTTAATTATCTGACTTGCCTTTCCCGTGCTGCCCTTTTCGAGCGCCGGGGAAACCGTATAATCTACCGCGGCCTTGATTTCGTCCGGGATTTCGGCGAACTTTTTGGGCGCCGGCTCGCCGGAGATATTGGCAGAGGTCGAAACGACCGGCCTGCCGAGCCTACGGCAAAGATCTACGCAGTCCTCATTCAGCGGGATACGGATCCCCACCGAGCCATCTTCAGCCACGGCGTTCGGGGCTACGCCCACTGCGTCGGGATAGATGATAGTCATCGGGGCGTCGTTGACCTCGACGAGCTGAATCGCCATCTGCGGTATCTCCTTTACATATCGGACGATCATATCCAGGTCTGCTGCCAGCAAGACTAGCGATTTCGCTTCGTCGCGGCGCTTGAGAGCGAATATCTTCGCTACTGCCTCGGCGTTTGTCGCGTCGCAGCCCAGCCCCCAAATTGTATCCGTGGGATAAAGTATTATTCCACCCGCCTTAAGAACTTTCGCGGCTTCGATTATAGTGTCTTTCATTTTATGAGCATATAGAATTTAAGGATATAGAACAGGATGGCGAAGACGAGCAAAAGGCCGACGATTCCTATTATCTGCTGCGCACGGTTGACATGGGAGCGGCTGCGACTGCCTTCGCGAAACGACCCGCGAATATAGTCGCCCGGCTTGTATGTTCCCTCTTCCTTCTCTTTTTCGGCAGTTCCGTCGACCTTGCCGAACATACGCTTGCGCTCCTCCGCTTTCTCATCGTAGTAGCGGGGAGTGTAGTGGAACACGCGATGTTCCTGATCGCCGAAGAAGTTGAAAAGTGCCATAGCTATTTCTTTTGAGGGGCGTGGCTGAAGGACCTGCGGGGGCCTTCCGCCTCACGCCAGTATTTTTCATCAAAATCCGAAGGATGTACGTAAGGTCCTTCGTGGTCTATACAGAACTGCAGATAAGTTATCGGCAGGCCCATCTCCAGGAACATTTTCTCGTAGAAAGTCTGGACTTCATAAACTACCGGATCGAGTTCTTTCCGGTTATTGTAAACATCCAGCGTACAGGCTCCTACCTTCAATCCGTTCTCCTTCACTACCGCTTTCGTGTACT
>JAEEGJ010018766.1_pt1 | contig 15368 bp, 15 predicted proteins | sample 8958761 | NCBI WGS metagenome assembly JAEEGJ01 (sample SAMN16246546, study PRJNA631951) | gut metagenome | biome: gut microbiome; feature: rumen; material: RS-attached | host: Bos | place: Iran: Karaj | collected 2018-10 | reverse complement strand
CCATGTCCGCCGCTGCCTCGTGGTTGCCGCAGAACAGATAGTTTTTGCGTCCAAGAGTGATGGGCCTGATCTCATTTTCAGCGAGGTTGTTGTCAAGCATGATCCTGCCGTCTTCCAGATAGTGCATCATGTTGCCCCATCTGGTATAGGCATAGGTGATGGCCTTTCCGGTCTCGGAGCTCTCGCTGTACTTGATGCCCTCGCTCTCCATCCAGGCCTTCATGGCCTCCATGACGGGCTTGGAAAACTGCCGGCGTTTCTCCTTTCTCTGGTCAAACGTGAGCTTCGCCTCGTCACACATGTGCTCTATTTTGTAGAGCTGCCGTATCTCACCCAGGGCATGTTCAGCCACGGGGCGGTTCTCGTCGAGCGCCTTGAGGAAATGTCTTCTGATATGAACCATGCAGTTGACAAGGGTCACGCCGGGGTTGGCCTTGAAGGCCGTCTCATAGCCCGCAAAACCGTCACACTGAAGATATCCTTTGAAGTTATGTTTGTTTGCCAGGTCCTCGATTACCGCTCCGGCCCTCGACCCCCGGTCGTAGTGGAAGATGACCAGGCGCTCCATCACCGCCCTCACCATCCAGAGGTATTCCCTCGCCGTCTTTTTCCTTGAGTGGTCTATCACGGGGGTGGTGGTCTCGTCGGCCTGGTTGTAGTCCGACCTCATCACCTCGGCCACCAGCACGTCGTAGAGGGGTCTGAGCAGTCCGGCCGTCTGCTTGAACCATCCGTCGACGGTGCTCTCCGTCAGACCTTTCAAGCCGAGATGGCGGTACTGCTGTATCTGGCGGTAGTAAGGCATGTGGTACTCGTATTTCTGAAGCAGTATCTCCGAGAGCAGGCTGGCTCCCGCGATGCCCTTGTTGACCGGCAGCAGGGGCATGGGGGCGATGAGCACGGAGGACTTGCCCGCAGGAGGCGTGGAGGTGCTGTCCTTCAGTCCCCATTTCTCGCGGATAATCTCCTTGATGTACAGTAGCCCCGGCCTGTGCTCCACTTGGCGCGTCACCTCCTCGCCGATCTTCCGGTAAAGATTCTCGTCGATGCCGTCGGGCCTGATGCGCACCCGCTCCAATACGGGCAGGTCCTCCAGCATGCGGCGCGTCCGGCGCTTCTGCCCCGGTGTCGGCTTCTCTTCTGCGGGAAGCTGACCGACAGCCCCGTCGCGCGCCTTGTCCGCCTGCATCGCCAAGTCGGAGAACTCGTCGGCGAAAAGGTCGGGGAAGACGGGGCCGGAGGAGAACCGCTTCTCGGACCTGCGGCCGAAGAGCTGGCGGTTCAGCCAAGCGACCTGAGCAGTGAGCTCCTTTATGCGGGCATTCAGGGAGTCGACCTCTTTCCTGTGGTTCTCGGACAATGCGGCGATAGAGGCGTTGAGCGTCTCTATCGTCTTGAGCAGCATTTCTCTATCATCCATTGTCCGTACCGTCTGATTATATTGCAAAGATACGAAAAATATCCTTAAACAAAGAATTTAAAGTGCTATAAAACACTAATAATCACTAAGTTGTGTAATAAAATACTATACCACGTATTCCCTGCGCTGCGCCCTCAGGCGTCTCAGACGCTGGCCGGGAGACTCCTGTATGCCCTCGACCATCACCACAAGGTCACGCCACTCCATCTGGTAGCTGTTGCTGCGCACGTCATACTCCGGCAGTTTGAAACGGCCGGCCTCAAGGCGTTTTACGTACATAACCATACCGCCGTCCTCCGCATGAAGCAGTTTCATCAGGCGGCGGCTGGACCCGATGAAGATGAACACGTCTCCGTTGCGGACATCGCTCCTCATCCTCTCATGAACAACGCCGCACAGGGAGCTGATTCCCTTGCGCATGTCCGTCCTGCCCGGACACAGAAAGTAGCGCATCGTATCGTTAAGGCAGAACATGGACGGGAAGGCTTTTGTCCAACAACACCATGAGCACGTCTTCGGAGCCGGGGCCGAAATGGGCCCGGAGGCCGTTGGGGAACAGCAGGGACACTCCCGAGGAAAAGGAATCCGTGAATGACGGAGGAGCGGAAGAAGGCTTCCTGAGAATGTCTATCGGGGCTATGTCTCGTACCGGAACATCAGGAGCGCAGAACTTCTTGCGCCAGTAGTTGTAGGTGGAATAACTGATACCTGCCTGCTGCAGGTACAACTTCAGGGTCAGTCCACTTGACTGGTGGGCCAACTGCAGATCAATGAACTCTTCTCGTGTCATAGGAAAAACTGTTGTAGTTGGGTGCAATATCGCACGGCAAAGGTACGAACCTACTACAACTGAATCAAGGTGTATTTCATCGAATGCTTACTGTGATCAAGCGTTTCGACTCCCTTCGCGAGATAACGGACTCCATGTTCCCCGAGGCGCGCAAGTTCACACATCTTGGCATAAGCATGATGCCCCGCCGCCACCAACGACAGCTTCATGCTCAAGCCTTCCAATTACGAAGCGGGAGACCTGCTGGCCATGGACAGGGCGTACATCGACTACGCCAAGTTTGAGGAGCTGACCAGGCGTGGAGTGACGTATGTAACGAAGATGAAGAAGAACCTCGTCTACACGGTGGAGAGCGACACGATGTACATGTCGCCGAAGGGGCTGATGGAGCACAGGGTGCAGCACGTCACTTTCACCAAGCGCGCCAAAGATGGAGAGGAGACCGTGCACCACGCAAGAATCGTCACATACGTTGACGTCAAGAAAACAAAAGCGAAATTGGTCTCGCTGTTGACCAACGACATGGAGATGGAGGCGGAGGAAATAGTGGAGATTTTCAGAAAACGCTGGGAAATTGAGCTGATATTCAAACAGTTAAAACAAAATTTCCCGTTGCGCTACTTCTATGGAGAGAGCGCCAATGCCATCAAGTTACAGATTTGGGTGACACTCATCGCCAACCTGCTGCTGATGGTCATGCAAAAGAGAATAAAAAGGACTTGGAGCTTCTCGGGGATGGCCACAATGTTCAGAATCATGCTCATGTACTATGTCAACTTCTACACGTTCTTCGAGGAGCCGGAAAAGGACTGGCTGACCATACTTGAGAAAGAAAAATCCATACCACCGGAACGCTCGTTTTTTGACTAAGGGGCTTACTTTTTGAAAAACGAATCCGCAATGCCTGTTTATCGGCACTGCGGACATGTGTTTTATCTGTTATTCATTTTTAGCGGACACCAATAAAAAAATTATGCTTGGCATTCCTTCCAATTTGGAGTTGAATGAGCATATGCACTGAGAATCAGGCCGTTTGGCATTGTCGGTATTTGTTGACGACTCGGTTTGGTTCAAACAAGTCGGGCCCTTCTCTCGCTGCTCATCCGGCCATAATGATGCAAGGCTGGCACCTATTTACGAAAAAAGAGCGGCACCTCACGGCGACGCCCTTTTCCCCAATTAAACTTATATAATACACTTCGGTTGTCATTCTCCCAGGCACATGCCACCACAACGGGTGGACATGACATGATAGTGCATATCGCAGCACAAGGGCACGGAGCAAAGCCCCGGCACTATCAGTTTTTGAAAATCAACGTTTGTGTCGCATACCCCTTACATCGAGAGGTGACGACAAGCCTGTGAAAGGCTTGAAAAGGCAGGTCTTCTGACTACACTCCCGCCAACTGGCGCCTTCCCGTCCAAATGGGCAGTGGCATCGTGCCAATGGCGATAAAGGAGTTCACAGCTGCGAGACAGTCGGGGACTTACACCCCGTTCCCTTTGCTAATCGCGTTAAGCGAACCTTATCGATGCAAAAATAGGGATTTTCCCCGAAACAACAAAATTTTTTGCCGAAAATTTGTTGGGCTCAGCAAAAGTCTATATCTTTGCAACGGATTGACGTCTCGGCGCTCCATTTTTTCAGTATTTCACTATTAACAATAACAACTTAACACTATTGCCTATCGGAACAACATTACTTAATTATCAACATATTTAAGGAATGGAATTATTGAATGAAATGACCGACGAACAGTTGGCATTGTCATACATCGACGGTAACAATAGGGCGTTTGATTTGTTGTTGTCAAGAACACAATCCAAACTCTTTACTTATATCATGTTCGTGGTCAGAGACCAGGACGTGGCCAACGATATCTTTCAAGAGACGTTCGTCAAGGTGATCGTGAAACTCAAGCAGAGGAAATACACCAACTCCGGGAAATTCTCAGCATGGCTTGTGAGGATAGCCCACAATGTCATCATGGACTGGTATCGCGAGCAGAAGTCGGAGAAAATCGTGGAGCCTACTGAGGACAACGACCTCTCCAACCTCGGGGGGAATGAGTTGCTCGACCTCAACGTGGAGAACCATTTCGTCAACGAACAAGTGCTCGCTGATGTGAAGAAGATGATGAACATGCTGCCACCATCGCAGCGCGAGGTGGTGTTCATGCGCTTCTATCAGGAGATGTCGTTCAAGGAAATCGCCGAGGCCACCAACGTGAGCATCAATACCGCCCTCGGGCGTATGCGGTATGCCATCCTCAATCTGCGGCGCATGGCGAAGCAACATTCCATGGTGCTGCAACTGGATTGACAGAACCGTCAGCATACAAGAATCCCCCATGCTCATCATTCGTAGCATGGGGGATTCTTCTTCTTACAATACTTTCAGACTGTGAATGGTGGCTATCGGGTCGGCAGCCTTGAATACATAACTGCCACTCACCAACACGTCGACACCGGCGGCCACCAGGCGGGGCGCCGTTTCCGACTGCACGCCGCCATCGACCTCGATTAGCGCGTGGCTGCCACTCTCGCTGATGAGGCGGCGAAGGCGTTTCACCTTCTCTATGGTGTGCTCAATGAACTTCTGTCCGCCAAAACCGGGGTTCACGCTCATCAGCAGCACCATGTCGACATCGCAGATGATGTCTTCGAGTAGGGAAACGGGAGAGGAGGGGTTGAGCGTCACGCCAGCCTTCATGCCTGAGCGGTGAATCTCTGCCACCGTGCGGTGAAGGTGGGTGCAGGCTTCATAGTGCACGTTCATCATCATGACGCCCAACTTCGCTGTGCGTGAGATATACTCCTCGGGGTGGACGGTCATGAAATGCACGTCGAGGGGCTTCTTGCAGATGGAAGCCACCGCCTCGAGCACAGGAAAGCCAAACGAGATGTTGGGCACGAAAACGCCGTCCATCACGTCAAGGTGAAGCCAGTCGGCCTCACTGCTGTTGAGCATGTCGATGCCATGCTGCAGGTTGGTGAAGTCGGCAGCCAATAACGATGGGGATACCAGTGTAGACATAATGTATCAGTTAAGGCAATACACGCCACTTTGCCCGTTCATGTCGATTACACGATAGGTGTAAGCAAATTCACGGATGAAGTTCAATGTGCGGGCAGAGGGTTGGAATTCTTCTTGGGTAAAAATTTTCATAGGCAAATCATTGATTGGTGTTTATCTTATTAACGATGCCTGTGCACGATTATTATATAAAAATGAAAAAATAATCACGTTCTTTTTGTTCTGCGCTCGACTTTTCGTAACTTTGCAAATCAAAAGAATAAACCCCGTTTTGCAATCCAAAAGAAGATAGGTCCGTTTCCGGTGTTTCCGGAAAAGCCGAATGGAAAGAAAACCAGATAATAGAATCAAAAGATATATGATAATTAAAGTATGCGGCTTGCGTGTAGCCCAGAATATACGCGAGGTGAGTGCACTCGATGTGGACTGGATAGGACTGGTGTTCTGGAAAGACAGTCCCAGGTTTGTGACACAGTACTCTTCAAGGGGAGGGTTCATCCCCGACTATACATCGATAGACTCTGAGGTTCCGACACTGGGTGGAAAACCCATCTTCAGATATCAAGAGAACAAGCCCAAGAGGGTGGGGGTATTCGTTGACGACATGCCCCAGAACATCGTCACGAGGGTGGCCAACTTCAAACTCGACTTTGTGCAGTTGCATGGCGAGGAGAGTCCGGTGATGATACAGAACCTCAGGGCGACACTTGAGCCCGACATCCGTAAAGGAGTGAAGATTATCAAGACCGTCAACGTGGAGCGTCCGGAGGATTTCGACAAGTGCAAGCCCTATCTCGGAGAGGTGGATTATTTCCTCTTCCACAACCAATGTGCACAAAAGGGTGGGTCGGGCGAGAAGTTCGACTGGGCCTTGCTCGATAGTTACAACCTTGATGTTCCCTTCCTCATCAGTGGAGGTATCGGTCCCGACGACGTGGAGGCAGTGAAAGCCATCAGCCATCCACAGTTTGCCGGCATCGATATCAACTCGAAGTTTGAGAGCGAAGTGGCAGTAAAAGATGTCGAGAAAGTGAAATCTTTTGTTGAAGCCTTGAGGGCATAGGCCGGAAAAGGTGATAAATGTGCGTCGATCATTCCATTTATGGATGTAAACACAATAAACCAGACTCCAGACAATCTCGACGGCAATGAGGGGAAAGACCTTGCCCCATGGTATGCCATCAGGCTGTTTTCCAACAGCCAGACCAAGGTTGGTGACTATTTCAAGGAGAATGGGCTTGAGTTCTTCATTCCCATGCAGTATCGTGACTACATGGATGAAAACGGGAAACACCGGAGGAAACTCAGGCCTGTGGTGAGCAACCTCATCTTTGTGAAGAAGTCGCTGCGCCAGCAAGCCATGGCAGAGTTGATTACCCATTGCCAATACAAGATGTCGGTCATCACCCGCGACCGCTCCACCCGCGACTATTACGAGATTCCCGCCAAACAGATGTTCGAGTTCCAGGCGATGTGCAATCCCGAGATAGAGATGAGGAAATACTTGAACGCCGAGGAGGCACGCCTCAAGGTTGGCACGCCGGTGCTGGTGAGCCACGGTCCGCTAAAAGGGCTTACGGGGCGTCTTGTCAGGCAAAACCACAAATACTTCCTCCTCAAGGAGGTGCCCGGCCTAGGCGTGATGCTGAAGGTCTCGAGATGGTGCTGCCAACCCATTGAAAGTTAAAATCATCTAGAATATCTAGAATATCTAGAAACTCTAGAATATCTAGATCATCTAGAACATCTAGTTATAAAAATCAGGCTTCAAGGGCGACCTTGAAGCCTGAATTTTTTTAAAACTCTGATGTAAAGTGAAACTTAATATGCTTGAAGTCTTCTTGCGCCATGCTCAGCACATAGCCGCTGTCGGCGAGAAACACGTCGCGCCCCTCACGGTCCTTGGCCATATATTGGTATTTGCGCTTCTTGAAGTTCTCCAGTTCCTTTTCATCGTCAGACTCAATCCAACAGGCTTTGTGTAAGTGGACGGGTTCCCAGCGGCAGCGCGCGTTGTACTCGTTTTCCAAGCGGTATTGGATGACCTCGAACTGCAACTGTCCCACTGTACCGATGATTTTCCGTCCGTTGAACTGGTTGACGAACAACTGTGCCACGCCTTCGTCCATCAATTGCTCGATGCCCTTGGCCAATTGTTTCGACCGCATCGGGTCGTCGTTCTCGATATATTTGAACATCTCGGGAGAGAACGATGGGAGACCGCGGAAATGCAGCAGTTCGCCCTCGGTCATGGTGTCGCCAATCTTGAAGATGCCGTTGTCGGGCAGTCCGATGATATCGCCGGGATAGGCCTCGTCGACCGTCGACTTGCGCTGTGCCATGAACTGGGTGGGCGAACTGAAGCGCAGCGTCTTGCCCAGGCGAACGTGGTAGTAGGGCTGGTTGCGCATGAACTTGCCGCTGCAAACCTTGCAGAAGGCGATGCACGAACGGTGGTTGGGGTCGATGTTGGCGGTGATTTTGAATACGAAACCGGTGAATTTCTCCTCTTCGGGACTCACCTCACGCTCCTCTGCCGTCGTGTTGCGAGGACAGGGGGCTATCTTCACGAAGCAGTTGAGCAGTTCCTGCACACCGAAATTGTTGAGCGCGCTGCCGAAGAACACCGGGGCGACAGTAGCCGAACGATAGTCGTCGACATCGAATGAGGGGTAGATGCCGTCGATGAGTTCCAGGTCGTCGCGCAGTTGACCGGCGTCTTGTGCGCCCACGCGCTCATCGAGTTGGCTGCTGTTGATGTCGATTTCCACCTTCTCTGTCACGCGCTGCTTGTCGGGGGTGAACAAGTCGAGTTTCTGTTCGTAGATGTTGTATACTCCCTTGAACTTCACACCTTGGTTGATGGGCCAGGAGAGAGGGCGTACCTGTATCTGCAGTTCCTTCTCCAACTCATCGAGCAGGTCGAAGGGGTCGCGGCCCTCACGGTCCATCTTATTGATGAAGATGATGACAGGCGTGTTGCGCATACGGCAGACGTTCATCAACTTGCGTGTCTGGGTTTCCACACCCTTTGCGCCGTCCACCACGATGATGGCGGAGTCGACGGCGGTGAGGGTGCGGTAGGTGTCTTCGGCGAAGTCCTGGTGACCGGGAGTGTCGAGGATATTCACCTTGTAGCCATCATAGTCGAATTCCATCACCGACGTGGAGACCGAGATGCCACGTTGCTTCTCGATGTCCATCCAGTCGGAGGTGGCAGTCTTGCGTATCTTGTTGCTCTTTACCGCGCCAGCCACTTGTATCTGGCCGCCGAAGAGCAGGAACTTCTCAGTGAGGGTGGTCTTGCCGGCATCGGGATGCGAGATGATGGCAAAGGTGCGCCGGCGTTCTATTTCTTGATTCATTGTTGTAAAAGGATTGAGAGGCACTGGCGGAGGGACTCTTCCCAATGGGGAATCTCCAGACCGTAGGCCTGTTTGATTTTTGTCTTGTCGAGGATGGAATAAAGAGGACGGGTGGCTGCCGTGGGGTATTCGGAGGTGTGCAGCGGACGGACATCGCAGGTGGTGATGCCGGCGATGCGGTGGATGGCCTTAGTGAAGTCATACCAACTCGTCACGCCCTCGTTGGTGTAGTGGAAAATGCCCGGTTGCACGCCCTGCTCGATGATGGTCATGATGGCAGAAGCCAGGTCGCGGGCATAGGTAGGGGTGCCCACTTGGTCGAACACCACGCCGAGGGAGGACTTCTCTTTGCCCAGTCGGAGCATGGTCTTCACGAAATTCTTGCCAAACAAACTGTAGAGCCAGGCGGTGCGGATAACCATCGCGCGGCGGCAGAACTTCGTCACGCCCAACTCTGCTGCCAGTTTGGTGCTGCCATAGACACTGTCGGGCGACGGGGTGTCGTCTTCTACATACGGGCGGTGCGACTTGCCGTTGAACACGTAGTCGGTGGAGATTTGTATCATCCATCCTCCGCGCTTGTCAATGGCGGCGGCAAGGTAGGCAGGGGCTATCGTGTTGAGGGTGGTGCATTTCTCGCGCTCGCTTTCCGACAAGTCGACGGCAGTGAAGGCGGCACAGTTCACTATGCCGTCAATCTGATGGGTAGCCACGAAGTCGTCTACTGCAGCCTGGTCGGTGATGTCGAGTTCGCCGACATCGGTGTTGAAAAACGTGTGATGGCCGAAGGAGGGCTCCATGAGGCGGAGTTCGCTGCCCAACTGGCCGTTGCATCCGGTGATGAGGATATTCATTCTGTGATGGATTATGGTAGGTGAATGACCAGAGGTATCAGTCGAATTCCAGTCCCTCGGTCTTGTCTTTCAGATAATAGTCGGAGAGCATGCCCATCAGCGTGCTGATTTCCTGTACGGCATGGTTGGTGTCGGGAGAGACTTCACGCTGCTGAAGCCGCAGCAGCATCACGCCATAGAGGGCGTTGAGGCAGGTCTCCACCTCGCTGGCATCGTGGTCGCTGCCACGCTTGCGCAGTTCCACGATGAAGGGCAGCACCTTGTAGTATTCGGCACGGTAGAAGGGGAAGCGGGCACTGTCGAGCAGACGGGCATGGAGTTCGGTAAGGTCTTGCACCACAATCTTGTTGATTTGCAAGTGGCCTTGCTCGCGGCAGCCCTCCTGGGTGAGCATCCTGATGAGGTTGCCATACCAGTCGATGAGTTCTTCCTTGTCTTCCTCGCTGTAGTCGAAGCGCGACACATACTCGCGGCGTATCTTCGACAGGTTGCAGCCATAGGCACGTATAAGGTCCTCTACCTGCCACATGTAGAGCACGTATTCGGCAATGCTTTTCTTACGTAATTCTTTTGCGATAAACATAATGGTAAATGATAAACTACGGCCTTGGGGGAAACGGCTTCAATGGCATGGCGTGCCCACTCAGTAACTGAAGGAGAAGAGGTTGAACACCGTGCCGAAGAGGATGATGACGGAGATGGCTATCACCAGCGCACCAATGAGTTTGTTGATCAGGATGATGCCGTAGTTCTGGAAACTGCTCCTGATCTTGTCGACAAGCCACGTGAGGCCATACCACCAGAGGATGGCACCCGCCACAATGCTCAGATAGCCTATCGCCACGACGAAAGGCTGGCCGGGGATAATGAACGCAAACTGCGCGAAACAGGCCATGAAGAGCAAGATGATGAGGGGATTGGAGACGGTCACCAGAAAGGCGGTGACGCCATTGTGGATGAGCGTGCCTTTCACGTTGCCGCTCTGGTGCATGTTCTTCGTGGGGTTGGAACGGTAACTGATGATGCCGAAGGTGAGCAGCATCAGGCTTCCCAGCAACTGCAGGTAGAAGCGGTAGGCGCTGTTGTTGACGATGTCCATGACGAAACTCATGCCCACACCGGTGATGAGCGCATAGAACAAGTCGCTTGCCGTGGCCCCTATGCCCGTGACGAATCCATACCAGCGCCCCTTGTTCAGCGTGCGCTGGACACACAAGATGCCCACCGGCCCCATGGGAGCCGACACAACCACCCCGATAATCAGTCCCTTGACTATGGTGTCTACAACGTCGATATGGAATGCAATAGGCATATCGTTTGCAAAATTGCTAAAAAAATGTGAAAGCCACAAATTTTGCGTGTAAAACTTTGTAGGCTGAGCGATTTTTAATATCTTTGCTTCCCGAACACATGAAAGACATTTCAAATTTATATTTATCACCATAAACCATACAGACATGAATACACAGGAAACGATTAAGCCTTATGTGATAGGCTTGGACTTGGGAGGCACCAACTCTGTCTTCGGCATTGTGGACAGCAGGGGTGACATCAAAGCCACCACTGCCATCAAGACACAGGGCTATGAGAAAGTGGAGGAATATGTTGACGCGGCTGTGGAAGCCCTCAATGTGATTGTGGAACAAGTGGGCGGCATCGACCTCATCAAGGCCATGGGCATCGGAGCCCCCAACGGAAACTATTATAATGGAACCATAGAGTTCGCGCCCAACCTTTCGTGGGGGCACGACGGCGTAGTGCCACTCGCCAAACTCTTCAGCGACAAACTCGGCATTCCCGTGGCACTGACCAACGACGCCAACGCCGCCGCCATCGGTGAGATGATTTATGGCGTGGCAAGAGGTATGAAAAACTTCATTGTCATCACCCTCGGAACAGGTGTAGGCTCGGGTATCGTCATCAACGGACAACTCGTTTATGGATGCGACGGCTTCGCCGGTGAACTCGGTCATGTCATCATGAAGCGCGAGAACGGCAGGATTTGTGGCTGCGGCAGGAAAGGATGCCTCGAGGCCTATTGCTCCGCCACGGGTGTGGCACGGTCGGCACGCGAGTTGCTGCATACCACCGACAGACCTTCGCTGCTCAGGGAGATGAAGGCCGAAGACATCACGTCGCTCGACGTGTCGATTGCTGCAGGAAAGGGTGATGAACTCGCCAAGGAGGTGTTTGAGTTCACTGGCGAGATGCTCGGTGCAGCATGCGCCGACTTCGCCGCTTTCTCATCGCCAGAGGCATTCATCTTCTTCGGAGGACTGGTGAAGGCAGGCGACCTCATCATGGACCCCATCAAGCGGGGATATGACAAGAATGTGCTGCCCATCTTCCGCGGAAAGGCAAAATTCCTCATCAGCGGGCTCGACGGAGCCTCGGCAGCCGTCCTTGGCGCCTCGGCTATCGGATGGGAAATCTAACAAATCAGACAGGCGCCCGCTGAGGGCGCCTTCTCTTTGCCGCTCTATGCCGAATAATCATCCAACATGGTGATGCAAAGACACAGAGGATTTCTTTGTGTCGCTGTGTTGACAGTTCAATCACGATATGAGCAATTACGAAAAAGACATCAAGACTGCCGTCGAGGTAATGCGTAAGGGAGGGGTTATCCTCTATCCCACCGATACGGTGTGGGGCATAGGCTGCGATGCCACCAATGCCGCCGCCGTGGAGAAGGTATACCAAATCAAGCGGCGGCAAGACTCCAAGGCGATGATATGCCTCGTTGACAGCGACGCAAGGCTGCAGCGCTACGTCAGGCAAGTGCCCGCGGTGGCGTGGGACGTGATAGAGTTGGCCACTGCGCCCCTCACCGTTATCCTCGACGGGGCGGTGAACCTGGCACCCAACCTCATTGCCGAGGATGGGTCGGTGGCGATGAGGGTGACCGGTGAGCCCTTCTCAAAGGAGTTGTGCTACAGGTTTCAGAAACCCATCGTCTCGACCAGCGCCAACATCAGCGGGATGCCGCCGGCCTCCAACTACTGCGACATCGACCCGGAACTTCTCGAGGCCGTCGACTATGTGTGCACGTCGCGCCGACAGGAGAAGAAACCCCATACACCCTCTTCCATCATCAGAATCAAGGGCAACGGTGAGGTGACCATCGTGAGAAAATGACAGTATATAGATAAGATGCAGGAAACGACTACAGAGACAAGGACGGGCTTCTTTGAGCGGCTCAACGAATGGAGGAAGCCATACGTGGCCGACAGGCAGTTCATGCTCTTGCTCAGTTTTTTCGTGGGACTGTTGGCTGCCGTTGCCGCCTTCGTGCTCCACTGGCTCATCGACGAGATACAACTGCTGCTCACAGCAGGGTTCAATTTCAGGTCGTACAACTGGTTGTACCTCGTGTTTCCCGTGGTGGGCATCTTCCTCACGTCGCTCTTCGTGAGGTATGTGGTGAGAGACGACATCAGCCATGGCATCACCCGCATCCTCTATGCCATCAGCAGGAAGAAGAGCCGACTGCAGGGGCACCACTGCTGGAGTTCGGTCATCGCTTCGGCACTCACCATCGGGTTTGGAGGGAGCGTGGGGGCAGAGGCACCCATCGTGCTCACCGGTTCGGCCATAGGAAGTAACCTTGGTCAGGCGTTCCGACTCGACAGGCAGACACTTATGGTGCTCGTGGGGTGTGGCGCGTCGGCGGCGATAGCGGGCATCTTCAAGGCCCCCATAGCCGGACTGGTATTTACCATCGAGGTGCTCATGGTCGACCTCACCATGGCATCGTTGCTGCCCATTCTCATCTCCTGTGTCACAGCCACCTGCTTCACCTATATCTTGGTGGGGAGTGATTCGCTTTTTCACTTCACCCTCGACTCTGCATGGCTCGTGGAAAGAGTGCCGGCAACAATACTCCTCGGCATTTTCTGCGGACTGGTGAGCCTCTATTTCATCAGGGTGATGACGGCCTGCGAGGGGGTATTCGCCAAGATGCGCAACAAACCCTATTTCAAGTTGGCTCTGGGAGGCGTGGTGCTGAGTTGCCTCATCTTCCTTTTCCCGGCTCTCTATGGCGAGGGCTACAACAGCATCAACATCCTCATCAACGGACGGACGGAGGCCGACTGGGACATGGTGCTCAACAACTCGCTCTTCTACGGCCATGGCAACCTTTTGCTGGTATATATCGGTTTGGTACTCGCCACCAAGGTGATTGCCACCTCTGCCACCAACGGAGGAGGAGGCTGTGGCGGTACGTTTGCGCCTTCGCTCTTCATCGGGGCATTCGCGGGCTTCTTCTTCTCAAGGCTTTGGAACGTCAATGGTATCAGCATCTACCTGCCGGAGAAGAACTTCGCCCTGCTGGGCATGGCGGGCGTGATGGCTGGCGTGATGCACGCCCCGCTCACGGGCATCTTCCTCATTGCCGAGATTACCGGGGGCTACCAGATGTTTATCCCGCTGATGATTGTCAGCATCTGTGCCTACCTTACCATCATCGTCTTCGAACCCCACAGCATCTATGGCATGAGACTTGCCAGGGAGGGGAAACTCATCACCCATCACACCGACAAGGCCGTGCTCACCCTGATGAGTCTGGAGAGCATCATCGACAGGCATTTTACTGCTGTGGATGCCGAGATGCCATTGGGCAAGTTGGTCAACGTCATCAGCATGAGTACCTCCACCTTCCTGCCCGTGCTCGACGATGCCGGCAACCTGCTCGGCGAGGTAGACCTGACAAAGATACGCAATGTGATGTTCCGTACCGAACTGTATGGCCATTTCACCGTGTCGCAACTCATGACACCACCCGCAGGCACCCTGGGGGTGGACGACCCCATGGAAGACGTGATGCACGTATTTGACAAGACGAATGCCGCCGCCTTGCCTGTGGTCACCCCCGACGGACACCTTATAGGATATATCAGTCGCACGCGCATGTATGCCACCTACCGGAAGATGGTGGCCGATATGTCGCAGGAATGAGCGAAAGTGAAACATGACAACAAGGAGATCAACGATATGACACGCGAACAACTGAGAATCGTTTTCATGGGTACGCCCGAGTTTGCCGTCGCCACGCTGCGGCGGCTGGTAGACAATGGCTATCATGTGGTGGCAGTGGTCACGCAGCCCGACAAACCTGTAGGCCGCCATGGCAGTGTGCTCCAGGCTCCCGAGGTGAAGAAATATGCCTTGGAGAAGGGTATCCCGGTGCTGCAGCCGGAGAAGATGAAAGACCCTGCCTTCGTGGAGCAACTCCGGGCGTTTGAGGCCGACGTGCAGGTGGTGGTGGCTTTCCGCATGTTGCCCGAAGTGGTGTGGGATATGCCGCGGATGGGTACGTTCAACGTGCATGCCGCCCTGCTTCCGCAATACAGGGGGGCGGCGCCCATCAACTGGGCCATCATCAATGGCGAGACGCAGACGGGGGTGACTACCTTCTTCCTCGACCATGACATCGACACGGGGAAGGTGATTCTCCGACGCACGTTCGACATCCCCGACGAGGCAGACGTGGAATATGTTTACAACGGACTGATGGAACTTGGCGCGCAGGCAGCCACCGACACTCTCGATATGCTGATAGCGGGCGACGGGCATGTGGAGGCTCTCCCCCAGGAACAACTCACCGAAGGGAATGAACCCTTGAAGGCTGCTCCCAAGATTTTCAAGGAAACGTGTCGCATCGACTGGACCAAGACAGCCAAGCAGGTCTATGACTTCGTGAGGGGACTGAGTCCCGTACCGGGCGCATGGACCACCCTGAGGCATATGGATGGGAGTGAGCCACAGGTGGTGAAGATATACCACACCACAAAAGTCAATGATGCGGCCGACGGGGAATGTCCCGGCAGGTTGTGGGTGGAGAAAAACAAACTCTATGTGGCTACAGGTGAGGGAGTGCTCAGCATCGACGAACTGCAATTGG
>JAEEGJ010018764.1_pt1 | contig 15368 bp, 14 predicted proteins | sample 8958761 | NCBI WGS metagenome assembly JAEEGJ01 (sample SAMN16246546, study PRJNA631951) | gut metagenome | biome: gut microbiome; feature: rumen; material: RS-attached | host: Bos | place: Iran: Karaj | collected 2018-10 | reverse complement strand
CGACATGAATTTCCGTAACGCCCTTGCACTGGATGAGTACCTTCACCGTTTCATGAACTTTCCGATCTTCCACACTGATGAGCACAAATGCCGTGACCATGATTTCCCCTTTGTTTATATCTGTTGACTGTTTACATCTTTCGTGATTTTCAGCAATGTATCCGAATCCGCATTCCGCACCAATTCCGGAAGCATCCCCTGAATGGCCATGCGATCAGATTTGACCAGTAGCACACCAAGCACGCCTGATATCGTAACTATCCTTGCCGCAGTTGGTTCCAAATCCTCTGGAGTCGTTACCATATTGGCGGCCAGCGTCGCCGCCGCGTCTGCCAACGCCGCATCTTTGGCGACGACCGTCGCCAAATCACAGGCCCCCATGCTCATGGAATGCCCCATCGTGCCAGACGAGGAGCAAATCGCCAACGGCGTATCATCTGCTTCGACATGAAACGCAAGGCCATTGAACGGACTGTTCGGCCCCGCATGGATGCCGATAATCAGCGGACTACACACGGCGGCGAAGATGTCGCCGCCGTTTTCAACAATGACATCGTCTTCTCCCGCATTGACGGCCGCCTCCGCGGCATATTGCGCAATGGCCCCCGCCACGGCGGCCATCGGCCCTACGCCGACATCCATGCCAGCTTGGCACATGCGTACTGCTATCTCCGGAGCGTCCGCCAGCGGACGCAGCGGCACAAGCGAAGTCTTGAACTCCGGTTGCCGCACGATATAATCCTCCAGAATCGTCCGCTGGCGGATGATTTCATCCGTCATCCGCAGGACATCGCGGCAGCACAGCCGGAAGTTGCTGTCTTTATATGTAAATTTATGGAAAACGCGCTTGTTTTTCACAATTATCGAAAACCATCAGAAAACCGTGGAACACGCTTTCATCGGGCAGTTGTCAACGCATTTACCGCATGCGATGCACAACTTGTCGTCGAAAGCGATCTTGCGCGTTTTCAAATCTGCGACATGCAAGGCTCCAGCCTTGCAATGCGAAATGCAATTTCCACAATGATTACACAGAGCTTCATCCCGCACGACGCCTTTTTTGACCGAATTGATGGCGATGCCCAACGACGCGACATATTCGACACCCTTTTTGATCGAGCCTGCCTCGCCCTTCACATCCAAAACCATGTAGCCTTCGCCTTCACTCGTCACCAACGCCCGGAAGATGTTTACCTCCAGATCATAATCCTTCACCAGTTTGTAGATGATTGGCGTATCTCCCTTGGTCACAGGAAAGTGAAGGAAATATTTTTGTGTGATAATCATGTTGATTCGAGCTCCTGACCGTTGTTATTTCTTGATGTTCAACGGCTTCATGCCCTGTTTGACAGGTAGTTGAGCCAGCGGCTGCGACAGCAGGAACGTGCCGTCCTTAATCTCGGCCTTCAGTATCTCACAGATTTCCAATGCCTTGTAATAGGACGACAGGGAGCTGGTCACGATTTTCTTCCCCATAAAATCAACACAGCCCGAACGAAGCTGCTCGTAATTGACGGAGCCAAGCACGTTTCCTGTCCGTTGCGGATAGTCCGTACTGTAGTCGATGACCTGCGCCTGAATGTCGCGGTCGCGAACTGCCAAATGCTTGGCGACACGTTCGTTCAGTACAGGAATCGGAATACCCACGCCCAACGCCAGTGACGCACCGTAGCCGACGAACGAACAGCCGCGAACGAATTCCGGCCGCATTTTCTTCAAATCACCCGTCAACGCCAGCGTGCCTGCGCCTTCCGCAGGAACGTCATTCTCCGTGCGCAGGCAGGTCGGGCAATGCTGCGTTCCTTCTGAAAACACATGGCCACGCGCGCCCGCCAGCCAAACGACGGAACCGACGCCAATCGTCTCATATAGCGGATCGTTCAGCAACGGCGAAAGTTGGCAGGCGGAGCAATAGGACATGTTGCCCATGTTCGGCTCCAGCTGCCCAAGATAAGTGTAAAGCCGTTTGTCCGAACAATTTACCGCCACATTATAGTTCTGATAGCAGTTGCGTGGATTGACCATGATGGCTTGGTTCAAATCATCCAACGTGATGCGTGTGCGCAAATCACGACGTGGATATTCCTGCGTGCCATATGAATACGCGATCAGTTCAACGGATTCACCTTTGACAAGCTTTTCGATGACATGGCCGCCACCGAATTCGAATTTGCCAGGAAACTTTGAATTGACAGGATCACGGTCTGGAACCTGCGTCGCGCCAAGATAGCAATCGACGGCGGCGATTCCCGAATAGGCCATCACACCGTCAAGCCAGCATTGCGTAATGCGAATTTTCGGTTTGCTGTGGCCGAAATTCAGGAAAACGCCAGAGGAGCACATCGGGCCGAACGTCGCCGTCGTTACGACATCGATTTCCTTCGCCGCCTTACGGACGCCGTATTTGTCGATGTAGTCCTTCATCTCCTCCGCAGTCAGCACAACGGCTTTTCCGCTCGCGATCTTGTCATTGATCTGGTTATACGTTTTCATGCTTATCCTGCAAACTCCTGCTGTCTAAAAAGCGATTGACGACTATAAGCCGGATTCTGTCCGCCTGGCCAAGCCAGACTGTACGACCATTCATCTAAGCGACCGATACCCGGAACTTCAGCCACCCTTGCGGGCGGCGCGGTACGGGCCGCACCTTCGTTCCCTATTTGGTCTTGCACCGGAAGGGGTTTACCCTGCCACTGCGGTTACCCGTCAGCGCGGTGGGCTCTTACCCCACCATTTCACCCTTACCGACCATTCAGCCGGCGGTTTGTTTTCTGTGGCACTTTCCTAGACGCGGAATGTCGTCCGCGCCCTCCGTCTTTTCAAACGGACTTCCCGCCCTTTGGTGTCCGGACTTTCCTCCCTCCGAAGAGAGCGGCCGTCCATCGCCAATCACAATCTAATTAATGTAACCAGTTTCCATTCCCTTTCAAAAAATCCACCCTATGAAAAACGGCGGCGAACTCCCACAGGAAGAATCGCCGCCTTGTGATGATTCAGAAATTCCGCTTCTTCGGCATGAAGGCGTCCAGTAGCAGGACGATTTCCTGCTTGAGACGCTTGCGCGGAACAACACGATCGATAAATCCATGATCCAAAAGGAATTCTGCCGTCTGGAAACCTGGCGGCAATTCAGACTGTGTTGTGTTTTTGATGACGCGTGGGCCCGCAAAGCAAATCATCGCCTTTGGCTCCGCAAGAATGACATCGCCTAACGAGGCGAAACTCGCCGTCACGCCACCAGTCGTTGGATTCGTTAAAAGCGCGATGTACGGCAGTCCGGCCTCGTCGTGGCGCATGAGTGCTCCAGACGTTTTCGCCATCTGCATGAGGCTCAAGGCACCTTCCTGCATGCGCGCCCCGCCGCTTGCCGTCACAATCAAAAGCGGAAGCCGCCGCGCTGTTGCTGTTTCAATCAGACGCGTAATCTTCTCACCGACTGCGGATCCCATGCTCGCGCCCATGAAACGGAAATCCATGACCGCAATGCAGACAGGATGGTCGCCAATGCAACCCGTCCCGCAGACGACCGCCTCGTCAAGTCCCGTCTTTCCACGGGATTCTACAAGTTTCTTCGCATAGCTGCCGTCATTGCCGAAGTTCAGAAAATCGACGGATCTCACATTCGCGTCCATCTCTTCAAACGTGCCAAAATCTACCAGCAGTGCAATCCGCTGATCCGCGCTCAACGGATGATGATAGCCGCAATGCGGGCAGACTTGGAAATTGCAATCCAGCGTCCGTTGGCTCAATTCCTCTTCGCAGTTTTTGCATTTCACTGTCTTACCGGCCGGAATGTCCGATGTGACGGATTCTATCGGTATTTGAATTTTTTCTTCAGTTTTTTCCATATCCATGATATCCAGATGGTTATCTTTTTTTATCACAAATCACGAGCGACAGTCAGCACGCAAACTGATGTCGCCCCGCCGTCTAACAGGGCTTCCGTAGCGGCCTTCAACGTCGATCCTGTCGTGAAGACATCGTCCAGAAGAAGCAATCGACGCCCTGCCGGACTGGTCTTGCACACGAAGGCGCGACGGACGTTGCGTCGTCGTTCCTCGCGATTCATCTTCGCTTGCTGCCGTGTACGGCGCGTTCGTCGCAGGCAAGTGATTTTCGGTATTCCAAGCTGCTTGGCCAGCAGACTGGCCAGAATGTCTGTTTGGTTGTAACCGCGTGTCAGGCGGCGAAACCAATGCAACGGCACGGGTACGATCCCGTCCACATATTCATTTCCGCCATATGTCCGCCAGGCATCCGCAAGACTTTCCGCCAGAAACGGCGCCAAATGAAGGCCACCGCGGTATTTGAATTCATGAATCCAATGCCGCGCCTTCCCTTCGAAAGGAAACGCAGAAACCGCAAGCCTCCAAGGCCTGTCATCATCCTCCAGCTGGCATTGGCGGCATTCGTCCAGCAAGCCGTCCGCAGGCCCGCCGCAACGTGGGCAACGTCGCTCTGGTAGCGCGGCACATTCGTCCAGACACTCTGCGCACATCTCTTCTTCCGCCGACAACAACGCCTGTCCGCAGCCCGGACAGACCTTCGGAGCCAGAAAATCCAAGATGGACGACAGGATTTTCACCACGACGCCATTATCCGTTTTTCTTTTCCAACAAGACGACGGCGATGGCGGATAGCGCCTCTCCCGCGCCGAGCGAATCCAGTTTCTCATGCGTCTTCGCTTTCACGGAAACGCAAGTTATGTCACATCCAAACAGAGCCGCCAACGAAGAGCGAATCGCTTCTTTGTAGGCCATCAGCTTCGGCCGTTCCGCGATGATCGTGCAATCTAGATTGACCAGACGCCACGCCGCCACGCGTTCATCCTCCAAAACACGCCGTAGCAACATCTTGCTATCCGCACCGCGCCATGTCTCGTCCGTATCCGGAAACCAGCCGCCGATATCTCCCAATGCCAACGCACCTAGCACGGCGTCGATGATAGCGTGCAACAACGCATCAGCATCTGAATGTCCCACCAGACCGATTGGCGACGGGATGCGTACACCGCCCAGCCAGAGTTCACGCCCTTCAGCCAAGCGATGGATGTCATATCCTTGTCCTATACGCAAATCCATGATGTTCAAGGTGTTAGTTCGGCTATGGCAGCGATGATCTGGCGTGCGGCATCATCCGTAGCCTGCCTGTAGGCGGCCTGCAAAGGTACTTCGCGATCATGCATGCGGGGGATGTCGCCCTGCCCGATGAACGTATGTTCATAGGTGGGACTGTCGGGATGGACAGGCTGGTCAAGGTTATATGCTTTCACCTTCACCGTCAGTTCCACGCGGTTCAAAACCGTCTGGTAGGCTTGGTTCTTGTCATCACGGCTCTTCTTGTCTCGTACTTCCGCACGGGCGATGGACAGATTACGGACGGATACAAGCTCAATATCCAAATTATAATGGATATCGTTTTTGGCCGCTCTGCCGTGGACGCTAGGTGTTACACTGATCTGCTCCTTAAGAGCCATGTCAAATTGACGCGCCAACGAAGGCTCGTGAGTCTTGTTCGTCAAGACAACTTCGTCAAATGCGACCGAACGGCCGCCGGGCACCCCGACATGATAGCAGCCAGCCATTACCAGCAGGCTTGTCAATGCAATCAATATTCTTTTCATATCTCCAATCACTAATCACTGGCCACTAACTACCGGCCGCGCTGGAGCGCAGCCCTCCCAACCATTTACCGGCGGCGGTTCTTTTCCATCAGTTCCTTAAGCCGTTTCTGCTCTTCTTCCAGAAGCTTCGGATCGTTCTTTAACATCCGTGCGTTGCGTTCACGAGCACGTTTTAGCTCTTCTTCCGCCTCGCGACGAGACTCTTCTAGCTTCTTTCGATCCTGCACGACCAACTGGACATGCTCGCCAGGCTTCACCTGTCCGCTCGTCTCCAGTACTTTTCCTTCGGCTTGCTGACGAGCCTTCTCAATACGAGACCGCTCTTCATCTTCCTGTTTGGCACGTTGTTTGGCGGCTTTGTCAGCTTCGCGACGGAGGTTTTCCTGACGCTTTTGCTCTTCCTTCTGGCGTTCCTTCCGCTCTTCCTCAAGACGTTTCAGACGCGCCTTCTCCTCCTTTTCTTTCGCGCGGGCTGCTTCCCTTTCACGCTCCGCCTGCAATTTGGCGGCTTTTTCCGCGGCTTTCTTGCGTTCCGCTTCTTCAATCTTACGCTGTTTCTCCACTCGCTTTTCGGCCTCTTGGCGTTCTTTTTCCTGTTCTTTCAACCGTTTCGCCTTTTCGGCCTCCTGACGTTCCTTCAATTCTCTTTCCTGCTTGATGCGTTCCGCCTCTTTTCTGGCCTTTTCGCGTTCCAAAGCCTTCGGATCTTGCGTAGTAGCAGGCGCTGGTTTCGGCTGAACAGTCAGTGTGGGTTTGGCTGGTTGGGCAGGCTGTGTCGGTTTGGGCTGCACCGTCGGCGCAGGTTTGGCTGGTTGGGCAGGTTGTGTCGGTTTGAGCTGCACTGTCGGCGCGGGTTTGGCTGGCGGCGCAGGCTTGGATGGCTTCGGAGGAATGATAACGGCTTTTTCGTTCTGCTCTTCTAATGCACGTAGCTCCGGATTGGTCTTCAGAAGACGGCGGGCCTCCTTGGCGGCATTCGAATCTGGATATTTCATGATGACGTCATGCATGTAGCGGCGGGCCGCTGATGGACGGCGATGGGCGGGCAACAGATAGAACTGACCATTCTTCAGAAGGCGATTCGCCTCTTCGGCCTCCGCGTCACGGCAGAGTCTTTTCAAATCTTTGGCCAACGGATTGTCCGGATTGCTTTCAAGAACAATGTTCGCCTCACGGACAGCGGCCCGCAGTTTCGCACCGTCGCCGTCACCGTTCTTGCTCAGCTTCAGGAAAAGCAACGCCAGTTTGGCGCGGACATCCCAATTGCCAGGCTCCTGCCGCAGAATCGCCTGATAGACGACAACCGCTTCTTCGCCGCGACCACTGCCTTCCAATAGTTCCGCCAGACGAAGACGGTCTTTCAATGTCACCTGCACCGCGGGCGCTTCACGAATAATCAATTCATAGATTTGGATGCCGGTGTCCTTATCCTTAATGCCAAGGAACGTGCCGTCGCCGACGATAAACCATTCGGCCAGCTGCCGAAGTTGCTCAACCACATGTTCATATGGGACATACAACGGGTAATTTTCCAACAGGTTCGTGTATTCTTCCAACGCCCGATGGCCTTTTTTCGCCTGCATCAGGCAGTCTGCGCCGCGAAGCAGATACGCCGCGCTGCGGGCGCGGTTCTTCTCATAGCGTGCCATCCGGCGGTAGATTTTGGCGGCTTCGACATAGTCTTCCTTGACCATCGCCGCCTGTGCCTCCAATTTCATCGCACGAAGCTTCTCAAACAACGCAAAGCCAGACAGTTCGTCTTCTTCGCCGCCTTCCGCAAAGACACTCCACGGCAAGATGGTCGCCATCGCCGCGAACAAAAAAACAATCATCCAATGTGTATTTTTCATCTGTAAACCCTGTTCAGTTATTAGCCAAACGACAAAAGTATGTTATTATACAATGTATTTGGCGTAAATCCACCAAAACCACCGACAACTCGCTTATTTTTCATTCAAAGGAGATAATATTATGAAAACTTCAGGCGTCATTTGTTCCATGCCGAAGGAAAAATTCGGCTATTTCGGCTGGCCGTCCATCGCTCGACAGGAAGACGGGACGCTGATCGTCGCCGCCTCCGGTTTCCGCAATCAGCATGTCTGCCCATGGGGCCGCACCGTCGTCTGCAAAAGCCATGACGACGGCGCCACATGGACTGCTCCGATCATCGTCAACAACACACCGTTGGACGACCGCGATGCGGGCGTCATCTCCCTTGGCGGACAACGACTTGCATTGACATGGTTTACATCCAATACCATCTTCTATTATCAGAAATTCAAGAATTCCGAAACAGGGTGGGACGAACCTCGTAAGGAGATGGGAGTCGTCATGGACACATGGACAGACGGCATGATCAACCACTATATCGGCTCATGGATCCGCGTCAGCCCCGATGGCGAATATTGGGGCGAGCCGTTTCAAGCTCCCGTCAACACGCCCCACGGCTTCATCGTCTTGAAGAACGGCGGTTGGTTCTATCTCGGTAAGAAGTGGGACATGGATGTCAATGGCATCAAGACTCTCCACAAACACAACACGCCCATCCAAGCCGCCGTCTCATACGACGAAGGCCAGAATTGGACGCTCCTTGGAACCGTCCCATTGCCGAAAGGCGTCGTCAATGACGAATGCCACGAACCGCATGTCGTTGAATTGGATGATGGTACATTGCTTGGCGCCGTTCGCGTCCACAATCCCTTCACGTCGATGATTACCCGCTCGACGGACGGTGGCAAGACATGGTCCGTCATGGAATCCATCGGCGCGGCTGGTTCCCCGCCGCATCTCCTGAAACATTCCTCCGGTGCCATTGTCATGGTCTATGGCTATCGTGCACAGCCCTTCGGCGAACGCGCAAAAGTCTCCAATGATGGCGGCAAGACATGGAGCGACGAAATCATTCTCCGCGACGACGCCCCCAGCGGCGACCTCGGCTATCCCGCCTCCGTCGAACTGCCAAACGGCGACATTCTTACTATTTATTATCAGCAGGCCAACGCAGGCGAGAAGACCTCCCTCCTCTGGACCCGCTGGAGCCTTTGATATTCGTAAATCATTATGAAATCCACTATATACGAACCTGCTAAAAACATAGAAGTCCTTGGAACGTATGATGTTGTCGTGGTCGGCGGCGGCATCGCGGGCGTGTCGGCGGCGTTGGCCGCCGCGCGGGCGGGCTCCAAAGTCTGCCTGCTGGAGAAATTCTGCGCACTCGGCGGACTGGCGACCATCGGCAACGTTGTCATCTACCTGCCGCTCTGCGACGGCAAAGGTCATCAAGTCTCCGGCGGCATTTGCGAAGAACTCATCAAACTGTCCGTCGATGACGAGCCGAAGGAACGTCCGAATCTGCGCATCGGGCCGATTCCCGCCTGCTGGGCGAAAGGCGGCGACGCAGAAGAGCGCAAGAAGCGCCGCTACCAGACTGGTTTCAATCCTGTCACGTTCATGTATAAGTTGGAACGTCTTCTACTGAAGAACCACGTGAAAATCTATTACGACACACGGTTCTGCACCGTTTTGAAAGAAGGCAACAACATCAAAGCCGTTGTCGTCGAATCGAAAGGCGGACGGCAGGCTTTGCTGACGCAGACCGTCGTCGATGCATCAGGCGATGCGGATGTCGTTTACGCGGCTGGCGACAAGACTGTCTCAATCGGCGGAAATGTCCGTAGCTGTTGGTATTACATCATCGAAGACGGCCAGCCGAAGCTCTGCCCGTGGTCGCAGCGTTTTTCCGCCACGAAATCGTTTCCGGAGAACGGCCGCACGTTCCGCGGCGATTCCGCCGACCAGGTCACCGCGCAGGTTTTGGAATCCCGCCATTTCTCCATGCTGGACTTGCAGAAACGCCGTGAGGCCAAGCCCGAAAGCGACATCTATCCCATCATGACGACTACCATGCCAACGCATCGCATGACGCGCCGTCTCGCCGGAAAAGTCACGCTGCGCGTTACGGACGACCACCGTTGGTTCGACGACACGCTCGGCATGACAGGCGACTGGCGAAAGGCCGGCCCGATCTTCTGCATCCCTCTCCGCGCCATTGCCACGACGAAGACTACAAATCTCATCACCGCAGGACGTTGCATCTCCTCCATTGGCGACACATGGGATGTTACCCGTGTCATTCCAACATGCGCCGTTTCCGGCGAAGCCGCAGGCGCCGCCGCCGCCTTCCTCGCAAACGACCAAAACGCGACATCCTTCTTTGATCTCGACATCAAAGCGTTGCAGAACTATCTGAAACGCAAGCATGTCATCATTGATAAAATGCTAGTTGAAAATTGACATATTACTTTTTTCCCAATATATCCAAATTATTTGAAAAAGGAAATGAATTATGAAACGTCTGATGGTTTTTAATCTTGCTCTTCTTTCAGTCTCCCTATTAGCTGAACCCGCGCAATTGAAGCTCGTTGGCGATTTCAATGTAAAAGTCGCATACAATGGAAAAAAAGGCGTCGTCCGCATTGAGCAGCCGTCGCCTTTTGTCGTTGCCAATGAACACCATGCGACATTGGCCGACTATCGTCCGAACGCCGGCGGCTGGATGCGCGGCACGAAGCCCATCGGCATCACGGCGCAGGAATGCACAACGCGCAACGCCCTGAAGGTCGAAACGTTGAAAGTCAAATCCTCCGATCAGGCGGATGCCATCATTTATGAAAACGGCAAAGACTATCAGCTGACGCCGGATTGGGGCACCGTCGGCCGTCTGCCGAACGGTCGTATTCAGGCCAATCAGCCTGTTTATTTTGACTACACCTACGTCAAACTGCGCATCGATGCCATCGTTTTGACGAAGGATGGCGAATTCGCCGTCCGCACAGGCGTGCCGCATCAGGCAAATCCGTCGCAAGCAGAACTGAAAGATGGCGATATTCGTCTCGCCAACATTTGGATCAACGGTTGCATCCCGAAGCTGACTGACGAAAATCTCCTTCCTATTCTCGAAACGGAATTCCCCAAAGAGCTCCGTCCTGCTCCGCATGTTGCAGAAAAACTCATCCCGAAAACCTATGCCAAATTAAAAAATGGCGAAAAAGTAAAAATTCTCGCGTGGGGCGACAGCGTGACTGTCGGTACATTCGTTCCAGACTGGCAGCACAACCGTTGGCAGAACCAGTTCGTCGAACGCCTTCAGAAACTGTTCCCGAAAGCGGAGATCGAACTCGTCACGGAAGCGTGGGGCGGCTACAACACGGCCAGTTATCTCGCCCAGCCCGCCGGCCAGATCCACAACTACAACGAAACCGTTCTCGCCGTCAAGCCCGATCTCGTTATTTCTGAATTCGTCAATGACGCAGGCCTGAACGAACAGACCGTCTATGAACGTTATGGCAAGTTCCTCAACGATTTTACCGCCATCGGTGCCGAATGGATCATCCTCACGCCCCACTACGTCCGCCCGGACTGGATGGGACTGACCTCCGAAAAGAATATCGACAACGATCCGCGCGGCTATGTCGTTGCTCTTCGTAAGTTCGCAAAAGAGAAGAACATCGCGTTGGCAGATGCCGCCATGCGCTATGGCCGTCTCTGGCGGCAGGGCATCCCCTACTCCAGCCTCATGATGAACGCCATCAATCATCCCAACCCCTTCGGCATGAAGCAGTTCGCAGATGCCCTCATCGATCTTTTCTAAACAACGGCGACCATCATGCAAACTGTCAAATTCTGCGCTTTCGCTGATATCCACTATTATCCGGGCGTGTTTCCGCGCGATTCATGGGAATGGCTCGACCGCATTCTCGCCCACGCGGAATGGGAGAACGTCGATTTCATTATCCATTGTGGCGATTTCACCCACACGCCCTTGAAATGCATCGACTACGTCAATCACTACAACGATTTCAAAATTCCGACATACCATACGATCGGCAACCATGACGACGACGGGAATCCGCACGAAGTCACGCTCCAATGCTATCGCATGGAACGCGGATATTATCATTTCGACAAAAACGGATTCCGTTTTATCATCTTGGATCCCAACTACTTCAAGCATGACGGAGAATACATTCATTTCTCCAGCAGCAATTACTACAAATTCAACGACGAACGCGACTGGATACCGCCAGACCAGCTTGAATGGTTCCGCGACACTGTCGAAACCTCCCCCTATCCGTGCGTCTGCTTCTCCCATGAAAGCTACGAGCGTGAAAACCACGGCATCCACAATCAGGACGATGTCAAGGCCATCATCAACCAGGCCAACGCCCGCCATCCAGGCCGCGTCCGCCTCTGCATCAACGGCCACTACCATCGTGATTTCCTCCGCATTCTCGACAACGTCATCTACTTCGAGCTCAACTCCGCCAACTACGAATGGGTCAGCAAGAAGCATGATCAATATCCGCCGGAGATTCTCAACCGCTGGCGGTTGGCCTGCAATACGGTCATGTTCAACGATCCCGTCCATGCCATCATCACCTTATCTGAAGACGGTCGGATTAAGATCGACGGCATGCAAAGCTCGCTGTTCATGGGTGTTACACGCGAAATGACAGGCAATCCGAAATTCGACGCGCATAGCCGCCCGACGACCGCCAATGTTCAATCCATTGATTTGAAGATGAACTACTGACAACTATTGGATTTGGCCGCTCAATGCAGTAATTCAGCGTAACGGCATAGAATCCACAGCAGACAGACCTTTGCAATTGCAAAGGTCTGTTTTTTATTTATCGTCTTTTCCAGATCTAAATGGTTCAGCCAAAATGTCTGCAGCCAGATAAAACGCATCCGTGAAATACCGCATAAAGAGCCGTCGCGGCTCTTGAATGATGCGGTATATCCATTCCATGCCTATTTTCTGCACCCACAGCGGTGCCCGGCGGACGCGTCCACTGACAAAATTAAACGATCCCCCCAACCCGATGGCCACCATGCCCACCAACCTTGAGGCATTACGATCGACAAAAAGCTCCTGCTTGGGGCAACCTAAACCAACCAACAAGATGTCCGTATGTGCTTCAGTGATTTCACGGCACATAACTTCCTCTTCAGCAAGCTGATTCTCATTAGGAGAAAGCGCCACGCGAGGACAGGAACATCCTGCTACCTGCAGCGCAGGATAACGACGTTGCAGCTCAGCAATGGCTAGTTTGGTGCTTTCTTCTTCTCCTCCAAAGAAATACACACGCAAGCCTTGGTTAGCAGCCGCTTCCACAATATCAAATATCAAGTCGGAACCAGCAACACGCTCTGGAAGCCTAGGCCCGAAAATTCGGCTGAGAACGACCAATGGCGCACCATCCGCCACCACCAGCGGCGCAGCATTGATTATTGGCAGAAGCTGCGGATAACGATGTCGCGCAATGATGAGAATCTGTACATTGACCGTTACAATCAGCTGTGCCGGAAGATGGTCTTCACGAGCTTTACGGCCGAGTGCAAGTAGTCGTTCTAACGCTTGGGGCCGTGTGACTGCATCGAAACGGATTCCAAGCAGTTTCCGTTGATTCATCGTGTCATCTCCTTTTTGCCGATGGCATTTTCGTAAAGCTGCACGATTTCAGCAGCATGGCGGTTCCAGTCAAATTGCGCGGCACGGTCGTGACCAGCAGCGATAAGTTGTTCTCGTATGCCATCATGATTTTCCAAAATCTTTTGCATGGCGTCACGGATAGCATCAATGTCTTCTGGCGGGAAGAGCAATGCTGCATCCTTTCCGATTTCCCCCAAAGAGGAATTGTCAGAGCAGCAACATGGGCAACCATAGTGCATCGCTTCAACTAACGACAAACCAAATCCCTCAAAGCAAGATGGAAAAACATAAAGTGATGCGGATCGATACGCTTCGGGCATTTGAGCGGATGGAACGAATCCAGTAAATAAGATATTGTCACGCAATGGTGAATGCTGGACATATTCCTCCAGAACCTCAGCCTTCTTCCATGGCGAACCAACCATTACCAGCTTGTGCTGTTCGGCCAGCTCGCGAGGAAGCCGTTCGTAGGCTTGGATAAGCCTCAGATGATTTTTGCCAGGATGTTCCAAACGAGACACATAGAGGATGTATCCGCCTTTTGTCAGACCATGGTTCGCCAAAAAGCCCGGCTCATCTGTCGGTGATAGTGTCAATCCATTGTAAATAACGCCAATGCGATCGGTAGAAATTTTCCAATACTCTTCTATGTCTTTTTGTGTAGATTGGCTTATCGCCACGACACGTGTCGCTCCTTGGCGTACCCATCGCGCCAAAACATGGTTTAAATAAAAATTCCGCCAGTTGTCGTATTTTCCTCGCACATGGCATTGCGCTAAATCATGAACAGTGCCAATAACCGGTATGGGACTGCTGGCAGGAAAGCGCCTATTTGCTGCTGTAACCAGACAAAAATCATATCCTCCATGGCGTAACAGTTTGGGAAGGCAAAATATATGGTACAGAATCGAACCGATTGCTCCAGCAGCCCAAGAAGGCGCCTCGACGATTTTACTCCCTTTGAAACTCGGGACATCTTCTGCGGTTATCGCCACTGTCACATCATGGCCTGCCTGCTCCAATGCATGGACGACATTCAATGTATAGACAGAAATGCCTGAACGCCCGTGGTCAAACGGCATGGCATCAACAAGTATTTGTTTGCTGTTACTCATATTTGTGTCTTGGAAATTTTCTCAATCAAATCCGCTATATTTTTCAGAAAACGCGACAACGAGAACTGCTCCATGGCGTAATCACGAGCATTGCGTCCCAAACGGGCGCAAAGTGCAGGATCATCCAATAATTGTCCAACCGCTGACGCAAAAGCCGCCACATCGCCTGGCGGCACAATCAGGCCAGTCTCGCCTGGCTTCATCCATGAACGGACACCGCCAAGTTCAGATGCGACAACAGGAACGGCATTGGCGGCGGCCTCCGCCCCAACCAAACCGAAAGGCTCCTGCCAGCGGAACGGCAACAGCAATATGTCACAACGGGAATACCATTCCTGTGGAGCAACAAAGCCAGGCATTTCAACATACAGACCTGTTGCCGCCATGATATTCTCAAGCATCCCACGATCAGGGCCGTCTCCTGCTATAAATGCTTGGAATTTCTTGCCTTGCTTTTTTAATTCTTGAAGCGTGGCCAGAAAGACATCCGCCCCCTTCCCACGAAGAAGTTGCCCCACAAAACCGATACAGGGCGGTTCATTTTTGAAATGCGTGGAATCAGGCAGACGACAGTCGGAAGGAAGATGGATTGCAGGCGGCAGAACAGTAATGCAAGAAGCATCGAATCCATTGCGCATTAGATTCTTACGCATGAAATCTGAAAGCACGACTAGATGCGGGATCTGCCGGGCAAGTTTGAATCGCATATTGAATTTCACGAATGTCTGATGAAGCATGGCGTAAAGTCCGTTCGTCCAGTGGCGTGGCGAAACCAACGAACCGCACAAGCCGCAACGTAACGGCGAATAGGCACGCGAACAATTTGACCGACCAAATGGCGTGTAATAATATCGCCGTGGGCAATAAAGGTCATGATCATGGACTGTCAGTGCGACGCGGGAGCCATAGTGCGCCATGACCTGCGCAACTATGGTTTCATCCCATATGCGGTGGATCATGACCAAAGCAGGCTCCCCCGACAACTGTTCCAAATCAGTGGAAGTGGTATGAAACACAGAAAGATAGCGTTCAGGTTCACGAGTTTTGTCGCGAAACAGCAACTCCAGGCGATATCCCTCTTCACGCAACCATTGGGCGACTTGGAAGACGTACTGTTCAATGCCACCCATAAAAC
>JAEEGJ010018763.1_pt1 | contig 15370 bp, 17 predicted proteins | sample 8958761 | NCBI WGS metagenome assembly JAEEGJ01 (sample SAMN16246546, study PRJNA631951) | gut metagenome | biome: gut microbiome; feature: rumen; material: RS-attached | host: Bos | place: Iran: Karaj | collected 2018-10 | reverse complement strand
AGCAGCCTCACTCCCGGCACTTCATATGTCGCCAAGGTCCGCACCGTCTGCGGTGACGGCCAGTACAGCGACTTCGTCAGCACCAGCTTCACCACCCAGTCCGTCGGTATCAACGAGGTCGAAGGCGCCACCTGCGCCATCTTCCCCAACCCCACCAGCGGAAGCACCACCATCACCGTCACAGGTGTGAATGGCAAGGTGAAGATTGCCGTAGTTGACATGAACGGCCGCGAGGTAGCATCTGAAACCCTCGACTGCTCTGGCGACTGCGCCAAGACCATGGATGTCGACCGCCTCGCACAAGGTGCCTACTTCGTACGCATCACTGCCGAGAACGTCAGCATGGTCCGCAAGCTGATAGTTCGGTGAAAATAGTGACCTGTGAACTGTGATCAGTGACACGATAGCGCTCGTATCACAGGTCACTGGTCACAGGTCACTAGTAATCGGAATACTCCGATTACTCCGAATATTCCGATTAGTCTGAATAATCCGATTAGTCTGAATAATCCGACTACTCTGAAAATTCTCTAACAATTTGCCCCCGCAACCACTTTAGGTTACGGGGGTAAATTTTCCTTTTTCACCTCCCCCTGAGTCCAGTGTGAATCCAGTGTGCGTCCAGTGTGAATCTGAAGTGAATCCAGAGTGCGTCCAGTGTGCCTTCCCCCATTCTCCGCTATATGTCAGTTTCTTTTTCAGTCCTTCGGCGTTTCCCCAATGGAGAACACTAGGTATATCCAACGAAAAACCACTTTCCATGACCCTACCCCACCCCAAAGGCACCCACACCCCACCTCGTATGACAAAGGGAAATAATCACCCACCCATACACAATAAATATCGTTTTATTTAGTTATCATAACTTATAAAACGAAACATTCTACAGAGATGAAGTGCAGCATTCCCAAAGGTACACGCGACTTCCTGCCTCTCGAAATGGCACGTCGCAATTACATATTCGACACTATCCGCGAGGTGTTTAAGGCTTTCTCATTCGAGCCTATAGAGACTCCTTCGCTTGAGAACCTTTCCACCCTGATGGGCAAGTATGGAGAGGAAGGCGACAAACTCCTCTTCAAAGTACTCAACTCAGGCGACTTCATGGAAGGAGTAGACTTCAACCAAGACTATCACAAGGTGGCCCCACGCATCTGCGACCGCGGCCTGCGCTACGACCTAACTGTGCCGTTTGCCCGCTTCGTGGTGCAACACCGCGACCAGCTCACCTTCCCCTTCCGTCGCTACCAATTGCAACCCGTTTGGCGTGCCGACCGCCCACAGAAAGGCCGCTACCGCGAGTTCTACCAATGTGATGCCGACATGATTGGCAGCACCTCGCTGCTCAACGAGCTAGAGCTGGTACAAATGATCGATATGGTGTTCCAGAAACTCGACATCGAGGTAACGCTGAAGATAAACAACCGCAAGGTGTTGGCTGGCATTGCCGAACATATCGGCGCTCCCGATAAGCTGGTGGACATCACCGTGGCCATCGACAAGTTGGACAAGATAGGCATAGAGAATGTGCGAGCCGAGTTGCGCGAGCGCGGCCTCGACGACAGCCAGATAGCTGCCCTCGACCCCGTGTTTGCTCTTACGGGTACCGCAGCAGAGAAGCTGGAACAGCTGACCTCCCTGTTTGCCGACAACGAGGTGGGCAGCAAGGGTGTGGCTGAACTGAAGGAACTGTTTGGCTATATCGAGCAGGTGAAGCCTCGCTGCGAGGTGGAACTCGACCTTACGTTGGCGCGTGGTTTGAACTACTATACCGGAGCCATCTTTGAGGTGAAGGCGCACCATGTGAGCATCGGAAGCATCACGGGTGGTGGCCGCTACGACAACCTGACGGGCATCTTTGGCATGCCCGACGTGAGCGGCGTGGGTATATCGTTTGGTGCAGACCGCATCTACGACGTGCTGACCGAGTTGGATAAATTCCCTGCCAACTTGGGGCAGTCGGCACAGGTGCTATTTATCAACTTCGGTGCTGAAAGTATACCCTACTGCATTGGCTGTGCTGCAAAACTGCGGAGCGCCGGTGTGAGCACACTGGTTTATCCCGACCCCGTCAAGATGAAGAAGCAGATGGACTATGCCAACCGTTGCCACGTGTCGTACGTGGTGTTCGTTGGCGAGAATGAGATTGCCGCCAACCAAATCACCGTCAAAAACATGGAGACTGGCGAACAGCAGAGTATGACCGTTGAGGAATTGATGTCAAAGTTTACTGAAAAGTAGCCATGAAAAAGCATCTATCATTTTGTCTGTTAATGGTTGCATTGCTGGGGGTCACGGCACGGGCGCAGGACACGGTGCGGGTGACGGTACGCGACACGGTGACCGTGGTGCGACACGACACCGTGACGCTGCGAGTTGTGGACAGCAGTGCCCTCCGCCTTTTGCAGGACAAGTTGCAACTGGCCGAGGAGAAAGACCAATTTTACAAAAGCATCCTGTCCAACTCGGGGATTGACAAGAACAAGCTGGAAGCCGACCGCGACCACTACCGCCACATTGTCGACTCGTTGCAAGCCCAAGTTCGTCAATGTGAGTTGGACAATGTGCGCAAGGAAGAGGCCAACAAATATCTAGCCCAAAGGGCGAAAGATGCCGAAGGGAAGGTGGCAGAAGCAACCAACAAGAAAAAGAAAGTGCGTGCCATACAGGGTATCGCCATGCGTTTCTACCGCACGCCCAACTGGGAAGTGCGCCTGCAGCCAGCAGCAGAGACCGGCACTTATAACAAAGTGTTGCGCAACCGCAACGCGGGCAACATAGAGTTTGATTTTGTCACAGGCGCTTCAGTCATGCTTTGGGATTTAACCAAGTATTTCAACAAGGACCATGAGTCGCGTCAGATAGGTGAAACCAATATCAAGACTCCAGAGTTACGCAAGTTCGATCAGGACTTTGCATACGATGTGGGTATCTATGTCGGCTTTGGCGGCAGCAACCTATTCAAGAACTTCTACGTGGGGCCTTCGTTCCGCTTTGTAGACTTTTTCTATCTGACGGTGGGATTCAACGTGGCAGAGTACACCGTGCTGCATTCCGACCTTAGCGAGGGTGACATAATCGGTGCCTCGCAGACTATCGACGACGTCACCGCCAAGGCCTGGCTGATGAAACCCTTCGTGGCACTTAGCATTGACCTGGACTTCCTGTCGTATATCAAGAAATAATCCGAGTTCACAGAGCTCTCCGAGAACTCGGAGAAAGAATCGCTAACAGAAAGAGGTGTCCCCCCGACTATGTGGAGGACACCTCTTTTAGTTGAAGTCAATAGAATTATTTATTGAAATAACGGTTTAGAAGACCTTCGAGGGCTTTGCCGTGGCGGGCTTCGTCGCGAGCCATTTCGTGGACGGTGTCGTGGATAGCGTCGAGGTTGAGAGCTTTGGCGCGTTTGGCGAGGTCGGTCTTTCCAGCGGTGGCACCGTACTCAGCATCCACACGCATTTTCAGGTTCTGTGCGGTGCTGTCGGTGAGCACTTCACCCAACAATTCGGCAAACTTTGCGGCGTGTTCGGCCTCCTCAAAAGCGGCCTTCTCCCAGTAGAGACCCACTTCGGGGTAACCCTCACGATGAGCCACGCGGGCCATGGCCAGGTACATACCTACCTCTTTGCACTCGCCTTCGAAGTTCATGCGCAGGTCGGCCTTGATGTCTTCGGGGGCATCCTTTGCCACGCCGACGATATGCTCAGCAGCCCAAGTCTTGATGTCCTCTTTCACTTCTTGCATTTGCTTGCCACAGATGGGGCACTTCTCGGGCATTTCTTCGCCTTCATAAACATAGCCGCACACGGGGCAGATGAATTTTTTCTTCATGGTGTTCTTTGTATTTTAGGATTAATAATTGTTGTTATCAATTAAGGCTATTACCGTGTTGACAAAATTGCGAGTGGGAGCTGATAATGAGCGGACCTCAGTTTCGCTAATATCGTAGTAGCAGTTGTAATCTGCTTTCAATCGTAATTGCATCATGCGAGAGAGAAAGCTGCCATATTGCATGTCAATGATTCCAGTTTTTACGAAATGAGAACTAAACTGAGTAATCATACCTTTATGTGTAGTACTATTAATACCACTGTGAACAAACAAAGCCTGTGTTGCATGATAACAGGCATAGTATTGGCGGTTGGCAGCCAAGTCCCAATGACCTAGGGAGAGCATCTCCTCGGACTGGGTCAGGTGACGCTTTGCTCGTTCGATTTCTCGTTGTACTAACAGCTGTTTCTGTTCGGGAGTCATGGCTGCAAAAGATTAATGCCGTCAGTGGAAACATTCTCGTAGAATGGAGTTGCATTGTAACTCTGCCATTCATTTACCGTATAGAGGATAGGGTTAATCTCCTCGTCCATTTCGCAGCCGAGTAGGACAAGAGGGTAGCCTACATTATCATAGTCGGCTTGGGTAAGGGTCTCTTTGTCGAGAATCCACAAGATATCCCAGTCAGAATTAGGGTGAGCGTCACCTCTGGCACGCGAGCCAAAAAGGATTGCCATACTGCGGGGAGGAGCTATTCTCCTAACCGTATCGCGGATAGACTGTATTTTCTGACTGTCATTCATGTGGTATTATCTGGTCTATTTTAGAATGCAAAGATACTACTTTTTTATGACATGGAGAAAAATATTTTTTCTCCTTGGGGAAAAACAGCTGTTTTCCTATGGAAGATGTAACTATTTTGCAGAATATCGACTACAGCGAATAGTCTTTTTTCCACAAGCAGTGGAGCAATGTGGCAGTTATGGCGGTAAGGACGCTAAGGGCTACAATGGTGCTAACGGTGAGTAAAAGTGAAAGGTTGTCGACTAGCCAGACCATAAAATGAGGCACTTGAGGGGAACCCGATACAAATAGGGGGTGTAGTAGCAGGTAAACTGTCAATACTACGCCAGTGACGCTTCCAGAGACAAAGGCTACTATCATGTGGCTTCGGTCACGCCGACGTTCGGCCTCATAGTAATGCTTGGCAGATTCGATGGTTTCCAGCCGGTTGCTCAGGCGGGACATGTATTCCTCGCCGTCGCCCAAGTCGGGATGATAATCGGCAAGCATTTGGGTAAAATTATTGTTTCTTTTCATGGCTTCAGTATTTGGCGTAAACGTGTTAGTCCTCGGTGCAATTGCTGGCGCACCGCCACGGGATTGCTGTGGGTGATGGTGGCGATGTCCTTGATGCTGTAGCCTTCTATGTGGTAGAGCAGTGTGGCGGCGCGGACCCGCTGGGGCAGTTGGTCAATGGCGCGGTATAGTGCTTCATAGCGGAAAGCCGCGTCGGCGGTATAGTCAGAAATATCTGAGAGTTCCGAATTGTCCGATACTTCCGATAACCGTTCTAGTCGTGGACGTTTGGCATGGTCGAGCAGGGTGCGGTAGGCTATCTTGAAAAGCCAGGTGCGGAACTTGTACTGTTCGTCAAACCTTTCGGAGGCGAGCCACGCCTTGACGAAAGCCTCCTGCGCGATGTCCTCCGCCTCCATACGGTCGCCGCCACACAGGGCAAGCAGGAACCGCCTCAATGGCTCCTGCTCGGCTGTTGCCAGCTCGATGAATCTCTCGCGTGTCATTGCCCTGCCTAATTAATCATCAATCACAAATTGCTTTTCGCTTTTCGTTCCTCGGCTTCAATCTCGGCTTGTAAGGCACGTTTACCAATGAAGTAGTAGACTAGGAAGGCCACCCCCGCCGCCATTATAATTAAGCCTATAGCTAGGAAATCAGCATCGAGATATTCTCTGGCTCCTGTGCAATACTCGACGATTACTGCGATGACGAGACCCAAGCCTGCCAAGCTACAGAGTATGCCCAACAACAGCTTGCCGAGCAAGCGTTCCTTGATGCTTTTCTTCGGTTCGTTGATGCTCCTGATAAGCTCTTCGGGCAGAGAACCTTCATTCTTTTCCAAGGCAGTGATGATTATCTGAGTCCGTTTGTTTGTGGCGTTCACTTTGTGGCGATAGACGAATAGTGCTATCCAGATGGGTAATGATAATAACAGCACGGCGGCGATTAAACCAGTAAGGTCGTCTATGCCCCAAGGATACATGGTGAGTAAAACTGACATTGTGTTCATGACATTTACGTTTTATAGGTTATACATCTTGTTTGTTTCTTGAACCGGGTTTGCCTATTAAACGATCGGGGTGTTCCAAATGTGACATTGTCCGCAAAAAAAAGCCTCGCCGTGTTGGCAAGGCTCCTTTTCATTCATCGATTGTCATTAGTCTAGTACTAAGCTGGGGGCGCTGTAGGTGCGGCCTGCTAGCTCTTGGTTGAGCATGTAGAGGCTCTTGGGGTCGGTGCCGAAGAGCTCCATCTTGGTAATCATGTCGCGGGCGTTGGTCTCTTCTTCACCCTGCTCCTTGACGAACCAGTCGAGGAACTGCATGGTACGGAAGTCCTTCACCTTGTAGGCGGCATCGTAGATGGTGTGGATGCTGGCGGTGACATACTCTTCGTGTTCTAGACCGGCTTTCAGCACATCCATGTCGGTCTTAAAGACCTTGTCGGGCTTGGCGATGGCGTCGAGGGTCACGGGGCAGTCGTTGTTCTGCATGTATTGGTAGAACAGCATGGCGTGGTCGCGCTCTTCCTGTGCCTGAATCATGTACCAGTTGGCGAAGCCATTAAGGCCGCGACCTTGGAAATAGTTGTTCATGTCCAGATAGAGATAAGCGGAGTAGAGCTCCTTGTTGATTTGATCGTTAAGCAGATCGGCTACTTTTTTGTTAATCATAGTATTGCTGTTTTAAAATTTATTATTGTTTCTGTTTTATCTTCATTAACTCTGATTGCAGTTGTTCAAACACATAACCTGGGCTCTGATAGTAGTAGGTTGACAGTGGGTCATTCAGCACTCGGAATGTCTGAGAGTTGTACACCATGTCAAACGCCTCATGCAGTGGTGTGCCCGTCTTTTCCATCAACATACGCACCAAATCGGAGACTATGGCCTCCACCATATATTGGAATTCCTCTTTCGTGACTGTCATATTCTTTTGAGTTTGGTGATGGCAGCCTCAGTGCAAAATGCGTACTGGAATGTTTCTCCTTTATGGTATAGGATGTTCTCCATAAACTGCTCAAAAGTTAGCCTGTGACGGCGGTAGTCGCGAATCTGGAGACCTATATAGTCGTTGGCAATAGGCCCATATACGATGTCAAAATCATGCTGAAAGTCTTGCTGCTCGTCACGGTTGTTATAAACAAACTCAGCCCATTCGCGACTATAGTGAGGAAACGTCATCACTGATAAACTGGCGCAGGACTCTTCGTCATATTCAAATGCTGTCACTACAGCGGTCCCTCCGAACTGAATAGTCTTGGCATCAGCCATCTTCTGAGCCTGTTCTTCCTCAGCAGAAAGATAGAATGCCCGACCAAAGTCTTTGTACCGTTTCGACTTTGTAAGGTCTATACAACCAATTTTTATGTTTGAACCATGATAGAGTATCATGCCAGCGTCCCTCCTTTCCGGCGACAGAAAGCCGCCATGCCGTCCACCATATCGCGAAATGAGAGGGTATGCAAGATGTCATAATTCTCCTCAAACATTTCCACACCGCCATAACTATTGATATAGCGGTAGGCATCAACTGTTGACAGGTGAAATCTCTCGGCAAACTCGCTTATCAATGCCACAAGAAAGTCAATCTTATGTATAGTTAACTCTGACATGTTCGATTAAGGCTTTTCAAAACATAACGTCCTCTGTTGGGTTTTATTGTATGACTAATAGGTTTTCAGTCTATTTTGACAAAGTCGGCCTTGCCGTGCTTGCACCAGGGACACACAAAGTCGTCTGGCACCTCGTCGCCCTCGTACACATATCCGCACGTCTGGCACACCCAGCGGGTCGTTCCCGTGCTGCCCGATGGGGCAGGGGTAGCGGGCTGGGGCTTGATATGCTTGTGGTAGTAGGCGTAGGTCAGCGACGGGTCGTTGCTCAACTGTACTGCCTCAGTCACTTCGGCAATAATCATTGTGTGTGTGCCGAGGTCCACGGCGTGCTTCATCAATCCACTGATGTAAGCGTTGGTGTAGCGCGGTATGTACAAGATGCCGTTGGCACTGCGCATCTCCACTTCGCACTGCTCGAATTTATTCACGTCGCGTCCGCTTTGGAAGCCGAAATGCTTGAACACCTCAAAAGGGGCATGCTCCGTCAGCAGCGACACGTTGAACTGCCCCGTACGCATAATCATGTCGTGCGTGTAGTTCTGCTTGTTTATGGTAATCATGATTTGCAACGGGGTGTCCGTCACCTGCTGGCATACGTTGATGATGCAGCCGTTGTCTTTGTCGCCTTCGCGGGCGGTGAGCACATACAGGCCGTAGCCTATGCTGTGTAATGCGGTGGGGTTAAGCGTATTCATGGCGGTGGGTATTATTGCAGTTCGTAATTAAAGTTGGCAACTATTAGGTCGGCTAGGGTATTGAGGTCTGCCAGTTGCTCCTCTTTCATTGCCGATTTGAGGCTGATGTTCTCGCCCAGCACGATAATTTCCTTCATCTGTTCCAAGATGGTGCGTATATGCTTGCCGCTCTGGGCCGCCCAGGTGCCGTTCTCGATGATGGCCACCATGCGGCGTTGCCAGCTGTGTGCCTTCAGGTCCAGCAGCAGGTTCTCCATCGGGGTGTAGATGCCGGCGTTGTAGGTGGAGGAAGCCAGCACCACATGGCTGTAGCGGAAGCACTCGCTCACCAGTTGGCTGACGTGTGTGTGGCTGGCATCGTACATGGCTATGCCCTTGATGCCACGCTCTGCCAGCAGGCTTGCCATCTTCTCTGCTGCTGCTGCGGTGTGTCCGTAGATACTGCCGTAGATGATGACAACACCCTGCTCTTCGGGCTCGTATTTGCTCCAAGTGTCGTACTTGCCGATAAAATAGCCGAGGTTTTCTCTCCAGATGGGGCCGTGCAGTGGGCATATCATCTGAATGTCGAGTGTGCCGGCCTTTTTAAGCACCGACTGCACCTGCACGCCATACTTGCCCACGATGTTGATGTAGTAGCGGCGAGCCTCATCCAAGCAGTTGCGGTCAAAATCTATCTCGTCGGCAAAGATATTTCCATTCAGTGCACCGAATGTGCCAAAGGCATCGGCGGAGAATAGTATCTTGTCTGTCGTGTCGTAGGTCATCATCGCCTCTGGCCAGTGCACCATCGGTGCCATCACAAAAGTCAGTGTGTGCCGTCCCGTGCTGAGGGTGTCGCCTTCGGCAACAGTGTGCAGGCGGTCGTCGATGTTGATGGTGAAGAACTGCCGTATCATATTGGCGGCTTTAGCGTTGGTGACAATGGTCACTTCGGGGTGGCGTAGCAGCAAACCCTCTATCAGGGCGCAGTGGTCCGGCTCCATGTGGTTCACCACTAGGTAGTCCAGCTTTCGTTCGCCCAATACATGGGCCACATTCTCAAAAAACTGTTCTGCCACTGCCACGTCGGCTGTGTCTAGCAGCACCGTCTTCTCGTCCATCAGCACATAGCTGTTGTACGAAACCCCCGTGGGAATGGGGTATACGTTCTCAAACAGGGCCAGTTTCCTGTCGCTGGCACCCACATAATTCAGGTCGTTGGTTATTTGGCGTGTGTTGTGCATATCTGTTGTATAGATTTGAATGTGTAAAGGTAATTTTTTGTTATTATACTAAAAGAAGCTTTGTTGTGCAAAAAAGGCACACATACCTTTTTAACTCTTAAACTTTTAAGCGTAACGGACCTTTTCAACAATTAAATGCAAATATACACTTTTTTTTTGAACCGCACAGAGTTTTTTCCCTCACAAACGTTTTTTTAAGATTTATCTCATTTTTTTTGTGTACTTTTGCACAGAATTTTATTTTACGAGTGTATAGTTTGTAATTACATTAAAACAGCTTTTGCATTATGGCTTTCAGAAAGATTGTTTCTTGGTTATTTTTCCCACTGACTATGTGGTATGCCATTGGCGTTTGGTTCCGCAACCTCCTTTTCGACATAGGCCTCAAGCGTCAGGTATCGCCCAACATCACTACCGTCGGTGTGGGCAACATCTGTGCCGGCGGGGCGGGCAAGACACCCCATGTCGAATACCTCCTGCGCCTGCTGGCCAACCAATATCCCACTGCCCTGCTCAGTCGGGGTTATCATCGCAGGACACACGGCTTTCTGCTCGACGACGGCAGCCACAGCGCCTCCCGCCTCGGCGACGAGCCTGCCATGGTGGCGGCCAAGTTCCCCAATGTCCAGGTGGCGGTGTGTGAAAAACGTGTTGTCGGGATGCAAAAACTTTTGCAACAGCCCCAGCCACCCAAGGTGGTTGTGCTCGACGATGTCTACCAGCACCGCCACATCAAGCCCACCATCAACATCCTCCTCACCGAGTATGGCAAGCCCTATTGCGACGACCACATCCTGCCTTTCGGCAACCTCCGCGAAGGTCGGCGGGCTCGTTATCGTGCCAACATCGTTGTTGTCTCCAAATCGCCTAGCAAACTCAATCCCATCGACAAGCACAACATGGTCAGCCGCCTAAAACTCAGACCCTTTCAGAAGGTCTTTTTTAGCTATGTCCACTATGGCGACCCTCTGCCTCTCATGGGCAATGCACCGTTGCCGTTGTCCACTGTCGAGTCGGTCCTCCTCGTCACCGGCATTGCCCACCCCGAACCCATGCAGCAGTACATCAGTGGTTTCTGCGAGGTCAGCCCCCTCCGTTTTGCCGACCATCACCGTTTCACCACCGCCGACATCCGTCGCATTCGCCGTCTCTTTGTCCAGATGAATAGTGCACGCAAGCTCATCCTCACCACCGAGAAAGATGCCGCCCGGCTACGCGAATTTGCCGACAAAGAGGTCATGTCGGGCCTGCCCATTTATTATCTTCCCATTGAGGTGCGTTTCCACCCGTCGGGCGACATGAGTTTCGACCAGACCGTCCAGACCATTGTCCACGACAACAGCCTCTTCCAAGAGCGCATGCGCAATGCCAAGTTCGATTTCTAATTCCAACACTATGATAGTAGAGATTTGTGCCAACTCGCGCCAGTCTGCCGCCAATGCCTTGGCTGGCGGGGCTGGGCGTATCGAATTGTGCCGCCAGCTCGAGCTAGGCGGCACCACCCCCACCCAAGACGACATCCTGTATTGTGTCCAAGAATTGAAACTCCGCACCCATGTCTTGGTGCGCCCTCGCGCAGGCGACTTCGTTTACACCGATGCCGAGTTCTACCAGCTCTGTCACGAAGTGGAGCTGTGCCGCCAATGTGGTGCCCATGCCGTCGTGGTGGGCTTCCTCACCCCCGACGGCATGATTGACGAGGCACGCACACGCCATATCGTTCAGTTGGCTGCCCCGCTGCAGGTCACCTTCCACCGTGCCTTCGACGAGATGTGCCAAGACCCTCTCGATGCTCTCGAAGCCCTCATTCGCTGTGGCTGCCACCGTCTGCTCACTTCGGGCTGCCAGCCCAATGCCGAGGCAGGCATTCCCACCCTCCGTCAGTTGGTGCGTCAGGCTGCAGGCCGCATCACCATCTTGGCAGGTGCAGGCATCACCCCTGCCAATGCCCGCCGTATCGTGCAGGAAACGGGTGTCACCGAAATCCACGGCAGCTGCAAGCATACCCTCCCCGACGGCACTATTGAAACCAACACCGAAACAGTAAGTCAACTAATCAAATCCATATCCCAATGAAAACAACCCGCAAACCCCATCTATCCCTTCTATTTCTCCTATCCCTTCTCTTTATCTTCTCCTCCTGCCACCGCAACCCCCACTTCATCACCGACCGCGCCTACCGCCAGCAGGTAGAGCAGGACTACGCATCCCGCCTCTCCGAATTCCCAATGCTCAACGCCCAATTAAACCTCGACACCCTCTGCCGTGCCGAACGCGAGGCCATGCAGTTCCTCTACGCCTATATGCCCTATAGCGACCTGGCCGACTACACCCCGGCCTTCTTCCTCGACCAGGTGCGCTATGCCTTCGCTGCCCGCGAACAAATGCCGTGGGGCAAAACCATACCCGACGATGTCTTCCGCCACTTCGTCCTCGTCTATCGTGTCAATAACGAGAACCTCGACACAGCCCGCATGGCATTCTACCACGCTTTGAAAGAACGCGTGCAAGGCATGACTATGGAGGAGGCCGCCTTGGAAGTGAACCACTGGTGTCACGAGCATGTCGCCTACCGTGCTGCTGATGCGCGCACCTCGGCACCCCTCGCCACTATGCGCACCTCGTTGGGCCGCTGCGGTGAGGAGAGCACTTTTGCCGTCACCGCCCTCCGCTCCGTGGGCATCCCTGCCCGCCAGTGCTACACCCCCCGCTGGGCACACTGCGACGACAACCACGCCTGGGTCGAAGTATGGGTTGCCAACCCCGATGGCAAGGGCGGCCAGTGGAAGTTCCTCGGTGCCTGCGAGCCTGACCCCGAATTGAACATGGGCTGGTTCGCCATCCCCTCCACCCGCTGCCTGATGGTGCACAGCAAGGCCTTCGGCCGCTACCACGGCGACGAGGAAGTTGTCAAGCAGACCGCCCTTTACAGCGAGCTGAACCTCCTCAGCCATTATGCCCCCACACGCCGCGTCACCGCCACCGTCTGCGGCCCCGACGGTAAGCCCCTCCCCGGTGCCACCATCAAGTTCAAGATGTACAACTACGCCGAGTACTACACCCTTGCCACCTACACCGCCGATGCCCAAGGGCAGGCCTCCCTCACCACAGGACTCGGCGACATCCTCGTCTGGGCAACCGATGGCACCCGCTACGCCTTCAGCAAACTAGATGTCCGCCAAGACAGCACCCTCACTTTGACCCTGTCCGACAATCTCAATTCTCAATTCTCAATTCTCAATTTAGACATCGTGCCTCCCGCTCCCGGCACCGCCAAAGTCACCCCCTCCGACGAGGCCGTTGCCCGCAACGCCCGCCGCATCGCCTACGAGGACTCCCTGCGCAACGCCTACACCGCCACCTTCCCCACCGAGGACAACTACAAGAGCTACCTGCCCAAAGATTGGCTCTGGAATCAGAACCTGTTCTCTGATGCCCAAGTGTGGGAAATCATCCAGAAATCCGAAGGCAACTATGCCGAGATATATAAATACTTCGAGCACTGGCCAGCCCAATACCGCTCAGGTGAGCATATCTACGACTACCTCAAATCCTATTCCGACAAAGACCTGCGCGACATCACCGCCGATGTGCTCCAAGCCCATGAAACAGGCTTCGATTGGCTGGACCGCACCAAAGGCACCTGCACCAATGCCCTCTATACCTACGACGTGTATAAGAAGGGCATCCTCCCTGCCCGCATCAGCAACGAGCTTGTGCGCGACTGGCGGCAGCCGTTGTTAAAAGGAATGACCGATTTTGCAAACTGGGTTGATTTGTCCGATAATGGGAGGACGTATCTAAAGCAGAGAATGCAGCCAGAGGCGTATAAGCAAGATTATGAGGCATTGAAGCAATGGACGCTTAAGAACATCACCGTCGATGACACAGGCAACTACTACAATTGCCCCATCTCGCCCATGGGCGTGTTCCGCCTGCGCCACGCCGATGCCCACAGCCGCGACATCTTCTTCGTGGCCGCCTGCCGGGCATTCGACATCCCCGCCTACCTCGACAACGCCACCAACACCATCTACGTCTGGGACGGCACCGCCTGGCAAAAGACCGACCTCAACCACAAATCAGAAACCAACAATTCTCAATTCTCAATGCTCAATGCTCAATTAACCCTCACCTACCACGGTAAAGAGCCCGCCAAGCCCATCTACTACCCCCACTTCACCCTCCAAAAACTCGAGAACGGCGACTTCCGCACTTTCGACTTCGAGGACGACCCACGCATGGCTACCTTCCCTGCCACCATCCCGCTGGAGCCCGGCACCTATTGCCTCTCCACCGGCAACCGCTACCCCGACGGCACCGTGCTCAACCGCATGGAGTTCTTCACCGTCAAGGCGGGAGAGCGTGTCACCAAGGAAATCATCCTGCTGCCCCTTGTGCCACGCAATGATAATGCAGGAACGTTGCCCAAGCTCCCCGAAGGTTTTGAGATCATGGACGGTGTCGAGCTCTCCGACTATGCAGGCGAAACGGGTTGTATCCTTGCCTTCCTCGGCCCCCATCGCGAGCCCGCTAAACACCTCGTCAAAGAGATGCTTGAGCATAGTGCCGCTTTCCGCAAGTGGGGCGGGATGACCTTTGCCGTCACCACCGACCCCGCCAACCGCGAGCTCAACCGTCTCCCAAACACCGATGTCACGGGCATTGCCGCCGGGCGGCAAGACCCCGCCGAGAAAGTCCTGGCTCAGACCCTCAAGCTCGACAAATATGAATACCCCCTCGTGGCAGTAGTAGACAAGCGCGGCCGTGTCCTCTTCCACAGCAACGGCTACAGCATCGGCCTCGCCGAGCAACTACTGAAACACTCCACCCCCATCAAATAACGCTATTGTATCTATTCTCTATCGTATCTATCAACTCTATCGCCTCTAATTAAAAAGTTAAATATTATGACAAAAAAAGTTTTCATCCTGGCACTCGGTCTGACTTTCCTGACCAACGCCCTTTCGGCTCAGACCTCCATGCGGGTTCCCCGCGGCAGTTTCGAACAGTGGACTTCCCATCCGGGCTACAGCATGTCGTTCCTCACGCTCAATGTCCCTGTCTACGACTCGTTCTCTACCCCTACGGGTTGGGATTACCTCTCTTATCCTGTCAATGAGACCATCTCCATTCCAGGACTACCCCTCACCATCAACACCACCCTTCCCCTGGTGAAAGTCTCCCGCGAGACGGGTGTCGTCCCCGACAGCGCTTCGGCTCTGAAGTTGCACACCTTTATGCTCGAAGACCTCATCAATCCCGATATCTACAGCATTGTAGAGAGTAATCTGGATTCCATGCTCACGCAGACCGTCTTCCCTTCAGTCCTCTCCACAGGCACTGTCGACCTCGAAACCTTTCTCCCCATTGTCACCAATATGCTCTCCAACATGGACAGCATCGAACAGATTCTCGCCTCGCTGGCCTCTGTCGATGTCAACGAGCTGATTTCCGGCGGTGTTGACCTTGATGGCTTCGAGCCGACAAGAATGACTGGCAGCTACAAATACCAGGCCGCCGGCAGCGGCGACAATGGCGGTGTGCTGCTTCTCGGCACCCACTACAACTCCGCCACCCAGCAGCGCGATGTGGTGGGCGGTGGTGCTAATCTTGCTCTCACCAATATCGCCAACTACACCCCCTTCACCGTCGACTATGTCTCCCTGCATTCGCTCGACTCCTCTTTCCCCGAGCAGACCCCCGACTCGCTCATCGTCATCTTGCTCTCCTCCGCCAGCAACACCATGCAGCAGG
>JAEEGJ010018762.1_pt1 | contig 15370 bp, 15 predicted proteins | sample 8958761 | NCBI WGS metagenome assembly JAEEGJ01 (sample SAMN16246546, study PRJNA631951) | gut metagenome | biome: gut microbiome; feature: rumen; material: RS-attached | host: Bos | place: Iran: Karaj | collected 2018-10 | reverse complement strand
TGAGGAGATCCTGGGACGTATGGTAGAGGATATCTCGTACAACAATGCTCGTAGATACTTTAATTTCTACTAAAATATATCAAAACAATGTGTGGGGGCCCGGGAGAGTGATTCTTCCTGGCCCTTTTTTTGTTATTTCCAAATAAATTTGTACTTTTGCACCCAGTATGAGATATAACGCAGGATATAACCGTGAGGGCGACTACGACCACTATACCGTAGAGGAGCCCATGCCACTGCTGGAATGGCTGTTGGCCAACGTGCAGCAGAGTCGTACGAAGATCAAGGCGACGTTGCAGGGCAGAGGTATCAAGGTGAACGGCAAGACCGTGAGCCAGTTTGACTTCCCCCTGGAGCGGGGCATGAAGATTGCCGTGAGCAAGACTAAGCGCAACCAGCAGGGCTTCAAGAGCCGTTATGTGAAGATCGTGTATGAGGACAAGTGGCTCATCGTGGTGGAGAAGGCCGTTGGCATCCTTTCGATGGCGGCTGGTCACTCCAGTCTGAACGTGAAGACGGTGCTCGACGACTATTTTAAGAAGTCGCGTCAGAAGTGTACCGCCCACGTGGTGCATCGTCTGGACCGTGACACCAGCGGACTGATGGTGTATGCGAAGGACATGGAGACGGAGCAGATTCTGGAGCACAACTGGCACGACATCGTGTATGACCGCCGCTATGTGGCCGTCTGCTCCGGAGAGATGGAGAACGATGAGGGTACGGTGGCCAACTGGCTGAAGGACAATAAGGCTTATGTGACCTATTCGTCGCCGGTGGATAATGGCGGTAAGTATGCCGTGACCCACTACCACGTGATGGCACGCACCACGGAGCACACGCTGGTGGAGTTTAAGTTGGAGACGGGTCGTAAGAATCAGATCCGTGTCCACTCGGCTGATATGGGACATCCTGTGTGTGGTGATCCGAAGTACGGCAATGGCGACGATCCCTTGCACCGGCTATGTCTGCATGCCTGGCTCCTGTGTTTCCATCATCCGGTGACGGGTGAGCCGATGGAGTTTGAGACACCGGTGCCTACAGAATTCAGAAAAATGTTCAAGTAATGGGAAATATCGGTTATTATATTTTCGTGCTGGTGGCACTGATGGTGGCCTTCATCGTAGTGAAGAAGGTGGCCTCGTGTATGATCAAGTCGGTGGTGCTGCTGGCACTGATCGTGGCTTTGGCTGTGATCTACTACCTGTATTTCATGTAGTAGCAGCCGTCTCTTCCGCAAACAGACGGTCGAAGGCCTCGCGCAGTTTGGCGGGGGTCTCGATGATGGCACGGAGTTCATTGAGCCTCGTGGCATTGGGGGAGTTGGGTATCCACAGACGGAGGTAGCCGTCCTTGGCATATTTGCTGTGCATGTGCTCCAGGAACCGTTTCCAGTGGCCTTCCTTATCAAACTGCGGGTAGTTGCTGAGTCCGAACTGGATGGTGCGGCGGAACACGGTCTCGCTGTCGATGTCGCGGTCGGCTTCTGCCACGATCTTACCGTAGATGCTACGGGGGGCACGGCTGGCGGAGGCACGGTGATCTTCTACCGCCTCTTTCATGACCTTGATCTGCTCGGGCGAGAACCATTTCTTCAGACGGGCGTCGGCCGTGAGGATCTTTCCCCCTCGGATATGGTGGTCGGCACGGTGGCCGCTCATGCCTAGGTCGTGATAGGCGGCAACGGTATAGACCATGTTGATGTCGGCTCCCGTGAGGCGTGAGAGTTCCAGGGAACTGCGGATGACACGGGTGACGTGCTCCATATTGTGGGCACGGTCGAAGGCGGCATAACGGGGTAGGATCTGAGTCTCGATGAACTCTACCAAATCCAGACTGGGGGTGTTGTTAATCATAAAAAGTCGCGAATATTTTTGCAAAATTACGAAATTCTGCTTACTTTTGCAAGAAAATAACGGAAAATAGTGATGGAAGAGACGAATATCAAGACAAATTCGATGAAGGCGTGGTTGCTGGCAGCCCGTCCGAAGACGCTCTCCGGGGCTGCGGTGCCGGTGATGATCGGTCTATCGCTGGCCTATAGCGATGCGAGGTTCTATGTGGACGGTGCGTTCAACTGGATCGCTGCCATCTTGTGTATGCTCTTCGCTTTTGCGATGCAGATCGATGCGAACTTCATCAACGACTTCTATGACTTCGTGAACGGAACCGACGATGCCGAGACGCGCCTGGGGCCTCGTAGGGCCTGCGCCCAGGGGTGGGTGACGCTGGATGCTATGAAGAAGGCCATCGCCCTGACCACCTGTCTGGCCTGTGTCATCGGTCTGCCCCTGGCGTATTACGGTGGACTGGAGATGATCGCCGTGGGTGTGGCGTGCGTGGTGTTCGCCTTCCTCTATACCACCTTCTTCTCGTATCAGGGCCTGGGCGACTTGCTGGTGCTGGTGTTCTTCGGTCTGATCCCCGTCTGTTGCACGTATTATATCCAACTGCACACCATGACGTGGGAGGTGTTCCTGGCTTCGATGGCCTGTGGGCTGGTGATCGATGCCCTGCTGATCGTGAATAACTTCCGTGACCGCGACAACGACCGACTGGCTGGCAAGAATACCATCATCGTGAAGTTGGGGCCTGATGCGGGTCTGCAACTCTATCTGGGTGTGGGTATCGGAGCCATCATCCTCGGGGGCACGTTCTGGCAGCACGGTCATCCGCTGGCGTCGCTGTTACCCATCATCTATCTGCTGCTGCATCTCTTCACCTTCCTGAAGATGAAGCATATCTACCAAGGAAAAGCGCTGAATCTCTGCTTGGGAGAAACAGCGCGTAATATCTTTATTTATGGGCTCTGCGTGAGTCTGGGAATACTTCTGCTATAAGCGCTTAGTTATAGAACGGCCAGGAGATGCCGAAGTGAAGCACCCGGCTGTTGGTGGGGTAGTGGGATGCGAGGAACCGCATGCCATTGCCTGAGCCGCTGTTCACATGACTCATCATCAGATAGAACCTCACCTTCTTCAATTTAAAGTTGGCATAGACATCGACGAAGGGATAGCCTCCCAACTCCACACGGCTGGCGGCATTCTTCTGAATGGCGAACTGGTTGATGGCGGGGCAGTAGTCGGGAGCATAGTACTTCGAGAAGATGAAGGCATCGGCGCCAAACTCTACATGCAGCACTCTGGCAATACGGAACTTCAGGTAGAGGTTGGTGAAGAAGTTCCAGGTGGGCAACGGCAGCACCTCTTTATTACTGCTGTTCTGATAGGTGAGCACATTCTCCCAGTTCAGGATGCCCAGACGGAAGTTCTGATGCAGCTGGGCTGTGAGTACATTGATATTGCCCGACTCCTGATAGACACCTGCCTCGAGGTTGGTGCGTTGCGTGGTGGTGGCATCGTAACTCATGCCGTAGTAGATGTAGTCCTTGATCTCATCGACGGCCACACGCAGCATGGTGTTGGTCTTCTCATACCTGAAGCGACCCTCGATGTGCAGGCGTGTCTCCTTCGACTTGTCGTCATCGTCCCACCATACATGCTTCGAGTGGTAATGGCGCTGCAGGAACACGGGTTCGATGCGGTGGAAAAAGGCATTGGCTGCCAGCCGCACCGTATCGCCGAAGAGTTTGAAGTTGACATCGGTATTGAAGTCGAGTTTCAGCTGTCCTGCCAGGGGACCGGCTACCCACGTCTCTGCACGGAGGTTGAAGTGGAAGCTCTTACCTTGGGTCTTACTGAGCAGTCCACCGAAGCTGACATTGCTCTCCGTCCACTTGTTGCGGTAGAGTGTACCGTTTGCCGTGGAGTCGGGCATCTGGTAGTTGTTGTAGTCGAAGGTGACAAAGCCCTTCAGACCTGCCTTCATGTATTTGTTGAAGCCTTCCAGCAGACTCACGCCGAGGGTGTTGAGCACCTGCATGTGCTGCACCTGGTCGTAGATGGAGTCGTTGCCGTATTCCAGACCTTTGGTATAATACTGATGCAGATAGTAGTTATTGGGTGTCGAATATGCCTGGTAGATGTGGTCGTAGTTGTTCCACTCGAAAGTGTGGAAGAAACTGGTGACAGGCACAAACTCTCGCTTCATCGTGGCATCGATGGAGTCCTGGATGGCCTGGGCGCGGTTCAGACTGTCGATCTTGGCCTGATCCTCTAACTTGATGCGGTTATCGGCTACGACGATGGAGTCGCGCTTGGGTTCTGCTCCCATGATACGGGCACCTTCCGGACGACCTTTATACTGGTGTTCCTTCTCCTTTTTCTTAGAGAGGCGCTCCTGTTCCTCACCGTCTTCCTTTTTAGCTGCATCCCGACGCTCCTTGTCCTTTCTGGCCTCCTCGGCAAAGGCACGGGCCTTCAACTCGGCCTCCGTCATCTTCACCTTCCGATAGAAACCGATGTTATAGCGGTGGGTGAGATAGATGTGCTGGTGGTCGTTGCGGTTCCAGTTCTGTCTTAGGATCGTGGGAATCTCGTCTTCATCCAGTTGGTCCTGGAACGATTCGGGGTGGGTGATATAGTTGTCGTTGGTGATACCGCCGTTCTCCGCGATCTTCTGGTGGGCTGCACTGAAGAGGAAATGCAGATTATACTTGTCGCCGGTATATGACGAGAAGAGACTGCCGCTGAAGTGGGAGAGGTTCTGGCTGCTGAAATACCCGCGTGCATAGGCATAGTCGAGGTCGAAGCCGATGTTCAGCCGCTTGCCGGCATTCACAGCAAATTTGGCATCGATACGGTCCTCACCATTGACCTTGTCGCCGCAGTTGTCGTAGAGGATACTGGTATAGGGCGACAGGGTGTTCATGAAGAGCCAGGTCTCAGGCCGCTTCTCCACGAAACTGTAGGGCTGGGTGAAGATGAAGTTGTCGGTAGCGGGACGATTGATGAAGATACGGCTCAGGCGCGAGGTGTAGTTGCTTCCCGTGGTGTTGTATTCGCCATAGATGCCTGTGTTGAACACACTGTTCATAAAGAGGTGGGACAATGTGTCGGGCTGTGCAGGGATCATATCACCGAACTTGCGGTCGATGGTCCATACATAGAGTCCCTTGGGCACCTCCTTGTTGCGGGTCGTATCGTTGTTGTGCTTGTTGAAGTTCTGGTTCTCCCGTCGCTGGGTGATGTTACCCATCTCATCTATCTGATTATAGACATCCTGGGCCCTGGCACCTGAAAGCGACAGCAGTAACAGTAAAAGCGATGTGAGTCTTGTCTTCATTTAATCATTCTCATTGATGATTCTGCAATCTTGAAGCACATGGCAATCAAGATGATATACAGGCCCAAGTTATGCCGCTCCTCGTTCTTCGAGAGAAAAAGTATCACTCCCACCACAGCACCAATCATGAAGATGATGTTCAGAATGTTGCGGATCTTGTCTTTGTTCATTACTTGTCGTTGAGTAACGTGTTAAACTTGTTGAAGATATAGTCCTTGCGGTCAATGGTCTTCCTGCGGAACTTGGCAGAAAGGGGATAAAGTTTCGTATGGTCCTTGTTGACGGCATTCTCGTCGGTGATCCATTCCTCGGCAGTATAGTGCTTCGGATCACGATCCAGGTCATAGTCGTAGGTGATGCGGCTCATGATAACCTCGACCTTCTCATTGGAACACTTCGCTTCAAGCGTAAAATTAAACTTGGTGCGGTCGAAGGAGAGGGCGGCACTCTTGAAGACCAGCCACTCGTGGAAGACGGCTCCTAAATCATGCTTTTGGGTATCATTGACCACGATGGCGCTGCCTGCAATCTGATTCGGTTCCTTAACCATCTTCTGCAGTTGTGCCAACAGGATGTCGAAGATCTGCTGTGCAGACTTCCCCGGGGCTGAGATGGTGGTAGTCCAGCAGACCTTCCCGTCAACAACGGGTACCGCATCCGGAAGCAGATATTTGGCGTCGGGATTAGCCGCTTCAACGGGTTCCTGCTCTATTCTTTCCCAAGTGTTGTCCTGGGCTGTTGCCAGCATAGGCAATGCCATCAATAGGACGAAAAAATACTTTCTCATAATGACTATTGTTTGATTATGTGTGCAAAAATACGAATAAAATCTGATAACCCTGCAAGGATTAACATTATTTTTTACTTCAACTCCAGTTCTTTCTGCAGTCTGATGATCTCGTCGCGATATTGGGCGGCCTGCAGGAAGTCGAGATTCTTGGCGGCCTCCTTCATCAGTCGGGTGGTCTCTGCAATGCTCTTCTCCAGTTGCGGACGGGTCATGCGCTCCACAATCGGATCGGCTGCCATCTGGGCATTGGGCACCTGCATGGCACGACGCAGTTCCCTGACATCGGCACGCTCTTCCTTCTGGAGGGCAACGGCACTGATGTTCTTCACGATCTGCTTAGGTGTGATGCCGTGGGTCTCGTTATAGCGGATCTGTTTCTCCCTCCTTCGTCGGGTCTCGTCGATGGTCAGTTGCATGGAGGCAGTGATGGTGTCGGCATACATGATGACCTTGCCGTTCACATTACGGGCAGCACGTCCTGCCGTCTGCGTCAGACTGCGGTGATTGCGCAGGAAACCCTCCTTGTCGGCATCGAGGATTGCTACCAGAGAGACTTCTGGCAGGTCGAGTCCTTCACGCAGGAGGTTCACACCCACCAATACATCATAGACACCCTGTCGCAGATCGTTGAGGATCTGTACACGTTCTAGCGTCTTCACCTCACTGTGGATATAGTTGGTTTGAACCCCGTGGTCTAAGAGATAGGCGGTAAGTTCTTCTGCCATGCGTTTCGTGAGGGTCGTCACCAGTACCCGTTCGTTACGATGACTGCGGGTCTGGATCTCATCCATCAGGTCGTCAATCTGGTTCTGACTGGGACGTACCTCGATATCAGGATCCAACAGACCTGTAGGACGGATCACCTGTTCCACCACCACACCCTCGGCCTCTGCCAGTTCGAAGTCGGCAGGGGTGGCACTGACATAGATCACCTGGTTCACCATCTCCTGGAACTCCTCGAATTTCAAGGGACGGTTGTCGAAGGCTGCTGGCAGACGGAAGCCGTATTCCACCAGGTTACGCTTTCGACTGCGGTCGCCGCCGTACATCGCATTCAACTGGGGTACGGACACGTGACTCTCGTCGATGAAGAGGATATAGTCGTCGGGGAAGAAGTCGAGGAGACAATAGGGCCTTTCCCCCGCCTTTCGTCCGTCGAAGTAACGGCTGTAGTTCTCGATACCTGAGCAGTGACCAAGTTCCTTAATCATCTCCATATCATATTCCACACGTTCCTTGATGCGCTGAGCCTTGATGGGGTCTCCAGCCTCCTGGAAGAAGGCAATCTGCTGTACGAGATCGTCTTGTATCTGATGAATGGCGATGTTCGTTTGTTCCTGAGAGGTCATGAAGAGGTTGGCAGGATAGAGTTTGTATTCCTCAAAACGTGCCAATCGGTCGAAGGTCAAGGCATCCACTTCTTCCAGGGCATCGATCTCATCATCCCAGAAGGTGACACGCAGCACCACCTCACTATAGGCCATTGCAATATCCACTGTGTCACCTTTCACACGGAAGGTACCGCGTTGTAGGTCGAGGTCGTTGCGGACATAGAGCGACTGGACTAATTTCCTTAACAAAGCGTTACGATCCAGTTTTTGACCTACGTGCAATTCGATGACATTTTCCTGCAGGGCTACAGGACTTCCCATACCGTAGATACATGAAACTGATGCTACAACGACAACGTCTTTTCTTCCTGAGAGTAAGTTAGATACGGCTGATAATCTTAAGCGGTCTATCTCGTCGTTGATGGAGAGATCTTTCTCAATATAGGTGTCTGTCGTAGGCAGATAGGCCTCTGGTTGATAGTAGTCGTAATAACTGACATAATACTCAACCGCATTCTGAGGGAAAAACTCCTTCATTTCCATATATAACTGATGGGCCAGTGTCTTATTGTGGCTCAAAATCAGGGTAGGTCGGTTGCAGTTGGCGATGACATTTGCCATCGTAAACGTCTTACCGGAACCCGTGACGCCTAACAGCACTTGTGACTTGTCTCCGCGCTCAATGCCGTCTGTCAGTTCCTTGATCGCCTCTGGCTGATCACCTGTCGGTTTGTAGTCTGATGTCAGTATAAAATTTCCCATAACAAGTTGCAAAGGTACGAATAAGTGAGCAAAAAAACAAATGTATTTGGTTTTTTTCGAACGTAAGTACCTTCGACGAAGGTCAAAGATAGTAAAAATGCCGTAGAATATGCCTTTTATTATTAATTTTTTGAAAAAAAGTGCGTCTTACGCGTTGTACGTACCAAAAATTATGTAACTTTGCACCCCGATATGAAGAAATGTATCCTCATCCTCTCATGTATGGCACTCCTGCTTACTGGTTGTAAGTCGGAGTTTAATTCCGTTTATAAGTACGGCGACAACGAAGCCAAATACGAATTTGCCAAGGAATGCTTTGCGAATGGAAAGTTCCAGCAGGCTATCTCGCTGTTGGAAGAACTGGTGACCATCAAGAAAGGTTCCGACGAGGCACAGGAGTGTCTGTATATGCTGGCTATGGCACAGTATAACAATCAGGACTATGAGGCTGCCTCAGAGACTTTCAAGAAATATGGCTCCAGTTATCCGCGTGGCAACTTTGCCGAGCAGGCTGCCTTCTATGTAGGTGAGGCGTACTATGAGAGTTCTCCTGAACCCCGTCTGGATCAGTCGCCTACGAATGGCGCTATCACAGCCTATCAGCAGTTCATGGATCTTTATCCCGACTCCAAACTGAGAGCCCGTGCCCAGGATCGTCTGTATGAACTTTACGATAAACTGATTCAAAAAGAGTATCTGGCTGCGGAACTCTATTACAATCTGGGAGGTTATTTTGGAAACATCAACTCTAATGAAGAGAGTAACTATACCGCCAGTATCGTGACGGCTCAGAATGCCTTGAAGAGTTATCCTTATTGCAGTCTGCGTGAGGAGTTCATGCTGCTCATTATGAAGAGCAAGTTCCAGTTGGCTGAGAACAGTACCCATGTGAAACGTGTGGAGCGTTATCGTGATGCCGAGGATGAGTGCTATGGCTTCATCAACGAGTTCCCGGAATCGAAGAACGTGGCTCTGGCAGAGAAATACATTGCCAAGTGCAAGAAAGTGATTAAAGATTAAGATATAAGTTCAAAATAAAAGTATGGATTATAAGAAATCAAAAGCACCGGTTAATACCGTAACCCGTAACATCATGGAACTTTGCGATGACACGGGCAATATCTACGAGAGTGTTGCCATTATCGCAAAGCGCGCTAATCAGATCAGTGTTCAGATCAAGGAAGACCTGAGTAAGAAGTTGGCAGAGTTCGCCTCTTATAACGATAGCCTCGAAGAGGTGTTCGAGAATCGTGAGCAGATCGAGATCTCACGCTATTATGAGAAACTGCCGAAGCCCACACTGCTCGCTACACAGGAGTTTGTCGAGAACAAGGTCTATTGGCGTGACCCCACTCGTGACATCTCTTCTGAAGAGAACTAATAGACAGGTGTCATGATTCAGCGTAAACAGACACTTTTCCTCTTGGCGGCCATCGTGATGACCGTCATTTGTCTTTGTATGCAGATCGGTTCCTTCAAGGCTGCAGGTCTTGAGGTGGCCCGGGTGTATAACCTGTGGTTCACTGATCCGCTGGGCAAGCACCATTTTGACACATGGCCCTTATTTGCCGTGCTGTTGCCTACCACGGTGATTGCCACCTATACCATCTTCCTCTATCGCAATCGCAAGTTGCAGGCTCTCTTCTGCCTGTTCAATGCATTGCTCGTTGTAGGATGGTATGTGTGTTACTTCGTCGTCAGTCAGACGGTAGGTGACAAGACCTGGGGTACGGTTGATTTCCGTCCCACATGGCCTGCTGTGTTCCCTGCCATCGCGTTCATATTATATTTAATGGCGCGACGTGCCATCAACGCCGACGAGAAGTTAGTACGATCGATGGATCGCATTAGATAACATAAATAAAGCCTCGCTGGTTAGCGGGGCTTTATTTTGAATGTTATTATCTGTTTAACCTTTCAAGGCGGCGATAGATTCCTTGAGGGCTGCAATCTTCTCCTCAGAGTCGCTCTGCTTCTTGCGCTCCAGGGCTACCACAGCCTCAGGGGCATTGGCGACGAATCGCTCGTTAGAGAGTTTCTTCTTTACACCAGCCAGGAAACCTTCAAGGTGTTGCAACTGAGCCTCCATCTTGGCAATCTCTGCCTCCACATCGATCATGTTGCCTAAGGGCACTGCAAACTCGTCGGTACCTACCATGAAGGCAGAAGCCGTTGCATCCTTCTCTGCCACCACGTTGATGGCGCTGAGGTTAGCCATCTTGGCGATGATACTGTTGAAGGTCTCGAAGTTGTTGCTGCCCACAGTCTGCAGTTCCAGTTGCTCCTTGGGGGCGATGTTCTTCGAAGAACGGACCATACGTACACCAGACACGATCTGCTTCACACTCTCAATCTGGGCTGCGAGTTTGTCGTCAGCCTCAGTAGGAGCGGGGAGTTTCAGACTGTCACGCATGATGCTCTCACCATCCTTGCGGTCATAGAGGTGCTGCCACAGTTCCTCCGTGATGAACGGCATGAAGGGGTGGAGCATCTTCAGCAGGATCTCGAAGAACTCGAGAGTCTTGTCATAGGTCGTCTTATCGATAGGCTGAGCCTCACCATTAATATAGGCGGGCTTCACCATCTCCAGATACCAACTTGAGAACTCATCCCAGAAGAGTTTATAGACAGCCATCAGGGCCTCGGAGATACGATACTTCTTGAAGAGGTCGTCCACCTCGGCATTGGTCTGCTTCAACTTTGCCTCGAACCAGGCAGTGGCAATCTTACCAGCCTCTGACTGTTCGATATCAGCAACCTTCCAACCCTTCACGAGACGGAAAGCATTCCAGATCTTATTGTTGAAGTTACGGCCTTGTTCGCAGAGAGCCTCGTCGAAGAGGATATCGTTACCAGCAGGGGCTGAGAGCATCATACCCATACGCACACCGTCGGCACCGAACTTCTCAATCAGTTCAATAGGATCAGGTGAGTTACCCAGTGACTTCGACATCTTACGACCCAGTTTGTCGCGAACGATACCAGTGAAATAGACATTCTTGAAAGGCATGTTGCCGATATACTCATAACCAGCCATGATCATGCGGGATACCCAGAAGAATATGATATTCGGACCCGTCACCAACACGTTGGTAGGATAATAGTATTTCAGTTCCTCGTTGCCGGGATTGTTGATACCATCGAACAGCGAGATAGGCCAGAGCCATGATGAGAACCAGGTGTCGAGCGCATCCTCTTCTTGACGCAGGTCGGCATCCGTGATCTTCGGATCTTTCTCCTGTGCCAGTTTCAGGGCCTTCTCACGAGTCTCGGCTACCACGAAGTCGCCTTCCTCATTATAATAATAGGCAGGAATACGGTGCCCCCACCACAACTGACGTGAGATACACCAGTCCTGAATGTTCTCCAACCAGTTTTTATAGGTGTTCACATATTTCTGCGGATAGAACTTCAATTCACCGTTGAGCACTGGGGGCAGGGCGATGTCGGCAAAGTGCTGCATCTTCAGGAACCACTGCAGTGAGAGACGGGGCTCGATAGCAGTATCTGGGTTACGCTCAGAGTAACCAACCTTGTTCACATAGTCCTCGATCTTCTCCATCAGACCAGCCTCCTTCAGGTCCTTGGCAATCTGCTTGCGGCAGTCCATACGGTCCATACCCACGTAGATAGGACTCTGCTCGGAAATGGTTCCGTCGGCATTGAAGATGTCGATGGTCTCCAGGTTATGGGTCTTACCCAGCATATAGTCGTTGGTATCATGGGCAGGTGTCACCTTTAGACAACCTGTACCGAACTCGATGTCCACATACCGGTCCTCGATCACGGGAATCACACGGTTCACCAGAGGTACGATGACCTTGCGGCCCTTCAGCCACTGGTTCTTTGGATCCTTGGGGTTGATACACATGGCGGTATCACCCATGATGGTCTCAGGGCGGGTAGTAGCCACCACAGCATAGTAGCCCTTCTCATCTTTGTGGATGATATTGCCCTCAGCCTTCAGTGCCTCCTCGTTGTCGAGGGTCTGAAGACCGTCCACATAGTATTTAAGGTGGAACAGATGACTCTGCTCTTCCTTATAGATTACCTCCTCGGTAGAGAGGGCGGTGAGTGCTTTCGGATCCCAGTTCACCATACGGAGTCCGCGATAGATGAGTCCCTTGTTATAGAGATCCACGAACACCTTGATTACACTCTCACTGCGCTTCTCGTCCATGGTGAAGGCGGTGCGGTCCCAGTCGCAAGAAGCACCCAGACGGCGCAATTGCTTCAGGATGATGCCACCATGCTCGTCAGTCCAAGCCCAAGCGTGCTTCAGGAATTGTTCACGGGTCAAGTCGTGTTTCTTGATACCCTGCTCAGCGAGTTTCTTCACCACTTTGGCTTCTGTAGCAATAGAAGCGTGGTCTGTGCCAGGCACCCAGAGTGCATTCTTACCCTCCATACGGGCTCGGCGTATGAGGATGTCTTGGATGGTGTTGTTCAACATGTGACCCATGTGGAGCACACCTGTCACATTGGGGGGCGGAATCACGATTGTGTAGGGTTCACGTCCATCGGGTTTGCTGGCGAAAAGTTTGTGGTCCAGCCAATACTGATACCACTTTCCTTCGACCTCTTTTGGGTCGTATTTACTTGCTAATTCCATATATATATGATGTTTATTCTCTAAAATCGGTGCAAAATTATAAAAAAATCCTTATTCTCAATTCTCAATTCTCAATTATTTTGTATCTTTGCCACATTAATTAATGATTTATGCACACAAAAGAGGAAAAAATGCAGGCTTTTGGTCGATTTCTCGATGTCTTGGATGCATTGAGGGCAAATTGTCCGTGGGACAAGAAACAGACCAACGAGAGCCTTCGTCCCAATACCATCGAAGAGACCTATGAACTCTGCGATGCTCTGATCAAGAACGACATACCCGATATCTGCAAGGAGTTGGGTGATGTGTTGCTCCATATCTGTTTCTATGCGAAGATCGCTGAGGAGCAGGCGCAGTTTGATATGGCTGATGTCTGTAACGCCCTGACACGGAAGATGATCACCCGTCATCCGCATGTCTATCATCCTTCGCAGATCGACGCCGAGGATCCCAAGCCATTGCCGTATGTTCCTGACCCTTCGACAAGCTCAGGAACCGTTGAAAATCCTTCGACAGGCTCAGGAACCGTGACAACGGTGACGCAGGTATTGGAGAACTGGGAGCAGATCAAACTCAAGGAGAAAGACGGCAACAAGTCGGTGCTCTCCGGGGTGCCCGAGGCGCTGCCCAGTCTCATCAAGGCCTACCGCATTCAGGACAAGGCTCGTAATGTGGGCTTCGACTGGGAGGATCGTCAGGATGTGTGGAAGAAGGTGCGCGAGGAACTCGATGAACTGGAGGCAGAACTCAACAAGGACGATAAGGAACGCTCTACGCAGGAACTGGGCGACTTCCTCTTTGCGGTTATCAATGCGGCGCGACTCTATAAGTTGAATCCTGACAACGCCTTGGAGAAGACCAACCGTAAGTTTATCGACCGCTTCAACTACATCGAGGCCCATAGCATCAAGATGGGGAAACCCCTCAAGGATATGACGCTGGCGGAGATGGATCAACTCTGGAACGAAGCGAAGCAACAGGAGAAATAATGAACCATAAATATTAATAAGGTATGAAGAAAAGTGTTTTTTTAGGTGTGTTCGTGGCTGGTGTCGTACTCTTCGGCAGTTGTGGTGGAAACAAACAGCAGCAGTATGTGGAGGAAGAGGACGACAATTCTGCATCCGTGGAAGATAAGGAAGTCCGTGACCGTACGATCTATGGCATCTGTACGGCAGGAACGGGGATGAACACATTGCAAATGATTACTGATAGTGGTGACACACTGAAACTGAACATTTCCCGTGCCAACGAGATGGGTAAGGTGTTTGGTGGTCTGCAGCCCTCGGATCGTCTGGCTGTCGTTCCCGACAGTTCAGGTCGTATGGCGCTGCAGGTAATCAACCTCAACACCCTGATGGGTGACTGGGTGATGCCTGACCCCATCGACGGCAGTGCCGAAGTGGGCATCCGCATCAAGGAAGGTGGTATCGCCGAGAGTATCGACCAGAGTGTGATCGTCTATCGCACCTGGAAGATCATCAATGGCGATCTGGAGATCCAACTGGTTCGTGAGGGTGGTGGTGACGAACAGGAGGACAACCGCTATGAGTTATTGATCCTTGGTCCTGATACCTTAGCCTATCGTACACTCGGCAGGGCACGCGACGAGACGGAGACCTTCGAGTATAACCGTTGGAAAGAGAAACCGAAAGTTGACCTTCACGGACTCGAACTGGAGGACACCGGCGACGAATTCAATAAGATCTAAACCCGTTTGCTGGTGGAACCGTTCAAGGTACATATCCTAGGGTGTGGAAGCGCGCTTCCCACCCTTCGCCATTACGCCTCCTCACAGGTCGTCGAGGTGCGTGATAAGGTGCTGATGCTTGATTGTGCGGAGGGCACGCAGATGCAGTTGCGTAAATGCAGGGTGCGTTTCACGAAACTTAGTCATGTGTTTATCACCCACCTGCATGGTGATCACTGCTTCGGACTCATCGGTATGATTTCCACCTTCGGACTGCTGGGGCGCACGGCCCGTCTGCATGTGCATGCCCCCGAGGCTTTGGGCCCCGAACTCGAACGCCAGATCCAGTTCTTCACCCACGACCTGGGTTTCGAGGTGGTGTTCTATCCCGTCGATACCACCGTCCGCGGTGTGGTGTATGAAGATCGCAGCATCACGGTGGAGAGCATCCCGCTGGAGCATCGACTTCCCTGTTGCGGTTATCTGATTAGTGAGAAACCCACGTTGCCCCATATCCGTCGTGAGATGATGGACTGCTACGGGATCCCAGCCAGTCAGGTGGGGAACATCAAGAACGGTGCCGACTGGACGCTACCTGATGGCGAGGTCATCCCCAACAGCCGACTCGTGATCCCCGCAGATCCGCCCCGTAGTTATGCCTACATCAGCGACACGCGATATATGCCTCACCTCCACGAACAACTGCTCGGTGTCAACACACTCTATCATGAGAGTACCTATGGCGACGACCATCTGCCTCAGTCGGAGAAGTATTTCCACTCCACAGCCCGTCAGGCCGCTACCGTAGCCCGCGATGCAGGGGTAGGGCGCCTGTTGCTCGGTCATTATAGTTCCCGTTACGAAGATGAGAACGTGTTGCTGAATGAGGCCAAAGAAGTGTTTCCACAGACGTTTTTGACCAACGAAATGGAGATTTTCGACATCTGAACGGGGTAAAATGTCAAATTTTGCCCCGAAAATTTGGAAGTATCGGAGATAATCCA
>JAEEGJ010018759.1_pt1 | contig 15373 bp, 10 predicted proteins | sample 8958761 | NCBI WGS metagenome assembly JAEEGJ01 (sample SAMN16246546, study PRJNA631951) | gut metagenome | biome: gut microbiome; feature: rumen; material: RS-attached | host: Bos | place: Iran: Karaj | collected 2018-10 | reverse complement strand
CGGGCTAAACGGGCTTTTTGGATACAACCTCGAATTTGGCGATTACGGATTGGATATGCTAACAGGAATCGGCATACAACAGTTTTTGGAAGATAAAGATTCCACCGTTTACAAAGCCTATTCATTCGGTTTGCAGGGCTACAAGAGAATCTTTTTTACGGGATTTGGTGCAATCACACCCCAGGTTCAATGGACTTTGAAAACATTCAAATACAAATCTCCCGAAACAAGCCGCAGGAGACGAGTCTATATCAACCAGTTCTATATAGGCGCAATCCTTGATTTCGTCACACCATTTTCTGAAATACATTAATAGAGAATTAAGAATATGCGCCGTTTGATTTTCATTTTTCTCTTGATTCTTTCTGCTTGCAGCCTAAGCAATGCCGAAGAAATCGATGCCTGCGTATTTGACCAATACGTTCTTGGAATGCTTAATGAAAACGCTGTTTCGGACAGTTCCACAAGACATCTGGAACTGCTAGATTTTATTGCCGAACAAGGGTATAAAGCGAGTCCAAAAATCTGTGCAGACAAAGACCAACGCGAAAAAATGATACGAATCGCCTACACGCTTTACGACGAAAGGAAAGGGAGCGGTGAATTCAAAAACGTTTATCCGAAATACGCTTATTTCGCAGGCAACGAAGAAGAAGGTCGGGAAGCAACAAACGAAGATAATGCGATGTACAACCTGCTTCTGGACTACATGATTGCAAAGTACGACAACCAGTATGCATTTCAAAAAAAGGAAATGCTGAAGAACAATCCCGATGGATCAACGGTTCTCGCAAGCATGATTGCAGATAAGCTATTTACAGCCGACCGGTTCATGAGCATTGCAACTAAATTAACCAAAAGTGCAGCTGAACTCGCTGCGGACATGTTTGCATCTTGGACAGAGCTATGGTTTCAAGACGAAAGCCCTTTAGGACGTCATGAAAAATTTGACTATGATTACTCGTGGATATTGAATACTCGCAATAACTTTTTGCGTAAATACCCCGACAGCCGTTACAAGACAGCCATTTTGACGATTATGGATGACAATATTTCTAGTCAACTTGTTCAGTATGACAAAGATGACGGCTATTTCAGTTTCGGCTTTGGATTTTCTATAGGGAAATCCATAAAAAGTTCTTCGTTAAGCAAAGTCGATGAATACGCTACAGCTGGATTTCCCGAAGGTCGTGTGCAAATCTATAACTTCGTGCTCCAATTCCAGAACGACCTTTTCATTGCAAAAAACATGTCTCCCAGTTTTGATTTGTTTATGGGATATTCTTTTGATTTCGGCAATTTTAGAGCCGACATCATGGGAGGCCTTGGATTAACATCGTTCAGCTTTGAAAAAGATACATCAGACAACATGTCGTTCTTTGGAAGCGCACAGATAACGAAAAAACTCCCTATAGGCAACATGCTCTATCTTTCCCCAAAATTTCAATGGGTCTTGAAAGGAGTCCATTTTGCCGATCCGTATTCCAATCGCAAACGCTGGGGCGTTATCAATCATTTCCTGTTCGGAATTATTTTCGAAGCCCAAATGCCATTATCAAAGCTGAATACCAAGGACAGCGGCAAACAGCACCACCTGCTCCGAAGAACAAGCATCCGGTATTAGGTATTAGACGAAAGACGAATGAGGGCGCTCGCAAGCTCGCTTTAAGGCATGAGCAATACGACCTCATTGCTCAAAGCACTCTTGTAAAGAGTGCGACCTCAAACCTTCTTCGCTTTCGCGATGGCTTCTTTGGCTAGTTTATCTACAAGTTCGTTCCACTTGACACCGGTATGGGCGGCCACTTTTTCAAACTGAACGCGGTGCAAGTACGGCTTGGCCGCTTTTACGTACATTTGGGCAATATTGCTCTTGGCTTGCCATTCTCCCTTGGCCCAGCGCGCGATTCCTTCGTAGTCATGACAAATCACGCCGTTCATGTCGTGAGCGTCAAGCCACCGCATCGCCTGGAATGAAGCCATCACTTCGCCGTCGATATTGCGGCTTTCGGCATCAAAAGCGGTAATTCCAGAGCCTCGTGCAAGTTCTTTATCGTCTTCTGTTACAACAAAAGCCCATCCCGCAGGGCCAAAGCCTGGAGAAAATGATCCATCAACAAATACACGGATTCCATCAGGAGCGGGCGCTTCCATCCCATCAAGCCACGCTTGCGCTTCTTCGCGGGAACCGAAGGATTTGAACAAAACACCTTTAACTCCGTGAGTCAGTTTTTCACATTCGGTCCACGTGGTCACGATTTTCTTTTCATTTTCGCTTTTAACAGCATAGAACTTTTGTTTAGGCATGGCGCAAATTTATATATTTTTATCGAAATAAAAAATAGGAGTTCCTTTGTTTTCTTCGCAGTATTTCGCCGACGACAAACAATATTATGCAATGCGCTTACTTTGCAAACCATTGCTGTATCGCTGGTTTGCGTATAAGGCTGGTCCAATCAAGAACACAAAGGCTTTTTCGTTTCCAAAGTCGCTACAAGAACACGAAAAAACACTGTTCTTTATGCCCGAGGACAAAAAAATTGCAAAGGTCATTCTGGACGAACTTCCCAAAGAATGTTTCAAGTCCATTTTATTCATTGCCCACGGCGATCTAGAGATTCTATTACAAAAGAAAAAAGCAAACGCCTCTTACTACACCGATAAAGGTTGCCGCTACGGGGAATCGATTTTTGAAAAGCTCGAATCGCAAATAAAAGCGTTTGAACCTCTCGCCTGTGTCTACATTGGACCTTACAAACCGCAATTTTTGTACCTCGCTTTAGTCAGCGGCGCTTCGATGCGCGTTGGATTCGATTGCGTTCGTGAATACCCGTTCTTAAACATCAGTCTGCATACGCTCAAGACTATTTCACCTGCAAGGATGATGGCTCGCTATTTCACAAAGGATAACGGGGAATAGCCATGCAAAAGATGTTTTCGACAATCATCACTGAAAATGGCGGCTATGCGGACTTGCACATGCACACCAAGCTCTCGGATGGCAATCTTTCAGTCGATGAATTGCTCATGCTTTGCAAACGCAAAGGACTTCGTTGCATTTCCATCACGGACCACGATAATCTCGATAGCTACAAGCTTGCCGAAGAACCCGCCAAGGAAATCGGCCTAGAAATCATTCCGGGAATTGAAATTTCTGCGGTATGGCAAGGCAAGGACATCCATATTTTGGGCTACTTCTGCGACCCGACGAACCTCGCCCTCAACATGGAACTAGAGGATTTCGCAAAGCAGCGCATTGCACGCGTGAAGGCGATTATCAAAAAACTGAACGCACTCGGCATTGGCATCACGTTCGAAAAAGTGCACTCGTATTGTAAGGGCAAAATCATTGGGCGTCCGCACATCGCCATGTCGCTCGTCGATGAAGAATACATTTCGAACTTCTCCGAGGCGTTCACGAAATACCTTGGCGACGGCTGCATCGCCTTTGTCGAAAAGAAGGGACTGAACCCGCAAGAAACAATTCGCCTGATCGAAAATGCGGGTGGCATTGCCGTCCTCGCCCACCCTTACAAGTCCGGCCTCAGCGACCAGTTCATCGAAAACATGGTGGAATGGGGCATACAAGGCATGGAAGTCTACAGCCCGGCGCAAAAGGGCGCTGTTGGCCGCAAGTACAAGGAAATGGCTCAAAAGTTCGGGCTTGTGGGCACCGGCGGTTCAGACTTTCACACCGAAAGCGGAACCTACCCCCCAGGTTGCATGAAAATGCCCTACACCGTCGTCCAGGCACTCCGAGAAAGGCGCGAAAAATCTCGTGCAGAATGGTTCTAATGAATCGTGGAATTTTTTTAATTACTGTTTTATCCGCGCTTGTTTCAAGCGTTTTTGCCGATGTCATTCACGCCAAGAAAAGCGTGCTACCGACGCCGCAAGATTCTATTTTTGAAACGGTGAACGGCCCAGATCCAGCACCCAGAGAAACAGACGCTGGCCGTTGGGTCATTCCGCTGCGCGAAGTCATGCAGCGCACGTACGACGTTTCGGGCCAAAAATCTGAATGGGTGCTTGGCACGTCCATCCTTGGCAGTCCGGAACTCCCCGCAAGGTCGCTTGGAATCGGAACGCTTAGCAAACGCTATCCGAGCAAGCTCGCCGGGATTTACACAACACGTTTGAGCTATGACGGTTCCACGCTTGCGCTCAACGGCGAAAACGGAATTCTCTTTGAAGAACGTCACGGCATTCCTGTCGATACTCCAATTACCGATGTGAACTGGGAACGCGGTCCGTTCGAAGGCAACGCCCTCCGCCTCGAATTCCGCCGACTGATTACGGATTCAGTGACACTCGACCTCGGAGTTTCAAGCCATTCCAACATGCTCTCCAAGCCGTTTGAATACCAACCGGTGACACATTCGCCGTTCTTCGCTATGGGTCGAGACTCTACAGAAATTCCGTTTGGCGGTCGAAACATCGCAATGAACAGCATGCACCTCCAGCCAATTGTTACTTGGCGATTCGGCTACGGCAAGGCGTTTTTTAAGATAAACTATTTCAGCCTTGACAATGCCGACAACTCGACTCACAAAGTTTTGCTGGATACGCTTGACCCCACTTCCCGCGAATTCCAGACGGATCCTTATAGAATTCTACTTGAAACGCGCACGTATGGCGGCGGTGCAGAATTCTACCCCATCAAGGGCTTGACTCTCGGTACCGAAATCCATTACGGCAATCACGAAATCGAAATGCGCAAGCTCCCCAAGATTATAAAGAAACAGGATACGACATATAACGATGTCGGACTGCGCGTCATCAAAAACACTTATTACGACACAAGCAAGGTCCGCAACTACGAAACGATTCTCGGGAACTTCGATGCTCGCTACAACATGTTCCTGAATCCAAGACTCCATTTTGAATATGAGTTCGTAAACACCGAAGAGACGGGCGATGACAAGGTAAAGCAAAAATATTACCAAGACCGCGAAATCGGCTATGCAGAAGTTTCGGATACGCTTTTCGGGAAGGCTCTGTTTCGCGTACAAGCCGGCATGCAGCGCAACAGTTCACTTTTGGATACCGTTGAATTTGCACCCGCATTTTCTCTCGACGGAACGTACCTCCTCCCCTACCATTTGATGGCAACGGCATCTTACCGCCACGACAATAAATTCCCCGACGTGAATCAGCTCAAGCTTATAGAAACGGGTCGAGTCGCATTCCCTAACGAGAACCTTAAATACGAAATACGCGACCGCGCGACCGCCAATATCGTATGGCAAAAACGCGATGTTTTTTACGGACTTGGGTTGCGTTACGAGCACGCTAATAATTTGATAAAACCCAAGTGGGTTATTAATGGCGGCTTAGATACAACGGATAAACATTCAACGTATATCGCTAACTACGAAACCATGGAAGTGAGAGATACAACATATGCCGAAGTAGCCGATTCTGTGGAGTCTGCATTCCGCTACGAAAACCTCGACCATGCGCATACGCTTGACTGGATGATGCAAGTGGGCTTCCGTTTGGGCAACTGGAAATTCTATTTAGAACGTGGGCAAAAAATCACGCGCACCAAGCTCATCGATACGCCTTCGCTTTATTACAAAGGCAGCATCCATTGGCAGAACCGCTTTGTCAAGGACAGGCTCGGCGTAAGCGTACGCGTTGATTTCCAGTGGTTCAACAACCGCTATGATTGCACGATTAACGAAAAAGGCGAGCCGGAGCTCGTCTCTCTCAAGAAATACCTTGCGATGGATTTCGAAGCGCGCATGCAGATTCTCTCATTTGAACTGTACAACCGCATCGAGAATTTCAACCACAGCATTTACGCGCCGGAATCCGGATACACCCCTGAAGGCCTCAGATTCGCGTACGGCATTGTTTGGACGTTCGGGAACTAGGGGTGTGAGGTCGGCCCTTTGAGCTATGAGGTCGCTTCGCTTTGAGCATTGAGCGATGAGCCCGCTACGCTATGAGCCATGAGTCAATAGTTTTATCTCATTACTCAAAGGATCCTGAGCCTGCCGAAGGGCCGTCATCGACCTGATTGAGGAGCTTATCTCTTGACTGTCACTTTTCGGGTGGCGGTTCCGACTTTCACGATGTACGTTCCAGCAGCCGACAGCGGAATCATTTGATTCTGGCTTTCCAATCGACCACGCAAAATCGCGTGCCCTAGCAAATTAAAGACGGCGTAAGGCGTTCCGGCTTTAGCCCCCGAAACAAGAACGTTCATTCCATCTACGCTCAAGTCAAACGACGCAAGCGCTCTTTGCGGGCGCACTGGAGGAAGTGACAAAATCCCCTGATGTTCCTTAAGTACATCTTCTAAATCAGCAATGATTGGATACGGATAAACAGGACTGAGCTTCCATACATTTGAACTAGAATCTTTTGATTTCATGTGATTCAAGTCATCAACAAATTCTTTCGACTGCATATAAGCCGTTGTAAGAGCCTCACCATAAAAAAGTTTTTCATCAGGTTTAGTGGATAAGCCATAAACATTCCAATCAAAAAAAGTCGATTGAGGGTAAACATTCTCTATGGAATCTTCTTTAACTTCCCACACAATCTTTGAAGCGTTATAAGAATAGTCTGAAGCTTCTTTTCCACCAGCAATTCCACCCACGCTATCAGACTTGCCAAGAGCAACCACATCGCCCAAATTGGCAAAGTCTCCAATATCGTGACTTTCGCGACCGCAGTACCCATTATGCATATAACAGCTACCATCATAAGCGCCTGTTATACCGCCAATATACGGAACATTTTCTCCCGATACACTTCCAAAGTTCATAAGCTTAAAGGCATCCGTATCAAAAAAGCGTCCAGCAATGCCACCTAAGTAATTGACTTTTTCGGCGGATACTTGCCCCAAATTGAAGCTATTCACAATACCATGTCCAACATAACCAGTAACACCCCCAACATATACTTTACCTTCAGACGAAGATCCTTTATCAAAAGGTTTTACAGTAACATTTCCAAAATTAAATACATTAAAAATCGAAGAATATTCTGCAGATCCAATAGCTCCTCCCACAAAAAACTCACGCCCACTAGGATATGTAGAATAAACTAAATGAACATTCACATTGCCATAATTTATCAGATTCTTTAAAACATCAGAGGATTTACAAAGACCTCCACTAATAAAATGGTCGGAATCAATTTCATGTGTTTTATAATTTATATTTCCCCGATTTATTGCATTAACAAAAATCGTTGTGTCATTTTTATCATACACCTCTTTGATCAATCCACAAATATTAACTTCATTTGAAGATTCAATCATTTTTACAGAAATATTTCCTTCATTATAAATATCAGCACGAACTCCTTTAGGAATCGTCAAAGTTTCCATAATCCCAGCAACATTTATCAAATCAAAATTACTTTTAACATCAACAGTTATATTTCCATAATTCGCTAACTTGTAGAAATTTTTATTTAAACCATGTTTATACATTCCAAAGATGCGACCATTTTTTATCGATTTCGCCTTGACTGTGATATTTCCATAATTTTTTGCACCACGCACTAAAAGAGTATCTAATTTTCCCATTGGCCCCATCCAAGGAATTCCATAAACAATCAAACTTTCTATATCTTCCGCATCAATTTCTATGGATATTCTATTTTCAAGAACAGAATCTACCAAGCCTCCACCATAAACAACAAGTTGAGAAAGAGAGCTGTCTGCAGAAACCTTTATATTACCTTCAGCAAAGACATTTCCCCGAAGACGGCAAGAGCTCAAATCAAATGAAGATATTGTTGCGTACTTACTTGTATCCTTTATATTCAATTCAAAATTTTTAAAACTAAAATTATTTACATTACTAAAAGAGAGACATGAAAAAAATGTTTGTTGCTCCGAATAAATTCCATACACAGAAAAACCGTTAAAATCTAGATCCCAATCATAAACTGCAATTGGATCAAAAGGATGATCTCGATTGACAGAATTCTTATCTTTGCCAAAAACAATATCATTAACAAGTATGAAGCTTTGTCCTCTGCTGGCATTGTGGCTCAACCAGGCAAATTCTTCGGGCTTGCTAATTACATATCCAATTCCATTTTTATATTCTGGTTTAAGTGTATCGCCAGACCACTCAGCCAAAGCAAACGAAGCATTCAACAAAATAAATGCAGCTAGAATAAAGAATTGTTTTTTCATGATGATCCTAACACGAATAAATGTAAAATTTGTGCCAATTATAGTAAATTAGACGAGAGTGGTTTGCTTCGATAAACTCAGCACAGGCTTAAGCACACCAACCGAAATAAGGTCACTGAGCTTGCCGAAGTGAGCAAAGAGCGGCGGAGCCGTTTTTTGTCATCCTGAGCGGAGTGTTGTCATGCCCGACAGATGGCGACGTCATGGCGGACCTGATCCGTCATCTGTCCACCATGACGTACTGGAATAAATCCGGGGTGACAAAAAAAGCCGCTTAAATCATGTTGTTTGCTTCAAGGCCTAAAAGCACTAGGTAGCCTACATACAAAATCAAAAAAAGCGTTCCGCCGATGCGGCCAAAACCAAATTGTTCATTCTTCTTGCGCGAGGCTTTTGTGCGTTTGCTCTTGAAAAACGGGAAGCATATCAAGAAAAGCAAAAGCGTGAGCGCCGACATAATCGGCAAATCTCGACTCAGCACTTCTGCATCCATTGCCTTGATCGGTGTAATTACAGCTGCAATTCCAACAACGACAAGCGTGTTAAAAATATTGGACCCAATAACGTTTCCTACCGCTAAATCGTTCTCGCCCTTGCGTGCTGCAGCAATAGAACTCGCCAGTTCAGGAAGCGACGTTCCAACCGCTACAATCGTAAGCCCAATCAGCAAGTCACTCACGCCAAGAGCCTGAGCCACATTGATAGCACCCCACACCAGCATTCTCGAACTTAAAATTAAAAGTGCAAGCCCAGCAAGCAACAACAGCGACGATTTGACAATCGAAACTTTTTCAGCCGGAGCTTCAACGGATTCTTCCTTTTGACGTTTACGCTTTGCATGCAGTTCCGTAAAGATGTTGAACGCCGTAATTCCCGCAAATGCAAACAAAAGAATTACACCATCGATAAACGAAACATTTCCGTCCATCAGCAACACAACCGTCAAAACGGTCATCGCCATTAGAATTGGAATATCACGCTTCATCGCTTCTTTTTTAACGACAACAGGAATAATCAGCGCCGTCACACCAAGGATTAGCGCGATGTTTGCAATATTGGAACCGTAAGCGTTTCCAAGAGCAAGTTGCGGAGTGTTGTTCACTGCCGACAAAACGGAAACGACCATTTCCGGTGCAGAAGTCCCAAACCCCACAATCAGCATCCCGATAAGGAATGTGCTCATGCCAAAAAATTGGGCCACGCCGACGGCCCCATCCACAAACCGGTCTGCACTCCAGACCAGAAGAATAAGGCCCACGACTATGGCCACAATAGAAAGAATCATATTTTTAACTAAAATACGTAGAAAGTTGCACCAACATTGAATGACTTAGACGTCAAATTGTTGATTCCGAATGCGTTATAATCGTCATACTGGTTGTTGATTCCCCAGCAGAAGCGGGCATCGAAACCAACGTAACGGTTTGCACGGATTCCAAAGCCAAAGATAATGGACCAGTCGATTACGGAACGGTAATCATTATCCAACATGTCTTCCTTGGCATTTATCTTCTTGTCCGAAGATTTCATTTTAAATGTATCAGAAATGGCAAAAGACGGTTGGACACCGACATCAAAATAGAGATTGGACCTAGCGCTCTTCAAAGAAAAGAGGAGCGGCAACGAAATCCGGTACTGGCTAAACGAAAAACGGTATTCTCCATAATTTTCTTTATAAACTTCGCTATAGCTGTTTCCTACCTTATTATGTTCAAACAAGGCACCGGTCTTAAAGGCCATGTTGTATTCATCTAGCGGGAATAAGGCAAATGCGCCTACACTCCAAGTCAAGCCGGAATAGCGATCGTATTCATAATGGCCATTGTCACCCGAAAGGAACGCACTACCAATAAAACCTTGAAGACCAAACGTAAACTTCAGCGGAATTAGGCCACGAAGTTGATCCATATCAATCGTATCCGCTCTAGCCACTTCGGAAACGTAAACGGTTTTTACAGGGCCATTGCTTGTTTCAATTTCAGACGGCGAATAGACAGGGCGGTAAACAAATTTCTTGGTGGTCTTTTTCTGGACGGGCTTTGCAGCGTCGGCACCACGAACGGCGGTAGGTTCAGAAAAGAGAGTTTCGGGAGCGAGTTCTTTCTCGGCCTGAGTAAACTTGTCTTCAGCCTGGGCGGGAGTTTGTTCAACAACCGGTTCGGCCTGTACAGGAGCGACCTCGGCGACTGGGGCCGGAGCAGGAGCGGCAGTTTCAGCAACTGGTGCTGTATTCTGTGCCATCACGGCAGAAACTGCAAAAGCAGTCAAAATTCCAGCGTACTTTAGATTCATATTGATCCTCCAATGATAATCATTGTAATATTATAGTATTTTTGTAATCGAAAAACCAATACAAAATACCAGCGTTCCGTTCATAAAATACTAGATTACGCTATATGAAAACAATTATTGTGAATACCGCTTCGGGCAAAGCCAATACTAGCGCCCTATTTTTTGTTAAAAAATCTGTCCAATTTTCCAACGTTCTCTCGGAAGACGCCGAAAAGCAAGTCGAATCCGTACTGAACGGCATGGACGAGGGTCCGTTCGAAGATTTGGAATTTTTGGAAATCGACAACCAACCCACTATTTTTGTGAACGCCGCCAAGGAACGCGGCCTCTCCTCGCTCGACCACTTGCGCATGGCGGCCTACCGCCTAGCCAAGAAAGCTAGCAAACGCCAAATTCCGATGGTTTCCATCATGCTAGCCGATGCGGCGCCAGAACAGTTCAAGAGCATTTTGCACGGACTCTACTACGCCGATTACAAATTCGATGCTTACAAGAGCAAGCAGAAAGAAGCCTTCCAGGTCACGTTCGAAATCGTCGCTGGCGATCATGCCACTGAATTCAAGAAGATTGCTGAAGATGTCGCCATCGAAAACAAGGCTATTGTCCTCGCAAAGAACTTGATTAACACATGCGCTTCGGACCTCTATCCCGCTGAATTTGTAGAAAATGCAAATACGATTGCGAAGTACACGCCGGGACTTTCAATCAAGGTACGCAACATGAAGCAACTCGAAAAGGAAGGCTTCATGGGACACGTAACTGTCGGCAAGGGCAGCTCGCACGAACCGTACATGATTACGCTCAGCTATGATGGAACAAAGTCTGCACGAGGTAAGAGTACAGCGAAGAACGCAGGGAAAAATGCGCGCACTTCCGCAGATCACTTGGTTATTGTCGGCAAGGGACTTACATTCGACACCGGCGGACTTTGTCTGAAACCGCCTAAATCCATGCCGGAAATGATTAGCGATATGAGCGGTGCCGCAACAGCACTCGCCGCCATCCAAGCCATTGCCACGCTTGAGCTCCCCATTAAGGTGAGCGCCGTGTGCTGCCTTGCAGAAAACGCGATTGGCAACAAGTCCGTGCTACCGGGAGATATCTTTACCGCGAAAAACGGCAAGACGGTCATGGTCGATAATACGGATGCCGAAGGACGCCTCGTGCTCTCGGATGGCATTGCAGAAGCTGGACTCATCGGAGCCACGCACATCGTGGACCTCGCCACGCTTACGGGCGCCATGGTTCGCGCACTCGGTTACGCCGTTGCCGGATTCTTCAGCAACGATGACGCCCTTGCATTGAACGTCATCAACTGCGGTGAAGCTTGCTGCGAAAAGTTCTGGAGCATGCCGCTGGAAGAAGAATACGCAGATGCTTTGAAGGACCATTTCGCAGACCTCAAGAATACCGGAAGCGATGCCGGAGCCATTGCCGCAGCGCTCTTCTTGCAGGAATTCGTTCCAGAAGATACCGCTTGGGCGCACTGGGATATTGCAGGCACAGCATTCGTGAACAAAGCATGGAAGTACACCGAATACGGTGCCACAGGCTTTGGCGTACAGACGCTCATTGAACTTGCTCGTAGAATGTCTAGCGCAAACGAAGAAAGCGAAGGCGAAAGCATCGAAACCGACGCAATCCAGTGTGAGGAATACAAAGTGTGCTAAACGCTTTTTGTGCGTAATCCAATAGCACGAAAAACACCGCGCTATTGGAATTATAATGCTTAATGCAAAAAACGGCCGGAACAAGGAATGTCCGGCCGTGCTTATTAGAAATTTAACTACAAATACATTTTATTTTCACTGAAGATGTAAATCTCTAGGGAAGTACGAAGTAGCCATATTGAAACCAAGTACAATTTGTCCCTTATTCGCACTACGGCTATCCTCATCCTTCAAAACAATTTTGAAAACTAAATAATCATAACTAGATTCAATGACAACCCTTTCAAAGGAACGATACAAATGATTTGACGATGTAATAAAAGTCCCCGGCTTATTAAAATTAAAATTACTCGTTCTAAGATCAGCCATAGGGTTTTTTATATTATCATAATTATGATCACTGCTTCCATAAACATACAAGTCAAAATCCTGAGGAACTTTACCAATGTTTATAACATCGTCACCACTGCTAAGCCAAGAAATAGCGGCATAAACTGGATAATTCTTCATTGGATTAGGGGCAACAAACCAAATTTCATGCTGACCGTTACTATTTGTACGAGTTTTTAACTTATCAATATCACCATTCCAATAACGAGAATCAAATTGATAACGAGTACTCCCCGCATTATCAAAAACTAAATATTTGTAAGTAGGTGTATGTTTATCACAAGTAAGAAGCAAGGCTTTTACAATTTCAGGGTGCCAACGATAAAACGGGTTAACAGCCAAAAGATCACCCACCATACCAGCAGTAAGTGCAGTAGCCACTCGCGTACCATCATACAAAGGTCTAAACACATAACTTTGAGTCCCATTGCTATAATATCTTGTAAGGTCATGTGTAAAAAAATTTGAATAATTATAAACTTCTGGCTTAGTCGCCCCCGTATAAGAGGTTCCCACATTACTAGCCGTTGACGTATAAGTAAGAACTTCTTCACCTATCGGGTCAAACGCACCAACAGTAATTGCATTCACAGCAAAAGCCTGTGGATCCATTTTAGGATTACCTTTAGTGTGGAATCCAAAATCGCCCGCAGAAACAAATTCTATCGTACGATTGTTATAAATATAATTGTCTATATCCCTAGCTTTTGCTGTATAACGGCTTGTATTTCCAGAGCCCTTTTTGTTGTTATGCACGCCAATATAAATCTGAGGATTTCTAGAAGCCGGATTATCAGGCATTCCTTTACCCGCATAAACAATAGGATCATAATGATCGTAATCTGTTAGGAGCTGATACGTCCTCGAAGCATCAATTTCATACCCTGGAGATTTTGTATAGGGACCATTACCATACTCAAGATATTTCACTTGTCCATTATTTTGTAAATCTACAGGAGGCGTTTCTACATCAATAGAAATACCCACATCTGATTTTTTATACAAATACCAATCAGAAACGGAATAATAACCTAACTTATCCTTCAGCACATCAAAAAAATCAGTATATTGAATAGTTTGTCCAGACTGATAAGGCGACGATTGAACATGATTATCATTCACTTTCCAATCAGAATATGAATATCCTGCACTGCTCAAATTTGTCCTAGGCACACCAGGATAAATAGGAGTGGTGTTATAATCTTCATTCATTTGAATAAAAGCTTTACTCAGGGCTTCACTATACGTCTGAACACCATTACGATACTTATTCCAATCATAAGCACAAAAATGTAAATCTTCGCAACTTTCAGCACCACTTGAGGTATATCGCCTTAAATAATGCTGACCATTATCGACAAGCACATCACCATCAGGCCCAAAAACTCGCAGTCCACTACCAGTGTTACTCAGAAACGCACCTTTAATGGCAACATAATTTCCATGCATACCCGTTTTCATCAAAGAGGCGTTATTCAAAGATGAACCTAATTTCTGTTGTTCATTCTTCTTGGCTTTGGAATAGTCGACATTCTTATAGACCATCGGGGTATTCATTTTACTACCCTTGCGGCCCAGAAGGTCGTAGTTATTTGTAGTAGCATTTGATGCAATGCATCCAAATGCTAACGCGATTGTTAGTAATTCTTTGTTCATTATATATTTTCCTTTATGTTTGCCTTGTAAAAAGGTGAGGACAATATATACTCCCAAAATAAAACAGAATTACAAAATTCAAAAAAAAACATTTATATAAGAAATCTGCATATAAATTTTTACAACTAATTACTGCACATGTATTATATAAAATATACATGTATTATATAAACTATTGCATACAATATCTATAAGCGGTTTCTTTTTTTGAAGTGTACAAAATTCCTTCTTGTTTCACCCTCAAAAAAATCATAACAAGAACCAAAAAAAATTATCCAAATTACCATAACGCAATTACAAAAAATTAAGATAAAATAAATAATAAAACTAAATAGACAATTGTTGTGTTAAAATGTATTTCAGCAACCAGATTTTATAAGATTTCTTAATTTTGCAAAATTCAGCGAATTTTCGTGAAATCATTAAAAGAACTCTTTGAGTATTCCAATTTTTATTAGGTTTTTCTATTTTTGTTTCAAAAAAAAATCCCTGCATGCGTGGGGATGGCAGAAAAATATGAAGAATGTCGATACTATTGCAGTTTTGGACTTTGGCGGGCAGTACGCCCACCTGATTGCTAACCGCGTGCGCCGCCTGGGCGTATTTACCGAAATCCACTCCCCCGCCGCTCCCGTCAGCGAGCTCGAAGGCGTGAAGGGCATCATTTACAGTGGCGGTCCGTCTAGCGTGTACGCTGCTGACGCACCGGAATACAATCCCGAAATTTTGAACCTCCCGGTGCCGAAGCTCGGCATCTGCTACGGTCACCAGCTCATTGCCCAACAGTTAGGCGGTCACGTGGAACCGGGCAAGGTCAAGGAATACGGCATCGCCGACCTCATCGTGGGTGACGAAAAGTGCCCGCTCTTGAAGGGTCTCCCGAAGGCCAGCCCCATGTGGATGAGCCACGGCGACCAGGTCACGAAGCTCCCCGAAGGCTACAAGATTGTGGCCAGCACCAAGGACTGCGAAATCGCCGCCGTCGCTTTTGACAGCGTGAGTCCCGAACGCCAGATTTTCGGCATCCAGTTCCACCCCGAAGTCACCCACAGCAAGTTCGGCATGAAGTTGCTCGAAAACTTTGTGGACTTTACCGGTGCAAAGAAGACCTGGAACATGAAGAGCTACCTGCCGCTCATCACGGAACGCATCAAGGAACAGGTCAAGTACCGCAAGGTATTCCTGCTCGTCTCCGGCGGCG
>JAEEGJ010018754.1_pt1 | contig 15376 bp, 14 predicted proteins | sample 8958761 | NCBI WGS metagenome assembly JAEEGJ01 (sample SAMN16246546, study PRJNA631951) | gut metagenome | biome: gut microbiome; feature: rumen; material: RS-attached | host: Bos | place: Iran: Karaj | collected 2018-10 | reverse complement strand
CCAGATTTTTTCCTAAGATTTTCTCCAGATTTCTGAAGGAGCTTGCGACTGAAACGAGCCCTTATTTCCCTCAAAATATTTTCGTGTGGATTTTCATCCTGATTATTGCTGAGATTTTTAAAATCCATGCTGAAAATCCTCGCTGAAAATCTTGAAAAAATCTTTGCTGAAAATATCGGGAGGCGTATTCTTCCTCGTTTCGCTCGTGCCTCGCTCAGAAATCTTGAGAAAATCCCTGATTAAAATCCGAGTGAAAATCTGCCTATCCCTTCAACACTCCCCCTCACGCGAGTAAGTGTATCTACTCCCCCTTGGAGGGGGTGAGGGGGGTGGAGCCTTCCCTTGGGGAAGGACGGGTTAGGTCTTAGAGCCCGTCATGCCCTCCTTCATTTCCGCCTCCTGCGCCAGCAGGGCTTTCAGCGTTAGCATCAGGCACGAGGAACGCCTCAATACCGCTGCCGTAAGAGCTCTTTGAGAGCGTGTAGGCTGCATCGCCCTGATAGTCAGCCTCCTTGGTGTTGGCAGAAAGAAGCTCCTGAGAAGAGACGAGTGTCTTGCCGTCGCTCTTGCGGGTGTGTACCCAAGCATAGGCGCAGTCGCCATCGTTGCCCGAGTGACCGAGCTTGCCGTCAACGGAATGGAAGCCGTTAGAGCCGCCTGTCACGCTTGCGAGCGTCTCGTCGTTGGCAGCATCGAGAATCACCTTTGCCGCAGAGAACTGGCAGTAAGGAATCTCGGTGTTTGCGTTCACCTTCTGCTTGACGAGGAAGAACGAGATCTGATCGCCATAGCGATAGTCGGGGTTGTTGTCAACAACATCCTTCGAGAACTGTGCCACGGTAGTCGCGTTGGTGATGTTCTCTGAAAGGAGGATGTCAGTCACGCCGTTCTGACCTGTGCCCGTCACCACGATTGCAGGGAGCGAGCCCTGTGAAATCTGATACGCGGTAGCGATACATGCACCTCCAGCCACAGCCTGCTTGGTGAGGTAGATAGGTGTGCGCTGCATGTTCACCTTCACGAACATGTTGTAGTCGCTCAGCGTCTTCGGCTTAGCCTCGAAACCGTAGTTGAGGAGCGGACGGATGCCCTTGTACATCGCGATGATGTTGCCCCACTTGGTGCGAGTCTGCATCTGCGCATTGCTGCGAGGGTTGCGGATGTGCGTCACCTTCTCGCTGATAACTGTCTGGCCGTTAAGGCTCTTGAATGTAAGGTTGCCGGCTGAGCCGTTAATCTTACTGATGATACCATTTAGAATTCCCATAATAAAAATCCTTTACAACCTACAGCCCCTCTCCTGCCTATTGGCATCCTCTCCCCAAGGGGCGAGGAGGAAGTTACCTTTGAACGCTCAAGGGAAGCGTGTAGGTTAATTGTTAATAATGAAGTGAATAAATTAAGTGAAACATATAAATCGTAGGCTCGAAAGCCTTTTGTGTTCTTTCAATCCCTCCCCCTCGGGGGAGTTGGAGGGGGGCCTTTATATCTCCGATATAGGGAACGGTTTAGAAGCCATTTAGTAGCGAAGGAGAATCGGAGGAGTAGTGACCGCCATCATCCAACAACTAACATCTATCACTTGATTTCTAAGTGCAAAGTTACTACAATTTCCTATGAAAATCACAAAGTAACATATTTTTTTTATGTTACTTTCCAAGAAATTGTATTTTGTGCTCGTAACTTACTGATACACAGCGAGAAATTTTCGGAAGACAATTCCAAGTAACATATATCAGTTATTTGGAATAGTTAGAGGGGGTATGTGTGAATTATACCCCAAAATATATAATATAATATATTAATATATTATATTATATATTTTGAACTTTTTTGAGAGTGGTAGTGTGTCCCTTCCAAATAACTGATATATGTTACTTGGACATCCTCATATGCCATTCTGAGCCTTCTGTTAGGGGGTGAATCTAACATAATTCATTTTTGTGATATTTTGCAGAATAGCGTTTTTTCTTGTTTTCCCCTTATATTTCGCCAAAATCCTTTGAAAACGACAGATTTTACCCTCTATTTTCCAAAAAATGGGGGGAACAGAAAAAGCCTTCGCGTAGGGCAAAGGCTTTTGTTTCTTATAATATTGGGAAGCACGCAACAAACTATGCTTGTGGCTTGTAGTGCTTGATAAGTTCCATATGGTCGTCAAGCGGAAACCATGCAAGTTCGCGAATCTTGCCAGGCAAGAACTCCTTGGTTGTGCCAAGATGCTTGAGAACCATGTCTATTCGGGTGTCCATAGATTCAGCATGCAGGAAATTAATCCATGTCTCATGCTCCATCTCAATCACATCAAATGTGGGTGTGACTGACTTGCTAAAGATAAATCTCACGGCTATTCTCATTGTCATCATTGTCAATCCTCCCCAACTTCAATCTGCTGAACATCCAGCCATTCCTCAAAATTGTTCTCAAGGTTGTATTTCTCTTTCTCCTTGAAGACCTTCATTGCCTCTTCGTAGGTATCATAAAGACCAATGTGATAGTATTCAGACTCATATCGGTCATACCCTCTAAGTTCAAATTTCTTCATACATTTGCCTATTTAGAAATCCATTATTCACTTTCATTCGCAGTCTTTGCCTCGTAATGCTTGATAAGTTCAATATCGTCATCAAGCGGTATCCACGCAATCTCGTGAACCTTGCCCGACATATATTCCCTGTGCAGATGATTCAGAACAAAGGCTATTCTGTTGAGCATTGAGCGCATACGCAAGAATTTGGCATATTCCTCCTGATTCAGTTCTATCACGTCACAGGAAGGGGTGACGGGTTTGTAGTATATGCATCTTACCGCGAGTCTCACCTTCGAGTCGTTCAAAATGGTATCAGTATTTTTCATAACGCAATACGTATTTTAGTTAATTCCTCGGCAAATGTAGCAAAAAATTGATACATCTCCAAAAGAAAAACACAAAAAATTGCTCATTAGATATATTCTTCCAAGATAATCACATCATGAATATGAAACTTATAACAAAAAACTGAAGTTTTTAGGCCTAAATTTGTTTTTTTGTGCGTTTTCGTTATCTTTGCAGAAATTTTTTATTTCATACAAAGATAATGATAATAATTCACAATATAGAGGATAATCTGTTCGGCAAGAATCTGTCGAGAGAAGAACTGATGAAGAAGTTGCATGAACATTGGTCTTCTTTCGGAATTGAGCCTGCAAGTATCGAACTCATGGATGACAATTTCGTTAAGATTGTCTTCGATGATGACGTTGTAAATGCACAGGCTGAGAAACTTGACAAGTCGGCTCAACTATGCCAGAATGGAGAATTCAAGAAAGCCGAGAAACTGCTTCTTGAACTTACGAAGGAATGTCCGCTTAACTCCGAGGCTTGGCGTTTGCTTGCACAAATCCATATGCAGGAGAGCAAAATCGACCAATGTATGGATGAACTTATCTCATCATTGCATGCAGACCCAAAGAACAAGTGGGCGCTCATCCTCATGGGTAATGTACTGACACGCAATCTGAACAAGAAAGCCGAGGCAGAGGTGTATTATCTCACAGCCTTGAAATACTATCCAGACGATGACATTGCCTTGAATAACGTAGCGGGAATATATCTTGAAAACGAGGACTATGATTCAGCAAGGCCTTTGTTTGAGAAGATAATCAAGAATCGGCCTACATACCTCAATGCATACTATGGTCTTGCCTTGACTTATTACAAGGAAGACAAGTACATGGAGGCGTTCAATGTCTGCCATGAGGGTATGCTGAAGGGACAGAGCCACACGGAGAACCCCGGTGTTCGTGAGGAATTGTCAAAACTCTATCTAACATCAGCAAAGAATGTCTCTGATGAGATAGACGGAAAGAAAATTTGGGAAGGCATACGCGACGAACTTAATGAGATAGACCCTACTGAGATTGTGTTTGAGGAAGAGCACAACAGCATGGTATTGGCTCACCTCTCAAACGCGCGTACTACGGGTAAAGGCAAGCACAGGGTGAAATACAATCCTGACAAGCCTTATATCACACACCTTTTCGTTCATGAGTTGACCCACCTCCGAATGAGTATGCTTGCCCATAAGGACGGAAAGGACATGGTTATGTCATACAATGATAATGACAGAAAGACCTTCCAAAAGAGATTTGGAAGTTTCTTCCGTAAATCGCTCAAGAACCTCCCAGAGGAGAAATGCAGGCAGTTTATGGAGAAGATTCATCAGGGAATCGGAACGCAGTTAATGAACTGCCCTCTTGATCTGTTCGTAGAGGAATACATATACAAGAACTATCCGATGCTGCGCCCTGTTCAGCTGTTGTCAATGTTCTCAATGGAGCAGGATGCAATCAAGGCAGCCACAAACAAGGATTTGGAGAAAGTGTATCCTCACGCCATAGTTCATGCAAACAGGGTGATGAATGCCTGTACCTCAATGCATCTCAAGAGGCTCTATGGTCTTGATTTCGTCAACTATCACAAACTGTCAAATCAGGACATGATGCAAGCAAAAGACCTTTACGAGGAATATCTTGCATATGAGGACTATAAGCCAGGCGAGGAATATGAACTATGCGAATACTTTGAGGAGTCGCTTGGTCTTGATGACATCGGTACTATGCTTTCAGAGGAGGAGTTCGCAGAGATTCAGAACAGGGAGAAGATGCGTGATTTCTTCATTGACAGCGAAGAGGAAAAGAAAGAGCAGTCAAGGGTTGCCTCAGAAGCCAACAAGGACTTTGCAGAGCGCCATAAGGACGGAGCAGACCCAGCCCAGACCATGATGATGCAAATGTATATGCTTGGGGCTATGGATTATCTTGATACCGTTGATGTTGACAAACTCACAACGATAGCGCAGGAAATCCTTATCACGGGAACAAAGGGCATAAGTCCTGAAGGAAAATACTCAATACCTTCAATCCCTAATAAGGAGTTTGGCGGATGGCAGTTCCTTGCATACTACTATGTTAGCGTGAAAAGGGCTTTCCCTCAACTGATTGACAAATTGGGACTTCCTTTCAAGACCGCATATGAGGGTGCTTTGGCACTCTACAATGCGCGAGGAAAGAATAAATAAGAATAAGTGTATCGCCCTTAATCGGGGCGATACATCTTAACTGAAATCTAAACAACGAAAATAATCTATCATGTACACATTTGAATGACTTCAATCTGTTACAACAACTAAAAAACTAAATCTATATGATCCAGAATAGAGTTCTATACAAGGAAACACAGGCTCAGTTTGCCCGCGATGTAGAGGGCAATAAGGTAGCCCCTAAGATGGAATATGCAGCAAGAGAATGCGGTATCAATTCCATGGAAAACGAAATAGCATCTTGGACAAACAATGCTCCGCAGATATCAAAACTGCTTGTCGCTTCGGAAGTTGCCGACTGTTATGTCACATTTGAATTCCTCGTGCCTTTCTCTCGTAAGAGGATTGACTGCGTAATCTACGGCAAGAGCGAGGATGGCGATGAGAATGTCATTCATATAGAACTGAAGCAATGGAGCAACAAGACGGTTACCGTTGCCGATAGCGATGGCAATTTCAACGCAGAGGATGTTACCTTCAATGTGGAGGCATTCACAGGAAGGGCAAACAGAATCGTAGCACATCCGTCTCAGCAGGTAAAGGGATATCAGGGATATCTTTCAAATTTCATCGAGGTCATTTCCAAAGAGGAAGTGAATCTCACAGGCTTGGCGTATTGCTATAACTATCTGAAGGACGACCCGAAGGGGCGCTCATATCTCTTTGATGCGAAATATAAGACATTGTTGGAGCAATATCCTACATATGCCAAAGACCAGAAAGACGAACTTGCAGGGAAATTACACCTTCTTCTGAAAGGTGGTGATGGTCTCTCTGTGTTCAATAAGGTTATGGCAAGCCCAGTACGACCTTCAAAGAAACTGCTCAATGAGGTTTCTGCCATGATAGAAGAGGGAAATACTTCTGCCTTCTCGCTTCTTGAAGACCAGATTGTAGCCCGCAACATGATTCTTGACAAGATTCGCCCTTTGATTCATGAAGGCAAGGATGGTTTTCAGAAAAGCGTGATTATAGTGAATGGCGGTCCGGGTACAGGAAAGACCGTCATAGCGCTTCATGTCCTTGCAGAATTGGCAAAACTCGATAGTAAAAGCGGTCTGAACATAAGGTATGCAACCAAGTCAAAGCCATTGCTTGAAGGAGTAAGGGCACAGATAAGACCAGCGGTTAGGACTATGTTCTCAAATGTCACAAGTTTCATCCCTGCTAATTTCGATGAAAATGCTATGGACGTACTGCTTGTTGACGAGGCTCATCGCATACAGAAGAGCGCAAACAATCAGTACACGAAGGCTGAGAACAGAACCAACCTTCCACAGATTGACACAATCATACGCTCATCAAAGATTACCGTGTTCTTCATTGATGACAAACAGGCTATCCGAGGCGTGGAAATCGGCTCTGCAAGTCTCATTAAGGAGGCTGCAGCAAGATGGAACGCAAAGGTTGAAGAATGCACTCTGACAAGTCAGTTCCGTTGCAATGGCTCTGATAATTACATGGATTGGATGGAGCAAGTACTTTATAACAAGGAAATTACATCCGTCTTCAGTCCATCAGACTTCGACCTTCAGGTTATGGATGACCCGCAGGAGATGTATGACAAACTCGTGGAAATCGATAAGAAGGAAGGGCAGACGGCAAGAATCATGGCTGGATTCTGTTGGAAATGGTCAAAGGTTCTGGATGAGAACGGCGACTTGGTGAAGGATGTAAGAATTGGCAATTTCGCCATGCCGTGGGAATCATCGGATTCAATTCAGAAACTCCCTGCAGGTTATGTGAAATGGTATGAATGGGCATACAGACCCGAAGGCATCAAGCAATGTGGATGCATCTATACGGCACAGGGATTTGAGTTCGACTATGCAGGAGTGATAATAGGACCTGACTTGAAATATGACACCGTAACGAAGAAAATCATCACGGACAAGTCTGAGTCTCAAGACCCTGTACTTAGGCGTACCGTTACAGAGGCAACCATGACATTCGACGAATACGTGCGCAACATTTACCGCGTTCTCATGTCAAGAGGAATGAAGGGATGCTATCTCTACATCGTTGATGAACCGCTCCGTCAGTATTTCAAGGACTTAATAGCAGAAATGAAATGATTCCATTTGAGGAACTGAAAGAACAATTGCTTGCCTATCTCCATGCAGAGCAGGACATGGAGAATGCGGATATAGAAAGGCTGAAGACGATGACAACAGCCGAGAAGGTGGAGGCTAATGTGCTTCTGCCGGGGCTTGTCATTGTGAAATCTTTTCATGATCAGTATGTGCTGAGTGCAAAGGAAAACTATTCAAAACTGAGGTCTGGCGATAAGGTTCTTATCCGACAGGAAGGAGCAGAAAGGGCAGCAAAGGCAATGGTTATTGACACGTATACCGACACGATAACCATTGAATGCAGCGAGGAACTTGATGCAAAGGCAGTTTTTGAGATAGAAACAGAATCGCCAAACCTCTTGCAGTCATTGATTGGGTGCTTGGCAGGCATAATGCCTGGTACTCCGGGGGCGGCATTCCTTCGCAATCTTTCTGGAGAGCAGGCTGTGGAGACAGAAGATTATCTGAAGTTAGAGCCAGAGGAGATTTCGGGCTATCAGAAAATATTCTCTTCGCTCAATGCAGATTCTCAGTCGGCCGTGCGCTCAATGCTTGAATTCCCCTCAATCCACGTGCTGCAAGGACCTCCGGGCACCGGCAAGACTCATGTGCTTGCTGCTACCGCAATAGGGGCTTCGCTTAGTAATAGGGAGGTTGTAATCATAGCCAATACGCACCATGCAGTAAACAATGCCCTCTTGAGCATTCATGAAATGAACCCAAAGATTCCGTTGTTCAAGATTGGCGAGGAACTGAAGGCTGATGAATTGGGGGAAGCTGCTATCAAATTCTCTGGCTTCACAGACTACAACGAATATAGCAGGAAGAACAAGAGAAAGAAGAAATTCGGCTATGTTGTAGGCATGACGATATGGGGCGCAATCACTAACTTGGGATTGAGGCAACATGGGCATTTCCGTCCATACTTCGCACTTGTGGATGAAGCCTCTTTGATGCCTCTTACATATGCCTCTATATTAGGGAAATGCGCCACCTCAATATGCCTGTTTGGAGATAGTAGACAAATGCCGCCTATTTTCAGACCAGAACTTGAAACACATCGTTTCTCGCAGTCTATACTCGACTTCTGCGCAAACAATGTAGAGGGAATCAAGGTGTCTGTGCTTCCTGTTACCTATAGAATGAACGAAGAGATAACCTCTGTGATAAGTAAGGCATTCTATGAGCCACACGGAATAAATCTGATATGTAGTGAGCAGGCTTTGGGCAAGCGTTTTAAATCCCAATATTTCTCATCACGACAATTAGACGGCTCTTTGGTCTACATAAAGCCAGAGACAGGCACAGAGTGCAAGGAAGAGAACAAAGAAGAAGCAAAAGCTGTAATCGCTCTTGTTTCTGCCTTGCTTGCAGAAGGTAGGAAGCCAACAGAGATAGCGGTAATTACTCCGTTCCGCAAGCAAGTCCGCACATTACGGGAATGTGCAAACGAGGTTATTCCGAAGAAGTCACAGCCTCTTATTGATACGGTTGAACGCCTTCAGGGGCAGGATGTGGAATGCATCATCCTCAGTTTCGCAACAAGTAGCAAGGCATACCTAAATGAAATGAAGCCTTTCCTGTTTAATGAGAACCGACTGAATGTAATGATATCAAGGGCAAAGACAAAAGTCGTTATCTTTGGAAGTGATATTGTTCAGGAGGAACTAAAGAAGATATTGGTGATTTCTTAATGAAATATCAATTGAAAAAAAATTGCAAAACATACATAAATCACACTTAAACAATAAACTTATGAAGAAAATTTTCCTACCCCTTATTGGTGCGTTGTTAATCTCAATGTTTTCTGCATTTACTTGTTATGATTATGAGGAAGACTATGACGATAGCATTGCATCAGACACCGTAGTAAAAGACACGACAGATACGGTGATGCCAATAAAAACCTTACCCGCTGATGAATGGGCAGACTAAATACGATTATCCCCCGTGACCTTCACAGGCGACGGGGGATTCTTTTATCATGAAAAATTTTTTTTACTTATCTTCCTTTATCACATGGAAGTATGGTGCAAAGATAAGATTTTTTCGTGAGGAAATGTAATACATTCCGAAAAAAATACTTTTTATTGAAAAAATAGTTAAAGAAACGCAGATTTTTTGAAAGTGTCCCATAAAACAGGACAGTTCCCGATTATCTTTGCAGCCGTTTTCAACTTTCGCAAAGCTCAAGTTGTGGGTTGGAAGGTTAGGAGGTTAGAGGTTAGGAGGTCTGTCCCCTCAATAGCATTCCCATTCCGACCTGAAAACCTAAAAACCTTCAAACCTGATAACCTATGAAGTGAGCTTGCGATACTTCAATTAATAACAATACCTAAAAGAAAAAAGAAAATGAACAGAATTGATTTATCAAACCTTAGACTGCTGAGTAAGGGCGAGGGATTACGTGTGTATGAACTGGTGGACGGTTATGTGAACTTCGTGGATGCCGAAGTGAGTTGCGGTTATCCTCGCTTGGGCGGTGACAGTATGGAGTTGGTGAAAATCTCTGAGTTGCTGAACTTTACGAGGGGAAGGGCTTACGTTACTACTTCGTCGGGTGATTCGATGGTGAATGCTGGTATTTCTGACAGCGACTATGTGGTGATTGACATTGACCGCGCGGCGAGGCCTGACGAGGTGGTGCTTGCCGAGATTGAGGGGGAGTATCTGCTGAAATACTATGTGATGGACAGAAATGGCGAGGAATGGCTTATGCCGGGCAATGAGATTTATTCGCCTATTCGGTGTGATGATACGTGCAAGATATGCGGTGTGGCGATTCGTGTGATTCGTCAGATTAAACCGCCTACGGCTAAGATGAAGTGGGCACTCGATACGAAGGATGATGAGGAGGTGGCTGTGATTCGTCTTTCGCGCACCCGTCCTTCGTGGGCTGATAGCCGTAGGGCGAAGGCTCTGCTCGATATTGCCGTTGAGGAGGCTTTGCTTGACAGTCATTATCAGCCGTTGGACGATACGCCGATGTGGAAACTGGGCGGTATGGCCGACAGAATCGGCGAAACGCTTGAACTTGACAATAAATGGACACGTTTCGGGGAGTTGTGGAACAGGAAGAAGGATGTGCTTCGTATCAAATGGAACGATATGAAGGATATGAGTCGTGGCGTGGAGTTCAGGAAAAGTGTTCTTGAGAGGATGATTTAAGGGGGGGGTACGCGCAAAAAAGAAATTTCAAAAAAAATGACATTTGCAAGATATTGAGAAATAGGAAGATACAAATTTTAAAGAGGGGGTACGCGTACCCCCCCGTCCCCATTTAATTCAGGGAAACATCGTAACTTTGCACTCGCAATCAGGAAGAAAACTGGTTGCGAGTGCTTTTCGTTTATGGGCCCAAGCGGAGCACGAAGCAAATTCAATTAACAATTAACAATTAACAAAGATGGAAATACAGATTTTCAAAAATGACCGCTTCGGTGAAGTGAGGACAATGGTGATAAACGATGAACCTTGGTTCGTGGGTAAGGATGTGGCAAGTGTGCTCGGGTATCTGAATACTCAGAAGGCAATCAGGGATCATGTGGATGAGGAGGATAAAAGGGCAGAACGAATCGTTCACCCCTTTGCAGGACCACAGAGAATGGCAGTTATCAACGAGAGCGGTCTTTATGCCCTGATTCTTTCAAGTAAACTTCCACAGGCGAAGGAGTTCAAGCGCTGGGTGACTTCGGTGGTTCTTCCTTCCATCCGTCGCAATGGGGCGTATCTCACGGATGATGCATTGGCTCGCTTTGCCGAGGATCCTGACTATGGCATCAAGTTGCTCAACACATTGAAGCGTGAGCGCACCGAGCGATTGGCGCTGATGAAGGAGAATGTCACACTCTCTATGGAGAATGAGCGTATGAAGCCGATGGCTGATTACTGTGCCAAGATTCTGGCTTGTCCTGACACGGTGACCGTGACGCAGATTGCGCAGGACTACGGTATGACTGCGCAGGACTTCAACGAGATGCTGGCTGATATGAAGATTCAGTATAGGAGCGGTCGTCAGTGGATTTTGTACTCTGGATATAAGCAGCAGGGCTTTGTGCAGAGCGCTACCACGACATATACCCGATATGACGGCACGAAAGGGGTGCGTGTCAGCTCGCGATGGACTCAGTTGGGAAGGATTTTCCTTTATGAGAGATTGAAGGGAGAAGGAGTGATGCCGATTAAGGACTAAACCAGCGGCCTCTCCCCCCGCCCTCCCCCGTAGGGAGGGAGCCGGAAGGCGGTGGGATTTGCTTTCGCCTTCTAAAAAAACAAGGAAAAACAAATAAAAACATATAAAAACAATAAAACAAAAATGTTTTCTTTTGTTTTACGTGGTTTTAATTGGTTTTTCTAAATGGCGAAAGCAACAAACACTAAACCCTAAACCCTAAACTCTAAACTCTAAACTCAAAAATATGGAACAGAGAAAATTCAAGGTTATAGAAATACTTGCGCTTCAGAGTGGGACTTCGGAGCGTGGCGAGTGGAAATCACAGGAGGTGATTCTAGAAGAAATGCAGAACGTGCAATATCCTGACCGCTATCTCATACGTTTCAGCGGTGAGAAAGTGGCGATGCTTGCAGACATCAGGCAGGATGACATCGTTATGGCTTCGTGGACGGCAAGTGTGCGCTCGTTCAATACCCGTGATGGCAGAAAGGCATACGCGCAGAGCCTTAACGGATGGAAGATAGAGAAATGCCCCCTAACCCCGACCCTTCCCCATAATGGGGAAGGGAGCGGAAGGCGATGGGGGGAGTGCTCTAAACACTAAAAACTAAACAATTAAAAAAGAGAAAACAATGAAATCGATAGAATTTAAGCTTATCAATCCAGTGAGATTGATTCCTATAAAAGGTGACTCATACGTTAAGGTTGAGACTAACGGCGCGGTTACAATTCAAGACCCTGCTGTCTCTGAACCTCGTGCGCCTCGCTACCGCACTATGGTTGATACTGGCAAGGCACAGTTGAAACTCTCTTCTCATGGGCTGTATCGCAAGGTGGTGATTCGACTGAGAGCTGACGAGTCTTCACGGAGTGACTTCCAAAGGGAGATGAATACGCTCTTTGACGAGGAGTTGATAGGAAAATATTTGTAGTAGCTATACGCAGAGGCGCAAAGGCGCGGAGATAAAAGAAAAACTTAGCGACTTTGCGGCTCTGCGTTCAAAAACAAAAGAAAAATGGCAGTAAATAGAATTATATTACGCGATGGCAAGAAGGTGTGTATTCCGATTTTAAAGAAAGAGGAATATATTGCCCTCCGCGACAGTAAGTATAATGCTGATTGTGTGGAAAAAACTCGTAATGGCGAGACATTCACAACACGGAGCGGAGAACAGAAGAGCTACAAGACAAGGCTTGAGCAGTTTAACTATTCGTGCATTCCGAATGAGGACGGAACGCTGAAAGGGGCGGTTCAGCCAGCGAATAGCGTGGGCATGGATGTGGATTTCAATGAAGCCGAGATAGGGAAGATTCCCGAGGTAGTGGAGCGCATCCTTGCGAAGAAGGATGAAATCGGGCTGTTGATGCTTGAAAAGAGTGCAACGAAGGGATTGCATCTGGTTTTTAAGAGAAAGCCTGAACTGAGCCAAGAGGAGAATCTGAAATCAGTAAGTGAAACATTAAACCTACCATTCGATGAAGGAGCAAAGGATATCACAAGAGTCTTCTTCACACCGACTTCTCAGGACATTATCTTCATTGATGAGCGTCTGTTCGATTTTGGAGAGTGTGGAAAGGCCGAGGAAAAAGGCAAAAAGCAAAGCAAAACCAAGAAAGAGGAAGAAAGAAACCTCAACGTTCCAATCTCAGAAAAAGCAGAAAAAGCAAACCTCATAGCCTTTGAACTCTGCGTTAAGGAGGCAGGGCTAAATTCTGATGCGCTCGATGTGTGGGGCGAAAGGAATTGGCACAAGAATTTGATGTCAGTTTTGTCTGCTGGTCTTGCCAAACTTATGAGCCGTGAACAGGCGTTTGCGGTGGTGGCTGAGAAACTGCCTAACTACTCGCAATATGACGACTGCAAGGCATTAATCAATTATTTCTATGACAATTATAATACGGCTTATATGTCGCAGGCGGTGAGGCAGATTAACGCCAAGGCGCAGGAAATGGCAAGCTGCAAGGAGCAGGATGACGAGGAGGAACTTGACACGGAGGGGTATAACCCTCCTGAGCCTCCGAAGAGACTGACAAGGCTGCATAAGTTGCTTATCGGGAACTTTGACGAGCGTTACAAGGCGATGATTCTGCTGGCAAGCATCCCCGAGATGGCGGCTCATGCGAGTCACTATATGGGTGAGTATATCAATGGCAATGTGATTGGTGCTCAGGACTTTGTGGCGGTGATTGGCTCGTCAGGCTCGGGTAAGGGCAACGCTACGGTGCTGCATAACATTATGGTGGAGAACACGCTCAGGGCAAGCGATTTCAAGGAGTTTGAGAAGGTGAAAGCGAACCTTGAGGAGCGAGAGAAGAAGGCGAATGCGAAGGAGAAACCGCCGAAGTATCACCCGAAACTGAGGCTTTTCGAGACTACCTCGTCATCATCGATTCTTGAGCTTCAGACTAACCTCGGAAACAATGGGATGCTATTGGGGCATTTCTCGGAGGCTGACGGCTTCGGCGTGGGCGGTGGCTCGTCGCAGAAGATGCTTTCGCTACTGTTCAGAAAAGGCTGGAGCGGTGAGGTTCATACGCAGTTCTACCTATCAGATGCGTCGTGTAACTCGATGGTGAGGATGCGGTTGGCGGTGCTCGTATGCGGTACGGTGAACTCGATTGTGGGTGGCATTCTGAGCGGAAAGAACACGGAGAACGGTATGATGCAGAGGTTCATTCCTGTGGTGATGCCGAGGAAGAAGCGCACGTTCCGTCCGCCTGTGGGAAACCGATTGACCAACGAGGAGAAGGAGGAACTTCAGCAGATGCTTGTGAAGCTTTACACTCAGGATTTGGCTCTTGGCGATAATACCGTGACGCTCGAACTTCCGCAGACGAGGAAGGTGATTGAGAAGTGGTATGACGACCTTGAGGAGCGCTATAACAACGGCGAACTGACTGAGGCAGAGGCAGATTTGTCAGCTCGTGTCGGGGAGCACATGATGCGTGCTGCTATTCCGCACGTGGCTCTTGAGGGTAAGGAATCGAAGGAGGTTCTGGAGTTCATCAAGTGGGTTGGTGACATTGCTTTCTATAACCTTTGCTGGCTCTTCGGGCATTGCGTTCAGAAGGATTTGGAGGAGGCGAAGGAGATGATGGGCAGTCATCAGGACTTGCGTAAGACGGCAGAGCCGATACTTGATAAATTGCCGAATGTGTTCACCACTCAGCAGATGCGAGATTTGCGCAGGGAACTTGGGCAGAGCGAGAACTGCAATATGCTACTTTCACGCTATGTGTTGGATGGTAAACTGAAGCGACTGGAGAAGGGAGTTTTTCAGAAAATCACAAAAACAGAGTAACATATATCAGTTATTTAAAACAGAGACACTATGATACTGACATTGAAACGAATATACAAGAAGGGCACCTTTACTCTGGGTGCCCTTCAGATTCAGACTGAGAGCAATAGGGAGTTTCTCATGAACAGATACTTCTGTGATACGCTTGAGCCTCACGCTATTGACTGGCGCAGGGAGGAGAAAGTGGCGGGTAAGACTGCCATTCCGACGGGGCGGTATAAGGTGGTGCTGAGTTATAGCAATACATACAGGCGCAGGATGCCGTACCTCTTGAATGTTCCGCATTTCACGGGGATTATGATTCATACGGGGAACTCGGTGGATGATACCCGAGGGTGCATACTGGTGGGTAAGGCGGTACGGCCTCAGAATGAGGACACCGATTTTGAGAACCCTACAAGCGAGGCTACGGTGATAGGCAGGCTCACGGACTCACGTATCACATTTAATCGGCTGTATGAACTTATTAAGGAGGCGATGAAGAAAGGCGAGGAAGCCTTTCTAATTGTTAATTAATAATGAAGACCCCCTTAATCCCCCTGCGTAGGGGGAAAGAGGTTAGAGGTTAGGACTTACTTATCCACTCCAAGACCGAAGAGGGCGAAGTCGCCTTTGGTTGGGTCGTCAGGCCAGATTTCGCGGAGCTTCTGGGTGAGTTTCATGGCGGCACTCATGCTTGTGCACTTGCTTGTGATAAGTCCTAATCTCTCGGCTTCCTGAAGGACATGGGTGTCCATAGGGATGATG
>JAEEGJ010018753.1_pt1 | contig 15377 bp, 17 predicted proteins | sample 8958761 | NCBI WGS metagenome assembly JAEEGJ01 (sample SAMN16246546, study PRJNA631951) | gut metagenome | biome: gut microbiome; feature: rumen; material: RS-attached | host: Bos | place: Iran: Karaj | collected 2018-10 | reverse complement strand
TGAGTTTGAGCAAACCGACGATCGCGACATATAGACCAGCGAACCCGGAGATGCAGTGTGTGATCGTGGAGACGACGTTGTCGAAACTCCAAACAGGGTAAGCACCATAGTTTTGGCCTGCACCATAGGTGCCTGCGAACGCACCTAAGACGCCGAAGAGGAAAATGAAATCAATCGCTGCTTCGCGAAGTCTGCCTTTACCAAAGGCCGCAAGAGGGATTGAGATAAGTTGGAAGCTACAAAGGAAGAGAGGCAAAAGCGTAAGCAATTTGCTGGCACTTCCTTCACGAACGCACATCAAAACGATTTTGACGATCTCAAAGGAATCGATCGCAATCGCGGAAACCTTGAGAACGAAGATCTTCTTCGTCTCATCCTCATGACGGTATCTGACACCAAAGAAGACGGCTAAAAAGATCATCAGGACGATGAACGATGTCACCATCGTAAGCATTTGCCAGGAAAACCAACCTTCAGGTTCGCGTTGGTATCCACCAAAGCCAAAGAAATCCATATGTGATTAGTTTATGGGCAAATCAAACAAAAAACCACCATAAGGTGGCTTTTAGTTTCTTTAGCGAATCAATAGACGACTTTGTTCTTTCCGGAGTTCTTGCCGCTATACATCTTCTCGTCGGCCTGGTTGACCCATTTCTCAAGGGAGATGCCGTTAGAGTATTTCATCGCACCGATGGTGACGGTCACTCGCATATTGTCGCCTTCGAATCCGAACGGCTCTTCTTCGATTCTCTTTCTGAGAGCCTCTAACTTATCGAGGACGCTTCCGCCCTCTTTCTCTTCCATGACGACAACGAATTCCTCACCGCCATAACGACAGACGAAGGAATCTTTGAGGACTTCGGTTGAGATCTCGGCGATCCTCTTGAGAATGTGGTCTCCTCCAGAGTGGCCATAACGGTCATTGACGGCTTTGAAGTCATCGATATCGAATAAGGCGAGGACCATGTCGTCCTTGTCCTCAACCAAATCGAAGTAGTCATATAACCCGTAACGGTTGTTGATTTGGGTGAGCTCATCGGTTCTGGATTCGCTCATGATCTTCTTCTCAAGCGATAAGGCGTACTTCAAGAAGACGACCATGTAGGAAGCGACGAAGCCGAAGACCACTGTCGCGTTCGTAACGAAGAGAGTGACCTCAAGCCACTTATCAATCACGTAATACGGAGGATTGAACGCGGTGATGAGATAAAGGGTCAGGTAGATGGCCAAAGAAAGGACAACCCAAATGACCGAGTTTTTGATGTTCTTTTTCGTTGAAAAATAAGAGGTGAAGAAAGATACGACGCAAAGGCCGATGAGATAGAAATGGAAGCCGGTTGAGAATCCCGCCATCAAAGAAGTGACGGCAATCAAACCGAAGAAGACGTTTCCGCAAAGGAGGGCGTACAAGTAATATTTCTTCGCCCTGATGAGGAAGAAGCAACCGACATAGAACGCAACGACCGCACCCGTCACGATTGCAAGAACCGTAAGCTTCGAGATGATGAAAAGGACAAGATAAAAGATATGCAAAACGAGATAAACCGTGTTCGCGGTAAAGCAAGTCTTGTCGATTGTTTTGTAATAATGTTTCTTATCTGCGCCAAGGGACATAAAAATCAATTCCTGCTTCTTATTGTATATGAGACGACTGCTTCATTGGTTTTATTTTAATTGTTAATTGAATTTTCCTCTAGGAAAACGCTTAAAGAGGAACAAAAAAACGGCCAGATGAACCAGCCGTTTGTTTCTTTTAGAAATCGACTTTCTCAAGTCGCTTGGATGAAATCTTGTAGACCAGGAGATGGACCAGTGCTGACAAGAGTATCGTACCACCTAAGCAAGCAAACTGAATGCCGATATGAAGGTTATTCAAGATCTCGCATCCTGGGACATAAGGAAGCCCGATGGTGAAAATGCCGATATAGAAGACGAATCCAATGATGGTGAAGAGGGTGGACATGACAATCGACTTTCCGTGCTTGTAATAGATCGGGAAGAAGATGAGGTCGGCAAGGGCATATCCCATAACGGCGAAGGCAAGAACCAAGACAAAGCTGTTAAGGGTGAGGCCAGCATTGACTGGATCTTTGGCCATCTCCCCTGCCGCTCTTGCCGCAGCGGCGGCCTCGGCCATGCTGTGGTTGATTAAGAGAGCAAGAGGATAGAGGGCGCTCAAGATGAGCATGGAGGCCACTTGCATAAAGAGAACGGTGATGATTCTCGCCAAGACGATGTCTTTCTTACGGACAGGAAGCAAAGTCGAATAGAGAAGGTCGTTGCTCTGCTGTCCTTTGTTAGCCCCAAGGAAGAGAACTGGGTAACAGGTAAGGATGTAGATGAACGAAATCCCAAGCGGATAAATTGGGATAAGGACCATGAATGGGAAAAGAACGATGAAGAGATAGCATATCGGGTGCATCGATAATTTGAACTCTTTATAAATCAAAGCTTTCATTGCCGTCTTTGCTCCTTTCTAAATAGACCATGATCTGCTCAAGGTCTGGCTCCACTGGTTCGATTCCGTTTTTGATGAACTTTTCTTTGTTCTTCGGAGAGATCAAACCTTCAATGTGGTCCTCGAATTCTTTGTAGGAAATATAGTCATTCGTGAGGGATTTGTTGGAGGTTTTGTCTTTTACGAACATGTAGGAATCAATGAATCCCTTCTTAGTTCCGGTGTAGATAATCTCACCATCATGGATATAGGTGATGTCGGAAGCGCACTTATCGAGATCGCTTGTGATATGGGTCGAGAAAAGGATAGCGCGGTCCTTTTTCTTGACGAGGTCCCTGAAGAGGTCGAGGATCTCTTCTCTTGAAACTGGGTCAAGTCCTGAGGTTGGCTCATCGAGGATGAGGAGCTCAGCGTTATGCGATAAGGCGATTGCCACGCTGAACTTGACCTTCATGCCGCTAGAGAGCTCTTCGAGTTTCTTATTGACGTCGAGGTTGAATAAGCGGCAAGCCTCTTCGAACTTATGGTCGTCAAACTGCTTATAGAACCTTTTGGTCACGTTCATCAGCTGACGAATGGTTTTATTCGGGTAGTAGTTAAGCTCGCTTAAGGCAAAACCGATTCTCTGTTTGCACTCAAGCTCATTCTTGGTCATATCCTTGTCGAAAGCATAGACGGAACCGCTGTCATAATGGACGAGGTTCATGACGCATTTCAAAGTTGTCGTTTTGCCTGCGCCGTTCCTTCCGATGAAGCCCATGATCTGTCCAGGCTTGATGTCGAAAGAGACGCCTTTGAGAGAAAAGGAAGGATATTTCTTCTTAAGGTTCTCAATTCTTAACATCTCATTCATTGCTTATCCTCCCCCATCAAGGAATAGAAGAGGTCACTCTTGAGAATGGCGAGACCTCTTTTCTTATCGCCGAGCACAAGAAGGGTTTCGCCTTCTTTGATGTCGAACATCTCTCTGCCTTCCTTAGGAATGGTGATCTGGCCTTTTGGGCCGACTTTGACGCTGACGATGAAGCGATCGTTTTCTATCTTATTCATTTCTTACTTTTCCTACCTTTCTTACTTATCATACTACCTCTAATTGCTTAAGCAACAAAAAAAAGACCAGTCGTTTCCTCTGGCATCTCCCACTTCCGCGAAGAATCAGACAACACCTTCAGAGCGGTCTTCCAGCGTGCCGACAAGATGATGTATAGCCGCAAAGAGCTATTGAAACAAAGAGGCTAATTCTTCATATTGCCTTTTCAACCATTCTTCTTTGTTAAGAAAACTTACGCGAATCTTTTTTGTTGTTTGTGATTGCGGTGAATCCGTTTTGTCTACTATGTGGTGGAAAACAAACCCTAGTTTTTCCTGTACTTTTGCTGACCTTTGATTTCCTTCAAAATTTGCCACCCAAATAATGGACGCATTTAAATCCTCAAACCCATGCCTCGTTATTTCTTTTGCTGCTTCAGTGGCAAATCCTTTGTTCCAATATGGTTTTCCTATCCAAAACCCCAATTCGCATTCATCGTCCTTGTCCGCCAAATCAGTGTTAGGTTTGAATTTAAGAGAAACGCTACCGATAATCGCCCCGTTTTCTTTGAGACAAATCGCGTAGGACTCTTTAATCTCCAAAAAGTTATGGAGAGCAAAGAAGGTGTCTCGAATGTGCTTATGAGGCTCCCAACCACACCAATAACCTATTTCTGGTTCTTTAGCCAATTCAAATAGTTCGTCGGCATCAAAATCATCCCACGGCCTTAAAACCAATCTTTCCGTTCTTAAGGACGATTCGCTTATGTGGTTAATGTCGTCTTTGATCTTTAATAGGGAATCCTTTAAGGCCAGCAAATCCTTGGTGGATGTTAAATATACCTTTTCATAATCGACGTTGTCGTAATCATGAACGATAACATTTCTCATTTTCCTTGCCTCTTTCCAGGGAAGGTCTGGGTATCTATCCGCTAACAACTCTTCCAATTTGTTCATCCGTTCACCAATCTGAACGATGTTAAAAGAGATTGCCTCGGGCAAGACGTCTGATTTGCTGAACTGCTCAAAAGAGACGTTGTTCATCGTTTTTTGAACACGGTTGATATGTTTAAGGACGCCATCAATTCTTTGGATGATTTTCTCAGCCATAGATCCTAATTCCCTCGACTAAGATATCCTTTAGCATCGCGGCGTTATCTAAAAGCGACTCATAAGACTGCAAATCAACTTCTTTGTGAAGCAACTGCTCCAACTCATCAGCAATCCCAAAAAACCTTAAGCCAAGGGGCTCTTCTAAGATGACCAGTATGTCAACGTCGCTCTTTCCAGAGGCCTCCCCTCTGGCATAGCTTCCATATAAATAAGCGCACTTTACTTCCGGGTACTTCTCACTGAAAAACTGTCGGCAAACGTGTTTGATAAACCTAACGCTGATGATATGGTTTGATCCGTCTGGAATGCCAATTTCATCAAGTTTCTTTATCAATTCATCATACGTTGAATTGAAGGTATCTGTTTCTTCATAAGTTTGATAAGTGCGCAAAGAAACACCGCAGGCGTTGGCAGCCTGCAGCTGGGTGATGTTCAGCTTGTTCCTCTTTTTTCTTAGTTCGTTCATATCAACACCATTTTACCTGCGTAAAAATAAATACGCAACTACGTTATAGAATGATTGACTGACATTTTTGCTAAGCAAAAGAAAAGACCTCTGGGGAGGTCAATCTATGTTTGAACGTTGGAAAGCAAATAAAAATGGTGGAGCATAACGGGATCGAACCGTCGACCTCATCGTTGCGAACGATGCGCTCTCCCAACTGAGCTAATGCCCCAACCGCTCGAACATTATAGTTAGCAATTAGATTTCTTACAAGGAAACTTCTTTACTAAGAGGAGAAAAGGGCCCTTGGAGTAGAGGGCCCTTCATGGAGGGTATCACGCAATCGGAAGAGGAGGGCTCTTCAACTCCTCTTCTTCCTTCATGAATGCGAGTTGATTAACGTCTTATTTGGCTTCGGACTTGTGGTACTCCTCAACAAGGTTCGTTTTCTTGCGACAAGCACCGCATCCGCAGCAGGATGGGCAGTTCCCTGGACAGTCTGATCCAAGGGACTTTCCCGTTTTCTTTTTGAGGATGACGTTCCAAACGAAAACGCCAACCACGAATAAGACGGCAGCAATTATGATGAGAATCTCATACCACTGCATAGTAGTTCACCTTACGCTCTAACAGCGAGAGCCTCTTTCTGTCTCTTTGAGACAACGATTCCGCAGCCGACGATAGCGCCGACGAGAACCAAGGTGACGATAAGACCAAGCCACCAGGCAAAAACATAAGCGGCACCGACCCAGTAGATGATGAGGGCGACGACATATGACATGGCGAACCACCAAAGAAGGGTAAGCCAGAAGTGTTTGCCTTTGAGCTCACCATGAGCAGCACCGATAGCGGCGAAGCATGGGATGGTGAAGAGGTTGTAAGCAGCAAAGCTGTAAGCGCCAGCGGCATTGAGGGCGATGGTGCCTTCATCAAGGCCAAGGACGGCCATGGTGGCAACGACGTCTTCTTTAGCGATAAGACCAGTGATGGTGGCAACGCAGTACTTCCAGCCTTCGGCACCGTAGGTCCAGCCGCCTTCGAGGCAGCCAAGAGGATAGAAGAAGTATCTGAGACCTTGTCCGAGAGTGCCAAGGATGGACCACTCCATGTTGTAGGCAAGTTCCATTTCGCCTTCTTCGTTCATGACTTCGACGAAGTATGGATAGACGTTTCCACCAAAGTTGAAGGTGGCTTCCTCTAAGGAACTGTTGAAAGCGTTGTTGTACCAGAAGTCCCAACCGAAGTTGCTGAGGAACCAGATGACGATCGTGCAGGCAAGGATGATGGTGCCGGCTTTGATCATGTAGTGTTTTAACTTCTCCCAAAGGAGGGCTCCGACGTTACGGGCTTGCGGCCAGTGATAGGCAGGAAGCTCCATGACGAATGGGGAGACATAACGATCTTTGGAGAAGAGCTTTAAGAATAAAGCGAAGATGACCGCGGCAGCGATGCCACCGAGGTAGATGGTGAAGACGAAGATGTCGCCAGCGGCGCCAACCCAGGCACCGATGCCAGCGAGCATAGCCCAGATTGGGGCTTTAGCACCGCATGAGAAGCAGGTCATCAAGCGGATGGTAAGACGTTTTTCTTTCTCATCTTCAAGGGTTCTCGTGGCCATGATGGCTGGGACGGAGCAACCGAATCCGGTGAGCATTGGGATGAAAGCCTTTCCTGAGAGGCCGAACTTACGGAAAGCACGGTCAAGGATGAAAGCGATACGGGACATGTATCCAGAATCTTCAAGGATAGCGATGAAGAAGAATAGGAGCATGATCTGCGGAACAAAGCTTAAGACCGCGGATAAACCGCCTAAGACACCATCAAGGAGCAAGGAGGTGTACCAGGTCTCTGGCATAACGCTTCCAAGGTTCTCGATGATTAAGGAGTCTGTGAACCAGCCAAACCAGGACTGGAGGAAGACGCCTAAGGACGGGATGCCGTCGAGAGGTTCTCCGGACATGCCAGAGAAGAAGTCAGCAACCGCTCCTTCCATATGGACAGGGATGAAGAAGAGAGCCTCACCAAAGGTGAAGTGGAAGATAAGGAACATGATGACGATGAAGATTGGGAGACCCCAGATTCTATGCGTCAAAACCTTATCGATCCTATCGGAGGTGGTGAGTTTCTTCTCTTTCTTTCCTTCTTCGGTATAGACCACTTCTGCTTGTGGAGCGGAAATGAAGAGGTCGGTGAAGTGACTTGAGATGTAGGAATATCTGGCATCGGCGATGAGAGCTTCGAAGTCAGATCCGAAAGTCTGGTCGTTGAAGGTTTCCTTGAAATGCTCAACCATGCTGACGAGGTCGGCGTGGTCTTTGGTCTCAAGTTCATCAAGCTCAACTAACTTGATGGCGTGGAAGAGAGGGTTGGCAATGTTACGGCCCTCAAAGGAGATCTTGACGTCTCCGATAAGGTGGAGAAGCTCTTTGTTCTCGATAACGGTTGAACCTTCTCTGCTCTCTTTGGAAGCCTCATAAGCGGCTTTCATGAGGTTGTCGAGATTCTCTTCTTTAAGAGCGGAGATCTCAACGACTGGGACGCCTAAGCGTTTGGCGAGTTCATCGATCTTGATGGTGTCTCCCCTCTTGCGGAGGACGTCGCACATATTGAGAGCGACGACCATTGGGACATCGATTTCAAGTAATTGAGTGGTTAAGTAGAGGTTTCTCTCGAGGTTGGTAGCATCAACAATGTTGATGACACAGTCAGGCTTCTCTTCGAGGATGTAGTTTCTCGAGACAACTTCCTCGCTCGTATATGGAGATAAGGAATAAATGCCTGGGAGGTCAATGATGTCGATGTTCTCCTCAAGTTTCTTGTAGGTTCCTTCTTTTTTATCAACGGTGACGCCTGGCCAGTTGCCGACGTGAGCGGTTGATCCGGTTAAGGAGTTGAATAATGTGGTCTTACCACAGTTTGGGTTTCCGGCTAATGCAAAACGTTTGCTCATGATTAGTCCTCCACCTCAACTTCGATCAAATTGGCTTCGACCTTACGTAAAGTCAATTCGTAGCCTCTCAAGGTGACCTCAATTGGATCTCCTAAAGGAGCGAGTTTTCTGACATTGACTATGGCTCCAGGTGTGACACCCATGTCAAAGAGCCTTCTTCTTAGACGACCTTCGCCGTCTACCTTCTTGATTTGGCCAGTCTCGCCAACTTTTAATTCATCTAGTCTTTTGAGCATGATTCCTTCCTTTCTATGCAACTAGAATTTTCGTGGCAACGTCGCGGTTGATCGCAAGCCTTACTCCTTTGACCACCACAATGACATTGCCGTTAGATGAGGAAACGACTTCGATCTCGCCATTCTGAACGACTCCAAGAGAGGCCAGATGTTTCTTTGTTTTCTCATCAGCTAAAACTTTGACGATTTTGAGCGTCTTATCAGTTGGGGCAAACACAATTGGCATACCTTGTCCTTTCCGTTAGTTCATCTAACTAATTTAGAAAATCTAAAATGATGTCGGTTAGACACCGCTAACCAATATATACTTGACCTACCCCGTGTTCAAGCGAAAGTTAGGCATGCTTAACCAAGTTTTTGTCCATAACCCTTCTTAAAAGAAGAAGAGATGCGGTTTTTCGGGTTTTGACCCCACTTCCTCTACATTAATCTTGTCCAATTTTTCACGAAAAAAGACCCCCACCTCAGGATCCACAAAATCATAGAAATGTAAAAGTATAAAATTGAGGGCGTTTTTGCAGGCGATTTTTCGCTATTTCGTTTTCTCTCTGAAGGGTTATGCAGATTTTTGGATATTGGTTTTCGATTCGCTTTTTCGCTTCTCACTAGGGATAGCAAAACTTTTTATACCGTGTCTAATTTCCAAGTTTTTGAATTGTAAAGATTGCGGGAAAAATCCATCGCTATAAGCCCTCATTTTCAAAAGTGTATTTTTTCGCTTCCCAAAACCAGTTTCAATGTAGTCCCCTCGTTGGAGCATTTATGGAAAAGGTCATCGCGATTATCGACTTGAAAAGTTTTTACGCCTCTTGTGAGTGCGCTTGCCGACACCTCGATATTTTCACCACGCCTCTTGTCTGCGTTGATCCATATCGCAGCGAAAACAGCGTCGTCATGAGCGTCACCCCTTTCCTAAAGGAAAAATATGGCTGCAGCAACGTCTGTAGAAAGAAAGAACTACCTGATGTGCCAGGCATGATCTATGCCGTTCCTCGCATGTCTTATTACCTCACGATGTCATGCAAAGTCGTCTCCATATTCCTCGATTTCGTCTCCGAAGAAGATCTCCATGTCTACTCAGTCGATGAATCCTTCCTCAACATCGGTCCGTATCTCAAGATGTACCACTGCACCGCTGAAGAACTCGTAGGAAGAATCCAGAAAGCCATCAAAGACAAACTCGGACTCCTCGCTACAGCTGGCATCGGCCCAAATATGTTCTTAGCGAAAGCAGCCTTAGACAACGAAGGCAAAAAGAGAGCCCCTTATATCGCTCACTGGAACTATGAGGATGTTCCAACCAAGCTTTGGAGCATCGAACCGATCACCAAGGTCTGGAGCATCAGCACCGGAACCTCAAACCATTTGGCGAGGATCGGAATCAGATCACTCAAGGAACTCGCCCTTGCTCCGCTTGACCTTTTGAAGAAGGAATTCGGCATCATGGGAGAACAGCTAAAAGACCTCGCAAACGGAATTGACGAAAGCGACATCCAAAACAAATATGTCCCGCAAAACACGTCTCTTTCATGTGGACAGACCCTGATTCGCGGGTATTTTCCTGACGAAGCCCTGCTGTTACTCAGAGAGATGAATGATGACTTATCAGGAAGACTAAGAGCCCAGAACTCTTTAGCAGGAAAGGTCTCCTTGTACGTCGGATATGAAAACGGCACGTCTTATGGAAAGAGTTGGACCTTACCATACAAGACGGACGATACCGACACCTTGTATGAGGCGATTGAGGATATGTTCCTCGCCAGGACGGACAACATCAAAATCAGAGGCCTGAGCATCTCATATGGCTCACTCGGAGAAGGCGACTCAGTTCAGCTCTCTTTGTTTGAGAGCCAGGAGGATCAGATCGAACGTTCAAGACTGAACGATGCGCTCGACTCCATCCACAGGATGTTTGGCGACAATAGCGTACTTAGAGCAAGCGCCTTGCTAGAGAGGAGCACGGCCATGAGAAGAAACGAACAGATAGGAGGACACAGAAGATGAGCAAAGACAGAGGCATGAAGAAATGGGCGCCATACAAATCCCTTGATTCCCAAGCGGATTTCCTCATGAAGATGGCCTACGAAAAAGGCAAGAAGGCAAAGCCTTTGCTCATGGAAGATGAGATGCAAAGAATCGATGGCATCCTCGCCTCTTACCATGGCCAAAACATCGAAGTGTCCTACTACGACGATGGATATATCCATAAGCTCAAAGGCACCATCTCAAAGATCAGCAAAGCGTTCATGTTCCTCATGGTAGGAGAGACAAGAATCGACTTCAGAAGCCTTGTTGATCTAAGGGAGAACGGATAGCTTTCCAACAAAAACAAACCCCTCCCTATTTATAGGGTGAATCCACCTTTCGGATTTGGAATATCTACAGAGCCCCCTTAGCGTGGATATTCCTCTTTTGTTTCTAAACCGGCATTTTGAGTTTAAAATGCTCGTAGAGCAGGAGTACGTATGGCTATTGATGAGCAAAAGCTTGAGAAAGCGATAGCCGCCCTTCAGAAGGGCGACAGCAATGCTCTAGGCGACATCTATGTCCTTACGAGCAAAGGTATATTTACCTTTGTTTTACCTATTCTCCACGATTATCAGATTGCCGAAGACGTCATGCAGCAGACCTATATCAGCTGCTACGACAACATACAGTCCTACCGTTTGGGAACAAGCGCTAGGAATTGGCTTTTGACGATTGCCAAGAACGCCGCCTTAAGCGAACTCAAAAAGAGAAACCGCGAAGTCTCTTACGATTTCTCACAAGAGCCATCCGCTAACGGCGTCTATTTCCTTGGCGACATCGAATCGCCAACCATCGAGATCGCCAACAAGGTTTTGGCGGAAGACGAATTCAACATCCTCATGCTTTATGCCATCGGCGACTACAAGCACCGCGAAATCGCCGATATCCTTCACCTTCCTTTAGGAACCGTCACCTGGAAATACTCCATGGCCCTAAAGAAAGTCAAAAAGGCTCTCGAAGAGTCGAAAACGGAATATGAAAGAGAACACGAACTTGGTTACGAAAACGCCTGAGGAACTTTCTCCAGTAGAAGAGAAGGAACTTCTTTCCTTGATCAAGGCCGAGGCCTCTTCTTTCGTTCCGGACAAACTCTGTAGCATCCTTGAAGCCTGTGGCATCGAAAGCGGAGTCAGCGAAGAAGACGAAGCCTTTGTGCTTGGCCTTATGAAGACCAACGTCTTCGTTCCAAATGACAAAGAAGCGTTGAACAAAGCCACCGGTGCGTTCGCTCCAAAAGCCGGCAAAGAAGAGCAGGCTTTAGCCCGTCGCATGAGACGTGAGGCAAACGCTTTCGTACCTGACAAAAAACGCGAAATCTATAGCGAAACCGGCCTAAAAGAACATTTCTCCTTTACGAGATTCATGAAAAAAGGCTGGCCTTTCCTTAGTGGCGCCGCCCTTGCTGTCGCCGGTATCGCCATCGGCACAAGAGTCTATGTGAAGGATCAGGAAAACATCAAATCCACCACTTCATACATCAACGTCGCAATCACCCCATCAACCTGTGAAGGTCCTGCTTATGCAAGAGATGACACCACATCTAAGACGAACAATTACAGACCATCCTGGGGCATGACCGCGGACAACAATAACCTCGTCAAGCAAGTAAGCGCGAATAACTACAGCGCCAACCTTATCGCCGTTAAGAGCGACGACCTTCTTGAGAAGTCCGCTTATCACGCAGTTGCCGATCTCATCAACCCATGCTTCGAAAAGGGTTATCTTGAAGCCGTCGACAAGACCTCCCCTAACACCATCACCATCGACATCGTTTCAACGATGGATAACTATGGCGATGTCTATGAGGATCACTTCAAAGACGCTCTTGAATCAGCCCTTCAGAAAGACAGGGTCTACGCCAACGTTCAGTTCAATGTCTACCATATTGGTAGCCTTGTCAAAACCGACACCATTAAGATGGGCAAGATCTCCAAGATCTACACCACTTTCGGTCGTGAGATCGATGTCGATACGATCGCAGATGGCGACGAGAAGATCCTCGACAACCTTGATGCGGCTATCAACGCTACCGCTCTCGCCCGTCTCTCCGAAGAAGGCTTAGAGCAATTGACCAAAGGCCTCAAGGAAACCTATCTCAGCTACTTAGGCGTTAAGCCTATCACCTCAAACATCTCCGAATACGAATTCAACGCCCGCAAAGGCGACCTCGCCAATATGGCATGGTGCTTGAGACGGTATTTCGGAACCGATGATTACGATAAGCTTTCCAATGCTTTATCCCGTGAAGACGGAGCCATCTATGTTTCCGATCTCAACGTCTTCATGATTGATGAGAATCCGATGCTCAAAGACAACTACAGAGAAGTTCGTAACTACATCCTTGCTAAAGCAACCTCGAGCAAAGAAAACTACATCCGCTTCCTTGAGGATTTGGCCAAGCACGCCAAATTAGCCCAGAAGTCGACTGGTTACTTCCCAGATGCCAGCAAAGCCGACCCAGGTGTTTGGTCACATGGCGAAGGCTGGTGCGAAGACGACTGGGGCCCAGGAGGATGGGCACCTGGCGGATGGGGTCCAGGACATTGGCATTTCTAGGCAAGTGTTTACTTGCCTTTTTCTTTTAATGTCACCGAGAACTCATTAAAATGAGAAAGGCTTATTAAGGAGGATTCATATGAACGAAACAAAGAAACCTTTGAACATGAAGAAGGGTGGACTCATTTGGTCTATCTGGAACTTTATCGAAGCCGCACTCCTCTTGACGATGGGCATCCTTGTCATCGCCAACTGCACCAACAAAGACATCCAATCAAGCGTCTTCATCGTCATCTCGATCTTCCTTATGGTCGGTGGCCTTCTTAAGATCGTCGCCAACTTCTTGCCTGTCATCGGCACCTCCCCTCTTGAGGTCGCTGCCAAACAAGCGATTCGCTCACAGCTCTCTTATGACTTAGTTATCGGCGGAACCATTGAGCTCGCCATCGGCGTTGCCCTTTGCATCTCAATGACCAGCGGCGATCCTGCTGCCATCATCAACGTCATCATGAACTTCGTCGTCTGGCTCGTCAGCGTTCTCCTTATGGCAGCCGGCGCTTCCCTTATCGCCTTTGCCATCGGATTCATCGTCAGCAAGCTCTACAAAGTCTACTTGCCTGTCATTGAGATCATCCTTGGCGCTCTCCTTATCGGCGCTGGCGTGACCATCATCATCCTCTTCACCAATAACAGCGATATCGTCATGAGCATCATGCTCGTCATCGTCGGTCTTGCTCTTGCGGTCGCTGCAGTATTCAAGATCATCTCCGTCGTCAAGGCCATCATCAAAGCCAAAGAAGAGAAAGAGCCTGACGAGAACGTCTTCGACACTGAGGTTTCCGAAGCCAAAGCAGAAGAACCAGCAGAGGAAAGCGAAAACACCGAAGTCGTCATTGTTAACGAAGAAAACGAATAATCTTACGAAACAAAAAAGAGGCTGATATTCAGCCTCTTTTCTTTTTCTTTATTTATTGCTTCTTGGCTTCCATTAAGTTCTTAAGGAGAGCGAGTCTCGTAAGGAGTCCGACTCCTCCAGGAACTGGAGTCTGTTTGGCGATTGGGAGGTTTGGCTCAGCGTCGCCATGGAGATGTCCATCTTCGCCTTTGTTGATGCCGACGTCCACTAACCAAGCGGTTGGTTTGAGCTCATAGGTGTGGTCGACGAAGGCCTGTTTGCCAATGGCGACGACAATGAGGTCAGCATTCTTCAGATACATGCGTCTGTCTTCTTCTTTGGTCTTCGAATGAAGGACAGTGACGTTGCAGTTCTTGTTGAGGAGAAGCCTTGCCATTGGTTTGCCGACAATTTCGCTTCTACCTAAAACCACTGCGTTTTTGCCAGTGAAATCGAATCCATCGGCGGCTAAATAATCAACGATTCCTTTTGGGGTGCAGCAGATGTATTTGGAGCCAAGGACGAAGCCATCGACGTCTTTCTCAGGGGCAATGGTTTCATTGATGTGCTTCTCGCTGATGTGCTTTGGGACAGGAAGCTGAACGAGGATGCCGGTGATTGATGGATCGGCATTCTGCTTTCTGATGAGGGAAAGGACTTCCTCCTCAGTGACATCTTCCTCGAATTGGGTCTGGATAGCGATGATGCCTACCTCAGCGGAATCTTTCTTCTTGCCGCGGACATAGGACTCGCTGGCTGGATTATGACCAACCGTGATTATTGAGAGAACAGGTGCCTCAGACATTGAAGCGACTTCGGCTTTGATTCTTTCCTTTTCTTGAAGGACGTATTCTTTGATTTCCATAGTTAATTTTAATCTAACACTCGAGGGGTTTAATTTCATTAAAAAAGGCCAGATTCTTATCTGGCCTATCGATTATTCTTTATCGATTATTTGAGGAGCTTGGCGAATGTGACAAGCTCGGCGGTTGTGGCGTTGTCGCCACCACTTTCGCCCTGGGCATTAAGGATCATGATGAGAAGGGCTAAGAAGAGGAAGAGAACGGCGAATCCGAAGGTAAGCCAAGTGATGACTTTCTCGGAACCACGTTCCTTGGTCTTGACGAAGACGTTGAGTCCGCCGCCGGTGATGGCACCGGAAGCACCTTCTGACTTACCGCCTTGGAGCAAGCTCAAAATGATCAATATAAGAGCGACGATGATAAATAAGATGTCATACCACTTCATAATACGAATAACTCCGAACGCTAAATGCGCTAGATAACTTTAGTATAGTTATGTCTTTTTCGCAATCAAAGATTCACTATGCAATAGTGCTCCCTTTACTTTCCTAGATTCGCTTTTGTCTCAAGAATGATGTCGCGAATCTCCGCCGCTCTTTCGAAATCGTAATTCTTTGCGGCCTCTTTCATGGCTTTCTCGAGAGTCTTTAAGCGCTTCTCAATCTCAGTCCTCGACATCTTGCCAGCCATCTTGACGATATCGTCCTCTTCTTTGTCGCTGTTGCTAAGAGGAGGTCTGATCTCTTTGATGATGGTCGTTGGAACGATGCCGTATTCATCGTTGTAGGCTTTTTGGATGCTCCTACGACGGTTGGTCTCGTCGATGCACTCTTTCATTGAGCGGGTGATGGTGTCCGCATACATGATGACCTTGCCATGGGCGTTTCTTGCGGCACGGCCAGTGATCTGAATGAGGGAGGTCGT
>JAEEGJ010018752.1_pt1 | contig 15377 bp, 8 predicted proteins | sample 8958761 | NCBI WGS metagenome assembly JAEEGJ01 (sample SAMN16246546, study PRJNA631951) | gut metagenome | biome: gut microbiome; feature: rumen; material: RS-attached | host: Bos | place: Iran: Karaj | collected 2018-10 | reverse complement strand
GCCTACGTATCCTGGAGGCGCACCAATCAGTCGGCTCACGCTGTATTTCTCCTGATACTCACTCATGTCGATACGCGTCATCATGGTCTCGTCGTTAAACAGATAGTCGGCCAGGGTCTTGGCAAGCTCTGTTTTACCTACACCTGTGGTACCAAGGAAGATGAAGCTGGCGATAGGACGCTTAGGATCCTGCAAACCAGCACGACTGCGGCGAACAGCATCAGATACAGCGATAATGGCTTCGTCCTGACCAATCACGCGCTTGTGCAACTCATCCTCCAGATGCAACAGCTTTTCGCGTTCGCTCTGCATCATCTTGGTAACAGGGATGCCTGTCCAGCGGCTTACTACCTCGGCGATGTCATCGGCGGTAACCTCTTCGCGAACCAGAGAGTTATCGCCTTGAGCATTGGCCAGCTGACTCTGGATATGTGCAATATCATCTTCGAGTGCCTTAAGCTTAGAGTAGCGTATCTCGGCTACTTTGCCATAGTCGCCCTCGCGCTCTGCACGCTCTGCTTCCAACTTCAGGTTTTCGATATCCTGCTTGTCTTGCTGTATCTTGTTGATGAGCTGGCGTTCGCCTTCCCACTTGGCACGGAACTGTGTCTCCTGTTCTTTCAGTTCTGCGATATCCTTATCCAGCTGGGCAATCTTCTGTGTGTCGCCCTCGCGCTTGATAGCCTCGCGCTCGATTTCGAGCTGGGCCAAACGGCGGGTAATCTCATCCAATTCCTCAGGTACCGAGTCGCGCTCCATACGTAACTTGGCTGCGGCCTCGTCCATCAGGTCGATAGCCTTATCAGGCAGGAATCGCTCGCTGATATATCGCTCTGAGAGTTGTACGGCAGCGATACAGGCATCGTCCTGGATACGTACCTTGTGGTGATTTTCGTAGCGCTCTTTCAAGCCTCGCAGAATACTGATGGCGCTCAGTTCATCAGGCTCATCTACCATCACCGTCTGGAATCGGCGCTCCAGGGCCTTATCCTTCTCAAAGTATTTCTGATACTCGTTCAGTGTGGTGGCACCTATGGCACGCAGTTCGCCACGAGCCAGGGCTGGTTTCAGAATGTTAGCGGCATCCATGGCGCCCTCGCCACCACCTGCACCTACCAAGGTGTGGATCTCGTCGATAAACAGGATGATGCGGCCCTCGGCCTTGGTCACCTCGTTGATCACACTCTTCAGGCGCTCCTCAAACTCACCTTTGTACTTGGCACCTGCTACCAGTGCACCCATATCCAGCGAGTAGAGTTGCTTGTCCTTCAGGTTCTCGGGCACATCGCCACGCACAATACGACCAGCCAGTCCCTCAACGATGGCTGTTTTACCTGTACCAGGTTCACCTATTAATATAGGGTTGTTCTTGGTGCGGCGACTCAGAATCTGCAGTACACGACGAATCTCATCGTCGCGACCAATCACTGGGTCCAGCTTGCCTTGGCGGGCCAAATCCACCAGGTTCTTGGCATATTTCTCCAAGCTCTGGTAGTTATCATCGGCACTCTGCGATTGCACCTTCTGTCCCTGGCGCAGCTCCTGGATAGCCGCCTGCATATCCTTCTCGGTACAGCCGGCATCCTTCATGATGCGTGAGGCAGTAGAATTAACTTTCAGCAGGGCGAGTAGGATAGGTTCTACCGATACAAACTCGTCGCCACCTTTCTGGGCCACCTCTTGCGCGCGCACGAGTACATTATTACTATCACTGGAGAGATAAGGCTGACCAGCACCCTGTACTTTGGGCAGATGCTGTATCTCCTGATCTACCAGTAACTCTATCTGCTGGGCATTTACACCCAACTTCTGGAAGATGAAGGTGGTTACATCCTTCGCCTTCTCTATCACACCTTTCAGTATGTGTACAGGTTCTATCACCTGCTGACCATTCATCTGGGCCGCGTTCACCGCCTGCTGAATGGCCTCTTGTGCTTTAATTGTAAACTTGTCGAATGTCATAATATGCTCCTTTCTATTTTAATGTTTAATCTTTAATGTTTAATGTTCAAAGCTTATGCCTAAGGCTTTTTGTCTGACAAAATGGCATTGATGTATGTCTGTTTGTCGTAGTGTTTCTGAAAATCCATATAAATGTGGATTGCTCAAGTTGCAAAAATTGCGTACCTTTGCAGCGCAATTAAGAACATAAGTTGTAAAATTGATGAATAAGAAGATTGTTTTCGTGCTTTTGGCACTGGGTGGTCAGCTTTCGGTAATGGCCACTCCTCTTAGAAACTTGGATACTGAGGAGCTCAGCGATTCAAGTAAGGTTATCGACCTTGACGAGGTTGTGGTGGTATCGCAACCCAAGGAGCAGGTGCGCCTGCGCCTTCAGCCAGTTAGTAGTAATGTGTTTGGTAGTGAGCAGTTGCAGCAGTTGCATGTTCACGATTTGAGTCAGCTCTCGCAGTATGTACCATCGTTTGTGATGCCATCGTATGGTTCGCGCCTCACCTCGTCGATGTATGTGCGTGGTATTGGTTCGCGTATCAACAACCCTGCAGTGGGTGTGTATTACGATAACATCCCCCTGATGTCGAAGTCGGCTTTCAACAACCATTTCTATATGTTGGATCGTGTAGATGTGCTGCGTGGTCCTCAGGGTTCGCTCTATGGTCAGAATACCGAGGGTGGACTGGTACGTATCTATTCTAAGAACCCTATGAACTATCAGGGTACTGATATCCGTTTGGGTATCGGCACTGGCTTATATAGTAATGTAGAGGTGGCTCACCACCATCGTCCGTCAGAATATCTGGCTTGGACCATTGCTGGTTTCTATAGCGGGTTGAAGGGCTTTATCAACAACCAGAATTTCGACCAGAAGAACGACCTGACCAACGAGGCTGGTGGTAAGCTGCGCCTGATTTGGCAGCCTAACAAGCAACTGAAGTTCGACTGGACTGCTGATTACCAGTATGTAAACCAGAATGGTTTTGGTTATGGCGAGTTCCATCCGTTCGCTTATCTGCCAACACTATATAGCTCAACATTTATGCCTGCAGATGAAACAGTTCAGGATCCTACAACCACCATCATGAATGGTTACAAGCGTAACATGTTTACCACAGGTTTGAACATTGGTTACGAGACAGAGAGCCTGCTCTTTACCTCAACCACCAGCTATCAGTACCTGAACGACCTGATGCTGATGGACCAGGATTATATGACAGGCGATTATCTGCAGCTGAATCAGGCTCAGAAGATGAACGCCATTACTCAGGAGTTTGTGCTGCGTAGCAACAACAAGGGGCTGATTCGTCAGATATTCCCAAGTCGTTGGCAGCATGCTACAGGTTTGTTCGCTTCGTACCAGTGGCTCAACACCAATGCACCCGTGCTCTTTGGCGATGGCATCACAGGTCCTATCGGCAATGCGATTGCCAATGCCATGAAGAACTCTATGCTTCAGGGTATGATTGGTCGCTTTATGGGGCAGGGAATGAGTGCTGAGGCTGCTAGGGCTGCTGCACAGGCTGCTGTAGAAAAGATGGGAGTAAACATGAGTGCTGAGATGGCTGTGCCTGGTGAGTACAAAACTCCAACTTGGAACTTTGCTGCTTTCCACGAGAGTAACATCCTGTTGGGCGACAACTGGAAGCTTACCCTTGGTTTGCGCTTTAATATAGATAAGGTGAAGATTGAGTACGATGCGCTGGCCTATATGAACATGACTGGTGGTACTGCTAATGCCACAGCTACCTATCACCTCACATCGCATGTACAGGACAGTCGCTCTAAGAGCTACACCCAGCTATTGCCAAAGATTGGTCTTACCTATACCTTCGACGATTCAATTGGCAATATCTACGCATTGGTATCAAAGGGCTATCGCGCTGGTGGTTACAACTTCCAGATGTTTAGCGATGTGCTGCAGACCGAGTTGAATGCGCATCAGCAGGACGCTATGCGTGGTGACTACGATGTGGAGCACACTGCTGCCGACTATGATGCTATCAACGAGACTATCGCCTACAAGCCTGAGGAGAGTTGGAACTACGAGATTGGTACCCACCTCAACCTGTTTGGTGGTAGCACCCACTTCGACTTGGCTCTGTATTACATGCAGATTCGCAACCAGCAGCTGTCGATCATGGAGCCAAACAGCAACTATGGTCGTATCATGGTTAATGCTGGTAAGAGTCACTCTTGCGGACTTGAGGCTACTCTGCGTGGAAAGGCTATCGACAATGCTCTCGACTGGGCTGTAACCTATGCATTCACAAATGCTAAGTTTGATGAGTACCAGCATACCGTAGGTGGTTCAACATCTCCAAATACGGATACATTCGCTGGCGATTACGATGGCAACTATGTGCCATTCGTTCCTCAGCACACTCTGAGCGCTATGGTTGATTGGCATATCGGCAAGTTCACCATTGGTGCCAATATGAATGGTCAGGGCAAGATCTGGTGGGACGAGGCTAACACCTACGCACAGAAGTTCTATGCTGTAGCTGGTGCTCATGCCGATTACGACTGCGGTCCTGTGCTGGTATCACTCTGGGGACGTAACCTCACCAACACGCACTACAATACGTTTGCCGTTGCATCGAGTGCTGTAGGTGGAACTCACTACTTTGCTCAGCGAGCAACACCTATCCAGGTTGGATTAGACGTAAACATTCACTTCTAAGCATAAAAAAACCTCGCCGATTGGCGAGGCTTTTTTTTGTGATATATTTCTTATACCTTGTTTGCCTTGACCTACGGTCGAGCCTGCTTGCGTTCGGTAATCGATGCAAGCATCATTACGCTCACTGTTTCGCAGCCTTCTTACGCTGGTCGTGATCCAGAATCGTTTTGCGCATACGCATCGATTTTGGTGTTACCTCTACCAACTCGTCGCTCTTGATGTACTCCAGGCACTCCTCAAGGCTCATCACGGTCTTTGGAATAATGCGAGCCTTATCATCGGTACCCGATGCACGTACGTTAGTAAGCTGCTTAGCCTTACATACGTTTACTACCAGGTCGTTATCGTGAACATGCTCACCTACTACCTGACCCATGTAAACATCCTCACCTGGATCGATGAAGAACTTACCACGGTCCTGCAGCTTATCGATAGCATAAGCAAAGGCGTTACCAGTATCCATCGAGATCATCGAACCATTTACACGGCGCTCAATCTCGCCCTTGTATGGCTGATACTCCTTAAAGCGGTGGGCCATGATAGCCTCGCCCTGACTGGCTGTGAGCACATTGGTACGCAGTCCGATAATACCACGTGATGGGATATCGAACTCGATGTTTACACGCTCGCCCTGACTCTCCATCGATGTCATCTCACCCTTACGACGGGTTACCATATCAATCATCTTAGATGAGAACTCCTCGGGTACGTTGATGGTGAGCTCCTCAACAGGCTCGTGCTTCACACCGTCGATCTCCTTGTAGATTACCTGAGGCTGACCAACCTGCAGCTCGTAGCCCTCGCGGCGCATGGTCTCAACCAGCACTGAGAGGTGCAGCACACCACGTCCTGATACAATCCACTTATCGGTGCTATCCTCGAAAGGTGTCACACGCAGGGCCAGGTTCTTCTCCAGCTCCTTCTCCAAGCGGTCGTTAATATGGCGCGATGTAACAAACTTACCCTCCTTACCAAAGAAAGGCGAGTCGTTAATCATAAACAGCATCGACATGGTAGGCTCGTCGATAGCGATAGGAGCCAGTGGCTCTGGGTTCTCCAGGTCGCAGATGCTATCGCCAATTTCAAACTTATCCAGTCCGATTACAGCGCAGATGTCGCCACACTCTACCTGCTCGGTATGTACGTGTCCCATACCCTCAAAGGTGTGCAGCTCCTTAATCTTAGTCTTCTCCATGGTGCCATCGCGGTGTGCAATGGTTACCTGCATGCCATCCTTCAGGGTGCCACGGTGTACACGACCTACGGCGATACGACCCTGATAGCTCGAGTAGTCGAGTGATGTGATGAGCATCTGGGGTGTTCCCTCTTCCTGCTTTGGGGCGGGGATCATCTCTACGATTTTATCAAGCAGATAAGTGATATTGTCGGTAGGTTTCTGCCAGTCCTCACTCATCCAGCCATTCTTAGCCGAACCATAAACCACGGGGAAATCCAACTGCTCCTCGGTGGCATTGAGCGAGAACATCAGATCGAATACCATCTCGTAAACCTCCTCAGGGCGGCAGTTAGGCTTATCTACCTTGTTAACTACCACGATAGGCTTCAGGCCGATTTCGAGTGCCTTCTGCAGCACGAAACGTGTCTGAGGCATAGGACCTTCGAAGGCATCAACCAACAGCAGGCAGCCATCGGCCATGTTGAGCACACGCTCTACCTCGCCACCGAAATCCGAGTGTCCTGGAGTGTCGATGATATTGATTTTAACGCCTTTCCAATTGATACTGACGTTTTTTGAAAGAATGGTGATACCACGCTCGCGCTCCAAGTCGTTGGCATCCAGTACCTGATTGCTGAGATTCTGTCCGTCACGGAACAGGTGTCCAGCCAGCATCATCTTGTCCACAAGGGTTGTTTTTCCGTGGTCAACATGAGCGATAATTGCAATGTTTCTGATATCCTGCATACGAAAATACTTAAATTCGGGTGCAAAGTTACAAAAAAATAGGCACGGATTACACGGATTACGCGGATTTTTTAATAAATATCACAAAAAAATATCAAAAATCAGTGTTAATCCGTGAAATCCGTGCCAAAAAATTTGGAGGAATGGATAAATTGTTGTAATTTTGCAGCCGCATTTCGGAAAATCCGGAGCATTTGACGACGTAAACCCACTGGTGATTAGGCGGGAATCGCGTTTGAAAAATGTTATTGCAACAATTTTTTAATCACATTAAAATTATGTATTTAGACAAGGCAAAGAAAGAGGAGATCTTCGGTCAGTACGGTAAGAGCACTACTGATACTGGTTCTGCAGAGGCTCAGATTGCACTCTTCAGCTACCGTATCTCTCACCTGACAGAGCACCTGAAGAAGAATCACAAGGACCACAACACTGCACGTTCACTCACCATGCTGGTAGGTAAGCGTCGTAAGTTGCTGAAGTACCTGTACAATAACGATATCAATCGTTATCGTGCTATCATCAAGGCTCTGGGTCTCCGTAAGTAATATCGTACTTACAACCAAGAAAAGAAAATCCCCATCTCAATCGAGGTGGGGATTATTTTTTTATGTTGCTGAAGGATTAGGCATCGGCAAACACCTTACCGTCTTCGAGTGTAATCTGCAGTTTGGTGTACTCGCAGTGGAAATCGTTCTTCAGACGGTCAAGATAGCGGGCGCACTCCCATTTGCACATGGGCAGATCGTGCAGCAGATAGTTGCCACAAGCCTCGGGACGTGTTGCAGGCACCTCGTCCTGTGTCAGTATCCACTCCAGGCACTCCATTGTCAACTGGCGCATGTCCTCAACGGTGTATTCACCCGTCATAATGATGTACATACCTGTGAGGCAGCCCATCGGACCCACATATACCACATCCTCCTTGGCGCGCGAGTTACGGAACCACGTGGCCATCAGGTGCTCAATGCTGTGGATGGCAGCAGGGGCAACAGCAGGCTCCTTGTTGGGTTCGGTAATGCGTAAATCAAAAGTGGTAAAACCTTTATCCACACGCGATACGTAGATACCTGGCTTCAGGTGCGTGTGGTCAATCGTAAAACTCTGTATAACTTCCATAATTTAAAGACTTTCAATGAATGTTTTGGTGGTGATGAATGACTTCTCGGCCACGGTATCCCAGAAGTTGTGGTATTGCGAGGCATCGGTGTCGCGCAGGGGGATATCGCTGATGACGCGGAACGAGATAAAGGGTACCTTATAGATGTGGCATACCTGCGCGATGGCACAGCTCTCCATATCTACAGCCTTGGCCTCGGGGAAGTGACTTACTATCTCGCGCATCTTTTCCTTAGAATCCACAAACCAGTCGCCTGTAACAATCAGTCCGGGCTTGGCACCTGCCAACTGGGCTTTCTCAAGCAGATAAGGGTCGGCCTGATAACGGGCTGGCAAGCCCTGCACCTGACCATATACCGTGCTTTCGTCGATAGCGTAACCACAATACACATCGTGGTAGGTCAGCTCCGAACTAACTACTACATCCTGCAGGTTGATGTCGTCGCCATTACCACCAGCGCAACCACTCGAGATAATCACGTCGGGCTTATACTGGCGAATCATCTCTACTGCCTGGATAGCGGCATTTACAGTGGCAATGCCACTCTTCTGCAGAATCACTTTATCTTCGGGGAATAATGGACGGAGCTGCTTCAGTTCCTTGTCCATCGCTACTATCATTCCAACTTTCATACGTTAAACATTAAAGATTAAACATTAAACATTTATTTTTTTGCAACGGACTACAGGACTTTAGGATTTTTTTTACCTGTGATAATCAGTCTTGTTAGTCCTGTTGTCCGTTGCTAAATTCTCATTTGCAATTGCGTTGTCTTACTGCTTCGTACATCAGGATAGCGGCTGATACGCTTACGTTCAGCGAGTCTAGGCGGCCCAGCATGGGTATGCGGATATGGGCATCGGCGGCCTCGCGCCACTGGTTGGTAAGGCCCGTGCTCTCGGTGCCCATCACAATGGCGGTGCCCTGCGTCATGTCGTAATCGTAATACTCGTACGAATCCTGCAACTGGGCGGTAAGAATCTTGATGCCGTGCTCCTTGAGGAAGGCGATGCACTCCTGCGACGAACAAACGGCTGTGGGCACGCAGAACACACCACCGATACTGGCACGAATCACGTTGGGATTGTACATATCCGTCAGTGGGTCGCACACGATGAGGGCATCAATACCAGCCGCCTCGGCACTACGCAATATAGCCCCCAGGTTGCCAGGCTTCTCCACACTCTCGAGAACAACCACAAGAGGGTTGTTCTTAATTGACAATTGAGAATTGAGAATTGACAATGTGTGCTCCTTGCATCTCACCACGGCAATGTGGCCCTCGGTACTGCCGCGATAGGCCATCTTTTCATATACCTGCGGCGAAACGTTCTTGTCGCGGATGTACTCCTCCGTCACCTCGTAGCCGCAGGCTTTACAGTGCTCTATCTCGCGCTGGCCTTCAACCACAAAAAGTCCCTCCTCACGACGGAGCGACGACTTCTGCTGCAGGGCTACTACGTGCTTAATCTTGGCGTTTTGTACGCTTGTAATGATTGTTTCTTCCATATTTTGCTGCAAAATTATAAAAAATCCGTGAAATCCGTGTAATCCGTGCCAAAAATTTAATACCTTTGCAGGCAAATTAAATAATTTGCAAGTTATGACATTATTGAAAAAATGGCTGCCCGATATGTTGGCAGTGTTGTTATTCGCCGTTCTGGCCTTTGCGTATTTCTTCCCTGCCGATATCGAGGGACGTATCCTGTACCGTCACGATGCCTCAGCTGGTCGTGGTGCTGGTCAGGAGGGTATCGAATATATGCAGAAAACAGGCGAGCGTAGTCGTTGGACCAACGCCCTGTTTGGTGGTATGCCTACCTACCAGATGGCTCCCTCGTATCATTCTACCGATAAACTCAGTACAATGACCAAGATCTACCATCTGTTCTTACCCGAGAATGTGTGGTATGTGTTTGCTTATCTGTTAGGATTCTATATTTTGCTGCGTGCTTTCGATTTCCGTCAGCATCTGGCAGCCTTAGGCTCTATCGTGTGGGCCTTCAGCACCTATTTCCTCATCATCATTGCTGCAGGTCACATCTGGAAGGTGTGGGCTCTGGCCTATCTGCCACCATTGATTGCAGGACTTGTGCTGGCCTATAGGGGCAAATATCTGTGGGGCTTTGTGCTCACAGCCATTTTCACTGCTTTCGAGATCAATGCCAACCACGTGCAGATGACGTATTACTATCTGTTTATCATCCTGGCCATGGTGATTGCCTGGTTGGTAGATGCCATCCGCAAGCATCAGTTGGCTGCCTTCGGTAAGGCCACTGCCGTGTGCATCGCAGGTGCCGCCATTGGCGTGTGCATCAACCTCTCAAACCTCTACCACACCTGGCAGTACGGTCAGGAGTCGATGCGCGGTAAGAGCGAACTGGTAAAGAAGAATTCGGCCAACCAGACCAGCAGTGGTTTGGAGCGCGATTATATCACACAGTGGAGTTATGGTATCGACGAGACCTGGACCCTGCTCATTCCTAACACCAAGGGTGGTGCTTCGGTGCCCATGAGCGAGAGTAAGATTGCCATGGAGAAAGCCGATCCTACCTACGAGAGCATCTACCAGCAGATTGGTCAGTACTGGGGCGAACAGCCTGGTACCAGCGGTCCTGTGTATGTAGGTGCCTTTGTGATGTTCCTGTTTGTGCTGGGACTGCTGATTGTCAAAGGTCCTATGAAGTGGGCTTTGCTCGCTGTTACCATCCTGTCGATACTCCTGTCGTGGGGTCGTAACTTCATGGGCTTTACCGATTTCTTCCTCGATTATGTGCCCATGTACGCCAAGTTCCGTACCGTGGCCTCGATATTGGTGATTGCCGAGTTCACCATCCCCTTGCTGGCCATGATGGCATTGAAAAAGCTGTTCGACGAGCCCGAGGGCTTTAGCAAGTACAGCAAGCCTATCTACATCAGCTTTGGTGTTACTGCCGGCTTCTGTCTGTTGTTTGCCCTGATGCCAACCACCTTCTTCGATGGTTTTGTTTCATCTAGCGAGATGCGTGCTCTTAGCACCTTGCCACAGGAGCACATCCAACCACTTATCAGTAATCTGGTTGATATGCGTACAGCCGTGTTTACAGCCGATTGCTGGCGTTCGTTCTGGATTATCGTCGTGGGCATGGTATTGCTCATGGCTTACAAATATCGCAAACTCAAGGCCGAATATACCATCGGCGCTATCCTGGTGCTCTGCCTCATCGACCTTTGGCAGGTAAACAAGCGTTACCTGAACGATGAGATGTTTGTGCCCCAGAGCGAGCGCGAGGCACCCCAGCAGATGTCGCAGACCGATGAGCTCATCCTGCGCGATAAGACCCTGGATTACCGTGTGCTCAACCTGGCCTCGAACACCTTCAACGAGAACGAGACATCTTACTACCATAAGAGCATTGGTGGTTACCATGCCGCCAAGCTGCGCCGTTATCAGGAGATGATAGAGCAGTATATATCACCCGAGATGCAGCGCCTGATGAATGCCGTGGCCGAGGCTGGTGGCGACATGACTCAGGTTAAGGGCGACAGCATCTGTCCTGTTATCAATATGCTCAACACCCGCTACTTTGTGTTCCCACTGCAGGGTGGCCAGACAGTGCCCATCCAGAACCCCTATGCTTTGGGTAATGCGTGGTTTGTTGATAAGATTAGCTATGCCAAGAATGCCAACGAGGAGATTTTGAAGGTGGGTCAGATCGACCTGCGTCACGAGGCTGTGGCCGACGAGAAGTTCCAGGCACAGTTGGGCGATGCTGTTACACAGGATACCACCAGCACCGTGGATATCAAGAGCTACGAGCCTAACCAGCTTACCTACGAGGTTAACTCGGGTAAGGGTGGTGTAGTGGTATTCTCCGAGGTTTACTATCCCGGCTGGACTGCCACCATCGATGGCGAGCCTGCCGAGTTGGGTAGGGTAAACTACATCCTGCGTGCCCTCAATGTAAAACCAGGTAAACACGAGGTAGTGCTCAGTTTCTTCCCCAAGTCGGTTGATACTACCGAGACGATTGCCTATACAGCGTATGCTATACTGCTACTGGTGCTGGCAGGAGCCGCCTTCATGGCCTACCGCCGCAAAAAGAATGGTTAAGGCTCTTGGCGAGCTGAATGTTCAATGTTCAATGTTCAATGTTCAATGAAAAAACTGCTCTCATTGCCACCAAACTTGGTGGACAGTTTCCACGATGTAACCGGATTGAGTCGTGAGGAGTATTTCTGTACCAACGATCCAGTTGGTCATAAGTTGGGTAGTGGTGGCGGAACCACCTGGCTGTTACAGGCCTGTATGACTACCGAGGATGGCACCTCGCTTGCCGAGTGGCTGCCCCGCGAAAAGCGTATCTTGCTGCATGCCGGCGGACAGAGTCGTCGCTTGCCCTCGTATGCCCCATCAGGTAAAATCCTTACCCCCGTACCCGTGTTCCGTTGGGAGCGTGGACAGCGCCTCTCACAGGACTTGCTCAGTCTGCAGCTGCCCCTTTACGAGCAGATGATGGATATGGCCCCCGAGGGCATCCACACCATGGTGGTAAGTGGCGATGTGCTGGTGCGCACCTCACAGCCCCTGCAGCCCATCCCCGATGCCGATGTGGTGTGCTATGGCTTGTGGCTCGATGCCTCAGTGGCCAAGAACCACGGTGTGTTCGTAAGCTCGCGCAAATCGCCCCAGGTGCTTAAGCATATGCTGCAGAAACCCAGCATCGAGACCCTGAACGAGCTTCAAAAGGATCATTATTACCTCACCGATATCGGCATCTGGATGCTGAGCGACAAAGCCGTTGAACTATTGGCTAAAAAATCTAAGAAAGGCGATGATATCATCGAGTATGATATGTACTCCGAGTTTGGCTGCGCCCTTGGCACAAACCCATCTAAGCCAGATGAGGATTTGCTTGACCTCAAGGTGGCCATCGTACCCCTGCAGGGGGGCGAGTTCTACCACTTCGGTACTTCGCGCGAGATGATCTCATCTACCCTCCGCATTCAGAATCTGGTAAACGATCAGCGAGAGATTATGCACCACGATCGCAAACCGCACCCCAGCTTGTTTGTGCAGAATGCCGTTTGCAAGTACAAGTTTACCGAGGACAATACCAATATCTGGATTGAAAACAGCGACGTGAGCGAGGGCTGGACCCTGAGTCACGACAATATTATAACAGGTGTACCCCAGAACCACTGGAAGGTAAACCTGGCCCCAGGCGAGTGTATCGATGTAGTGCCCATTGGCGATACCGAATACGCTGTGCGCCTGTACCATATCGACGATAAGTTTGCTGGTGCCGAACAGCAGAAACAGCAGTTCCCTGTAGTGGCCGACCTTGAGGCCCTGAGCATGCTGCAAACACTGGATGGCCTGGCACTCGTTACCAGTCGTATGATTTCGGCCGAGGAGATTAGTACCGAGGCCAATCTGCATCGCTTGTTCGATCAGCGTAAGGCTTTCCGCAAACTCAACTGGAGTGCGCTGGCCAAGAACTGGAACCACAGTGTGTTCTACCAGCTCGACCTGGCCGATGCCAAGCGCGAGTTCGACGAACAGCACATCGAGATGCCCCCTGCACTCGATGCCGATGCACCCCTGATGACGCGCATCCACGATGCCATGTTCCGTGGCGAAAGCGAAAAAGCCTTTGCGCTTTTGCGCGAGGGCTTACTCGATACCAACGATCGTCAGCAGATACCCCAGCTCAGCGTGGCCGACGACCAGATTGTCTGGGGCCGTTCACCTGTGCGTATCGATATCGCAGGTGGTTGGACCGATACCCCTCCTTACTGTCTGATGGAGGGTGGCAATGTCATCAACCTGGCCATCGAGCTCAATGGTCAGCCCCCGTTGCAAACCTATGTGCGCCCCTGCCAGGAGCCCCGTATCGTGCTGCGTAGCATCGACCTGGGTGCCATGGAGGTAGTAGAGACCTCCGAGCAGTTGCGTGATTTTATGCACGTAGGCTCGCCCTTCTCAATCCCCAAGGCCGCCTTGGTATTGGCTGGCTTTGGTCAGCGTTCGCTCAAGGATGAGTTAGCTGCCTTTGGCGCAGGTATCGAGCTCACCCTGCTCAGTGCCATCCCCGCAGGCAGTGGCTTAGGCACCAGCAGCATCCTGGCTGCTACCGTGCTGGGTGCGCTCAACGATTTCTGCGGCTTGGGTTGGGATAAGAACGAGATTGGTCATCGCACCCTCATGCTCGAACAGATGCTCACCACAGGTGGTGGTTGGCAGGATCAGTTCGGTGGTGTGCTGGGTGGCGTAAAACTGCTGCAAACGGGTAGGGGCTTTGCCCAGAACCCACAGGTGCGCTGGTTGCCTACCGATCTGTGGACGCAACCCGAATATCGCCCTTGTCACCTATTATATTATACAGGCATCACGCGTACGGCTAAGAGCATCCTGGCCGAGATTGTGCGTCGCATGTTCTTGAACCACGGTGGCGAGCTGCGCCTGTTGCGTCAGATGAAACAGCATACCCTCGACATGTACGAGGCCATCCAGCAGAACGACTTCGAGCGTATGGGCTTGCTGGTACGTAAAACGTGGGCACAGAATCAGGCCCTCGATGCAGGTACCAACCCAGCCGATGTGGCTAAGCTCACCAGCTTGATCGATGACCTCTGCTTAGGTTACAAACTGCCAGGTGCAGGTGGTGGCGGCTATCTGTATATGATAGCTAAGGATCCCGAGGCCGCCGCACGTATCAAGCAGATTCTTTCTGAAAACAGCATCCGTAAAAATGCCCGCTTTGTAGATATGAGTCTTTCTACCACAGGCTTGCAAATCAGTAGAAGTTGATATTGTTAGTCCTGTTATCCGTTGCAAAAAAAAATTATGGAGTTTAGAACGATAGTTGATATAGATGACCCTGGGTTTAGGATAGGGGCTTGCGAGGAGATGCTCTTCGTAGGGTCGTGCTTTGCCGATAAGATAGGCGCACGCTTTACCGACGAGAAGTTCCGCACCATCGTTAATCCCTTTGGCGTGATGTATAATCCCGCCTCCATCCTCCATACCATCCAGCGCCTCTCCGCTCAGCCCGATTTGAAATCCGTCAAGACTGCATTCTTGACCCTCGGCACCAATCACGTTTATATTCTCAATGAAACAGGCGAGATAGTAGATAACTGCCAAAAGCGCCCGCAATCGCTCTTTACCGAGAAGGAACTCACGGTAGATGAGTGTGCCGATTACCTGCAGCAGGCCATCGATATCCTGCATGCCGCCAATCCCGATATGCGCATCGTACTCACCGTTAGTCCCATCCGCTATCGCAAATACGGCTACCACGGCTCCCAACTCTCCAAATCTACGCTTCTCCTAGCCGTTGATAAGGTCATCAAAATGTTTCATGTTTCATGTTTCGCTCCAGCTCCGCTGGCTTGCAAGGCAAGAATGTTTAATGTTTCATGTTTAATGTTTCATGTATCCTACTTTCCCGCCTACGAAATCATCAACGATGAGTTGCGCGATTACCGCTTTTATGCCGACGATATGCTGCACCCCTCATCGCAGGCCGTAGAGTATATCTGGCAGCGATTCTCCGAGGTGTATCTCAGTCCCGAGGCCAAGGCTTTCCTCAAGGAGTGGCAACCCCTCAAGGCCGCGCTTAATCACAAGCCGTTCAATCCCGATTCGGATGAATATCGCATATTTATGGATAAAACTATGTTAAAAATTTCCGAGTTGCAAAAAAAAT
>JAEEGJ010018750.1_pt1 | contig 15378 bp, 13 predicted proteins | sample 8958761 | NCBI WGS metagenome assembly JAEEGJ01 (sample SAMN16246546, study PRJNA631951) | gut metagenome | biome: gut microbiome; feature: rumen; material: RS-attached | host: Bos | place: Iran: Karaj | collected 2018-10 | reverse complement strand
GGACCAGAGGATGCCCGACCGTTTCGCGGCGAAAGCCTTCACCTATGAGCGCGGGGGCTTCCGCGAAGGATACGTCATAGCCGAAGGAGGGGTCATCGTCGAGGAGGACGAAGGGCCCTGCCCCGAGCGCACGGACATCCAGCTAGCGCTTTTTCCGGACGTGGTGAATGCCCATACTCATTGCGCCGATTACGGCCTGAAGGTCCCCGCAGGGATGTCCTTGGAGGAGCTCGTGGCCCCGCCGGACGGCCTGAAGCACAGGTATCTCCGTGACACGCCAGGGGAGGTGCTTTCGGAGAACATCAGGCGTTTCGGAGAGGCTTCCGCGTCGCACGGGAGCTCCGCATTTGTAGATTTCAGGGAGAACGGCGCGGAAGGATGCCGTCTCCTGCGGGAGGTCTGTCCTGACGCGGTCATCCTGGGACGCCCGGTCTCTCCGGAGTTCGATCCCGGGGAGATAGAGGAGATCCTGAGGTATGCTGACGGGATAGGCATCTCCAGCGTATCGGACATGCCTTCGGGATACATCGAGGACGTCGCCGACATGGTTCGCGACAGAAGGGCGCTTTTCGCCATCCACGTGAGCGAGCGCGTCCGCGAGGATATGGACCTCGTCCTCTCCTTGGACCCCACCTTCGTCGTCCATATGTGCGAGGCCGAGGACTCCGACATACTGAAATGCGCCGAGGCGGAGGTCCCGATAGTGGTCTGTCCCGGGTCGAACATGTATTTCGGGAAGGTCCCTCCGCTCTCCCGCATCGTCGATATGGGAGCCGACATGGCGTTGGGCACCGATAACGGTATGTTACGCGAACCCGATATGATTGCGGAATCTTCCCTATTTATCGACATAATGGATAGACAGGAGGGGGATTCGGCCTCGGTTTTCGATACATTTTTCACATTAAGTAGAAAGATATTAAATCGGAATATAGGGTTAGGCAGAATCATACAGAGACGCTACATGGCGGTGCCGTTCGAAGGAGAGCCTCTGCCCGAGAACATCTTCCGGCCGGGGTCGTCAGGCATGTCTCTGACAAAGAGAATCGGAAGTGAACGAAGATGGAGTTCAAGAACATACTTGTGCCCACTGACGGAAGCGAGTACACCAAGACCGCCATCAAGGCGGCTGTCGAGTTTGCGAAGACCGTGGGAGGAAAGATCACCGCCCTCTACGTCCTGGATCAGACCATGATTTCCAACATGCCCATGGACGCGGCTGTCAGGAACGTCTACGACGCTCTGGCCACCGAGGGAAAGGAGGCCGTCGACGTCGTCAAGCACATGGCGGAGGAGGCTGGAGTCCCTGTCGAGATCTCCGTCAAGGAGGGATCCCCGGTCAAGGTCATCCTGGAGGAATCCCCCAAGTACGACATGATCATCATGGGAACCCTAGGAAGGACCGGAATGTCCAAGCTTCTGATGGGAAGCGTCGCCGAAAGGGTCGTCAGGGCTTCTTCTTGCCCTGTCCTGGTAGTCAGGGCTTCAGAGGCGGGGAACTGATTTGATCGGCAAGACAGTTGCAGACGTGATGACGCCTGCCCCTATCGTGGTCGAGGTCCCCGGATCCCGCAACAACGCCATCAACCTGATGGTCAGGAACGGCCTCACAGGACTTCCCGTGGTCCGCTCCAGCGACGGCAGCCTCATCGGCGTGGTCTCCAGGAGGGACATATTCCGCAACTTCGAGGAGGACCAGCTCTCGCTCATCATGAAGAAGGGGTGCATCACCATCTCTTCCGACGCTCCTGTAGAGGAGGCGGCCAAGATCTTCAGCGAGAAGAGGATCCACAGGCTCCCCGTCGTCGAGGGGTCGTCCCTCGTGGGCATAGTCACCCCTACCGACCTCCTCCGCATCGTCAAGGACCTGAAGACCAAGCTGGTGGCCGAGGACATCATCCGGACCATCTGCGTCACCGCCTACGAGGAGGAGCCTCTCTCGTACACCGTCGCGGCCATGAGGATCAGCGATGTCACCGCCGTCCCCGTCCTCGACGCCCACGGAAGGCTCACCGGGATCCTGACGGACCGTGACCTGTTCAGCGACCAGATGAAGGATCCCGAGACCCTCAAGTCCCTGGGACTCGACGTCGGCGACTACGCCGGATACAGGAACGTCCTCCCTCTGTTCTACTCGGTCAGCGAGGAGTACTTCGACGACCGCAAGGTAAAGGACTTCATGGTCCCCAATCCCCACACCGTCTTCAAGAGGACCAACGTGGCGGAGGTCGCGAAGATAATGCTGAACAACGATTTCGGTCAGATTCCCGTCCGCGGAACCAAGGACGAGCTCGTCGGCATGATATATGACGTCGACGTTCTGTGCGCGATCACAGGTAATAACAATGACTGATATCAACAGCAACGACCTCATGTCCCTGTGCAAACGCAGGGGTTTCATCTGGCCTTCCTTCGAGCTCTACGGAGGCGTAGCCGGAATGTACGACTACGGCCCCCTGGGATGCGCTCTCAGGAACAACATCGTCGAGATGTGGAGGTCGATATACAAGGGAAGGGAGGGTTTCGTAGAGATCGACTCCGAGACCGTCAATCCCCGCGAGGTGCTGGCCGCTTCCGGTCACGTCGAGAACTTCGCAGACTTCATCACCTACTGCAAGCAGTGCAACGCCCCCTACAGGGCCGACCATATGGTCAAGGGATTCTACGAGAACCCCGACATCCTCACCCCCAAGGAGCTCGAGGAGGCGTTCGTGAAGCACAACATAAGGTGTCCCGCGTGCGGAGGAGAGCTCGGAGAGGTCGGGGAGTTCAACCTGATGTTCAGGACCAACATCGGACCCGGGTCCGCTCGCGTCGGATACCTCAGGCCCGAGACCGCCCAGGGGATTTTCGTCAACTACCAGAACCTTTACAGGTACAACAGGGAGAAGCTCCCCATGGGAGTCATCCAGACCGGCAGGAGCTACAGGAACGAGATCGCCCCCCGCCAGGGAATGATCCGCATGAGGGAGTTCAACCAGATGGAGGTCGAGCTCTTCGTGGACCCCGAGGACAAGGACTGGGCAAAGTTCCCCGAGATAGAGAACGAGACCCTGGACCTGATCCCTAACACCACCCTCGAGCTCACCACCATGACCGTGAAGGAGGCGGTGGAGAAGGGAGTCATCGCCAACCGCGTTCTGGCCTACTTCGTGTACACCACCAAGCAGCTCCTCACCTCCCTCGGAATCGACGCCAAGAGGCTCAGGTTCAGAGAGCACGAGAAGGACGAGATGGCCCACTACGCCGCCGACTGCTGGGACGCCGAGGTCCTCCTGTCATACGGGTGGACGGAGATCGTCGGTATCGCGGACAGGGGGTCCTGGGACCTCTCCAGGCACGCCCAGTTCTCCGGAGCCGACCTCACCCACCTGAAGAGGTTCGACGAGCCCCGCGAGATGGAGGTCGAGAAGATCGCCGCCAAGCACAAGGCGCTCGGACCCGCCTTCAAGGGAAAGGCCAAGGCCATCGCCGCAGCCATGGAGTCCATGTCCCCTTCCGACGTGAAGGACGGCAAGCTCGCGGTCAAGGTCGACGGAGAGGAGATAACCCTCACCGAGGAGTACTTCGAGGTCGTCAAGAGGGTCGAGAAGGTCGCCGGAGTCCGCGTGGTCCCCCACGTCATCGAGCCCTCCCACGGACTGGACAGGATATTCTATTCCGTCCTCGAGCACGCCTACGACTCCAAGGACGACTACACCGTCCTCAGGTTTGCGCCCGCTGTGGCCCCCATAAAGGTCGGGATCTTCCCTCTGATGGAGAAGGACGGCCTCGACGACAAGGCGAAGGAGATCTACGAGAAGGTCCACACCCACAGGATGGAGGCCTACTATGACGGCTCCGGGACCATCGGGAAGAGGTACGCCCGCATGGACGAGGTCGGAACCCCCTGGTGCATAACCGTGGACTACCAGACCCTCCAGGACGGGACCGTCACGATAAGGGACAGGGACACCACCGACCAGAAGCGCATCCCCGCAGACTCCGCATCCGCGATTCTCGAGGAACTCCTGGCAGGCAGATCGTTCTCATCCCTTTGAGTATATAATGCCTTTCAAAAGGATGCGATGCTGGCTTGGTTAGATCCAGCATCCATCCGACCTTTTTCATCCATCTGGTTGCATTTCATCCACTTAGGCATGCAGCCCTATAGCCAATTTCGGCAAGTATTATATGTCCATCTCTCCGATTTATTCCATCGAGGTGTAAAGACATGGCTGTAAAGGACCTAGAAGATCTGAAGAAGCTTTCTATGCTCAGGTCGCAGATCGACGGCATATCCGTCGACAGGATCATGTCCGAGGATTTCCCCGTGGTCTCTTCCGAAGACCGCATCGCGGACGTCCTCGCCGTGATGAAGGAGACGAGGTACCAGGATGTGCCCGTCGTCGACCAGGGCGAATTCGTGGGGATGGTGAGCTATTCGTCCATTCTCAGAAAGAAGAGCGTATCTTTGGATGCCAAGGTCAAGAGCCTGATCCGCAACTTCCCGTCGGTCACTGCCGACATGGAGATCACCCGCATCGCGGAGATGATCGTCACCAACAACTGCAGGCAGCTGCCTATCCTCAACGGGAAGAAGATAATAGGTATCATCGAGAGGAACAGACTGATCGAGATCGTCAGGGACATACGCGCCTTGAAGGAGATCAAGGTCTGGGAGATCATGAGCAACCCGGTCGAGTCCGTCAAGGTCAACGACCTCATGGACGACGCTCTGGCGCTCATGATACGCGAGGACTACAGGACCTTGCCTGTGGTGAACGAGCAGAACGCCGTCGTGGGCGTCATCGGGATGAGGGAGATCATCGACAACAACTGGAAGAAGGAGAACAAGACCATCGGAGACCTGGAGAAGAGCTCCCGTTCTCAGATAACGGTCGAGTCCATCGCCACCACTTCCGCCTGCGTCATCGAATGGGACGCGGACATATCCGAGGCGGTCGACCTGATGGTGGACAACAAGTTCTCGTCCCTGCCGGTCGTGGAGGGCAAGTCCCTTGTCGGAATCATCACCGAGTTCGACATACTGGAACTGATCTCCGCATGCAGGGAGAGGGACATGCTGTTCGTCCAGATCAGCGGTCTCGAAGAGGACGAGAAGATGGCGGTGGAACCCATCTACGCCGACATCGAGTCGATGGTGTCCAAGATCTCGAAGATCTACAAGCCCGAGTCCCTGACGATGCACGTGTCCAGGTACAACGACGTCGGAGGCAGCTTCAAGTACAGCGTTAGCGCGAGGCTGTTCATCAACGGAACCGCCGTCATGATGAAGGAGGTCGGCTGGGATCTCGTGCAGACCTGCTCCACGCTGATCAAGAAGCTCGAGGATGCCGTGATCAACATGAAGGATTCGAAGGTCACCTTCCGCAAGAGGAAGAAGTGAGCTCCCGCGGGGCATCGGGCCCCGCAAACCCTTTTTGACACACTTATATATCTTTTCAATTATGCCATGCCGTTAGCCATGGCACAGTACGATTCAGCTTCCATCGAGAAACGCTGGCAGGACATGTGGAAGGACGAGGCGGTGTATCGCTTCGACCCCAAGTCCGAGAAGCCGGTGTACAGCATCGACAATCCGCCGAGGTACACTTCGGGACCTCTGCACCTGGGACACGCTACGGGATACTCCCTGATCGATTTCGCGGCCCGTTACAGGAGGATGAAGGGCTACAACGTGTTCTTCCCTCTCTGCTTCGATGTCAACGGGACCCCTATCGAGGTCAAGGTCGAGAAGAAGCACCACATCACCAAGCTCGACACCCCTAGGCAGGAGTACAGGAAGCTCTGCGAGGATTACGCCAACGGATTCATCGCGCAGATGACCGAGGACTTCAAGATGCTCGGAGAGTCCATGGACCCCAGCATCTACTACCAGACGGACGCCCCCTACTACAGGAGGATCACGCAGCTGTCCTTCGTCAACCTGTTCAACAGGGGACTCGTCTACAAGGCGAACTTCCCCGTCAACTGGTGTCCCGGATGCATGACCGCCCTTGCGGACGCTGAAGTGGAGTACAGGGACAACGTCAACAAGCTCAATTACATCAAGTTCATGGTCGCCGACTCCGACAAGGAGGACGACTACGTCCTCGTCGCCACCACCAGGCCCGAGCTCCTCTGCACCTGCAAGGTCGTCGCCGTCCACCCCGACGACAAGGAGAAGGCCCATCTCGTCGGAAAGGAGCTCATCACCCCCCTGTACGGAAGGAGGGTCAAGGTCATAGCCGACCCCGCTGTCAAGCTGGACTACGGAACCGGGAACGTCATGATATGCACCATCGGGGACAAGGACGACCTCATGTGGGTCATGAAGTACCACCTCCCCATGGAGAAGGGAATCGACGAGGCCGGGAAGATGACCGAGCTCTCCGGAAAGTACGCTGGAATGCCTGTTCTGGAGGCGAGGGAGGCCGCCATCGAGGACCTCCGCGCAGCCGGACTCCTCGTCAAGCAGGAGGACAACCCCCAGCAGGTCTCCATATGCTGGAGGTGCCACACCCCCATCGAGTTCCTTCAGGTGCCCCAATGGTTCCTCAAGACCACCTCCTTCAAGGACACCATCCTGAAGAGGGCGGACGAGATCAACTGGTTCCCCGAGTTCATGAAGATCAGGCTGCAGGACTGGACCAACTCCCTCGAGTGGGACTGGGTCCTGAGCAGGCAGAGGGTCTTCGCCACCCCCATCCCCATCTGGGAATGCGAGAAGTGCGGCCACGCCGTGTGCGCCACCAAAGAGCAGTGCTACGTCGACCCCGTGTTCGACGCTCCTCCCGTGGACAGGTGCCCCAAGTGCGGCGGAAAGCTCGTCGGATGCACCGATGTTTTCGACACCTGGATGGACTCCTCCGGATCCTCCCTGTACAACACGTACTGGGGAAGGGACGAGGAGCTCCACAAGAAGCTGTTCCCCATGAGCATGAGGCCCCAGTCTCACGATATCATCAGGACCTGGGCGTTCTACTCCATCCTCAGGGCGGAGCAGATCGAGGAGAGCATCCCCTGGAAGGACATCATGATCCACGGATTCATCATGGCTCCCGACGGAACCCCCATGCATTCCTCCATCGGAAACGTCATCGATCCGATACCGATCCTCAAGAACTACGGGGCCGATGCTCTGAGGTACTACGCCTCCACCTGCTCCCTCGGAATCGACCACGCCTTCAGGGAGAAGGACGTCATCCGCGGAAAGAAGCTCTGCAACAAGGTGTTCAACCTCGGACAGTTCGTGTCCAGGTTCTTCGACGACGTCCCCAAGGAGCAGCCCGAGCTCAGGACCTCCGACAGGTGGATCATCAGCAAGTACACCAAGGTCCTCGAGACCGTCGACTCCTGTCTCGGACAGTACCAGTTCGATAAGGCCATGAGAGAGGTCGAGGGATTCATCTGGCACGAGTTCGCCGACAACTACGTCGAGATGGTCAAGGCCAGGAACGATCCCGCTGTGAAATACACGCTGTACAACGTCTTCCTCGGAAGCATCAAGATGCTGGCTCCCTTCATGCCCCACGTCACCGAGGATGTCTACCAGGAGCACTTCAAGGCCATCGACAGATGCAGGAGCCTTCACCTGACCGCCTGGCCCGAGCCCATGTTCACCGACGACGAGGCCGAGGAAGCCGGAGAGGTCCTCAAGAACGTCCTCGCCGAGGTCCGCGCCTGGAAGGGAGAGAAGAAGATCCCCCTCAACGCAGAGCTGACCCTCATGGAGCTCGTCGGAGCGGATGCGAAGATCCTCGAGTGCGCCAAGGCCGACATCATGGAGACCACCAAGGCTAAGGAGGTCAAGATCGCTCCCGAAGCCAAGCTCACCGAGGACATCACCGGAATCAAGCCGGTCCACTCCAAGCTCGGACCCGCCTTCAAGGCCCAGGCCAAGGGGATCGTCTCCGCCATCGCTGCGATGGATCCCAAGGAAGCCGCGGCGCAGCTTGCCAACGGCTCTGTGGAGCTCGATGTCGGCGGAGAGAAGGTATCTGTTGGCTCGGAGTTCTTCGAGGTCGAGAAGCGCCTCATGCTCGACGGAAAGGCTGTCGACACCATCCAGGTCGGCGGGATCCTTGTCCTGATCGAGGTCTGAAACCAAAAGCCGGCTTCGGCCGGTTCTTTCTTCTTTCATGTTGTTCTGCTTCTCCGCCACTGGAAACTCGCTGTACCTCGCCGAGAGGCTGTCCGAGGCTGGGTGCGGCTCCGTAATTAGGATGGACCGCTGTCTCAGGGAGAAGGAGACCAGATTCTCTGTTCCCGACGGAGAGCCTCTGGGATTCGTGTTCCCGGTGTACTTCTCTGGACTTCCCACTATAGTCCTCGATTTCTTGGACAAGGCGGATATCACTATAGTCTCCGACACTTACGTCTTCGTAGCGGTCACCTGCGGGATGTCTCCTGGCAACGCGGGAGGCATGGCCGAGAAGGCGCTCTCGTCAAAGGGGATCAGAGTGGACGGGATGTACCGCGTGGTGATGCCGTACACATGGACGCCCATACAGGACCTCTCCGACAAGAGCAAGGTCGACAAGGTTCTGGAAGAAGCCGTTCCCATGACAGAGGACGTCCTGGAAGGCGTCAAGGAGCGCAGGAAGTGCAAGATGCCGGACTCGACCTCCCCGCTCATGGCGAAGCCTCTGTATTCGATATACGGCCTTCAGAAGACCAAGATGTTCTGGGTAACCGGGATGTGCGACGGATGCGGCGAATGCAGGACCATCTGTCCTGAAAGGGTGATAAAGATGGAGAACAGGAAGCCGGTCATCACGGTAAAGAAGTGCACGATGTGCCTGGCCTGTCTCCATAGGTGCCCCATGTTCGCCATCCAGTACGGAAGGGCGACCATAGGGCATGGAAGATACGTGAACCCGAACGTTTCACTTTGAGTCCGGACCCTTCATGTACGCCACGAGGGCCGCATCCACGGCGTTCTTCGCGTCCAGCATCTCCTTGGAGTCGGCGCGGTGCTTCGTCTCCTTCCACTTGCTGGCTAGGATGATGTCCGAGAACAGGCCCTGCACGTCCTTTCCTCTCCATTCTTTCTCCAGCTTCTTCACGACGGAAGGCCCGGCGTACTCGATCTTGGATTCGATCCCATGCAGAAGGTGGCTCACGAGGTCGATGTTCTTCTTGATGTCCTCGGATTCCTGGACGGCATCGGGGTCTTCGGACAGGGATTCCAGGTTGGAAACGGCCTTCTCCATGAACGGGATGCACTTCTGGCAGAGGATCTTCCATGATTCCAGGGAGGTGTTCATCTCCATATTCACGGTCATGAGCCTGATCATCCCCGAGGGCATTATCGAAGCGCTGGCCAGCGTCTTCATGCCGTCGAGCTCCAGGACCCTGTCCATGAGGTCGCTGAGGAACCTTCCGCCCTCCACGCGCTCGAGGTTGTCCACAAGTACGGGTAGGGCGATCATGGCCAGGACGTCCTCGTCCCTGGATGCCTTGGCTATGCCCTCTCCGACTATGTCCAGCGTGCGGTCGTAGAACATCCTCCCCTCCCTTCCGGAGAGGCTGGCGGACCTGGCTGAAAGGACCTCCACGCATTCGGGGAGCCTTCCGTCCAGCACCATGGAGCGGGCTACGGCGAGGTATCCCATCGGCTCCTCCCCGTCGGTCAGTATGCGGGAGCCCAGGTTGAACAGCAGCTCCGCATTATCGCCATCGAGGGCCTTCTCCGCCATGCCTGCGAGCTCTCCGATGTCTTCGGGAAGGTCCAGCATGGCTTTGGTGACGTTCCTGCTCCTGAATCCGCACTCGCACTCCAGGATTCCTCCGGGGCCGTTGGGGATGAATCTGCCGCAATCGGGGCACTCCCTTCCTTCGAAGTCGTACTCCTCGGCGTCCTCGTCCTCTTCGGAGCCCATCTCGTCCAGCCTTCCGTCCGTGAGGGCCTCCCTGATGGCCTTGTCGTATTCGGACAGGGCGGCGTCCATCTTCTTCTTCTGGCCCTTGTTGCGGCCGTTGGAGACCATGTACGAGGCGAAGCTCTCGAAAGCGTCCGCGAGGTGTCCTTCGTGCACGTCGCCGGGGTCCTGGATCCAGTAATCGCAGAGAAGCCCCATCTTCTCGTCGCCGAAGTCCCCGCAGATGTCAGATTCGATCTTGAGGAGCCTCTCCAGGAACTCCTTCATCAGGGGGAACATGCTCTCGACGTTCTTCGCGACGCCGACCTCCTTCGCCTTCCCGAACAGTGTGTCGACAGTCCAGGATGCGCTGCTCGTGACGGACAGGTGCTCCGGGATGTACATGTTGTCGCACGAGTAGCATACAGCTATGTTGGAGGCCTCGAACGCGAGGTAGAAGCAGGTGGCGTCGTCCTCGATCTCCTCGTCCAGATATCCGATCTTGGTGATCAGGTCTTCCTCGAACCCGCAGTCCATCAGCTCGGAGAAGCGGTCCACGAGGGTGCTGGAGAACTTGAGGAGCGAAATGCAGTCCCCGCTCCAGGGCTCCCCCTTCCTGCAGCGCTCAAGAATGGAGTCGAGGCAGGTGTCCGTGACCAATCCGTAGAATTCGTCGAAGCTCTCTTCGTCCAGGAAGGCTCCCGCCAGCTCGAAGTCGTCGAACGCCTTGTCGATCTTCCCCTCGGTCATGTGGCACCAGCCGATGAAGAACCAGGCGTACCAGGACGAGACCCCTTTGGACGCCGCTTCCTCGGCCAGGGTGGTCATGGCTCCCGTATCCTTCTCCTCGTACGCCCTCTGCATGCGGGAGATGTACTCTTCAGAGAGCTTGTCGCGACGCGTCTCGGCTTCGCTGAGCTCCTCCTTGGTGAAGGGCTTGATGCAGCCGCAGAGGATGCAGGTTCCTTCGTGTTCCTCCGTGTCAGCCATCATGAAGTTCTCGTCGCACTTTGGACATCTGGTGAGAAGGATGGTCATGGCTGTTCATCAGTACCGCCGTATTTCATCCTATTGCGAGGCAGGAGGTCCAGGCATGAGCGGATGTTGCGGTCCAGCTTGTCGGCGCGGAGGTTGATGGCGAGGTCTTCGACCGCTCCAGCCAGGGAAACGGTGCAGACGACGGTTACGACGGTGCCGAGGTCGCAGAACAGCATGAAGTAGGGGGAAAGGTGTAAGAGAAAGCCCGCGGTCTTGTTGAGATAGGTGTGGAGAAGGGCCACCTTCCCGAATCTGATGGCGCCGATGCACAGGGAGACCCCGCGGATGGTCGCTATCAGCGCTATGAGATGGATCATCCATGGGTCCCAGGGCAGGGTGGGGACGAGGACAGCTAGCATCGCAAGGACGACCGCGAAGTCGGCGATGCTGTCGATCACCTCTCCCGACTCGGAGCACAGATCGTACTTCCTCGCTATGTATCCGTCCAGGACATCGGTGACGCTGCATAACGTGAATATGACGATGAACCATTCGTTCAGACCGCCAGTCAGCACGAGGGCGAAAGCTCCGATGAGCCTCGCTATGGACAGCGCGTTCGGCACCTGGGGGTTCATCCGATCAGTCCTGGATCACGCGGACCATGACCTTCTTGCCGTTGTATCTGGATTTGGTGAGGTCCATGGTCATCCTGTTGCCGAAGTCCTTGTGGACCTCGACGATGGAGGACTCGCGTCCGATCACGATCTTTCCGATGGAGACGTCCCTCACCCTCGCGTTGCGTATGATGAAGTCGGCGAGGGAGACCTTTCCGAACCCGTCCTTCTTCCCGAGGTTGACCTCGAACTTGCACATGCCGAAGACGTCGGAGATCTGGTCGTAGTCGACGACCCTTTTGATGGTGTCCCTCTGTCCGGGCTCGGCCTCGGGGACGCTCCTCTTCTCGATGTCGATTCCGATGCGCATCTGGAACTCCTTGACCAGGTGCTCCTCCTCCGAGGTGACGAACGAAACGGCTGTTCCCTCGCGTCCTGCCCTGCCGGTCCTTCCGATGCGGTGGATGTAGGTGTCGATGTCGTCGGGCATGTCGTAGTTGATGACGTAGTTGATGTCGTCTATGTCGAGACCTCTGGCTGCGACGTCGGTGGCGATGAGGATGTCGGTGCGCCCTTCCTTGAAGTCCTTTATGACCTTCTCCCTCTTGGACTGGGGCATGTCTCCGTGGATGGCCTCCACGTGGTAGTCCAGGCCGGAGAGCCTCTCGTCGAGGACGTCGACCATCTTCTTCGTCTGGCAGAAGATGATGGCCTTGGGCTGGTCGATGTCCAGGATCCTGCACAGCGCCCAGGATTTGTTCCTCCTTCCGACGGAGATGTAGTACTGCTTGGTGAGGTCCAGGATGACCTCGTCCTGGGAGACGGAGATCTCCTTGGGGTTGACCATGTAGTCGAAGGCCAGCTGCTTGACGTTCTCCTGCATGGTGGCGGAGAAGAGCATGGTGTGCCTCTGCTTGGGCATGGCCTTCAGGATGAACTCGATGTCCTCGATGAATCCCATGTCAAGCATCCTGTCTGCCTCGTCCAGGACCAGGGTCTTGATGTCGGAGAGGTTCAGAGCCTTCCTGGTGACCATGTCTCTGACACGTCCGGGGGTACCGACGACGATGTCGCATCCTTTCTTGAGCTTCTCGAGCTGCTTCTCGATGCTGGCTCCTCCGTAGATGGGGATGCACACGTGCCCGGTGTACTTGGACAGCTTGGTGAGCTCTCCGGACACCTGGTTGGCCAGCTCCCTGGTGGGGACCAGCACGATAGCGGAAGGGGTCATGGTCCCGGAGGGAATGGTTCCGAGGATGATGGTGCCGTACGCTCCCGTCTTTCCGGTTCCGGTCTGGGCCTGAGCGAACATGTCGATGCTCTCGAGACCGACGGGTATGGATTGAATCTGAATAGGTGTGGGCTCTGTCCAGCCCATGTCGTCCATAGCTTTCGCGATGTCTTCGGGTATTCCAATTTCAGTGAAGTTAGAGATCATACACATCACAGATCTGAATCACTGCCTGCGACTGACACAGACAACTTTTCGATTTTCGAATTCGTGAATCGTGTTAACCTTATATATTGATTGGATGGCGGGATGGGTTCGTTCTTTGCTTTTGCTGATTTATAATGAATGATTCCCGTCCAGAGATAGATGGTATCTCCCAGCTTCAGCAGCGGTCTTTTGCGATGCTGCGAAGCCTGGAAATGCGCTTCTCCAGAAGCCGGACTATGGTATCCACGCGTTCGACGTAGAGGAAGCCGTTCTGGAAGGTTCCTACGGGGAGATGCCGCAAGGAGAGCACGTCCTCTACGGATTCTATGAGCCCGCTTTCGTCGTTCAGCCTCATCCGCAGGACAGCTGTGTCCTTGTGCATCAGGTCGTAGATCATCCTGCCGTCCTCCCTATCCGTTCGGAAGATGCCGGCAGGCTGGTTAAAATGGTTATGTCCCGAGTTCACTCCGGCATCGTCATTCGATCTTGTACGAGACTATGTAGGATGTCTTGTCCGGGGTCTCGATCCCGGGATCTTCGAACACGAATCTCCCCTTCTTCTCGGATGACTCCATCATCAGGTCGAAATGGCACAGCGCTATCCCCACATCCAGCTTCTGGACGTCTCCGCGCATGTTCTCCCTTATGCTCTGCTTCTCGTAGAAATGGACCATGTCGTCCTTTATCACCACGCGCCAGGGCTGCTTGTTGGCTGCCGACGGGGCCCATCTCACCATCTCCAGGGCCTCTCCGTAGATTCCCGCGTCCTCTTTCTCCAGGCCGTTCTTGAACGAATCCTTGAAGAACAGATCGTCGAAGTCCTTGCGGTCGTCAGCGCCGAGGGTCTTGCGCATGACGGTCTCCCTCAAGGAGCGCTTCTTTGCAGGGTAGCCGATGGGGCTGACCACCGGGAGCACCTCCTTCTCTTTCAGTTCCATGGCCGCCTCGGCCTTGTCGCGGCTGAATGTGGCGGCCAGCATGACCGTTCCGAGCCCTAGGGATCTGGCGTACAGGCAGGCCTCCTCGAAGCTGTATCCTACCGCTATCTCGTAGTTCTTCACCGGCTTCACCTTGGCTGCGAAGTAGGCGCACTCCCCGGTGATGACGGAGCTGTCGATCCCGTACTTGTCGCAGTCCAGAAGACGGAACTCAACTGGCGCGAACGGGTTGGTGATATTCTCGAGATGGTTCTCGAACTTCTCGCGGTCCTCGGCGGTCAGCTCTTTGCCGTCGAACGTGCGGACGCTCTTCCTGCTCTTGATGGTCGCTCTGACCGGATATTCCCTGCTCATAGGTAGTAATCGCTTTGATTGAATCTATAGTTACGAACCTAATATTTTTGAATTATGATCGATAAAAAAAGTCGTTTGCCAGCTTGCGATATAACTAATCTTTCTCGTCTCCTGGATGAAACACTCTTTTACAACGTCTATCAAATGACACCTTTCGAGAATGAACATGCCCGACACGGTTCTCTTTATCGACTTCCAGATCAGCTCTATCGGATTGAACTGAGGTGAGTACGGAGGCAGGAAAATGAGCTCTATGCCCAGCTCTTTAGCATGTTCACCTACGTTTTTCGTATGATGGATGGGGCCGTTGTCCAAGATCATCACAATCTTCCTGTCGCCGTTCGCTTCGCGGACGGCATCGAGAAAGCTGCACATGTCCGGGGCTTTGGAATGCTCCGGGAAATAAGCTACAGAACTGCCCCTGACCGCATAGAATCCGAAGATGTTCGCATTCACGCGGTCGCTGTTGATTCTTCTGACAGGTTTGCCTATTGACCACAGCCTCGCGGTCCTGGTGGAAATCCTCTGGGCGGATTCGTCCTGGAACCCCCATACAACGTTCGGATCCGTCAGAGAATCCATGGCTGCTCTGATTCTTTTTTAAAAGTCGCCTCGGCATCAGCCGGGCGACGGTAATCCACGTCGTACGGCTTCGCATGCCTGAACCCTTTCTTCCTCAGCATCTCCCGGATGTGCTTTGGGGTGAATCTTATCCCATAGTTGCTCTCGATGAAATATCCCGCCTGGCTCGTAGTCATCTGATCCCTGGCCACCGCGTTGAAGAACCTCTCTTTTTGCTCTTCCGACAATGACGCCGGCCTTCCGCCGGCGTATCTCGGCTCCAGCGAGTCGAATCCCGAATCGTTCCATTGCTCCTGCCAATTGTATCCGGTCTGGATCGATATGCCCTCGATGTTGCAGGCCTCGACTACTGAATAACCAAGATACCTAAGACGGACGAACCTGAGCTTTTGAAGAATCTTCTGCTGCTTCTTCGTCAGGTTCTCGATCTCTTTCATGCGCCTGTCGATGTCGTCGATGCCAACCTTTCTGGATATTTCGATCTGCTCTACGGCCACCATGAATCAACGTATGTCTTTATAATTCAAAAACATTAGGTTCGTGACTATAATGGACAGCGTCAGAGGAGGCAGCAAATCCCCCGGAGAATTCAAAACAGAACAGAATGCCATAGGGCGCCCCGGAGATAC
>JAEEGJ010018746.1_pt1 | contig 15381 bp, 11 predicted proteins | sample 8958761 | NCBI WGS metagenome assembly JAEEGJ01 (sample SAMN16246546, study PRJNA631951) | gut metagenome | biome: gut microbiome; feature: rumen; material: RS-attached | host: Bos | place: Iran: Karaj | collected 2018-10 | reverse complement strand
CTGACGTTCCGCACCCGCTTGTTTATCGTCGAACCTATGCCCCCTTCGCTTCAGCGCCCGCCGCACCGGGGTGCAGGGGCGGAGCCCCGCCGCGCTCTTTCCCCGGTTTCTCTCGCGTAAGAGAAACCGGGCCGCCGGAGGCAAATGAACGATATCATCGGCAGAAACGATATATGGTACCGCCCCGCCGCGCTCTTTCCCCGGCTTCTCTCGCGGGAGAGAAACCGGGCCGCCGGAGGCAGCCAAACGATGACGACAGACGACAGCAGAATAACCAACCGACCCCGGCAGGGTCCTGTCGGCGAGGCAAACTGCGATACGGCAGGCAAAGTAAGACAAAACAGGAGCGCCCGGGATCAGGCGCTCCTGCGGTATATACAGGGAAAAGGGGCGGTCAGGCCCACACGATCCAGAGGTACAGGTACCCCACGATCACGGCGGTGAGGGTATAGGGAACGCCGATGCGCATGAAATCCCCGAAGGAGCTCTCGTATCCTTCCTTCTTCAGCAGCCCCGTGGCCGCGATATTCGCGGAGGCCCCGATGGGGGTGATGTTGCCCCCCAGGGTCGCCCCGGTGAGAAGGCCGTAATACAGGAGGTAGGGCTCGATCCCCAGGCTCCGGGTCACCGCCGCCAGCACCGGCAGCATGGTGGCCACATAGGGGATATTGTCCACAAAGGCGGAGATCACCACGCTCCCCCACACCACCAGGGTGTAGAGCCAGAAGAGGCTGCCGCCCCCGGACCGGGCGATGAAGCCGGCGAAATCGTCCACCAGCCCCGCCTCCGTGATGCCCCCGATGACCACGAACAGGCCCAGGAGCAGGAGGAGGGTCTCCCCATCCAGGTTCTTCACCGCCCGCACCGCGCCGCCGGCCTTCCGCTTCCGCAGAAGATCCAGGACCATGGTGACCAGGGCCAGGGCGCAGCAGATGATGCCGTTGATGAGCATGGGCGTATTGGGGATGAAGGAGGCGATGATGAGGGCCCCCACCATCACCAGGAGCATCACCGTGGGCATCCGGTCCTCCACGGGCGTCCGCTCCCGGGCCTCCACCGGGGCCTTGCCCCGGCGGAAGAGGACCATCATCACCGGCACCGTGGCCAGGGCCCCCAGCTCCACGGCGAAGAAGATGCCCGGCCTTCCCCGCATCCAGAAGAAGTTCATGAAGTTCATCCCCGCGTAGTCCCCCAGCATGATGGAGGTGGTGTCCCCCACCAGGGTGGCCGCCCCCTGGAGATTGGAGGAGACGGCGATGGACAGGATCATCCCCACGGGGTTGATCTTCAGCTTCCGGCACACCGCCATGCCCACCGGGGCCACCATGAGCACCGTGGCCACGTTATCGATAAAGGCGGAGATGACCCCGGAGAAGAGGGACATGTAGATGGTGACCCACATGACGTTTTTCGACTTCTCCAGCAGGATGTCCGCCAGGCGGTTGGGCATCTTCGACTCGATGAAATAATCCACGATGATCATGGTGCCCGCGATCATCATGAGCACGTTCCAGTTGATGGCCTCCGGGAGCCGGGCAACGGGCAGCACCCCGGCGATCAGATAGATCACCGCCGTCCCCACCGCGTAGAGGGGGCGGTGCTTGGGCAGGGCGATCATGAGCACGTACATGAGGACAAAGAGGATCAGGGCAAAGATCTTCATCGTTCACCATCCGGTTCCGGCGGCGGGCCGCCGGGAATTGGGTCCCGCGGGGAATCGGGAGGATTATACCTCTTTCCCCTGTCCTTGGCAAGGGGCAGTCTCCCCGGGGCGGTACAGGGCCGCCACCGCCTCCGTGTACTCTCCCATCCGGACCCGCACTTCCTCCGGGCCCAGGATCCGGGCGTCGGTTCCGAAGCCGAAGACCCAGGCGAAGAACTGGGGGCTCACCGCCACCTCCGCCGTGACCCGGAAGGCCTTCTCCCCCTCCGGGGTCAGGACCGCGTCCTGGCCCAGCCGGTCCAGCACCGCCCCCACCAGCTCGTCGGAAAAGCGCAGGGTCACCGGAACGGTCTCCCCGGAGAACATGCCGAAGACGGAGCGGGAATAGTTCCCCATGTCCAGGGCCTTGAAGGCCGCCTGGCCCTCCCGCTCCTTCTCCGTCACCTTGATCCGCTCCATCTTATCCACCCGGTAGTGGCGGATCCCCCGGTTGGCCTCGTCGTAGGCCACCAGGTAGTAGTTCTCGTTGTCCCAGGTGAGGGCGTAGGGGCTCACCTGGTACCAGGACCCGCCCCGGCGGTACTCCTTGGTCTTCCGCACCGTGTAGCGGAAATACCGGAAGCGGATCTGCCGGTTCTGAGAGATGCCGCTGTGGATCTCATCCACATTGTAGTATATGGATTCGTTCATCTGCTTGATCCGGTCCGCCACCAGGACCTGGCGCTGGAGCTGCCGGGCCTGGTGGACGCTGCCCAGGGATTCGATCTTCCGGATCAGGGAGGCGGTCTTTTTCCGGGTGATGAACCGGGAGGACTGGACGCTGTCCGCCAGGAGCTTCAGCTCCGGCAGCTGGAAGGTCCGCTCCCCGATAAAATAGGCGGCGTACCGCCCCGCCTGGGTGCGGACCACGTCCACCCCGTACTGGCGCAGGGCCTCCAGGTCGTCGTAAACGCTCTTCCGCTCCGCGTTCACCCCCTGGCTCCGGAGCCAGTCCAGGATCTCCCGCAGGGTGACCGGGTGGGCCTCGTCGGAATACCGGAGCAGGTAATCCCGGATGTACAGAGGTTTTAGCTTCTGGGCGTCGCGCATGGCGTTTCCCTCCTTAGTCTACGCGGACACGGCCTCCCCCTGGAGCAGACGGCAGGCCAGGACGTTTTCCGCCAGCAGGCTCCGGTCCGCCTCCTCCAGCTCGGCGAGCCGGGAGATATCCATTTCGTCCCGCAGGTCCGCCAGCTTCACCGCCCGGGCGATGGGATGGGCGGCGATGGCCCGGAGCCGCTCGGCATAGGGGATGGATTCGTCCAGGTTCAGCCGCTCCAGGGCGTCGCAGATGTACCCGCCGAAGCCCGCCAGACGGATCTCCTCCAGGGTGACGCCCCCCTCCTCCAGCACGTCCTGGAGCCAGGCGGCGCAGGCCTTGGCCTCGTTGGTGAAGCCCGCCGCCACCCGGGCGGTGTGGAAGATGTAGGGTACGCCGTACCGGTCCGTATGCCCATGGTGGGCGGCATAGGCGATGGTCATGGCTTTTCTCGTCATAGGGGTGAGCAGCATGGGGATCTCCTCCGTTCGTTTTGATTCTGATCCCATGATACCCGCTTAATTGTCCTGATATCCGTACAATAACACGGGTGTTCCGAAAAAGCAAGCCGGGTCTTATTTTCCCCGTGGGGAAAAATCCGGCCGGGTCATAAGGAGCGGAGTTGTTTTTCTTGCGGCAGGCATAGACAAACCTGTGATCATATGTTAATATATCTATTTGGGGCGGGACAGCCGCAAGTCCATCCCGTCCCGCCAGAGAAGGGACCGGGAAGCCGGTCCGAAAGAAGAAAAGGAGTTGTAGGAGAATGAAGAAACCCATGCGCGGTCTGTCCCTGGTCCTGGTGCTGGTCCTGGTGCTGACCCTCGCCCTTCCGGCTATGGCCGCGGGAGAAGAAGCGGCGGAAGGTCCGCTGACCCGGGGCGAATTCCTCCAGGCCTTCTTCCAGTCCATCGAAACCGAAGAGATGGAACCGAAGCAGGCCTACTATGAAGACGTGCCCATGAGCGGCGATCTGGCTCTGGCAGTCCGCTGGGCTGTGCAGCAGGGCGTCGTCAACGGCTATGGCAACGGCAAGTTCGGCCCTGACGATCCCATCACCCGGGAGCAGCTGGCCGCCATGATCTACCGCTATGCCCAGACCCTGGGCAAGGGCTACCAGGACGCCTGGATGTTCAATCTGGACTATCCCGACGCCGCCGAGATCTCCCCCTGGGCGGACGAAGCCATGCACTATGCGGTCATGAACGGCATCCTCGCCGGCAGTGAGAAAGGCCTCTTCCCCAAGGGGACCCTTTCCGCCGAGGAGCTGCCCGCCATCCTGGAGCAGTTCCAGAAAGCCGTGATCGGCACCGACGCCGACCTGATCCTGACCAACGCCGGCCTGACCTTCTCCGTCCCCGGCGATACTGCGGACCTGCTGGTGGCCGAAGCCCCCGAGAATGCGGAGGACGGCACCCTGTTCTCCTTCTCCGAGAAGGCCTCCGTTGAGGCTGCCGAGGCCCTGGGCGACGAAGACACCGGCGCAGGCTGGCTCTTCGACATCCGCAAGGTGAGTTGGGAAGAGCTGCAGGAGCTGCTCTGCGCCGATATGTCCGGCGTGGACGTTTTTGCCAAGGACGCCGAGGGCGGCTATTACCTGAAGTATCATCCCACCGACGTCCGTCTCGTCCGGGAAGGCGAGATCACCGAAGAAGACACGGCCGCCTGGAGCAGCGTGTGCGAGTGGGCCGGCGTGGCCCCCGGCTTCTTCGCTGAGGAAAACGGTCTGGAGCCCTTCACCCGGGGCAACAGCGAGCTGGAGATCTATCTGAACCAGATCCTGGCCGGGAAGCTGACCAACTACACCTTCAGCTGCCTGAATCCCTTTGATCCCCTGGAGCCCGGCGAAACGGATCCCGCCCCCTTCGTGGAGAAGCTGCTGGACGCCGAGATCAGCTTCGACTACAGCGGCGAAGGCGCTCCCGACGGGGAATACGTAGTTCTGAACCTCCCCGATGAGGACGTCCGCATCGACTTCTTCTTCCTGGAAGGCAAGCAGAATTATATCCGCATGGTCGCCGACCGCGGAGAAACCACCATCGAAAATATCTACATTGCGGCTTTCGCCGATGAAGAGACCACCGCCAACGGCGTGGCCTACGACTGGTACAAGACCGTCGCCAAGGCGCAGGGCTACAGCGTGGAGGGCGATCAGGTCCTCAGCGTCGACGGTCTGACACTCACCATCCCCGCCGACAAGGCCGATCTGCTGATCGCCGACACCCTCACCGGTTCCGATACCGGCGCCCTGTTCACCGTCTCCGAGAAGGCCTCCGTGGAGGCTGCCGAAGCCAAGAACGGCGAAGCCAACGGCGCCGGCTGGCTCTTCGACATCTGCAAAATCAGCGAGGAAGAGCTGCAGGAGCTGCTCTGCAACGATATGTCCGGCATGGATCCCTTCGCCAAGGACGCGGAGGGCAACTGCTACCTGCTGGCCCGTCCCACGGACTTGCGTCTCGAGCGGGAGGGCGACATGGAGGGCGACATCACCGAAGAAGATCTTGCTGCCTGGAGCGCTCTGTGCGAGTGGGCCGACAGCATCCCCGAGGCCTTCATCGAGGAGAACGGCCTGGAGCCCTTCCATGCGGGCAACTCGGATCTGGAGATCTACCTGAACCGGATCCTCTGCGGTCTGGAGACCTTTGAAGTCAGAGCCAACGACTACAATCCCATGGATCCCGCCGCGGCGGATCCCGCTCCCTTCGTGAAGCAGCTGCTGGCCGGCGCCTACGCCTATACCGACGGCGAAGCGCCCGACGGGCAGTACATCGTCCTGGCTCTTCCTGAGCTCGGCGTCCGCTTCGACTTCTTCTATGCCCCGGAAGGGCAGAACCTCGTCCGCCAGGTCGTGACCTATGAGGACGGCGAGTATGAAGTTCTGTTCAAGGCAGAGTTCCCGGACGAGACCACCGCCAACGGCATCATGGAAGCCTGGTGCATCGCCCTGTCCGAAGCCAAAACCCAGGACTGATTCCCGGATCCCCGTTAAAAAGCACTCTTGATTCAGGCATCCGGCGGTCGAATGACCGCCGGATGCCTCAGCGTGTCGACAAAGTCTTGCCGCCCCGCTGAAGCAAGTTTTTCGAACAGGGAATAAGGAATCGATTGTTCGAAAAACTTATGATTGAACGCGAAAGACACCCCTGATGGGTTTCTTTCACACTTTCTTCCTTTCCGGTATCGTGCCGTTTACGGGTTTATCTACAGTCTGAGGCATCCGGCGGTCATTTGACCGCCGGATGCCTCGTTTATCTGTGGTTTATCTGTGTTTATCTGTTTCTCTTCCGGATTCCGTTTACCCGTTCAAAGGCCGGAGGGTGACCTCCCGCAGGAGGGGCAGGCCCAGGTCCTCCGCCAGCTTCACCGCCTTCGCTTCGCTCCCGGGGTCCGTCACCCACCGGGGCTGGTGAGCGTCGCAGCCCAGGATCCCGGTGCACCCCTCCCGGGCGGCGATCCGCCAGAACCGCAGATCCGGATAATGGCGGTTTTCCCGCAGGCCCAGGAGATTGATCTCCAGGGGCGTGCCCGTCTCCAGGGCGGCCCGGCAGAGGCGGCTCATCTCCCGGTCGTAATCCGCCTCGTCCCCGGTGAAGCGGAACAGGTCCGGGTGGGCGAAATAGGTGAAGAGGCCGGTCTCCAGGGCTTCGATGCTCTGGCTCACGTACCGTTCCAGCTCCCCGGCTTCCGGGCAGGGGATGCCGCAGTACCGGTCCCCCACCTCGTTGCCCAGGAAATGCTGGCCCAGGATCATGTACCGGACGCCGCCGGAGCGCAGGATCTCCAGCAGCCGGGGGAAATACTTGGGGTAGTACTCCACCTCCACCCCCGGGATGATCTCCAGCCTGCCCCGGTATTCCTCCTCCAGGGCCCGGAGGGAATCCATATATCCCGGGAACTCCTCCAGGGACATGCGCATGGGCTGGCTCCGGGGGCCGATATCGTAGAAATCATAGGGCGTATGGTCGGAGAAGCCCAGGGTGCGGAGCCCCGCCTTTTCCGCCTGCTCCGCGTACTCCCCCACGTCCCCCTCCGCGTGGCCGCAGCGGTACGTATGAGTATGATAATTCGCGATCATGGCGCCTTCCTCTTCCTATCTGCCGTATTTCGTCAGGGCCGCGCCCCGGATCGCCTTGGTCATCCAGGGCTGGGACTTCCCGATGCCCTCCGCCAGACCGGCGGTGGAGCCGGAGGAGGTGTAATACACCTGGGTCTGACCGGAACCGGAGCCGGAGACGATGACCATCAGATGCTCCGGTTTGCTGAAGGGCTCCAGGTGCAGGCCGGGTTTTACGTCCTCCGGCCGCAGGCCGGAGCGGCCCAGGCGGTTCTCCAGGGTCAGTTCCTCCCGCAGGGCCTCCCTCTGCTCCTCCGTCATGGCGTCATAGTCGATGACGTTCTGATCATACAGGTACTTCACCAGGCTCTCCTTGGTGAAGCCCCGGTCCGCCAGCTGCCGGGCCATGGTGGGATGCAGCACCAGCATGAGGCGCACCCCGTCCGCAAAGCGGGGCAGACTGCCGCCGAAGAGGGACCCCTTCCGCCCGAAGAGCTTCGTCAGAGCCCCCAGCTTATCCTCGAAGCTGGGATACCCCACGATCTCCGCGGGGCCCCGGGCCTCGGTGAGGAATTCGCAGGCCGTGACCACGCTGTCCTCCGGCCCGAAGCCGTTCTGCTCCGCCCAGGATTCCCAGGGGCTGTCCTCCAGATTTTCCGGCACCAGGATATTGGCGTAGGCCGCGGGACGGCCGGGACCTCCGGGGGAGGCGTAGATGGTCATATCCCGCCAGCCGATGGTGATCATGCACATCAGGACCGCCCGGCCGATGGCGCTGTTGGCCCGGGTGCCCGGAGCCAGATAGCCCACCCTGGTATTGAGCCCCAGCTCCTTCACGATGGGGCCGGAGAGAAAGATCGCCGGAAGGATCTCGTTGACGATGTGGAACTGGTTGAAGCCCGGATCCGTCAGGGTCTCCATGATGGCGATGATCACCGGGAGTCACTCGGGCTTCGCCCCCGCCATGACGGAGGCGATGGCGATCTTCTCCACCGTGGCCTGCCCCAGCTTGGGCTCCACCAGGCCGATGACCTTGTCCCGGGGATAGGTGGTGCCGGTGAGCATCCACTCCACCGCCTCCCGGGTGGGAGGCGCCAGGGCCAGACCGTCCCCGATATGGCCGTCCATGCAGTATTCCATGAACTTCTCGTAGGCTTCGCTGTAATTCTCCCCGGTGAAGGTCTTGGGGGACTGGTCCGCCGTCAGGTCGAAGGAGCGCTTCTCCTCCTCCGTCAGGGGCCGGGTCAGGGCGTCGATGATGGCGTCCATGCAGCCCTCCGCCACCTTGTCCATGAGCTCCGGGTTATCCTTGGCTGCGTTGTAATCCGTGGAGGGAAGGTCCACGATGCGCACCTTCGGCATGCCGTACAGGTCCTGGGCGGCCTCCTTCTGCCGCCGGAGCACGTCCACGCAGATGCTCACCCCGGGGCGGCCCGCCCGCTCCATGCACACCCCCGCGTCATGCCTGCCCTGGGTATGGGCGTCCTTCACCCCCTCCAGCCAGGCGTCGCACTTGGCCGCCACCTCCAGGGCCTTCTCCGGCGGGTCGATGGGGGTGCCGAAGGAATTCATGCGGAGGATCTTCACCTCCGGATACCGCTCCCGGAGCTTCCGGTCCACCGCCTCGAAGAAGGGCTCGCTGCTGGAATGGAAATAGGGGATGTTGATGCCCATCAGGGCGATGGTCTTGCCGTTGAGGTCCGTGAGCCGGGGGGCGAACAAGCCCTCCCGCTTCGGGCTCTGAAGAACGCCTCTGGGCTCCAGGATCTCCAGGGAAACCTGCTGACTCATGGGATGAGCCTCCTTTCTCGGACTGCCCGCATTGGCGGGCCTGTTTTTTTCCTCTGGCTGAATTGTACCACGGCGGCAGGGTGCGGGCAAGGAAAAAAGAACGGCTGCGGACGTCCAAAGACGCCTGCAGCCGTGGGATATTTGTCTTTGTTGGTAATCAGTCTTCCGGCTCCAGGATCCGGAACTCGATGCTCGCCAGGGTGGTTTCCGGCGTATAGTTCAGTCCGAAGACCAGCAGCTTCCCGTCGGCCTCCTTGCCGTAGGCGACCTGCTTGTCCATGTCGATGTTGGCGGGATTGAGGATCTCAAAGTCGTTCTCATCCCGGATGAAGGTGATGTACTGATCCAGGAACGCCTCCGCCTCCGCCGGGGTCCCGAAGTTCAGGGACAGAGCCAGATCCATCAGAAGATCCTGGCCGTACATCGTCTTCCGGAACATCCGGAAATCTCTGCAGGAGGAATAGGCCTCCAGCCCGATCTCCGGGTAGCCCGCCTCCGCCAGCAGGGTCTTCAGCTCCTCCGGCGCGACGTAATCCTCCGCCTTGAACAGGAAGGAGACCGTCTCTCCGTCCTCGTTGAACCGGTACTTGAAGGTCTTCTGGCCCTCCTTGGTCTCGCTCCGGTAGAAGACGTCCTCATCCTGCAGGGCGGCGAACTTCTTCGCTTCCTCCGCTCCCAGGTAGTCTTCGGCTTCCTCGTAGTCCTCGTCCTCTCCTTCGTGATCCGGCTTGAAACCGGTCAGGGAGGCGACGTAGCTCTGCACATATTCCTCGGCGGCGGCCCGGTCGGTATACTTGAAGTCCACGTAGAGGCCCAGGTCATAGTCGAAGAAGTACAGCCAGGATTCGGTCATCTCGTTGGCCCGGTCCAACCCGGTGAAGTCGGACATGCCGCTCTTTTCCGGCAGGGCGGTGAATCCGGCGGCGGTGAGCTGCCCGTTGATCTCCTCCAGGCCGGAATACTGCGGGAACTCATAGTACTTTTTGGCCAGCAGCTCCACGCCGTCGTCATAGGTCAGGTAAACGGCAGAATAGCACTGGTACGCCTCCCGCAGCAGGAGCCGGTAGCAGGGGTTCCCGTCCTCATCCGTGGCGGCGGTGAAGCCCTTTTCCAGCAGCTTCGCGGCGTAGGCCTGCATATCCGCCTCCGTGGCCTTGGTGTCCAGTACCCGGATCACGTCCTCCTCCAGGACGGCGTTCACGTCCAGCGTGAAGGCATAGGTGGCGAAATCCGGGAAGGGCACGGCGATGGGACCGTACTCCGGCAGGAAGACCGCGTTCAGGTTGATCTCATCCACGCCCCACTCCGTCCGGGCTTCCGGATAGGCCCTGTCGGGATCCTTCATCCAGGCCTCCGCCCGGGGATCGGACTCGGCTTCGCCGAAGGTGATGAGGATATCCACGTCGGCGAGATTGGGGTAGCCCTCGCTGAAGGAGGTCCGCAGGTGGGCGCAGGAGGGGTCTTCCGCATCCAGCTCCAGGTACACTTCCTGCATCCGGCTCATGGCCATGTCGCCGATATTGCCGTACAGCTGGACCAGCGCCTTGACTTCGTCCGCATTGGAGACGAAGCGCAGCGGCTCATCCACGTCATTGTAGAAAAGATCCCAGATGTTCCCGTCGGTGACCTCCAGCCAGTACTCCGGCAGCTTGGTATTGAAATTCTGGATCTCCGCCCCGTCGGCGGCAAGATCCTGGGCCTTCCCCTGCGCCACGAAGGAGAGATTGGTGATCCCGTCCTCTCCCAGCCAGCCCAGGAAGGTCTCGTTCCCGTTCACCGTCATCACGGCGAAGCCGTCATAATCCACGTCGTCATACCGGATGGGGCGGAAATAGATCACCAGGTCCTCCGAGCAGACGGAACCCTTGATCTCCTCCCCGGCGATGGTGTAGTTCCCCGCCTCGGCCTTCCTCAGGAAATTCTCCATGGCCGCTTCGGAGATCTCCGCGTTGGACCGGGCTTCCGCAGGCCCGGGCTCCTCCCCTTCGCCGGTGGTCAGGTACACGGTGCGGGTGCTCTGGTCCCAGTCCACCGACATGCCCATGGCGTTCGCGATCGCCCGGACGGGCAGATACGTCGTACCTTTGTAGATCACGGCGTCCACGGGATTGCCGTTCACGTCCCTGGGCTGCAGGCTCTCCCCGTCGATGACGATCTTCGCGCCGACGAAGACGCTGTCCCAGGTCACCGTGCCCCCCGCCGCGATGGCGGGAATGGCCAGGCAGAAGACGATCGCCGTCACCAGGACGCCCAGCAGAAACGATCTGCATTTCTTCATGTTTCTCTCCTCCTGTTTCTTCTCTTTCTTTCATCTGCAAGGACCGATTTCATATAGACTGATTTTACCATCTTCCCGCCGGGGGCACAAGGGAGTTCCGTGTGGCCGACGGCAAAAAAAAGCGGCGGGGGCAGGCTGAAAACCTGCCCCCGCCGAAAGAGGGTTGACTGCAGCTTATTTCGCCAGTTCGATGGACGTGTCGTCCATGACGAGGGTGATGACGCCGTCTATGATGGTGCCTTCGATGCTTTCACCTTCGATGGAGAGGATGAGGGTCTCGCCCTCCACCGTCCAGTTGACCTCGCCGAAGTCCTCTTCCATCCGGATGATGCCGACGCCGTCCTCCTTGAGTTCAATGACGAAGATCTCCTGGAGCACTTCCACCTCCATCTCGCTCATGGCGGCGAGGAGCTCAACGGAGAAGCCCATCAGGCTCTTGAGCCGGTACGTGCCGATATACTGCGCATCCGCGGAGGGTTCCGGCTCCGGCTCCGGCTCCGGCTTCTCGGGAACGGCGCCCAGGTACACGGTGCGGGTATCCTGATCCCAATTCAGATCCAGGCCCAGGGCATCCGCCATCATCTGGACGGGGACGTACGTGGTGCCCTTGTAGAGTACCGCCTCCAGGGGGCTGCCGTTCTCGTCCTTCGCCTCGGCCTTCTCCCCGTCGATGACCACGCCGACGCCCACAAAGACGCTGTCCCAGGTCACCGTGCCCCCCGCGGCGATGGCGGGAAGGGCCAGCCCCATGAGGATGACCGCCGTCAGGAAGCCCACCAGGAATGTTCTTACTTTTTTCATGTTTCTTCTCCTTCCGTTTTTTCTCACCTCTATAGATTCTATGGTATTCCTGAACGGAATTTTATCATATCCAAGCCGGAGGCACAAGGGCTTCCGGGCAAAATCGGAGCGGGAGCGGGTCAAATAAGCGGGGGGCGGGTCCGAAGACCCGCCCCCCGGCAGACTGTAGACAAACCCGTAAACGGCACGATACCGGAAAGGAAGAAAGTGTGAAAGAAACCCATCAGGGGTGTCTTTCGCGTTCAATCATAAGTTTTTCGAACAATCGATTCCTTATTCCCTGTTCGAAAAACTTGCTTCAGCGGGGCGACAAGACTTTGTCGACACGCTGGCGGGGGGCGGGTCCGAAGACCCGCCCCCCGGGAAAACCTGTTTACGCTCAGGCGAAACGCTTCTGGAATTCGTCGTAGGCTCTCTGGTAGATATCCAGGGCTTCGTACCAGCCCTCCATGGCGGTGAGCTGGGCCACATAGTCGTCCCAGGAGCTCAGGGGCCGGGAGTTATCCACGAACTGCAGGTAGTTCTCTGCGATGAAGGTCTGGATATCCGCGCCGATGGCGGACAGCCGCTCCGTATCCTCCGAATCGAACTGGATGGCCGAGGGCCAGGCCATGCTGCCGTCATACTTGTAGAACTTGGGATCATCCCAGATATCCGTGAAGGCCTGGTCCTTCTCGCCGCCGGGCTTCGCCATGTTCCGGGCGGAGATCAGGATGCCCGCCTCGTTGATGTTGTTCAGGGTGAACTGCAGCAGGGCCCAGCCGGAGCCGGAGGGATGGTTCACGATGAAATCGGTGAGCATGCGGTTGCCGTTCTCATCCCAGTAGAAGGTGTAGTCCTCCACGCCCCAGTTGCAGACGATGGCGCCCTCGTCGCTGTAGAAATAGTCCGCGTAGGTGCACAGCAGGGGGATGTTCTCGCACTTGGCGCTGATGGCCCAGGAGCCGTACTGCACCCAGCTGGCGGTGCTGCCCAGGTGGAAGACCTGGCCCTCGTACCGCACGGGCTTGTGGATGGCGATCCAGTAGGCGTCCGGGTCGATGCTGTGGTCCACGTAGCCGAACTGCTCGCTGGCCACCATGCTGGTCATGCCCACCACGCCGTTCACCAGATCGGGGAGGAAATCCTGGTTGCCGGTGCAGCTGGTCCAGTTGGGGGAAATGAGCCCCTCGTTGAACCAGGAGTTGATGGTCTGCATGTACTCCAGGTCGGGCTGGCCGCTGCAGGCGAACTGCACCTTGCCGTCCTTCACGTAGGGAGGCGCCACGGTGGAGTTGTAGTTGATGATGGTCTCATAGGCGCCCCAGTAGCTGTGGGGGTCCAGGGTGCTCATGAGCATGAAGGGGTACTGGGCTCCCTCCTGGGACTGGAAGGCCAGAAGCATATTGTGCACGTCGTCAAAGGTGACGATGTCGTCCACCTTCAGGCCCAGATCATCCAGCCAGTCGCCCCGGACGGCGCAGGCCCAGGCGGTCTTGAGGATATCGTTCAGGCACTTGAAGTAGAAGATGGTGGTGTCGTCCGCCATGAGCTGGGCACGGACCGAGAGATCGTCCTCATGGTCGTAGATGCAGTAATAATAGTTGGGGAAATAGTCCTTGTACTCGAACAGGTTCGCAACGTACCCGTCGTCGATGGCGGAGCGCATGGTGCCGGGGAAATAATAGTTGATGTTGCTCAGCAGATCCGGCAGAGCGTCCGATGCCACCAGCACGGCGCAGTTCTGGGACCGGGAGGAGTTGGCTACCAGGTCGTACTCGATATGCACGCCGGTGGTCTCCCGCAGATAGGTGGGATAGGGCATGCCCTCATATCCGTCCGCGTCGATGGCGTCCGGCAGCAGCATGCCGGTCCAGTAGGTAAAGACCTCGTCGGAAGTGGTCAGGGGCACCTCATAGGTGTACTTCTCCAGGGGAACGCCCCGTTCGTCCACCTCGTACTTGCCCTTGGCAAACTTATAGGGGCCTTCGTCCGCGGGCTCGGGTTCTTCCGTGGCCGCGGGGGCTTCGGTGGCGGCGGGCTTCTCCGTCGCCGCGGGGGCGGCGGTGGCGGGGGCAGGCGTTTCTCCGCCCTCCGCAGGCTTTCCGCTGCAGCCGGCAAAGATGGCAAGCAACAGCAGAAGCGCCAGGATCAAACTGATATTTCGCTTCATTTTCCTACCTCCTTAAGACCTTCTTCGTATTTTGCGCCGGAGGGCTCCCCTTTCGGGACCACGGTGCCTACGGTTACAGTGTAGCATTTTCTTATGATCGATTCAAGGCAGATTTCATATATTCGCGATGATTTAATCTCCCGTCCGGCTCGCTCTGCGGCTTTGAAAGAAAATTATCGATAATCGTAAATTTATACTTGACAAACGCAAATTCCCGGGTTATACTCGCCTCAGAAATTAACGATTAACGTTAATTAATTATCGAAATCAAGGAGATCCTCACCATGGAAAACACGAAACTGTCCAAAGGCGCCGCCATCATCGACCGGATCCTGAAGATCCTCCAGGGCTTTGCCCTTGCGGGTGTGATCGTCGCCGCCATTTTCATCCCTCTGACCCTGATCCTGGGCCGGAAGATCGTGGCCGACGCCTCCTCGCTGGAGCTGGGGGTCGTCACCCTGAAGCTGGCGGGGGACGCCTCCGCTTACCTGGACGAAGGAAACCTCAAGGTCAGCATCGTCTGCGTCCTCATCTGCATGATCCTCATATCCGCTGCGGCCTGGTACTGCATCCGGGTCCTGCGGGAGATCCTGGTCCCCATGAAGGCGGGGCAGCCCTTCGCCCGGGGCATTTCCGCCAAGATCCGCAAGCTGGCCTGGACCGTGCTCATCGGCGGCAGCGTGGCGGAGATGGGCGGCGTTCTGGCGGAGGTCTTCGAGACCCGGGCTTACCACCTGGAGCGGCTGCTGGACATGGACCGCATCGCCGCCGTGGCCTACAACTTTGACGTGGATCTCTGGTTCCTGGGCGCCGCCCTGGTCCTGTTCTTCCTGTCCTTCATCTTCCGGTACGGGGAAGAGCTGCAGCGGGAAGCGGACGAGACCCTTTGAGGAGGCGCCATGGGAAAGATCATTCTGCGGCTGGACCGGGTCATGGCAGACCGGAAGATCAGCCTGAAGGAGCTGTCCGACCGGGTGGGCGTATCCAACGTCAACCTGTCGAAGATGAAAACCGGCAGGATCAGCGCCATCCGCTTCTCCACCCTGGAGGCCATCTGCGGCGCCCTGAACTGCCAGCCGGGGGACATCCTGGAATACGATCCGAACGCCCCCGGGGACCGGGAGGACGGATAAAGGAACAGGCGATGCAAAGCCGCCTCGTCGGCAGAACGACGGTGAGCTGTGCCAGGGTACAGATCAGCACCCTGAAAAGCAATCCAGCTTTGCCTGTAGCACCGTCAGAGACGGCAGACTCCCGTCCCGCACCCGCTTGTTCTCCGCCGCGTCAATGCCCCCTTCGCTTCAGCGCCCGCCGCACCGGGGTGCAGGGGCGGTGCCCCGCCGCGCTCTTTCCCCGATTTCTCTCGCGTGAGAGAAATCGGGCCGCCGGAGGCCTCGTCGGAATGGGCCTCACAGGCTTCGTGACCGCGGTTGCGTAAGGGCCGCGATCACTCGCGAGTGTTCGGCCATTCCTCCTCTCCAAACCGAAGCATAGGCTTCGGTTTGGGAAACGGGGGACGGAAAACATTGCCGATCTACAGATAACCACCCTGAAAAGCAAACGA
>JAEEGJ010018744.1_pt1 | contig 15382 bp, 10 predicted proteins | sample 8958761 | NCBI WGS metagenome assembly JAEEGJ01 (sample SAMN16246546, study PRJNA631951) | gut metagenome | biome: gut microbiome; feature: rumen; material: RS-attached | host: Bos | place: Iran: Karaj | collected 2018-10 | reverse complement strand
TTAAAAAACTATTCTTTTATAGGGTTAAGACGCTTGAAATGTGCAATTCGTGTCGCAAATATATAGAAAGATTGAGTTCCGACCAAGTTTTTAAGCAAAAAAGAGCCCTTTTATGTCATTTTTCTGCGTTTTTAGGCTTTATTCCCCTCAAAAATGCCTACTTTTGCGCCCTAAAACTGAAAATATAGACGTCGTTATGAGTTTCAATATGCCTCCTGTGACCAAGAATCTCATCATCATCAACATCTTGATGCTTCTTGGCAAGTACGTAGCGGCCCGCTATGGCATCGCTTTCGATGACCTGCTGGGCTTGCATTTCTTCCTGGCTTCCGACTTCCGCCTCTACCAGTTCTTCACGTATATGTTCGTGCATGGCGGTTTCGAGCACCTCTTCTTCAATATGTTTGCGGTGTGGATGTTCGGCCGCATCATGGAGCAGGTGATGGGTTCGCGCCGCTTCCTCTTCTACTATGTCGTGTGCGGCCTGGGTGCCGGCCTGGTGCAGGAGGGCGTGCAGTACGTCGAATACCTCTACAGCGGCCTGCAGGCTTACGACTCGGTGAACCTCGAGGGGTTGAGTATGCCCATGGAGGCCTACCTCAACCGCTGGACGACGGTCGGCGCTTCCGGTGCCGTCTATGGCATCCTGCTGAGCTTCGGCATGACATTCCCCGAGGAGAAGATGTTCATCATCCCCTTCCCCTTCCCCATCAAGGCCAAGTGGTTTGTGATCGGCTATGCCGTCATCGAACTGCTCAGTGCCCTGGGCAACCGTGGCGACGGCATCGCTCACATGGCTCACTTGGGCGGTATGCTCTTCGGCCTGGCACTCATCCTCTATTGGCGCAAGCATGGCGACGGCAACAACCATTTCTTCGGTGGCGACAACTATCGTGGCTTCGGCGGCAACGACAACTATTTCACCCGCTACGAGGACGTGAGCGACCGCGCTTCCAAACCCAGCCTCTGGCAGCGCACGAAGCAGTGGTTCGCCGACCGTCGCAAACCCAAGATGAAGGTGCACACGGGCGGCGCCAAGCACGCCGACGACATGGCTTGGCGTCAGCAGAAGAAAGAGCGCGAAGAGGAAATCGACCGCATCCTCGCCAAGGTGAAGCAGGGAGGCTACGAGAGTCTGTCGGCCGAGGAGAAGAAGAAACTGTTTGATGCCAGCAACTCATGAAGTTCATCAAGACCTTCTTCGTGCAACTGTTCACGGGCGCTAACGTGGCAACGATCCTGTTGCTGTGGCTCTCGTGCGCCGTCACCTATCTGTCGCCTGTCGATCACCCTCGGCTGGGACTGCTGTCGCTGCTGTTCCCCATCTTCCTCCTGGTCAACGTCCTGTTCGTCGTCTTTTGGCTGATATTCAAGTTCAAGCGCGCATGGATCCCCCTGGTCGGCCTGCTCTGCTGCTTCAGCTTTGCCCGCGACTATTTCCCCGTGAACTGGCCTGCCGCCCCTGCCGACAGCACGCTGAGCGTCCTGACCTATAATACGCATGACTATGGCGGCAAAAGCGCAGATCACGACGACGGCACGAATCCGATCGTGAATTATCTCCTGGCCTCCGATGCCGACATCATCTGTCTGCAGGAGAGTCCCCGCCGCGGCACTTTCCTTCAGCAGCTGGAGGATGCCGGCTACGCTTGTGCCCACATCAAGCAGTTCGTTCTCTGTTCGCGTCTGCCTATCCTGTCCTACGACACGCTGGCGCTGGCGGCTCATTCCGCCCATTGCATGCGGTCGTACCTGCTCGACGGCACCGACACGGTCATGGTCATCAACGTGCATCTCCAGAGCAATCAGCTCTCGCCGGCCGTCAAGAGCGCTTACGTCGATGCCATCGCCAAGCACGAACGCGATTCCATACGCAAGGGCTTGGAGCCTGTCGTGGTTCTTCTAACTGAGGCTTCGCCCGTCCGCTCACGCCAGATCGATAGCATCCAGGCCGTCGTCGATGAGTGGCTGCCGCGACCCGTCATCGTCTGTGGCGACTTCAACGACACCCCCGTCTCGTATTCCCTGCGTGTGCTGACGTCCAAGCTGCGTAGTGCTTTCCGCGAGAGCGGGCAGGGATTAGGTTACACTTTTCATGAGAAAGGATTCCCTGTACGGATAGATCATATCCTTTTCAGCGGCGACCGTTGGAAAAGTTACAAGAGCACCGTTTGTGACACTTTAGAATACTCCGATCACTTCCCAATAAGCACAAAATTGGGCAAATATAGACCTTAAAGCATCAAAAAACGGGTAAAAAGCCAAATATTTGCCACTTTATCATCGCTCTTCCACAAAAATTGCGTATATTTGCGCGCTATTTTGCGAAGAATGGCCTAAGACAAGCAAAAACAATAAACTCAAATAACCAATTAATCAAAATGCAAAACAAAGGAATTGTAAAAACTTTTGCCGTCCTCCTGGCACTGGTTTGCATCTTCTACCTCAGCTTCTCGTTCGCCACGAACTACCACGAGAACAAAGCTGCGAAGATTGCCGCCGTTGAGGGCGAAACAGCGGGTCAGCACTATCTCGACTCGCTACTGAACGAACCAGTGTATTTCAACGTATGGACGCTGAAGGAATGCCGCGAGATGGGTATCGGCCTCGGCCTCGACCTCAAGGGCGGTATGAACGTGATTCTCGAAGTGTCGGTGCCCGACGTCGTCAAGGCGCTCGCCGACCACAAAGAGGATGCCAACTTCAACCAGGCCGTTGAACAGGCCACGAAAGAGGCCAAGCAAGGTCAGGGCGACTTCATCTCATTGTTTGTCAAGGACTACAAGGCGATTGCTCCCAACAGCAATCTCGCCGAACTCTTCGCAACGCAGCAGCTCCGCGGCAAGGTGAACACCAAGAGCACCGACCGCGAGGTGGAGCGCGTGCTCCGCGAGGAAGTCAAGGCTGCCATCGACAACTCGTTCAATGTCATCCGTACACGTATCGACCGCTTCGGCGTCGTGCAGCCCAACATCCAGGCCCTCGAGGGTCAGGAAGGCCGCATCATGGTTGAGCTTCCCGGTATCAAGGAACCCGACCGCGTCCGCAAGCTCCTCCAGGGTTCTGCCAACCTCGAGTTCTGGGAGACCTATACCACCGCTGAGGCTGTGCCTTTCCTCATTCAGCTCGATACCAAGCTGGCTGCTGCTGGCGTAGAGAACGGCGAAGTCGATTCCCTGCAGATGGCTGTCGAAGCTGCCAAGAAGGCTATCCAGATGGATCTCCCCGAAGGCTACACTGCTGACGTCGCCGCCACCATCGTCAATGGCAACGATTCTGTCATCGCTGACGACGAACTGGCCAATATCGCCAAGAAAGGCGATGCCGAGAACGCTGTCATGTCAGCTGCAGAGCGCGAGAAGGCTATCAAGGCTAACCCCCTGTTGTCGCGCCTCCAGATCCTCAATCAAGACAATGGTGCCTGCGTAGGTTATGCCAACAAGCGTGATATCGAGGCCCTCGAAGCGCTCTTCAATTCGCCCGAAGCTAAGGCTGTTCTTCCCGCCGACATGAAGCTCCTCTGGGGTGTCAAGGGTATCGACAAGAACGAAGAAGTCTTCGAGCTCTATGCCATCAAGGTCACCGAGCGCAACGGACGTGCTCCCCTCGAAGGTGATGTCGTCACCGACGCCAAGGATGAGTACGACAACAACGGCCGTCCCTGCGTCAGCATGCAGATGAACGTCGAAGGTGCTCGTCGCTGGGCTGCCTTGACAAAGGCTAACGTCCACCGTCCCATCGCCATCGTGCTTGACAACTATGTCTATAGCGCACCTAACGTGCAGAACGAGATCACGGGCGGTAACTCCCAGATCACCGGTCACTTCACCCCCGAGGACACCCGCGACTTGGCCAACGTGCTCAAGTCCGGTAAGATGCCTGCTCCCGCTAACATCGTCAGCGACGAAATCGTCGGTCCTTCCCTCGGTAAGGAATCGATCCGTCAGGGACTCTGGAGCATGATCTTCGCCTTCATCGCCCTGATGATCTACATGGTGTCGATGTACGGCTTCCGTCCCGGTATGGTTGCCAACGGCGCTCTGCTGTTCAACCTCTTCTTCACCCTCGGCATCCTCACCTCCTTCCAGGCTGCACTGACCATGAGCGGTATCGCAGGTATGGTGCTGACCTTGGGTATGGCCGTTGACGCCAACGTGCTTATCTTCGAACGTACCAAGGAGGAGATGCGCGCCGGTAAGGCCGTGCGCCAAGCCATGCAGGCTGGTTACAAGAACGCCTTCAGCGCTATCATCGACTCCAACGTCACCAGCGTCCTCACCGGTATCATCCTCTACTACTTCGGCACAGGTCCTATCCGTGGCTTCGCTACCACCTACATCATCGGTATCATCATCTCGTTCTTCACCGCTGTATATCTCACGCGCGTAGTGTTCGACGGCCGTATGTCCAAGGACAAGTGGCTCGACCTCACCTTCACCACGCCCCTCAGCCGCAAGTTCCTCTCCGACACCAACTTCAACTTCATGGGCTCCTACAAGCGCTCGTTCATCACCTTCGGTGTCATCGTTCTCGTGGCCATCGGTTCGTGGATAGCCCGCGGCTTCTCGCAGAGCATCGACTTCACGGGCGGTCGTAACTTCGTCGTACTCTTCGAGAACGAAGTGCAGCCCGAGGCCGTACGCGGTCTCCTCGCTCAGGCCTTCCCCGAGAGTAACACCAGCGCCATCGCTCTGGGTACCGAGGGCAAGACCATCCGTATCTCCACCAACTATCGTATCGATGAGGACGGTGCTGAGATCGACAGCGAGATCGAGAGCAAGCTCTTCGACGTCCTCAAGAAGGGTGGCTTGCTCAGCGCCGACCTCGACGAGCAGACCTTCATCAACCGCGATGAGCGTGCCGGTGGTTCTATCATCAGTTCGCAGAAGGTGGGACCGTCCATCGCTGCCGACATCACCCGCGGCGCCATCATCTCCGTCATCCTTGCCCTGATCGTCATCTTCGTGTATATCCTCGTTCGCTTCCGCAACGTGGCCTTCTCCGTAGGTGCTATTACGGCACTGGCTGTCGATACCATCTTCATCCTCGGTATGTTCTCCCTCTGCTGGGGTTGGATGCCCTTCTCGCTCGAGATCGACCAGACGTTCATCGGCGCTCTGCTGACCTGTATCGGTTACTCCATCAACGATAAGGTGGTTGTCTTCGACCGTATCCGTGAGAACCTCGGCCTCTATCCCAAACGCGACAAGCAGCTCCTGTTCAACCAGTCGCTGAACGCTACCCTGACGCGTACCATCAACACGTCCGTCTCCACGTTCATCGTCTTGCTGTTCATCTTCGTCTTCGGTGGTGCCAGCATCAAGAGCTTCGCCTTCGCCATGATCCTCGGTGTCGTCATCGGTACCCTGACCTCCATGTTCATCGCTGCTCCCACAGCTTACCTGATCATGGGTCGCAAGATCAAGGAAGAGGAGGCTGAATAATCCCTCTGCTTACACCTTATTATATATACAGCTGCGTCGTGAATCCTCACGGCGCAGCTTTTTTTGTGCCCGCAACGAAGCGTCGCATCTCACTTTTCCACCCCCTTCTTGAGGTCGAAATAATTAGTACGTTGATTATTAGCCTCTTCTGAAAAAGCTGAGGCATGAAATTTTCCATGGGGTAAGTGATACAACATACGGAAAAACGCCGTACCTTTGCCGCAGATTTCAATCATTAGTCATGAAAACCGTTCTGAAGATCCTATTGCTCACCCCTGTGTGGCTGACGATGGCGTGCCGTTCCGACCGCGCTGCTGCTCCTTCGCGCGATGCCCGCAGCTGCTACGAGCAGGCCCTTGAGGCCTTCGATCAGGACAGCGTGCGTATGGGCGAGCAATTGCTCAACGAGGCTGTTAGCCGTGCGCAACGCGAGAAGGACAACCACACCCTCTATCTCGCCCAGCTGCGCCTGGCCGAATCCCTCGCGTGGGGCAACAGCGCCGAGGCGCTCGCCATGGCCAAGCAAGCCTTGGAGAGCTATCAGCAGAAACCCGACAGCCCGCGCAACCTCATCATCATATTAGATTATATAGGTACGTACGCGAGCCAGGTCGCTTTCAACGGCGACGAGAACTTCGACGAAGCCCTCGACTATGCGCGCCGTGCCTACGACCTCGCCGTAGCCTCGCAGGACACCCTCGGCACGGAGCTCGTGAGCCAGACCCTCACGAGTCTCGCCAACATCCATTGGGCCATGGACGCGTACGGCGAGGCACTGCGCTATGCCCGCGAGGCCGCCACTTGTGCCCCCGATCACCTCAAGCTCGGCGCCCAGCAGGTGCTGGCGCGCTGCCTCGTCAGTTGCGACTCGTTGGCCGAGGCCGAAGCCGTCTATCGTGGCATGCAGCCGGGCGACGACCTGCAGGCGGCATACATCGTGCAGAGCAACCTTGCCAAACTTGCCCTGCGGCGCAGCGATACGGAGAGCGCCGAGGAGGCTATCGACGAAGCCTTCGGTCATGCCGAAGACCTCTACTTCAAAGCCCTGCAACAGAAGGACGACTACTACCAGAATGCCCTTGTGCAGGAACGCGAGAACGAGCGTTTGCGCTACAAGACCGTCCTCCATCGCCGTATGCTTTGGGGCGGCGTCGCGCTGCTTCTCATCCTGTTGGTGGCTACGCTGCTGGTTATCCGTGCCGAAAAAGCCAAGCGAAAGCATCAGATGCGCCTGCGCCAGCAGGAACGCCTCATCCACCAGCAGCAGCTCATCCGCCACGAGAACGAACTGCGTATGCGCGACGGCACCATAGCCTTCCTGCAGGACTTCATCCTTCAGCGCACAGAGGTCATACAGAAAGTGGGCAAGGCGGACAAACGGCATATCGCCATCAGCCCGCACGAATGGGAGGAGATGGAACGAACGCTCGACGCCATCGACGGCAACCGCATCGCGTACCTGCGACAGCACTATCCCGCGCTCAAGGAGGAAGACATACAGCTCTGCATCCTCATTCGCCTGCGCCTCACCAACCGAGCCATCGGTAACATTTACGGGCTCACCATCTCAGCCGTGCAGCACCGCAAGCAGAAGCTCAAGAAGGAAGTCTTCGGCGAGGACGACCCCGACACACCCTTCGAACTGGTCATCGAGAGAATACAAGACGAATCATTAACCAATAAACAATAAATGACGATGAAACGGACATTTTTTACATTTTTCTTCCTGCTCGCGATGGCCAATGTCTATGCTTACGACATTGCCGTCGAGAATGCAAATGGCGTGACTATCTATTACAACTACATTAATGATGGACAGGAGGACGTTTCATGCTCGATTTCTTATAAAGGTAAAATCACCGAAGATGATGGGAGCGTCTTTGTGAGTGCCGATGTCGAGTTTGGTGCTGATGTCACCTCGACGCTCGTGGCTCTTGTTCCAGGTAACTTAACCGATGAGGTCAAAGCCGCCATCATTGCTGGTGAGTATGCGAACATTGTTGAGATTTCCGAGAATGGTCAAGTAAAGTTCCCTGCAACGGATATGTATGACGGAACATATACCTTTGTTGTAGTTACCTTCCTCAATGGTCAGGCAAAGAACATCGCAACCGACACATTTAAATATGTAGTTGTTAATCCCGTATGGAAATCCCTCGGTTGGTGTAAGTACACTGAGGACTGTCTTGGCCCGATCTACCGTTTTGATGACGATGATCCCCTCAACTATGTCTGTACCTACGAGGTTGAAATACAGGAGGACGAGAATCACCCAGGTCTATACCGCTTGGTGAATCCGTACGGAGAAGTCTATCCGTTTAACGATCCTGGTGACTGGGATGCTAGCCACGACTACTACATGGAAATCAATGCCTGCGATCCTGAAGGAGTATTCATTGGAGCTCAAGAAATGGGACTTAATTGGGGGCATGGCGAATTCACTATCTGTAGCTTGGGCGCTTACAATTTAGAAAAAGGAACTACTTTTGATGAAGTAAAAGCCAGCGGTGTTATGGGAAATCTCGAAAACGGCATCATAACCTTCCCTAAAAATGGGCTTCTTGCGAAAATCGGAGATCGTGGCTGGTATTATGGAAATACTACTGCTTCTTTCAAAATTGTCCTCCCAGATACCACGCATCAAGAAGAGCCCACTTACTATCGTCATTTCATTGAAGAAGGGAAAGTGTGGAAGGTCGGTGATGTTGTGTATGCCAATACCGCCCATGAGATTAAGTATTGCTATTTTGAAGGTGATACAGTCATTTCCGGTCGCAAGTGCACGATGATGTGGTGTCGTCACGAGAAACAGAACCATCAACCGAGCACAATGTTTATGGGGGCTTTGTACGAAAACGCGGGTCGTGTTTATCTCGTCTTAGAAGGAACAAGAGATTTCAAATTAATCTATGACTTTGCATCCAAGGAAGGTCATTACTTTGAGTTATATGACCACGCGGATCAAATAGATTTCGATATCATTCAAGCGACAATCAAAAAACGATTCACATTGATCAATGACCATTACAAAGGTCCATGCTATACCGTAATCCTCAAAAAACCTTGGGGAGATACGATTTTTCAGGATGTAGAAGAGACGTGGATGGGTGGTGTTGGTAGCCAATATCTTCCATTAGATAATTGCGCATTACATTATGGTGACAACAATATGCTTATGTCCTGCACCGCCGGCGATGAAGTGCTTTATTACAACCGCAACATCATTGATGGCGTAACTCCTGACCCTTCCGAGGTCAAGAAGAACACGATTGACTTCACGCATGTCGTGAAGACGAGGCCGAAGGCTCCGAGGAGAGGTGTCGTCAACGAGACTGGGGACGACGAGCCTTTGACAGGTGAGTATTCGATGAAGGAGCTCTTTGTGAACTTCAAGCCGTTGGCAGGTCATTATGTCATCACAATCTGTAATGAAAGCGGCACAGAGGTCTATCGCAAGGAGGTGCAGACGAGTAATGTGGTGGGACTCAACACAGATATATCAGGCTATGAGAAGGGTGAATACACCATCACGGTGGAGAACAACGAAGAAGCCTATACCGCCGAGTTCAAAATTGATGAGGAGACGGGGATAAAAAGACCCACCCCCGACCCCTCCCGTGATGGAGGGGAGAAAGCTGGCGCGTGGTATGACCTCAGCGGCAGGCGTGTCACCTCAAGTCTTCACAAGGGCATCTACATTCGTGGCGGCAGAAAGGTTGTGGTGAAGTGATAGTTGGGTGAACCGTGGAGAGGACGTGGGCTGTATATTTGGCCTGTTGCCTTGCGCTGTTGAGCGTCGGGGTGAACGCTGCTGTCGTCGAGGGCGACTCCAGTTATGTGCCTGCGAATGCGCTGACTTTATGGTACCTGCAACCAGCAGAGAGCCACAATGTCAGCAACGCGTGGATGGACTACTACCTGCCATTGGGCAACGGACAAATCGGAGCGATGGTGGCGGGCGGCGTGAACAGCGAGGTCGTGCAGCTCAACGAAAAGACCTTGTGGACGGGCAGCAGCGACGAGTTCGGCAATTATCAGAACCTCGGGTATCTTTATATTGATGACCTCGTCCCGAAACGATCGGTCACGGACTACCATTTCGCGTTGGATCTCACGCGAGCGGTTGCTGACGTGGCTTGGAAATCGGGGCGCATACGTTATCAGAGAGAATACATCTGCAGCCGGCCCGCGCATTGCCTGGTCGTACACATGACGGCTACCGAAGCAGTGCTGAAGCAGTGCATACGGCTGAAGGGCACTCATGGCGAAGAGGTGACCTATGCCGACAAGACGGCGACGATGCTCACCGCCTTGCAGAAGGTCAAGGCGGCAACCGTCATGACGGTAAGTGCGGATGACGGGGCTTCGGTGGAGGCCACCGAAGAGGGCATTATTGTTGACAAAGCCAGGGAGTTGACCATTGTCGTGGCGGCGGCATCGAACTATGACCACAAGACGACGGGATATGTAAATGTAACCGACGACTACGTCCAACAAGCACGTCTGAGCGCCAGCTCAGCGTGTGCAAAAGGCTGGGAGCGGTTGCTCCTCGATCACGAGGACGACTATAGCAGCCTGTTCTCGCGGATGACCCTGACGCTGAATGAGGCTGACACGAACCTGCCGACGGATGAGCTGATCCGAAAAGGCGAAGAGGCCTCGGAGGGTGAACGAATGGCGATGGCGCAGACCCTCTTCGCCTATGGACGCTACTTGCTGATCGCCTCGTCCCGTGATGGTGCCGTGCCGACCAACCTGCAAGGAATATGGTGCAACAGCAACACACCACCCTGGCACGGCAGCATACACACCAACATCAACGTCGAGATGAACTATTGGCCTGCAGAAACAACCAATCTGACCGAGACGGCGATGCCCCTGATTGAATGGGTTTATGCGGGAGCGATGGAGCAGCCCTATTGGAGGACATACACGGCGAAGATGACGGGCATCACGGAGGGCTGGGTTTGTTCATGGCCCAACAATCCGTTAGGCTACACCGACGCGTGGCGACCCGATCATTCCTACTGCGCCTCATCAGCTTGGCTCTGCTGGCACCTTTGGCAGCATTATCTCTTCACACAGGACGTGAACTTCCTGCGCGAGAAGGCTTTGCCTGTGATGATCAGCTGCATCGACTTCTGGATGAAGAGGCTCGTTCGCGACAACGATGGCACATGGGTCTGTCCGCAGGAATGGAGCCCTGAACAAGGACCGTTGGACAACGGCACGGCACATACCCAGCAATGCGTGTGGAACGTGTTCGACTGTACGCTCAAGGCCGTAGGCATCGTCGGACGCCCCTCGGCAGGGCTGTCCGCGAGCCGTCTCACAGCCATCCAGGAGAAGTTCCGCACGCTGGACAAAGGCATACACACGGAGATCTACGACGGGAAATATGGCACCGAAGTCAATGGCGTCACAAAAGGCAGCGTCCTCCTGCGGGAATGGAAGCACCATCCCTATTCCGCGGCAACAGAGCAGGACCATCGCCACGTTTCGCACCTGATGTGCCTCTATCCTTTCGACCTTTTAGAGGGCGATACGACCCTGTTGGCTGCGGCGAGGAACAGTATGCTGTTGCGAGGCGCGAAGAGCACGGGGTGGTCTATGGCGTGGAAGCTTTGCCTCTGGGCAAGGATGGGCGACGGCGAACGAGCCTATAACGAGCTTACCGTAGCACTGAAGCATGCACGTTCATACGGCGTGAGCACAAATCCCCAGTACTCTGGTGTCTATTACAACTTCTTCTCGGCTCATCCTCCCTTTCAGATTGACGGCAATTTCGGCATGACGGCAGGCATCGTTGAGATGCTCGTGCAGAGCCATGGTCAGACGCTGCGCCTGCTGCCCGCAGTGCCCGAGGCGTGGAAGGCTGGAGGGGCGGTGCGCGGCATGAAGGCCGAAGGGGGCTTCGACGTTGACGTGGAATGGGAAGGCGATGAGGCTCGTGCCACCATTTGCTCGCTGGCCGGACAACCGTTTCGTATGCAATGCAGAAGGGGTGACTTATGTGAAGTCTTTGATGCTGATGACCAATTGATCGCCAGCAACGAAGGGCATGGACGCATCCTCTCTTTCGAGACGGCCGTCGGCGACCGCTTTTCCGTGACGATCTTCAGGAACAGCCAGCATGACATCGACGATGAGGATGGCACTTCCCACCCGTCGTCCACCCCTGTCATCTATGACCTCTCCGGCCGTCGCCTGTCTGCGCCGCCCACGCGTGGCGTGTTTATCGTGAACGGCAGAAAGGTCGTGGGGCCAAACCATTAATCGTTCCGGTCTTCTTGATTAACCGTGTGGCCCGAAACGGCCATTCGTGCGGCCCGGAACAGTCATTCGTGATGGCTCATGAACATAGGAATGGGGATTGCTTGATGATGATGAAGCAATTGCTTGATGATGATAAAGCAATTGCTTAATCATGATAAAGCAATCGGTATTCCTATCTTTTTCGGGTGGAGGAAATGGATGTACGGGCCGACGGCAATGGTCATCGGAGGTTGAAAGAAAAGGTCGGAAAAGTGGGAAGAACCAGCCTCATCCCCCCTAACCCCCTCTCCGAAAGGCGGGGGGGAGCTGGCGCGATGTGGGATTCAGCTGGGCGCAAAGCCGTACCTCGTTCATTCGTACAACGATAAAGAATGTTAAAAGACAGGCGCGGATGTAATGTTTCAGCAAAAACAGGTGTATATGTAAGAAGAAAAGACTACTTTTGTCCTGTCAAATCAACAAAATAATCAGTTTATGAAAAAAGCGTATTACCTGCTATTGGCTTTACCGTTGCTGCTGATGTCCATGAAATGCGATAACGATGGCCCCGAAACGGCTTGCATCTTCAGGAATGAGAGCCAGGATACCGTGGCGGTTGTGGTCAGCGAAGAGTATCCCGACACGCTCTACCCCATGAATCCCAAGAACTGCTACCGTCACATTATGCCAGGGGACTATCAGGGCATAGTGGTTGACTATGACGATTGGAATTATCACAAGGACTATGTCCTGCAACTGTTTGTTTATGACCATTCCATCCCCCAGTTCGGAACGTACCTACGCGACAAGCACGTAGAGCTGGCACGTTATCAGTTGACCAAGGAGAAGATCAAAGCGATGAAAGGGGTGGTCATCTACCCTCCCCAGAATAACAAAACAACCACACGTCCATGAAAAGAATAGTTAGCTTCGTCCTGCTGTGCAGTTTAGCAGCAGGCACATTCGCCTTCAACCCGTTCAAATACCAGCGCGAGAAATATCGCCTGCATGATTTCGGTATCGCCATCGGAGGCTATTACCCGGGTCAGCTGGAGGCGGCCAACGATCAGTTCCTCTTACAGATGCGTCAGGATTACCTCATGGATGAAGATTACTCAGGCAGTTCGGGCGTGCCGGGCTTGACCATCAGCGGATATTATCTGTACCACCTGAGCGAACGCCTCAGTGTAGGTGGCACAATAGGCTGGAACGGGATGTCGCATTACGATTTGAACCGTTATGACTTCTATCAGGACGAGGCGGGCAAATGGAAGTTCGCCGGTCAGGCACATGGAGAGATTTACTCGCGCGCCTTCCATTTCATGCCGACGGTGAAATACATCTGGTTCAACGCCCCGAGTATCAATTTCTATGCCAAGGGCAGCGCCGGTATCTACTATCGCTATATGGGCTTTGACTACTACAAGGAAGGCGAGAACTCCCACAAGTCCGAGAAAGATGTGCTGTTTGCCTATCAAGTGACTCCTTTTGGCCTCGATATTGGCGACGGTCCTGTCCGCTTCTTCGTGGAACTGGGCTACGGCGCATCTGGCATCCTCAAGGTCGGCGTCTGCTGCAAATTGCATCGGATATGGCGCGAAGGTGCTCAATAAATAGTTAAAGTTTCGCTGGAAAATTTGGTAGAACAGGTTGTTTGCACTACCTTTGCACGCGCTTATGGATCCTGTACTTCGTCGCTACTACCAATACCTACGTTTAGAACGTAACTTCTCGGAGAATACGCTCGACGCTTACACCAAGGACCTCGACAAGTTGCTGAGGTTCCTGGACGACGAGGGTGTGGGCTATCGGGAGGCGAAGTTGGAACATCTGCAGACGTTCTCGGCGACGCTCATGGACGTGGGCATCGCCAACCGCAGCATCGCCCGCATCCTGGCCGGCGTACGCTCGTTCTATCATTTCCTGATTGCCGAACGCGAGATCGTGGACGACCCGACGGAGCTGCTGGAGTCGCCGGCCCGCGGCGAACGCTTGCCCGATGTGCTGTCGATCGAGGAGATTGATGCGCTCATCGCTGCCGTGGACCTGTCGAAGGACGAGGGGCAGCGCGACCGCGCCATCCTCGAGACGCTCTACAGCTGCGGGCTGCGCGTCAGCGAGCTGTGCCAGCTGAAGATCAGCGACCTGTTCCTCGACGAGGGGTTCATCCGCGTCCATGGCAAGGGCAAGAAGGAACGGCTCGTGCCCATCTCCCAACGGGCCATCGATGAGTTGGATCGCTGGTTCGTGGACCGCGACGGCGTGAACATACGACCGGGCAACGAGGATTTTGTGTTTCTCAGCTTCCGTCGCGGCTCGCCCCTGTCGCGCATCTCGGTCTTCCATATCGTCAAGATGCTCTGCCTGAAGGTGGGCATCCGCTCGACCGTTTCACCCCACACCTTCCGCCACAGCTTCGCCACGCATCTCCTGGAGGGAGGTGCCAACCTGAGGGCGATTCAGGAGATGCTGGGGCACGAGGATATCGGTACGACAGAGATTTACATGCACGTGGATCGCAGCCACCTGCGGCAGGAGATCCTCAACCATCATCCTCGCAATATTTCAGCAGCAGGCTTGAGGAATGAGGAATGATGAATGACGAATGATGATTGAAGAGTTAAAAATGAAGAATTTGCTACTGCAGTTAGCGCTATCGATGACGATCGCAACAACAAAGATATCGGCTCAGGGCCTCGTGGATGTGCATAGCCACATCATCACTCCTGAGCTCGTGTCATCACTCGAAAATGAGGGACGACTGATGGACGAGGGTTTCCCCTTGCCAAAGTACAATGTGGAGAGCCATCTGAAGTGGATGGACGAGGCTGGGGTCGAGACTTCGGTGCTGACATTAGCGGGGCCTCACCCCCTACCCCCCTCTCCAAAGGGCGAGGGGGAAGCCTTCGGCGGTAAAGAAAGTGGTTGCGACGTTATCAGGCAATGCAATGAAGCTGCCGCTCGCATCAAGCGGGAGCACCCGGGACGGTTCCTGTTCTGTGCAGCACTGCCCCTGCCCGATGTGAATGACGCTGTCCGCGAGGCCATCTATGCCCTCGATACGCTGAAGGCCGACGGCATCAAACTGGCCACAAACGTAGGTGGACAATACCTCGGCGCGCCCGAACTCGACACGCTCTTCTCCGTCTTGAACGAGCGACGGGCTGTCATCATCCTGCATCCCCACCGGCCAGAACCCGTCAATCGTCAGGTCATGCAGCAGACGCCGCTGGCCATGCAGGAATACCTCTCCGAGACCACTCGTGCCGTGACGAACATGATTTCACGAAATGTGCTGGCGCGTTACAATAATATAAAAGTAGTGGTACCCCATTGTGGAGCCTATCTGCCGCTGGCCATTCCTCGCATGAAGTCGCTTACCCCCGTGATGCAGGCAAATAAGATGGTGGGCGAAATAGACTGGGAAGCCAACCTTCGCACCCTCTATTACGACCTCGCTGGCGCACACTCGCCTGAGGTCATCCGCATGATGCTCACCATCACCACACCCGACCATCTGCTCTACGGCTCCGACTATCCCTACGTCGCCCCACAAGTGCTCACGCAGAGTCTTGCAAGGATGAAGCAATATTTAAGTGACGAGACAGATCTCGCACCGTTCCGCGAGATGATTCTTTATCAGAATGCCAATCAAATATTTTAATAACAGATGTATATGAAGA